>Ga0194043_1002287_pt1 | contig 10608 bp, 6 predicted proteins | sample JunL4415m_MetaG_FD_161274 | JGI IMG/M metagenome (GOLD analysis project Ga0194043, IMG submission 161274) | Anoxic zone freshwater microbial communities from boreal shield lake in IISD Experimental Lakes Area, Ontario, Canada - Jun2016-L442-15m | ecosystem: Environmental > Aquatic > Freshwater >...
CCTCGACACTCGCCGACCAACTCGACCTGCTCCGACTTGAAGCATCTCCGGGACTCTCGCTCTACGAAGTAGTTCCATGGCAACCAGTTAAAGCTCTCATCACTACAAAGGGTGGTGTGAAGGTCGTCGCGCCGCTACAGAGCGATAAGCGGAATCCTCCGGGGATAGTTCGTTTCGCAACCCCCAAGGGTTCGATGATCAAGGCGAAGAGTGACGGCAAAACGCTGAAGCCTGAAGGGGATTCAAACTGGGAGAACTCTTGGGCCCTTCCTAAAGCCGGGCCTGTCTCAATCGCTAACAGCGCGGCTTGGCTGCGAATATTCGCGATACTTCTCCAAGGTGCAATTTTCTTGCTTGCGATTCGTATGTGGCGATCTGACTCGCAGCGTGCTCCAAAGAAGACAGGGCGGAGGAGAGTCGCAGGATCTACCCTCCCGCCGCGGGGAACCTCGGTTACAGACTCGCTTATTAGTTCAGCCGCGCTCGCTAGTGCAGTCCCTAACGCAGCCCCTGATCTAGCACCGGATGTAAATCCCTTAACGCCGAGCGATGCTCCATCTAGTGCGGAGATGGAGCCGGGAACATGAGTCAAGAGAGTTCAGTGCTTAAGAGCGAGGCAAGAGCAGATCGATTGGCAAAACGCAGCCGACGAAGCAGGCGCAGCGCCGTGTTGGCGGTTGCGTTTCTAACGTTAATTGTTGGCGTCTCTGAGTGGCTTACCCCTACTGAGACTGCAGGCAACGTAACGGGGATTGGCGGCACACATGCCCAAGCGGTAGTCGATCCACAAGAGACACGCTCCACTTGGTTCTGCGCTGGCGGAACCTCGCAGCCTGGTGGGATTGCAGACGAGACTCTCACGGTCGCAAACGTCGGCGGCAACAGTTCATTTGTCGCAGACATAAAGGTGAGCGTCATGACTGGGGTTGGTGTCGCTACCGGGAGACTTGATTTCAAACTTGCACCGGCGGGGAGTAATCGCTTCTCAGCGACAGGGCTCCCAAGTATGCGATCGATTCCGGTCAGCTCGATATTGGCAAACCCAGACCCGGGAGTAGTTGTCGAGGCGATCGGTGCCCCTGTTGTGGTTACTCACTCCGTCTCTGGAGCCGGAGATGCCGCCGCTAGTCCATGCGCTCGCGGTGGATCCGATACTTGGTACTTCGCTGGGGGAACCTCGGTGCTCGGAGCCGAGCAGTGGTTGACGCTCTTCAACCCATTTCCTGGAGACGCTGTAGTCGATCTCACCTTCTTCACTAATACTGGAGTCGAGGCACCCGGTGACGCTCAAGGAGTTGTGGTACCGGGTACCTCGCGTTTGAGTATCCCCATACATGATCTAGTCCCGCGCAGAGATGCTGTTGCAACGCGAGTGACTACGCGAAGAGGGCGCGTTATCGCTGAGCAGTTACAGATTCTCGACGGACGTGACGGACGTAGGGGTATAACTCTGGTTGCCGGAGTTCCCGCACTAGCTAAGAAGTGGTGGTTCTCCGGATCAACAGCGCAAGCAGGTAGGTCTACGAATGTCAGCATTCTTAACCCAGGTGCGACCAAAGTAAATGTTCGCATCGATACAGCACTCGCCGGTGTGGTCACGCTCGCGCCGACTGATGTTGAGATACCGCCGCGTAGCGTCACAGTGACAGATGTGTCCTCACGAGTCCCGGTAGGCACACCCTTCTCGTGGAGTTTGAGTATTCGTGGGAACGCAGACAGCAAAGAAGAGTCCGTCGAGGGCGTAGCGGCAACAGCGTTAATCGTGCAGACAGGGTTCAGCTTTGGAGCTGCTACAGATGCAGGGTCTTCATTCGCAAGTAGTTCGTGGTACTCGCTCTCGCCGGATCTGTTTGGAGGCGCTACTCGAGAGATCGCAATCTTCAATTCATCCAATAAACGTGTGAGGTGGAGAGTGCGAACACTCGGTGGGCTACCTGGTCTCAAGGCGCTACGCGGCACGCTTGCACCAGGAGGGTTGTCTCGCCAAAGCCTCACATCATCAGGAGTTATGCAGGTAGTCGCAGATGGTCTCGTAACGATCTCTGAGACTTCTCAGGGGCCGCGAGGATTGGTGCTCTCAGGGGGTTTACCGGCCTGCCCTTCGCCCCTAGTGGGTAGTTCTTCTGGGGGGCCGCGATGCTGATCTACCTCGCGATTGCAATTATTGGAGCGGTTGGCGGAGTTGTATTTGCATTGGTGGCGCAGCGAGGATCGAAGCCGAGCCCGATTAATGACACGTACCCCGTTCCGCGCCAACTTCATAGACAAGATTTTCCAAACCCAGATGCGCCTTGGCTTGTAGCTCTCTTCACGTCGGAGTCCTGTGATGGATGCGCGCCTATGCGTTCTAAGGTCGATGTCCTTGCATCCAGAGAGGTCGCTGTCTGTGAACTCTCATTCCCGGAGGCTCGCGAACTACACGATCGCTATGCGATTAGCGGTGTGCCGATGGTCTTAGTGGCCGATGCTGAGGGAGTAGTGCTTCGCGCGTTTGTAGGGCCGACCAGTGCAACAGATTTATGGGCTGCGGTTGCTAGTGCGCGCGACATAACGGCTGATGTAGATCCAGGCCTAGGGGCACTCCCTTAATAGGAGCAGCTTTTATAGGGTTCCGGGGTCCTCTGTGAAGCGCCCAATTACTGGAGCGCTAACTTCACCGTCACTACCAAGACCGTCACTACCAAGAGCCTCGGGCGCGAGCTCTGGAGCGATTACCTCGCCGTCGATTGTGAGCGATCGACGCGGCCCGCCAGCGCGATAACCCATAGCTTCATCTACAAGGCGCTCCACCTCGATCCCATCGAGAGTCTCGTGTTGAAGAAGGGCTTTAGTGATGGCATCTAGGCCCGGGCGAAATTTGGTTAGCAACTCAACAGTTCGCTTCTCTTGCCCACGCAGAATTGTCTCAACCTCTTCGTCAATTACGCGTGCAGTCTCATCGGAGTAGTCGCGCGTATGCACAAGATCTTCGCCGAGGAACACAGCGCCTTGCGCACCCCAAGCCATGGGGCCGATGCGGTCGGACATTCCCCACTCGCGCACCATGCGCCGTGCGATCTCGGTTCCCCTAACCAAGTCATTCTGCGCGCCAGTTGATTGGCTGTCGTAGACGTTCATCTCGGCTACGCGCCCTCCAAGGAGTACGCAGAGCATGTCTTGTAAGAAGTTCTTGTCGTGCGAGTAGCGCTCCTCCTCGGGGAGTTGCTGGGTCATGCCTAGGGCCATACCAGTCGGGAGAATTGTCACCTTGTGTACAGGGTCAGCATGCTCGAGTACATAGGCAGCGAGTGCATGCCCTGCCTCATGAACGGCAGTGTGCTCTTTCTCGAGGTCGTTCATTACGACTGTGGGGCGCTTGAGGCCCATAAGCACGCGGTCTCGAGCATCCTCAAAGTCGATTGCATGGACCGACTTCTCTCCTCTGCGCACAGCGAAGAGGGCGGCCTCATTGACCAAGTTGGCTAGGTCGGCACCAGACATTCCTGGCGTCCCTCTCCCAACTACAGCGATATCGACATCACTAGAGATCTTCTTGGCACGGAAGTGAACCTTGAGAATATCGATGCGCTCACCGAGTGTGGGGAGAGGCACCATGATCTGGCGGTCGAAGCGGCCAGGGCGAAGAAGCGCTGGGTCTAGTACATCAGGTCGGTTCGTAGCGGCCATCATCACTATGCCCTCGGAGGCCTCGAACCCGTCCATCTCGGCGAGCATTTGGTTGAGGGTCTGCTCGCGCTCGTCATGACCTCCGCCGACACCGGCACCACGCTTGCGGCCGATTGAATCAATCTCGTCGACGAAAATAATTGCAGGGGCTTGCTTGCGCGCTGTCTGGAAAAGGTCTCGTACACGCGCTGCGCCTACACCGACAAACATCTCCATGAAGTCTGATCCGGTGATCGCTATAAATGGAACACCCGCCTCACCTGCAACGGCGCGCGCTATTAGTGTTTTACCGGTTCCAGGAGGGCCGACAAGAAGGACTCCACGCGGAATGCGCGCTCCGATCTCCGTAAACTTTGCTGGGTGTTTCAGGAAGTCGACAACCTCTGAAATCTCTTGTTTTACAGGCTCATACCCCGCTACGTCAGCGAAGGTGGTAGTTGGATTATCGGAGTCGTAGACCTTGGCTCGGCTACGTCCGATGCTCATCATGGAGCCCATCTGACCTTGAGCGCGACGGTTCATCCATACGAAGAAACCGATAATGAGGAGTACCGGAAGCAGGTAGATGATGGCTTGAAAGAACGCGTTGGAGGACTCACGCTTATAGGTGTAATCAACTCCTTCTTTCTTCATCTGCAGCACTACTGAGTCTGGGAACGCATTATTTGGTCCACTACTTGTAAATACCTCGGCGCCGTCTTGCTTAGCGCTTCCGGACTTCGTGAACTCACCTTTCATTGAACCTGTTGCGGGATCGAGGGAGACAGATTTAATGCGCCCCTGGCCGACATAGTTTGAGAACTCGGAGAAGGTGATAGTTGCACTTGGCTTAGCGTTACTGTCACCAAGATTGAACGCAAGGAACGCAGTTATGACAATGCCGATAAGTAGGAATGGCAGCCAGCGTGGGCGCGCCTTTGGTGGAGTTGGCCTGCCAGCGTTTTTCCCTGAGCTCTTCTCGGCCTTGGGGTCGCTATCGCCGTATTTCGGGGTCTTACGGCTTAAAGATGGGGGCTTCATCGCCATGGGTGGGGCTCCGCGTAATAAAGATGCTCTGCATCAGGTTCTTGACCGAAGCCCTATCGTACGCACCTGCAGGGACTTATTTGTCGTCGGGCATACGATCAAGGAAATATGAGCGCCATCGCACCCAACTCAAAGCCATCCTCCGGCACAAATAATTCACCGAGCGTTCGCTGGGGCTTAGGCGATGCCATATGGGTCTGGCTGGCTGCGCTGGCCGTAACCCTCTTTGCCGGAGCTGCCTTTGCTGCCCTTCGACGTGCCCTGGGCTTGGATGGTGCTGCCTTGGGTGGAGCAGGTGGCTCTGGGTCAAGTGGCGATTCTCTCACCGATATCTGGGATCTCGTATTTAGTTCCTTAATTCAGAACGCCACCATAATTGGATTCATCATCGTCGTATCCCATTTAAAGGGTGTCGGCTCCCTTCGTAGGGATTTTGGTCTCCGCCTGCTGATGCGAGACTGGTGGTGGCTACCTGCCGGTGCGGTCATCTCTGCAGGCTCGGCCATTTTGTTGGAGCCCATCCTTCATTTTATGGGTAAACCGCCGACTCAGGCAGTCGTTACGATCATCGACAAGAGCAGTGGCATCGGTGCATTAGCAGCTGCGCTATCGGTGGCTATCGCTGCGCCTATCGCGGAGGAGTTGCTTTTCAGAGGGCTAGTGCTGCGCTCCCTGCAGAGGCGATACAGGCCAGGCATAGCGATCGCTATAACCGCCGTGACGTTCGCCGCCGTTCATCCGTTGCTAGACCCGAAAGCAATACTTGCTCTAGTGCCCCTTCTGATTCTCTCGGTGGTCTCTGGGATACAAGCTGCACGAAGCGGGAACCTGTCGCGCTCGATATGGCTACACATGGGCTTCAACGCGATTACTGCTGTGGGCCTCCTGCTCAATTAGCCGCTCTTAATTAACCGGTCGTAATTAACCGCGCTTAATTAGTAGAGCTGTCTCAATTGGCAACTCTGTTGGGGTAATTCGGCCTTCGTTGGTGGCCAGATAGGTTCCGCAGCTAGGGCGTAGGGCCCCTCAAAGTCCCCATTTAGAGCCATTTTACGGCGTCTAGAGATTTTTTCGGGTGGTGACTACAGGTATTAGGGCCTAGATGCCGATACCTGAACTGCTCCTAGAGAGCACAACTCGAATCGCCTAAAAGGAGAACCAAATGATCTGCACTAACTGCAATAAGAAGAACGTAATCGAGATCCGTATGACCGTCGGCGGAGAGAGCCTCGCATTTCACCGTTGCGGAAGCTGCGACTCCAAGGCTTGGGTCTCCGGAGAGAGAACTATTGAGCTAGGGCGAGTGTTAGATCTTGCACGACCAGCACGGGTCTAGTAGCTCAGGCTCTAGTCGAGCGGGCTTTAGTTGAGCAGGGTCTAGGCATTTTGGCTCTAGTCCTTTAGCGTTCCTTAACCGCAAACGCGCTCAGCAACGCCTCAATGAGTGAGACAATGCCCCCCTTGAGTACTTCAGCGATCCCACCTGCTCGTGATGCCCCGCCTCGACGCGTCTCGGCGGCTTCTTCAACTGTTGACTCAACTAGGAGTACTACGACTCGCGACTGGGGATCCATCCTCTCGACATTGGTTGTCGTCGCTAGTTGCCTGACGGTGCTTGCGGCGCTACATCCGGAGCTGCTCCTCAAATCAACTACTGCGTCCGGTGGTGACATGGGTGCCCATGTCTGGTTCCCGGCGTATTTGCGTGACCACCTCCTTGGTCAATTCCGCGTAGCGGGCTGGGCGCCTGATTGGTTCGCTGGATTCCCTGCCGGGCAGTTCTATTTTCCTCTCCCTGCATTAGCGGTCGTGTTCTTGGATCTTGCGTTGCCTTACAACGTTGCTTTTAAATTTGTAACTGTTCTCGGTGTTGTATTGATGCCGGCCGCCGCGTACGCCTTCGGGCGTGGGTTGCGAGCCCCGCGTCCAACGCCCGCGCTCTTCTCTCTAGCCACCGTGCTCTTCTTGTTCTTTAAAGGTGCAAGCGGACCAGGCCCAAATATTCAGACCATTGCTTTCAATCAAGGCATCATGGGAGGGACTCTAAGAAGCACGCTCGCCGGAGAGTTCTCTTTCTCAATTGCATTGGCTCTCGCATTGGTATTTCTTGGGGCCTTTGCATCGGCGCTCGATCGAAGAACTCGTGCGTGGATTCCAGCGCTACTTCTTGCAGCGACTGTCATGAGCCACATTGTCGTTGCAATATTTGCAGTCGTCGCAGCTTTGGTCATCTGGGCAACTGCGAAGCGGCCGCTTAAATCATTCGGGCTGGCAGCAGCGATTGGTGGGGTCGGCGCACTACTTACCGCCTTCTGGAGTCTCCCGCTGCTAGCGACCTTTGGATATACCGCAAACATGCGCTACGAGAAGCTCACCGATTATTGGGTGTACCTATTCCCGCGTGAAGGTTCGTGGGTAGGTCCGTTCCCGCCGTTCGCTTGGTGCCTCCTCTCTCTCGCAGCGATTGGTGCAATCTCTGGAGCCGTCCTACGTAGACGCTCAACTATCGCAATTACGGTGATCACAGTCGTCTTTGGGTTTGTGTTCATCCTGTGGCCAGAGCTCCACGCATGGAATCTTCGTTTTCTGCCATTTTGGTATTTCGGGCTTGGACTCTTGGCCGCGTGTGCTGTCGGCGAGGGAGTGAGGGCTTTAGCAGATGTGGCGCCGAGGTTCGTCCCTTCGCAGCAGGACGCGAAGTTTGTGACAGCGGTTGTCATGTCGTCGGTACTAATAGCCATCTCCGTATTTACACTCGCTCGCGCATTTAGTACACGCGGTTTCCTGGATTTTTGGGCGGAGTGGAATTACTCGGGGTACGAGGACACACGATCCGATGCAACGCGCGCAAAAGCATGGCCAGAGTTCGAGGCCCTCATCAATGAGATGAAGACCCTCCCTGCCGGGCGCGCTGTATGGGAGGGCGGTGGTTCGCTAGATAATTACGGAACTCCGCTAGCGCTCGAACTGCTGCCGTACTTCACCAAAGGTCGCATTCAATCTGTTGAGGGCCTCTACTTCGAGTCCGCGGCAACTACTCCGTATCACTTCATGGGAGTGAGTCCTATCTCCGGCCCATCCAACGCATCTAACCCAGTTCGAGGGCTTGATTACCGCCACATTGAAGACTTCAGTCTTGGCGTGAGATGGATGCAGGTGATGGGGGAGGATTATTACCTTGCCTACTCGGATGCAGCGCTCGCCGCAGCAGCGGCCGATGAGCGATTGACTCTCATAGCAACAACAAAAGATACCGACGGCCAGGATCCAAAAGGATGGAGTATTTATCGCGTCTCTGGAAGCCGACTTGTTGAGGGGTTGAGTGCCGAGCCAGTTGTCACTGAGGCGCATGCTGCTAAGCAGAGTGACTGCTTTGACCGCGAGCCAGTAGAGGGGATCCGTTCGCCAAGGCTCGAGGCTTGGGAGTGCATGAGCGTTGGATGGTTCAACGACCCGAGTGCCCTTGACCGTCCGTTAGTAGTAGCCGGCCCTAAGTCGTGGGTACATGAGGCTGACCCTGTTGTCGCTCGTTTACTCAAACGCAAAGCTTTGCCAAAAGTCGAGGTAACAAAACTAAAGCGGAGTGATCACTCAATCTCTTTCCACGTCTCGCGCGTTGGCGTGCCAGTCATAGTTCGAGAGTCGTATTACCCGAACTGGAGAGCCAGCGGAGCAGACGGCCCATATCGCACGACGCCGAACTTCATGGTGGTGATTCCAACTTCAAATGACGTGACTCTCTCCTACGCGCGTTCTGGTCCGGAGTGGATCGGATTTCTTTTGACCCTCTTGGGCATTGCTGGTGTCGTGCTGCTCGCTCGACGCTGGCCGGTGCTTGAGGAGCCAGAATTGATACAGGTATATGGAGAAATACATCGAGAAATAGATCGAGAAATAGAACGAGAAATAGAACCAGCATTGGGCACTCCCGAGTTGTATGACCCATTTCTGCATGGAGGAGAGGAGGTCGATGACGTCCTTGCTCTCGTATCGGCTCTTCGCACCGCTGGCTATTCGTCAGAGGCCTCTCTCCTCTCACGCTCGCGGCGTGGCCCTAGGGCGGATGCCGGGCGGGCTCTGGCTGCTGCGCTCGAGAGAATTCTTCGGATTGAAGGCTTAGATCCTGAGATTAGGGCCAGGTCAGAGGCTCTTGCTTCAATTTTTGATGGAGGGTGACAATCCTTAGTTGATCCTTAGTTGATTGACGCTATGTGACGCCACCATCGGTGGTGACCGGTTCCCCGATTAGTATCCAACGTCCCGCCCACAGAGGCGGTTGAGTAGCAGAGGCCCTCTCGTGCCCGATTCGCTTGACACAATCTTTAAGGCCTACGACGTCCGCGGTGTTTATCCGACGGAGATTGATGAGGCTATTGCCCATCGAATAGGGAATGCCTTCGTGGTATTCACCGGTGCCTCAACAGTTGTAGTTGGGCACGACATGCGCCCGTCTTCAATTCCGCTGAGCCGCGCATTTATCGAAGGGGCAATACTCGCTGGTGCAGATGTTGTCGATATTGGCCTTGCCTCAACTGACATGGTCTATTTTGCCTCTGGCCTGCTTGATGCTCCAGCCGCACAATTTACTGCGAGTCATAATCCGGCCCAGTACAACGGCATCAAGATGTGTAGAGCCTTAGCCGGTCCAATCGGCGAAGATACAGGGCTGATTCAAATTAAAGAAGCGGTTGCAGGAGGACTAGTAGAACGAGCGGAAGAGACGGGGACAGTCTCGCAGCGCGGGCTTCTAGATGAGTTTGCCGCGCATGTTCGATCGTTTATTCAAGAGCCTGAGAAACTGCGCCCGCTGGTCGTAGTTGCGGACACCGCAAACGGCATGGGCGGCCTAGTGGTGCCAGCCGTATTTGAGAAGCTTCCGTTTGATCTAACAATTCTCTACGTGGAGCTAGACGGAACCTTCCCGAATCATCCCGCCGACCCAATTCAGCCTGAGAATCTCGTAGATCTTCAGCGAGCGGTGCTCAAGCACGGAGCTGATATAGGACTTGCTTTCGATGGTGATGCAGACCGCGTATTTGTCGTCGATAACAAGGCCAACCCAGTCTCGGGCTCTCTGACGACGGCGATGGTTGCAAAGTCGATACTTCAGGCGTCGGGGCCAGGGGAGAAGGTCGTACATAACCTCATCTGCTCTAAGTCGGTTGCTGAGATTGTGACAGAGATGGGCTGCGAGCCGATTAGGTCGCGGGTCGGGCATTCATTTATCAAGCAAGTTATGTCAGAGACTGGCGCAATTTTTGGTGGAGAGCACTCGGGCCACTATTACTTCAGGGATAACTGGCGCGCCGACTCCGGGCTTATCGCTGCAGTAGTGATCCTTGAGGAACTCAGTCGGGCCAATGCTCCGCTCTCCGAGCTTCGTGCTCCATTTGAAAGATACGCAGCGTCAGGGGAGATCAACTCAACAGTCCCGGATCCAAAGGCTGTTATCGAACGCGTCTCTGAGTTATTTGCCGAACGGTTTGTAGAGGCGAAGCAAGATCGTCTCGATGGGCTCACCGTTGACCTCGGCGACTGGTGGTTCAACCTGCGCGCAAGTAATACAGAGCCGTTACTGCGCCTAAATCTTGAGGCTGCCGATGACGCGTCTTGCGAGGAGCGCACAACTCAGGTTTTAGCCATAATTCAAGAGCTGACCTAGTTATAAAACGCAGCGAAGAGGGCACGGGCCTTACTGAGCCGCGGTAGTTTTACCCATAGAAACCAAAACTCGAGGAGCAACACGATGGCACTAGACCCACAATTACTAGAGATTCTCGCCTGCCCTGAGGATAAAGGTCCGCTGCTTTATTTCGCGGATGAGTCTTCGCTGATTAATCCTCGGCTCAGCAGGAGATACACAGTGCGTGAGGACATCCCCATCATGCTTGTACAGGAGAGCGAGACGATCAGTGA
>Ga0194043_1002288_pt1 | contig 10605 bp, 8 predicted proteins | sample JunL4415m_MetaG_FD_161274 | JGI IMG/M metagenome (GOLD analysis project Ga0194043, IMG submission 161274) | Anoxic zone freshwater microbial communities from boreal shield lake in IISD Experimental Lakes Area, Ontario, Canada - Jun2016-L442-15m | ecosystem: Environmental > Aquatic > Freshwater >...
ATCTCTTTGCACTGTTCAAATGTTGTGTAATTGTGTTCCAGGTTCTCTACGCCTTCACTGATGCGGTATACAGGGAACATTTTGAGCGACTGGAGCAGTTTGGTATAAAAAGGATTGGCAAATGCATCGCCTCTTGCCAATGAATATATGGGTCGTTTAAAGAGGGTGGCCAGTATGATGGCATCCAAAAATGAATTTGGGTGGTTAGCAGCGATGAGCAGGGGACCCTTCAATTGTAAAAGACTCCGATGATTCACTGAAAGCATCCTGCCATAGATCCATAAGGCAAATTGTGCAGGAAATTTCAGTAGGTGATAAAGCAAGTTGGAGGTTTTAGTAAAGATAATCTTAATTCAGTCGGGGATCTAAAGGATAATGGATCATCCGTTCAAACTCGCCACCCAGTAGGGTAAGACTTTGTTTCCAGATCTCCGTTTCCGTGGTATGAAATACTAAATTGCAGTTAGCGGGTACCGTTAGCCAAGTTTTTTCGGTCAGTTCATCTTGTAATTGGCCGGCACCCCATCCGCTATATCCCACAAACAATTTTATTTTTTCAGGGTCGATGCTATTGGTTTTGATGAGGGCGCTCAGGGTTTCAAAATTTCCGCCCCAGTAAATATCATCACTCACTTTGCAGGAGCCTGGGATCAGGTTGGGGTATTGGTGTAAAAAATGAAGGGTGTCGGGCTGAACGGGGCCTCCATTATAAACGGTTAGGGGATGTGCTTCCATTCCATCGATGAGCTGGTCGAGGGTTAGCTCATATTTTTTATTCAGCACGAAACCCACCGTTCCCGTTTGCTCGTGTTCGCATAAGAGCACAACCGTGCGCAGGAAATTGGGATCTTTTAAAAAAGGATCTGCGATCAATAATATGCCGGGGCCGGGCTGAACCATATTCTAAAATAGGATTTAATTATAAAATTGGGTAGGCCGTTCCGGTTTTTTTGGCCCACTATTCTAAAACCTTCGTTAAAATTAGGGTTTGGCGCTTTTAGTTTATTTTACAGGCCCAACCTGGTTTAACTTTACATCATGAAGCGGATATTTCCCATCATTACCATCCTGATCTTATTATCCCTGCTGGGTCTTATCTTTTTTCAGTTCTTATGGATCAAGAGTGCAAGGGATGCAAAAGACAAGCAGGTAGAGGATTATATTGTACGAGCCATGGGTGATGCGGCTTCCGTGCTTACACAAGAGAATAATTCGCTGCTGCCTCCCACGCGGAAAACAGACCTATTGTTTCCGGGCGATAAACTGCAGATGCAGTATTTCAAACCCTCTGTTGTACAGCGTTTTTCGAAAGATGAGATCGCCGAAGTGATCCGAAAAATGTTCAATAAAAATAACCTGCAGGATTTTCCTTTTGAATTTGCCATCTCCACGAATTCTATCGCCGATGAGCCGATCTTAAGCGAAAATTATTATAAATTATATAGCGACTCGACCAATAATAAGAATCATGTTATTGCCCTGGAACCGCCCAGTGGAACCAGTTTTGAGAACCTGGTGAAGGAAGAATACCTGTCGATCATTGTGCCCCACCAGAAAACGATCGTATGGCGCGAGATGATCTGGTTCATCATTGGCGCGGTGTTATTTACCATCATCATAACGGCTGCATTTTTTATCACCATTCGTACGCTGCTGAAACAAAAAAAACTGAGTGAGATCAAATCCGATTTCATCAATAATATGACGCATGAATTTAAAACACCGCTGGCCACTATCTCGCTTGCGGTGGATGCATTGAAAAATGAAAAAGTGGTGAACGACAAGGAGAAGACAAGCTATTTCACCGGCATCATCAAGGAAGAAAATAAGCGCATGAACAAGCAGGTGGAAACCATTCTGCAAGCGGCGCTGCTGGATAAGCAGGAAGTGCAACTGAACCTGAAAAAATCATCAGCACATGACCTGATCGTGGCGGTGTTGAACAATATCAGTTTGCAGGTGGAAGAAAAGCAGGGTAAGCTGGAAGTGAACCTGGGTGCAGACAACGACCTGATCATGGCGGATGAAGTTCATTTTACGAACCTGATCAGTAACCTGCTCGACAATGCAGTGAAGTATTCAAAAGATAATCTTTGTATCAAGTTGAGTACACAGAATACAGGGCAACAATTGAAAATAAGGATCGAGGATAATGGTATTGGAATGAACAAAGAAACCCTGAGCAGGATCTTCGAAAAATTTTACCGGGCGCATACCGGTAATGTGCATAATGTGAAAGGATTTGGTTTGGGGTTAAGTTATGTGAAGACCATGGTGAATGCGCATCATGGCAGCATCAAGGCTGAAAGTGTGCTGGGAAAAGGAAGTAGTTTTATTATCCTGATCCCATTGGTAAAATAATATCTTCAAACAGTTTATTGAAATGTATTCGCCCCGCTTCTGCGGGGCATTTTTTGTTCATTAGGGGCATGGCTGAATCGCGTTAAAATCACCCATTTTTTCTCTTCTGCTTCTGGATCAGAAGGCCGCCATTAAAAACTCCGAAATCCACCATTATTGGCAGTTATCCACAGCATTGCACATTCAATTCACAGCCTTTTTTCATAAAACTGATGTCAAAGGCTTTCCCCCTGTGGCTCACGCTTTTGTGGATAAAAAACTTTCACCCAAAAGTGTTCAGGAAGTGGGAAAAAGTGTTATTTTGTGGTAATATCTGTTTTTAACGAGCTAATTTATTGAAAATGATTGCGTTTTTAGGAGAATATGAAGCTACAATTGACGCGAAGGGGCGTTTCCTTCTACCTGCAGGCTTTAAGAAGCAACTGCCGGAAGAAGGGGGCAATCTTTTTGTAATCAACCGTGGTTTTGAAAAGTGTCTCACACTTTTCCCGCTCCAAAGCTGGCAACCCATATTTTCTGAAATCAGCAAGTTGAATGATTTTGATCCTAAGGTAAGAGAATTCCGCCGTTATTTTTTGAACGGCGCTACTCAGCTGGAATTGGATTCAGCGGGTCGTTTGCTATTACCGAAAAACCTTACCGAACACGCAGGACTGGAGAAGGACATTGTGTTGGTATCTGCCGTAAATAAAATAGAAATCTGGGATTCTAGTAAGTATAAACAGTTCTTTGAAACTTTTACACCGCAATCTTTCAGCGATCTGGCCAATGAAGTAATGAACCGGAAAGAAGGGAATTAGGTAATCAGTAATCCAACATGGAATGAGCAACTCGAAAAGCGATGCAGCAATTCAAAATTCCGGGATACCTGTTTACCACGTGCCAGTATTACTGAAAGAAGCGATTGATGGGTTATGTATCAAACCCGATGGCATTTATGTGGATTGCACATTTGGCGGCGGCGGACATAGTGCAGCGATCTTACAACAGCTCGGCAACAAAGGCCGGCTCCTGGTCTTTGATCAGGATGCAGCAGCTAAGAAGAACCTGCCCCATGATGACCGGGTCACCTTCATTCCTGAAAATTTCAGGCACCTGCAACGGTTCCTCCGTTTGCACAAAGTGCTTCAGGTAAATGGTATACTCGCCGACCTTGGCGTTTCCAGTCATCAGTTTGACCAGGCCGACCGTGGCTTCTCTACCCGTTTCGATGCGGCATTGGATATGCGCATGGACCAACGGCAAGGCATAACCGCAGCCGATGTGATCAGGGATTCCACCACCCATCAATTGCATAAAATGCTGGAACGTTATGGAGAAGTAACCAATGCTAAAACATTGGCCGCTACCATCGTTCAACAAAGGGCGCTTGCCCCCATCAGCACCATCAATGAATTTAAACTGGCCGTTAAGGCCGCGGTGAAAGGTAATCCTCAAAAATACTTTGCCCAGGTATTTCAGGCGTTGCGAATACAAGTGAATGACGAGTTTGGCGCCCTACAGGAAATGTTGTTACAGATCCCCGCATTATTGTTGCCCGGCGGCCGAGCCGCTATCATCAGCTTTCATTCGTTGGAAGATCGGATTGTGAAGACCTTTTTTAAACAAGGCAGTTTCGATGATGCCGAGACAGCAGCAGATGAATTGTATGGCCACCGCCCTGAAAACCCACTCAAAATCATTACCAAAAAACCACTATTGCCTTCCGAAGAAGAAATGAATAGGAATCCAAGATCAAGGAGTGCAAAACTCAGGATCGCAGAAAAAAAATAACACCCCATTAATGAACGAAGACATCAGCACAGTTCCAGAATCGCCGGCTACTCAAAAAATTGAGTGGAAGCGGTTTTTTAGCCAGGCCTGGGTAGTAAGAAATATTCCTTTCTTTTTATTCCTGGCCATGCTGGCGGTGCTGTATATCTATAACGGGCATTATGCCGATAAACTGGTTAGAAAGATCAGTGCAACTGAAAAGCATATCAAGGAACTGGAATATGAATATAAAACGATAGAAAGCGAAGTTATTTTCAGGAGTAAAGCCAGTGAACTGGTGAAAGCAGTTGCGCCCTTAGGATTAAAAGAATTAACCGCACCTCCGGTAATACTCGACGAGGTAAAAAAATAAACAAGCCATCCCCATGGGGAACTTATGGAAGTAAAAAAAGACATATTGTGGAGGGTTTATCTCTGTTTTCTGGTCATGATCGTATTGGGTATACTCGTGATCGGCAGGGCTTTCTATATACAGCAGTTCCAAGGTAAATACTGGAAAGACATGGGCAACAATATGCACGTGAAATACTTGCCCATCTATGCCGATAGAGGATCTATCTATAGTGACAACGGAGAGATGCTGAGTACATCGGTGCCGGTCTTTGATGTATTCATTGATTTTGGTGCTGAAGGCCTGAGGGAAAAAGCAGGTAAAAGATTTACAGAAAACATTGACTCACTTTCTATCCGATTGGCCGATCTGTTTAAAGATCGAACTGCTGCCGAGTATAGTAAAGATCTTAAACTGGCCTATGCCAATGAAGACCGCTATTATCAGCTGAAAAAGAAGATCAATTATTCCATGTATGAGCAGTTGCGCGATTTTCCGCTGGTCAGATTGGGACGAAACAAAAGCGGGTTCATCATTGAGCCCCGTGATAAACGCATCAATCCTTTCGGACTGCTGGCCAACAGAACCATCGGCCTCTCTCGCGATGATTCCTCCAAGAATGTAGGATTGGAACAACGATACGACAGTCTGCTGAAAGGAAAAACCGGTCAACGCTTGGTACGTTATATCGCCGGTGCCTACATGCCCGTAGAAGGTGCCGAAATGGAACCTGAAAATGGAAAGGATATCATTACTACTCTGGATACCTATATGCAGGATGTTGCAGAAGAGGCATTGATGAAGATGATGTCAGGAAATAATTCTAAGCATGGTACTGTGATCGTAATGGAAACGGCTACCGGTAAAATAAAAGCTATCGCCAACCTTGGAATACAGCCTGATGGATCTTATGCGGAAGATCTTAATTACGGAATAGGAAAGTCAACTGAACCGGGTTCCATATTCAAATTGGCAACCTTGCTGAGTTTGCTCGACGATAAATATGTAGACGTAAATACCATCGTGAATTGTGAAGGCGGGGCTAAAAATTTTTACGGACTTACGGTACACGACTCTCACAAAGGAACCGGATCGGTTACGGTAAAAAATGCATTCGCTATCAGCAGCAATGTGGCTTTTGCAAAACTGGCCGACCAGTATTATCACAATCAACCTGCAAAATTCATCGCCCACTTACACGCTTTACGTTTGGATACCTTAACCGGAGTTGATATTACCGCTGCCTCCGGCATGCCGAACATAAAAAAAGCCAGCAGTAAGTATTGGAGCGCCACCACCATTCCCTATATGGCGCATGGCTATGAGGAACAAGTAACACCCCTCAACATGCTGATGTTATACAACGCTGTAGCCAATAACGGAAAAATGATGCGCCCTTATCTGGTGAGTGCTGTAAAAGAATATGGGGTGGAACTGCAGTCCATTCAGCCCCAGGTATTGGTGAATAATATCTGTAGCCCTGAAACACTGGTGCAACTCAGGCAATGCCTGCAGGCGGTGGTAGACAGTGCGCATGGAACCGGGCACAAAGTATTGTACAATACCGTGTACCCGATTGCGGGCAAAACTGGAACGGCTGTAACGGCAATAGATAACCGCGGTTACAACAAGGGCGCAAAAGTATATCAGGCTTCTTTTATTGGGTACTTCCCAGCCAATGATCCGAAATACAGTATTGCTGTTGTGATTCAGAACACCAGAGAATCTAAAAAAATCTATGGTGCTGATGTGTCGGGAACCGTGTTCAAAGAGATCAGTGATAAGATCTATGCCCGGTACCTGAGCAAAAATCAATATACACCTGTGGCTGTAACCGACAGTTTGCCGCATGATTATTACGGACTAAAAAATGATTGGAACTCGATTTTCGGTTTTTTAAAGATACCCTTTACCGATTCCGCCCTTTCGGGGTATTGGAGAATGTTGCATTGGAAGAATCAAACGGGTACGCTCGAAAATTCACCGGCAGCTGCAGCAACCATCACGCCCAATGTACTGGGCATGGGATTGAAAGATGCGGTGTACTTATTGGAGAACATGGGATTAAAAGTAACAGTAACGGGTAGAGGCAGGGTAATGAACCAGTCATTGGCTGCCGGAACCAATTTTAATAAATCACAAAATATTTCCTTGATCCTAAACTGATGTTGCAAGACCTACTATATAAAGTTAGCCTGTTGAAACTGGTTGGAGATACTACTATCGCTATTAACCAGCTGGCCATCGACTCTCGTTTAGTAACGAAGGGAACTTGCTTTATTGCACTTCGGGGATCTGCCACTGATGGTCATGCTTTTATCGGTAAAGCCATTGAAATGGGCGCTGTAGCCATTGTATGCGAACAAATGCCAGCGCAATGGGTACAAGGGATTGCCTACATACAAGTAGTCAATAGCGGAGAAGCGGCAGGGTTCATGGCCCATAATTTTTATGGCGAACCTTCTGCAAGGATAAAACTGGTAGGCGTTACCGGTACCAACGGTAAAACTACCATCGCAACGCTGTTGTGGAAATTGTTCAGTGCCCTGGGCTATACCTGTGGATTGATCAGCACCATCCGCAACCAGGTGGGCAATGAAGTGTTATCGGCTACCCATACTACACCCGATGCCATCAGCATCAATGCCCTCTTACAAAAAATGGCCGACGCCGGATGTACAATGGTTTTCATGGAATGTAGTAGTCATGCCATACACCAGCACCGCATCAGCGGCTTGCAATTTGCCGGCGGATTGTTCAGCAATATCACGCACGACCATCTTGATTACCACCACAGCTTTGATGAATACATTGCTGTAAAAAAATCATGGTTCAGCAGTTTGCCTTCCACGGCATTCGCTATCAGCAATGCAGATGATAAACGCGGAGCAGTGATGTTGCAGAATACCCTGGCCAAAAAATATTATTACAGTTTAAAAACCCTCGCCGATTTCAAGGGCAAGATCCTGGACAATAGTTTACAGGGATTGCACATGACCATCAATGAGGTGGAAGTGTATTTCAGATTGATCGGAGAATTCAATGCCTATAACCTGCTGGCCATCTATGCAGCAGCCATTTGTTTGGGTGAAGAAAAAGACATTGTGCTGCAAGTGATGAGCAGTCTGGATGGCGCCGAAGGCAGATTCGAATACCAGGTGAGTCCTCAGCAAAAGATCATGGGCATCGTGGATTATGCCCACACACCCGATGCCTTGCTGAATGTACTGGCTACCATAAAAAAATTGCGTCAGGGAAATGAGCAGGTGATCACGGTGGTGGGATGTGGCGGAAACCGCGATAAAACAAAACGTCCGGTGATGGCTGAAGTGGCCTGCGAATACAGCGACCGGGTGATCCTCACTTCCGATAATCCGAGAAATGAAGATCCCCTGGCCATATTACAGGATATGCAGGCTGGGGTTAATGCGGCGGCAAAAAAAAAAGTGATCGCTATCGCCGATCGGAAAGAAGCGATCAAAACGGCCGTAAGTCTGGCCCAACAGCAGGATATCATTTTGATCGCCGGAAAAGGGCATGAGAAATATCAGGAGATCGCCGGACAAAAATTTGATTTTGATGATAAGCAGGTGCTGAACGAAATGTTTGAACTGCTGGAAAAATAAAATTACCTGCAGCAGTGCAGGATGAACACAGTACACAAAAATGTAAACTGAATATATGTTGTATCATTTATTTGATTGGCTGAATAGAAACGGTATCCACTTCCCGGGTATCGGATTATTCCAGTTCATCACATTCAGGGTATTGCTGGCCATGATCCTCAGTCTGATGATCACCACCGTATTCGGTAAAAAACTCATCAAGTTTTTACAAGCCAGGCAACTGGGAGAGAGTGTGCGCGACCTCGGACTGGCAGGCGAGCAGGCAAAGAAAGGAACGCCTACCATGGGAGGCATCATCATCATCCTGGCCATATTGATCCCTACATTATTATTAGCCAATCTTGATAAAGTATATATCCGCCTCATGATGCTCTGCACCGTTTGGCTAGGTACCATCGGATTTATTGATGATTATCTCAAGATCAGGGCCAAGCGTATCGCCAAACAAAAAGGGATCGAATATAGAAAGAGTGATGCAGATGGATTAGCTGGCAGGTTCAAAATATTTGGGCAGGTGGTGCTCGGTATCATCGTTGGTGCAACACTTTATTTTAACCAGAATGTGGTGGTAAAAAGAGAAGTGAATATCACCGCCGGCACCAACCAGGTACAACTGGGTCCAAAAGAAAAAACTACCAAGGCCAAACTGGATACTGTTTTGATCGATGGCAAACAACATGTTTTTGCTTCTGTAAAAACACCCATCACTACCATTCCGTTCTTAAAGGCGCACGAATTCAATTATGCCAAACTGCTTCCTGCTGCCTGGCGCGATTATACGTATATCGTGTATATCCTCATCGTCATATTTATTGTAACCGCCGTAAGCAATGGAGCCAATATTACGGATGGATTGGATGGACTGGCCACTGGCGTAAGTGCCGTGGTGGGCATAGCCCTCGGCATTTTCGCATATGTAAGTGGCAATATCAGGTTCGCCGAGTACCTCAATATCATGTATATCCCTAACCTGAGTGAACTATCCATTTTCATTGCTGCCTTTGTGGGTTCCTGTATCGGATTCCTATGGTACAATGCTTATCCGGCACAGGTTTTCATGGGCGATACCGGTAGTCTGGCCCTAGGCGGGATCATTGCCGCACTGGCCATTATCGTTCGTAAAGAATTACTGATCCCCTTCTTCTGTTTTGTATTCCTGGTAGAGAATCTGAGTGTGATGATACAGGTAGGCTATTTCAAATATACCAAACGAAAATACGGAGAAGGTAAACGGGTGTTCTTAATGAGCCCCCTGCATCATCATTATCAAAAGCTGGGGTACCATGAAAGTAAGATCGCGGTGCGGTTCTGGATCATCACCATATTAACGGTGGTGCTGGCAGTAGTGACCTTGAAATTGAGATAATCATTATTCCGGCGAAAGTTTTCCTGCCATCAACAGGAAAACGATAACCGAAAAAATAAGTATTGAAAAACCCAAACCTGGTATCGAATGAAAATTTGATTCAAGGTTTTTCAATTAGAACACCAATATCCTTGAAGCCTATTATTGAATGTGGAGTATGATGTTGACCCGTTAAATTCTATGCTGTTGAAAAACCAATTTTAATAACAGCCTGCAGTAGCAACACTGCAGTACGAAAAAAAATGAATGAACTAGATGGCTGAACGACTGATCATATTGGGTGCTGGAGAAAGTGGTGTTGGCGCAGCTTTGCTCGCCAAACAACAAGGCTTCAGCGTGTTCGTTAGCGACCGTGGCATCATTGCTGAACAGTATAAGGCTGAATTAAAAAAGCATGATATCGAATTTGAAGAAGCCGAACATACTGAATCCATCATCCTGGCTGCCGATCTAATCATGAAGAGTCCGGGTATTCCATCACATACTACCCTCATCAAAAATATTCGCGCGAAAGGCATTCCCATCATGAGTGAAATTGAATTTGCCTATCGTTACAAAGGCAATAGCAAGATCATTGCCATCACGGGCAGCAATGGGAAGACCACTACTACTTCACTGACCTATCATATGTGTAAAACAGGGGGTGCCGATTGTGCCCTGGTGGGGAATATTGGTTATTCATTTGCCCGCCAGGTAGCCACCGACCCCAAGCCTTTATATGTGGCGGAGATCAGTTCATTCCAACTCGATGATATTTCCAGCTTCCGGCCCGATGTGGCAGTGCTGACCAATATTACAGAAGACCATCTCGATCGGTATGATTACAAAATGGAAAATTACATCAACAGTAAATTCCGTGTGATGATGAACCAACAAGCCGGAGATGTATTCATCTATAACCTCGACGATGAGATCACGAACAAAAAAATAAACAATTATAACATTCAATCAACACTAGCCCCATTCACCATGAGTAAACAACTGCCACAGGGAGCATACCTGATGAACGCGAAAATGCACCTGAAATGGAAATCAGAGGAAATGCAGATGAGTATCGAGGATTTTGCTTTAAAGGGCAAGCACAATCAATACAACAGCATGGCTGCCAGCCTCGCTGCAACGGCAGTGGATATACGAAAGGACAAGAT
>Ga0194043_1002289_pt1 | contig 10602 bp, 9 predicted proteins | sample JunL4415m_MetaG_FD_161274 | JGI IMG/M metagenome (GOLD analysis project Ga0194043, IMG submission 161274) | Anoxic zone freshwater microbial communities from boreal shield lake in IISD Experimental Lakes Area, Ontario, Canada - Jun2016-L442-15m | ecosystem: Environmental > Aquatic > Freshwater >...
GGCCCACGATGAGCTCCCAGCCATCGACCAAGATCTCATCGCCGGTGGCTGCGCCAGCTTTGTAGACCATGCTGCCTGTGGTGCCTTGCGACTCACTCACTTCGAAACTCCCATTGCTCGCTCGAGTGCTGCTGCGGCACGGAACATCTGTGGTTCGCCCAAGGTGCCAGCCAGGATCTGAACGCCAACGGGCAGGCCCGCGGCGCCGGTGCCGAACGGCACGCTCATCGCCGGGTGTCCGGCGAGGTTGGTGGGGATTGTGTACACGTCGCAGAGGTACATCGCGAACGGGTTGTCGCTCTTGGCGCCGAACGGGAACGCCACGGTTGGCGATGTGGGCGTGAGCAACACATCGGCGTGTTGGTAGGCGCGGTCGAAGTCGTCGGCGATGAGCCGGCGCACTTTGAGCGCCTTGCCGTAGTACGCGTCGTAATAGCCAGCGCTGAGCGCATAGGTGCCGAGCATGATTCGGCGTTGCACTTCTTCGCCGAACCCGGCGACGCGAGTGGCTCCGTACATCGCGTTGGTGTCGGCTGCGTCGACGCGCAGGCCGTAACGAACGCCGTCGTATCGGGCCAGGTTGCTGCTGGCCTCGGCTGGGGCGATGAGGTAATAGGCGGTGAGGCCGTAGCTAAACGCTGGCACCTGCACGTCGACGATGGTTGCGCCAGCGGCACGAAGCGCGTCGAAGGCTGCCTCGAGGCGCTCGGCCACATCGGGGTCGGCGCCTTCGGGAAGGTCGGTGATGCGGCCCACGCGCAAGCCCGTGACGTCTTGCTTGATGGCGTCGCGGAGCGACGGCTGCGGTGCGGGAATCGAGGTTGAGTCGAGGATGTCATGGCCACCGATCACATCGAGCAGCAGCGCTGAGTCTTCGACCGTGTTCGTGAACGGACCGATCTGATCGAGAGAACTTGCAAATGCAACAAGTCCGTAGCGGCTTACATAGCCATACGTTGGCTTGACGCCAACGACACCGCAGAGAGCGGCTGGCTGGCGAATAGAGCCGCCGGTGTCGCTACCCAAGCTCACGCTGGCGAAGCCCGCTGCAACTGCCGCTGCGCTTCCGCCGCTTGAGCCGCCAGGAACACGACTGAGATCGTGCGGGTTGCGGGTTGGACCAAAAGCGCTGTTCTCGGTGCTCGAGCCCATCGCGAACTCGTCGAGGTTTGTCTTACCGACGGCCACGGCGCCTGCGGCCGCCAAGCGGGTGACTGCGGTTGCATCGTACGGAGGCTTCCAGCCCTGCAACATCTTGGACGAGCAGGTGGTGGGGATGCCGTGGGTGCACATGTTGTCTTTGAGAGCAACGGGCACACCAGCGAGTGGGCCGGGGTCGTTGCCAGCGGCAACTGCTGCGTCGATGGCGGCAGCGGCAGCACGGGCCTGATCGGTCATCACAAGGTTGAACGCGTGCACATCGGTCTCACGCGCATCGATGCGGGCAAGGTGCTCTTCGAGCACGTCGGCGGCTTTGAGCGTGCCGGAGCGCACCCCGGCAGCGATCTGAATTGCAGTGCGTGGTGTCATTGAGTCGCTCACGAGTCGAGTCCGAGAATTGGTGGGACGCGGAAGCGGCCATCTTCTGCCTCGGGGGCCGCTGCCAAGACTTCTTCTCGGTCGAGACCGACGAGGATGATGTCCTCGCGAAACACGTTGGTCAGTGGGTACGGCTGGTTCATCGGTTGCACACCGTCGAGATCGAGCGCGTCGATATCGGCAAAGTGTTCGAGCATGCCTGCGAGTTGTGCAGTTGTTCGTTCGATGGCTTCGGGGTCGAGGTCGAGGCGGGCCAATTTGGCCACCTTGACGACGTCGGCGGTAGTAATCCGTTGTGACACGCCCATGATCTTACGGGCGGTCAGTGGCAACGTATCGAAATCAAGAGCGCTGTCTCGGGGTTCATAACGGGCAGTTGCAGGCCGAGAACCGCCAAGTGGTGACCCGACAGGGTGATGCCATCTTTGAGCCACGACGGCTGAGCACGTGCCGGGCCGCGTTCGGCACGGTCGAGTGGTAGTGCCACGCGCTCCACTCGGTAGAGGCAATCGGCGATGAGGCCGGGCAGTCGCAGCGGTGCAGGCGTCAGGCTCGTATCGGTTTGAAGCTGTATGTAAGCGACGAGAGCTTCAGCGCGATCTAGCGAATACACACCGTGCGCGTGAGCTGCCGTGGTCGTGGGATCGAACCGAACAACATCGCCGGTGTGCAGCAGCGACCTGAAGCGCTTGTGGATGGCGATGCCTTCGGCCACTCCGTTGCGCTCAGCCTCGGTCATGTCGAGCAGGTTGCACTCGACGCCAAGGTGGCCAAACATTGCTGTCGCAATACGGAAGCTGAGCGAATGGTTTCGGCCGGTTGTGTGGCTGCGCCGGGGTCCGATGTGAGCGCCCATCACCTCGGGGGGAATGAACATTGAGGCACCGCGCTGGATGGTTTGTCGTTCAAGCGCATCGTTGCAGTCGCTGGTCCACACGCGCTTCGTGCGCCGAAGGATCTCGTGGTCGATTCGTCCACCGCCAGATGAACAGCTTTCAATCTCGACCAAAGGATGTAGCGCAGTGAGTTCGTCGATGAGCCGGTACAGCGCCTCGGTTTGCGCGTGTGTGCCTGCGGATCCGTCGGCGCCGCTGCCCTGCACATGATCGCGGTTCATGTCCCACTTCACGTAGGCGATGTCGTGATCGCGAAGCAGCGCGTCGAGTTGCCCAAGCACGTGCGCGTACGCGCCCGGGTGGGCAAGGTTCAGCACAAGTTGGTTGCGGCCAAGCACAGGTTCGTAGCCTTCGGTAACAAGCGCCCAATCGGGATGGGCCCGATAGAGATCGCTGTCGGGGTTCACCATCTCGGGTTCAACCCAGATACCGAATTCCATCCCGAGCGCGCGCACGTGGTTGATGAGTGGCGCTAGGCCGTGTGGATACACCTCGGGCGACACCCACCAGTCGCCGAGTCCGCGGCGGTCGTCGCGCCGTGATCCGAACCATCCATCGTCGAGCACGAACCGCTCGATGCCTGCCGCTGCAGCGGCATCGGCGAGTTGGGTGAGGCGTTCGTGGTTGTGGTCGAAGTACACGGCTTCCCACGTGTTGAGCAACACAGGGCGTGGGCTAGTGGGGTGCGCTGCTCGCTGTCGCATCGAGCGATGGAATCCCCACGCTGCTTGGGTGAGACCGGCGGGGGAGTACGTGGCGATGAGTTCGGGTGTGGTGTAGCTCGCGCCGGCATCGATAGAGATTTCACCGGGATGGAACTGCTCGCCCATCTGCACGTAGCGACGGCCATCGGCGAGCACCTCGGCGCGTGAGTGGTGATTGCCGCTCCACGCCAAATGTGCGCCCCATGCTTCGCCGTGCCATTCACCGAAGGCATGCGTGCCAGCGAACATCACCGGCGGACTTTCGTGAGAGGTGCGACCACGGCGGTTCTCGGTGACAAATGCGCCGCGCTCGAATGCCACCCGATGCGGGTGTAGCTCGCGGGTCCAGCGGCCGCTGAATTGCATCAGCTCGTTTGCTTGCGCAGGCAGCGGCACAGCGATGTCGAGCTGATCGAGCAGATAGCGATCGGTGGTGCTGAGGTTGGTGAGCGTGAGTCGCACGCACAACACATCGTGAAGCGAGATCACCGATGTGAGTCGCAACTGTGCCACCGAGTCGATGGCATGCGCAGTCACCGAGTTGTCGTCGCCGATTGTGTGTGACTCGTATGAGAACCGTGGTGCCCACGCGGTGCCGCGACGGCGATGGCCGAGCAGCCCGGGGTGACCCGTGAACCCGCTGCCGTGTTCGGGCACCAGCGAAATTGGCGCTTCACTGTCGAGGCCACCGTGGGCGATCGGTCGGGTGTTCGCAGCCACGATGGCATCGAGATCTGTGTCGCTTGCCAACAGGGCGCCCCAATGCCGAATGGTGGGTACACCGGTGCTGAGATCGATAACGACACTGGCCCAGCTGCCGGTCAGATGAATCAGCATTGCGGACCTCGTTTCGTCTTCATCGCCCTGCAGTCTGTCGTATTTCGGTGACCCCGCGCCTCAGCGGCGCTCGCAACAAGTTCGGCAGAGGTGCCCTCCACGTTGCACAATGCAGGGGATGGAAAGCGACGACCAGCGGTCACCGTCAACAGATGTGCGCGTCGACGCGTTTTTGGGCACGGTCGTGCACGTTGTCGGCACCCGCCAAGCGCGCCCTAACCTGCCCAGCGTCGGATGCCCGTTTTGTCCGGGCGGACTTGAGGCCCCCGACGATTACGACGTGCGCTGGTTCGAGAACCGTTGGCCAGCGATGCCGAATCATCGTTGCGAAGTGGTGCTCTACACGCCTCATCACGACGCCACGTTTTGGTCGCTCGGAGCCAGTGGCGTTCGTAAGGTCATCGATCTGTGGACCGAGCGTTCGGTTCAACTCAGTGCCCGCGACGATGTGCAGTTTGTGTTGGTCTTCGAAAACCGCGGTGCTGCGGTGGGTGCCACTATCGCTCATCCGCACGGACAGATCTACGCCTACGACCACGTTCCCGATCGCCCTGCGCGTGTGTTCGCGGCAGGATGGCAACCCGATGCGACGCCCGGCGATCGTGCAGTTGCAGCGCATGGCGATTGGTTGGCCTATGTGCCCGAGGCCCCCACGTATCCGGTGGCAGTCACCGTTGCGCCAACCGAGAGGGTGGCCAATCTCGCCGGCTTGTCCGAACATGCGCGTGACGAGCTTGCCGCGATGTTGGTCGATGTGTTCACGCGACTCGACGCGCTCTACGAGCAACCGTTGCCCTACATGATGTGGCTGATGCAGGGTCCCTCGGGTGGCGGCGACTGGGCCGATGCGTGGTTCCACATCGAGATCGTGTCGCCGTGGCGTGCGGCCGGAGTTCCGCGCTTCATCGCTGCGGCCGAGGTGGCCGGTGGCGAGTTCTTCAATCCGGTGATCCCCGAAGTGCTTGCCGAGCAGTTGCGAGCGCTGGGTTAGTCGCGAGCGTTGTCGGCGTCGTCGGTGCCGGCGTTGAGAGCAACGTCGCCATCGAGGTCGGCTTCGTCGTTCACGTCTGGCTGAACCGCTTCGGCCTCAACCGGAAACTCGCGCCGCGACGATATGACCATGTACAGACCGGCGCCTACAACGGCGGCCAGCGCGACCCATTGGTTCCACCGCAATCCGCCAACGTGATGCGCCGTGTCGATACGCAGTCCCTCGACGAAGAAACGAATGATTCCGTAGCCCATCACATAGGCAGCCATCAGGTGACCGATGCGAAGTTTTACCTTGCGGCCCAGCGCAACGAGCGCCAAACACAGTGCCAGGTTGGCCAATGATTCATAGAGAAACGTTGGATGAAAGGTGGTGCCGGGGGCGTACCCGGCCGGCATGTGTTCGGCATCGATACGCAACGCCCACGGCAACTTGGTGGGCCCACCAAAGAGTTCTTGGTTCCACCAGTTGCCCCATCGGCCAATTGACTGGGCCAGCGGAATTGCAGGAGCGGCGCAATCGAGCGCGACTGCCACGGGCAGACCGCGCCGACGAATGGCCCACACGCCGAAGAACGTGCCCAGCAGCAGGCCGCCAGGGATGCCAAGGCCGCCGCGCCAAATCTTGGGAATGTCGAGCAGATGGTTCGAGAACTTCGACCAGTCGGTGGCCACGTGATAGAGCCGAGCGCCGATGACACCACCAATGACACCCCACATCGCAATCGCGTTGGCGTCGTCTTTGGTGCCGATGCCCCGTTGCTCGAACCGACGACCCATCAGCCACACGCCGGCCACAACGCCGAGCGCGATCATCATCCCATAGGCGTGAATGTGTAGTGGCCCGATGTCGAAGGTGCCGTTTGATGGGCTGGGGATGCTGCCAACAACGTGGCTCGTATGAATCACGCCGAGATCACTCGGTTCGCAAAGGCAACGGCTTCGGCGAAGATGAGTTCTTTGTCGTAGTCCTGAGTGGCCACGTGATAGCTGCGCTCAAGCATGACGCGCTCTACAGTGCCGCCGTAGTTGGCAGCAAGGTAGTCGCCCTGGGCGGGATCGACCACGTGGTCTTGCGGTGAGCTCATCAGCATCAGCGGCATCTTCAACGATGGATACGTGGGCTCCATGGTGGCGGCGCCGTCGTTAATGAGGCTCAGGAGGCAGCGAATCGGGGTGCCGTCGTATGCCTTCTCTTTTGAGCTGGGGTCGGCAATGTCTGAACCGATACCCGGAATCACTTCGGTGCCGGCGTCGATCATGCCTTGCAGCATCGTCACAACATCGGGCGCCTGTGGTTGCGTCACTGGATTGATGCACACGATGCCGGCGATGTCGGGGTGCTGGCCAGCGATCCACAGCGTGAGTAGCCCGCCCATGCTGAGCCCGGCCACCACGATGGTGCTACAACGCGCAGCGAGTCGCTGATAGGCAGCAGCAACCTCGCCGCTCCAGTCGGACCAGCTGGTGGTGAGCATGTCTTCGACCGCTGTGCCGTGGCCTGGCAGGCGAGGGAGCTCAACGTTGTAACCCGCACCTGCGAATGCCTCGGCAACGCCACGCATTGAGGCGGGGTTACCCGTGAAGCCGTGGATGACAAGCGCGCCGTGAGTGGCAGTGGTTGAGTGCGACCAAGCGTCGGCACCGGGCATGATGGAGAAAGTCATCCCCATGTTCTAGCGCACGAGACGGCGCTTAGATGTATGGATCTTCCTTCGAGAGCGGTAGCTCCCACCACTCTTGCGGCGAGCCTGCCTGCTCCCATTCGGGGAATGGGTAGATGCAGTTCACCGGACACGCGGGCAGACACTTGTCGCAGCCGCTGCAGAGTTCGGGCACGATGACCACATCGGCGCCGTGGTTGAAGATGGCACCAAATTGATCGGGGCAGTGTCGCAAGCATGCGTCGCAGTTAATGCATTCGAGCATCTCGATGCGCACGGGCGCGTTCTTCCACTTTGGATTGCGCGTGTGAAGTTCGATTCGCTCGGTCCGCGTGGCACCCATCGCAGCGATTGTAGAGCGACCGGACGCTTAGTTGTGTGGTCGCGTAGGCATTGTCGAATGAGCATCGACGACTGCACGAAGGTGTGGATGGCGGCGCACGATAATGGCCATAAAGGCATCGACCACGTCGGGCTCGAACTGATGCCCGCGGGCGCTGATGATGAAATCGAGGGCCTCTTCTTGAGTCCAAGCTCGCTTGTACACGCGCTCACTCGTCAGGGCATCGAACACGTCGGCCACAGTGACAATGCGGCCACATCGCGGAATGTTGGTGCCGCTGAGTCCGCTTGGGTAGCCCGTGCCGTCCCAACGCTCGTGATGGTTCAGCGCAACGATGGCGCCGAGCTGAATGAGCGGATACGTGCTGCCCGACAGGATCTGCGCCCCCACGGTTGTGTGGGTCTTCATGATCTCAAACTCTTCGGTGGTGAGTGGCCCCGGCTTCAGCAAGATGGCGTCGGGCACCGACACTTTGCCGATGTCGTGCAGTCGTGCAGCCATGCGCAGCTGCTCGCACCACTCGCTGTCTTCGTTGAGTTCGTGCGCGATTTCGGCCGAGAGGTCGCCGACTCGAATGGTGTGCTCGCCCGTGTCGGTGTCGCGGAATTCGGCCAACACGGCGAGGCGCTGGAACGCCTCGAGTTGGTACTCCTCAAGCTCGTGCGTACGGCCGCGAACCAATGCTTCGAGCTCGGTGGTGCGCAACCGCAAGATCTCGGCCTGCTGACGAACGTGCTCGGTGTCGTGCGCGATCTGCAGCGTCTTGATGCGTAGATCGGTTCCCTGATTAAAGAGATCTTGGTGCAGATCGAAGCGTGCCTCTTGGTGCTTGAGTGCCTCTTCGAACCGGCCGAGCTCTCGATACACCTTGCCCAGTAACTCGTGAGCATCGAGTTCTACCGACGGCAACGATGACTGTTGAGATACTTCGAGCGAGCGGAGCAGGCTGGCCTCAGCGCGTAGGAAATTGCTTTCTCGAAGCGATGCCTTGCCGCGGGCCATGAACACGTTTGCCACCGTTGATGGCGTGGGCATCGGACCGTTCTGCATGCGTTCGTCGATGAGCTCAAGTGCTTCGTCGAAACACTCGGCAGCGCGAGCTGAGTCTCCCAAGCTGCAATACGCCTCGCCGAGGTTCGCGAGTACGTCGGGAACAAACGCAGGGGCGTGCTGGCGTGACAACTCGAGCGCAGATTCGCCCAGGCTTACTGCGAGGAAGAACTCGCCGCGTTGCGAGCGAAGCTGTGCCATGTTGGTGAGCGTGATCGCGTCGTCGTCGGGGCGACCAAGTTGTTTGTTGGCGGTGAGCGCAGCCTCGTATGTGACGATGGCTCGATCGGTATCGCCGAGCGAATGGTGGATTGCGGCGATGGTGTTGAGCAACCCGCCTTCGTTGACCCGGTGATCGGTAGTGCGGTATTGCTCGAGGCCACGCAGGCAGCACGCCAGTGCTTCGCTGTGGTTGCCAGCGTTCGAGTGCACGATGCCCATCAGGTTGAGCGCCCATACCTCGACAACCACGGCGCCGGCCTTGCGGGCGAGATCACGCGCATCGACTGCAACACCAAACGCTTCGTCGGCGTGACCGGTGTAATAGGCCAAACTGGCGAGGTGATACAGGCTCTCGGCCTCGCCTGTTTCGTCGCCGCGAGAGTGAGCAGTCACTCTGGCCTGCTGCACCAATGTGCGCGATGCGGCGGGGTCGTCGAGCTCGATGCTCTTTGCCCGGTCGAGCAGTTCGCGAACTGATTCGACGGAGGTGCGTGACGTATCGGTTGTTGAATCAACAGTCATGGCGCACCCCTTTCTGGCGATGGGTAGACCCACACTGGTTCTACGTCCACGTGAGGGTCAAAGATTAGTCAACATTGGAAATTGAGTCAGGGATAGCGAACCTTCTTAGGCCAACCTTGACAGTGCTTCGCTGCATGACACTTTCGGTGGCAGAGAACCGCGGTCAGCAGTCGCCTTTCGCGTCTGTTGCCGCACTCGCGGCGCGTTGGTCGCGTGGATGCGACCAACGCTCTAGATTGTGAGCCGTTGAGCACGCGCCACCACCTGCGAACGAATAAGACGGCATGACTCGTTCTCGTAGCGCCCAACGTTCGGTCGAAGCGTCGTCCCTTGCAGCGGTCTTGCCGGTTGTGGCCATCATCCCCGTGTGGCTGGTGTCGCTCGCCGTGTTCTGGTGGCCGGTGCACCTCTGGTGGCACATCAGTTTTTCGGCCTTTGCTGCGCTGCACCTCGGGGCTGTGGTCCTTATGTTCTGGCGGCCGTTGCAGAAGGTCTTGGTGATGCGCATGTTGGGCGCGCGGCGGCCCTCGGCCGAGCAGGCCAAACGACTCGAACCGGCATGGCGCAGCGTTGCCCAGCAGTTGGCGATCCCTCACCGTCGGTTCTCGTTGGCGGTGCTGCCATCCGACGATCTCAACGCCTTTGCCTGTGGCGGAAGTTTGTTGGTGGTCACCTCGTTTGCCCTCGAAGAGTTGCCGCGAGACGAGATGACTGGTGTGCTGGCTCACGAGGTTGCGCATCACCTGGGGCTGCACACCGTGGCGCTCACCTTTCGGTGGTGGTTGAGCTTGCCGATCTTCTTGTTGGCCCGGGTCGGTTTCTTCTTGCAGAACGTTGCGGTCGCTGCCACTCGATCGTTTGTCAGCCACTCGTCTGCGCTCACAGCGGTGGGGCGCTTGGTGAGTGGGCTTCTCAACGCAATCGGATGGGTGTTCTTGTCGGCGCTGGTGTTCTCGAATCGCATGGCCAACTCCATTGGCAAACGTTCCGAACTTGAGGCCGATCGGCGCGCAGTCGAGATGGGTTTCGGTCGTGAGTTGGCCACGGCGTTGCGACGCGTTGCGGCTACTGAGCAGTTGACCAGAGCGAGTCAACTTCGCGCTGAGACGCAACTCACCCATCCATCAGCGCGCAGTCGGGTGGTGCACATCGAAGCGTTGATGCGTCGCGCTGCCCTGAGGCGAAAGAGTTTGAGTTAGCGCTCGACACCGATTGGTGCAGTGAGCGCGCTCAACACAGTGATGAGATCGTTCGGCGCAATCTCGATGTCGAACCCACGCTTTCCACCGCTGACGAAGATGGTGTCGAACTGAAGGCAGCTGTGGTCGATGACCGTGGGCAAGTGCTTGCGCTGACCAAATGGACTGATCCCGCCAACCACGTAGCCAGTGAGCCGTTCGGCCACGGCAGGGTCGCACATCTCGGCGCGCTTGGTTCGTGTCGCTGCAGCGAGCTCTTTGAGCGACAGCTGTCCACTGACCGGCACGATTCCGACCACTGTCTTTGATGGCTGCACGCCAGGCACGGTGGCCAAGCCATCGACCACAGCGAGCAAGGTCTTGAAGACTCGGTTGTCGTCGATGCCTAACGCTGCGGCTGCTGCGGTGCCGTAGTTGCGATCGGCTGGGTCGTGAGCGAACTCGTGTAGGGCGAACGAGACGCCGGCCTTTTGCAGAAGCACGGTTGCTGGAGTTGCACCCTTGGCCCCGTGTTTGTCGCTGCCTTTGCCCGCTCCCTGTGCCACGGTTTCTAACGTAGCCAAGAGCGCATCTATGGTGCGCCCATGAGCCATCCCATCGACCAGATCGGCATCGTCGATCTGATGATCGGTTTTC
>Ga0194043_1002291_pt1 | contig 10592 bp, 6 predicted proteins | sample JunL4415m_MetaG_FD_161274 | JGI IMG/M metagenome (GOLD analysis project Ga0194043, IMG submission 161274) | Anoxic zone freshwater microbial communities from boreal shield lake in IISD Experimental Lakes Area, Ontario, Canada - Jun2016-L442-15m | ecosystem: Environmental > Aquatic > Freshwater >...
ACGGAGCTCAACTCCGCCCAGGGCAATCCGTTGGTGTGTGTCTCCGAGGGCCAGATCCTGTCGACCTGTGTCTACGAGGTGGTGGGTCTCTCGGCGGCGTTGGACTACGTGCGCATCGTGCTTGCCAGTGCGCTGTTCGCGGCCGCCGAGCGCGCCGTCAAGCTTCTCGACACGCCGTGGTCCGGCCTGCCTACCGGGCTGTTGCCCCAAGGCGGCCCCGATCTTGGCCTGAGCATCCACGCCATCAGCGCGCAAGCGCTTGCCTCGGAAGCCGGCTTGCTGGCCCAGCCGGTCTCGTTCACGGTCGCGAGCTCCGCCGGCGCCGAGGGCATCGAGGACCGGGCGACGCTGCTGCCACTGTCCGCGCGTCGCCTGGCCGAGATGGTCGACCTGGGCGAAGGCATCGTGGCCATCGAGCTCCTGGTGGCGGCGCAGGCCGTGGACGTGCGCGACGTTGCCCCGCTCGGGAGAGGGACGGGCGCGGCCCACGCAATGATCCGCGGGGTCGTGCCCTCGATGGTGGCCGGAGGCCCGCCGCCCATGGACGTGGATCCTGTTCGCGAGCTCATCCGCGCCGGAGCCCTCGCGTGAGGGGATGGAGGACGGCGCCCTCCGCATCGGCGCGACGGCGACGTTCGCGCGCCTCGCGACTCATCAGCCGATGCGCAGGCACGGCCAGGGGCTGACGGTTCGAAAGCCGCCTCGAGACGTCCTTGCGTGCCCCGGCAGAACGACATTGCGGAGCGACCAGATCATCGCTGCTTTATCCTGCCCGGCGATCGCAGATGCGCGCGTTCCACGTTCGCCAAGGTTGGCTCCCGGTCCACCGTCATCGAGTATCACGGCGACAGCGTCGCCCCGATGGATCTGCCGGACGAGCGGCGCACCGTGCGCGGCACGCACGTGCGGGTCGTGCTCAGCGACACGACCTCCGAGCCGGTGGCCTCGGTCCAGCTGGCGCACCACTGCGGTCTGCCTGTGCGCGCTGGCGCCGCCGTCACCGACGCGCACGTGCCCGACGCGCAGGCGGCCGCGGAATCTCTGCGGGGCTTCGCCGGCGCCATGCGCGCCGCCAGCGACTTCATCGTTAAGGCGGCCGGCATCCTGAGCTCGTTCAACGCCCTTTCGCTCGAGAAGTTCGTGCTTGACGACGAGGCGCTCACCGCACAGCGGGCCCTCGACGAGTCGCTGTCGGTCGGTCGGGCCGATCTTGCCGAGGACGTCGTCTCAGCCGTGGAACCTGGAGGCAGCTATCTCGCGGCGGGTGCCGCGGACGCTCGTCGGGCGGCGGCCGACGAAGTCGCCCGTCGCCTGGAGACGTTCACGCCGCCCGACGACCTCGATCCTCTCGTCCGCCGACAGCTTGACGAGCCCTGCCTGAGCTGACGAGCTCGCCCCGGTCGGCGAGGCGCAGCTCCCGCCGCCGTCGGTCCCTTCCGCCCACCGCATTTCGTGCGCCGGCGCAGAGTCCGCCTGCTCCTAGTATGCGTCCGTCTGCCCGGCGCCTCGGGCCCCCGCCGGGAGCCTGGCGCCGCTCGCAAGGTGTCCCGCTCGCCGGACAGCGCGGCTGACTCCTTGACACCATCGGCGCAGTCGTTACTGTCGCAGTCGAGGGGCGCGTGAGCGACGCGTCCGAATCATCTTCGGTATCGAGGAGGCTGTTTGGACGAAAATCTGCCGTTCGCGGGCAAGGAGGGGAGCCCCGCGTTTTTCGGGAATCGCGTTTCGCCGTGCGGCAGAGTGTGTCTTCAGAAGTAGTCACCGATAAGGGGGTTGTCAAGCACATGAACACACGATCCGTAGCAGAGTCGAGAGGCTCACACAAGGGACTCGCACGCACGGTCGCCATCGCGGCGGTACTGCTGCTCGTCGTGGCGGTGCTCGCCTTGACCGCCGCCTGCGGTACTTCCGGCGGCGGCGACACCAGCGCCAGCCCCGCCGCCGCGGGCGCGCCCGTGGCCGGCGGCGTCTTCAAGGTCGGCATGCAGCCGGGCAACGGGCAGTACGACCCCGTCCTCATGGCCGGCTCCGTCGGCGACATCATCCTGGTCTGCCAGGTACAGGAGAATCTCGTCGAGCTGGCTCAGGACTTCACCGTGGCGCCGATGCTGGCCACGAACTGGGACTCCGCGGACGGCAAGTACTGGAGCTTCGCTCTGCAGGAGGGCGTGACGTTCGGTAACGGCGAGCCCTTCACGTCGGACGACGTGGTCTACTCCTTCGACCGTCTGCGCAGCAAAGAACTGGGCTCGCCGATGGCCGACGTGTACGCCAACATCAAGGCCGTGGTGGCCGACGATCCCACGCACGTCACCTTCCAGCTCAGAAAGGTCGACTCCGAGTTCCCGGCGTCGCTCACCGACTACCGCGCCAAGATGCTCTGCAAGAGCGTCGCCGACCCGATGAAGGAGCTCGTGGGCACGGGCCCGTTCACGCTCAAGTCCTATGCCGCCGAGGACCGTGCCGTCCTCGTGAAGAACCCCACCTACTGGGGCAAGGCGGAGGACGGCACGCAGCTGCCGTATCTCGATGAGCTCGACTTCGTCTACTCCCCCGACGTCGCCGGGCAGATCGAAGGCTTGCAGGGCGGCTCGCTCAACTGGGTCGGCGGCCTCACCTCCGAGCAGAAGCTGACGGTCGAGGCCAACACCAGCCTCAAGACCATCACCACCGACACCAACTACTGCTACGAGCTGCAGATCCGCTGCGATCAGGGCGCCGGCAAGGATCTCGCCGTCCGCCAGGCCATGATGGCCGGCACCGACCGCCAGGCGATCGTCGATCTCGTGGCCCCCGGTGTGGGCAAGGCCGGCAACGGCACGCTCGTGGGCCCTGCGTACACGGCGTATTACTCCGACCAGCAGGTGGCCTTCGACCCGGCCAAGGCCAAGCAGCTCCTCGCCGATGCCGGGTACTCCGGCGGCCTGAAGATCAAGCTCGTCGCGCAGACCTCTGAACCGGTCCCCGGTCTCGCCACCGCGTGGCAGGCGCAGATGAAGGACATCGGCGTCGACGTCTCAATCCAGCAGGTCCCGCCAGACGTCTACTACGCCGACAAGGGTGAGGACAACTGGTACCAGTCCGAGTTCAGCTTCGTCGACTGGGGCACGCGCGCTGCGCCCATCACCTACTTCCAGCTGGCGCTCATCGGCACGGCTCCGTGGAACTACTCGCGCTGGAAGAACGCCGAGTTCGACAGCATCGTCGAGCAGATCCCGCAGGCGCTCGACGAGACCGCCCGCGCCGACCTGTACAAGCAGGCGCAGGCGATCCTGCAGGACCAGGTGCCGATGATCAACTTCATCGTCAACACGGCGGTCGCCGGCGAGTCGGCGACCGTGGACGGCATCGCCCTGAACCCCGACTGGGCACACACGACGTTCAGGTCGGCGTACTTCACGGAATAGCGCCGCCACGAAGACAGCACGATCGAACCACCCGCCACAGACGGCAGGGGCGCGAGGGGGGCCAAGTTCGCCCCCCTCGCGGTCTTGACAGGCCAAGGCACCGGGGGTGCGATGACGACTGAGGTCCGCCGCACGCTGTGCCGCATGTGCGACGACCGCTGCGGCATCGAAGTGCACGTCGAAGACGGTCGCGTGGTCGACATCACCGGCGACCGTGAGCACGTGTACAACCGCGGCCGCATCTGCATCAAGGCGCGGGCGGCGGTCGAGATGGTCAACCATCCGGACCGCCTCACGACGCCGCTGAAGCGCTGTGGCCGTGGCTGGGTCGAGGTCGGGCTTGAGGAAGCGCTCGACGACATCGCCGGGCGGCTCGCGGAGGCCCGCCGGCGCCACGGCCCCCAGAGCCTGGCGGTCTGGAAGGGCGAAGCCATCGGCTTCGCCCAGCAGGAAGGGCTGGCGCGGCGGTTCGCGCACGCCGTGGGCACCCCGAACTATCTCTCCAACGACTCCCTGTGCTATGTGGCCCGCTACCTCGGATATGACCTCACCATGGGCGGCTGGCCCGTGCCCGACTTCGAGAACGCCCGGTGCATCGTGGTGTGGGGGGCCAACCCGCCGGCGTCGCTGCCGAACGTCTCACATGCCATCGGCGTCGCGCGTCGTCGCGGCGCGGCCCTGGTCGTGGTCGACCCGCGCCGCTCCACCAGCGCGCGACGGGCGTCGGTGCACGCGCAGGTGCGTCCCGGCACTGACGGCGCCCTCGTGTGGGCCTTGGTCCGCGAATTGATCGAGAGCGGGGCCTACGACGCCGAGGCGATTGCCGCACGCACGCTCGGTTTCGACGAGGCGGCGGCGTACGCGCGGTCCTTCACGCCGGAACGGGCCGCGGCCGAGACCGGCGTGCCGGCGGCGACCGTGCGCGAGATCGCGGCCCTGCTGGCGGACGCCGCGCCGCGGGTCGTCGTGTATCCCGGCAACGGTCTCGAGCACCACGAGAGCGGCGTGGACGTTGTGCGCACCCTCGCGATGCTCGACGTCTTGCTGGGGACCATCGGCCGGGCCGGCGGTACGCGTTTGGCCGCGCCGTCGCCGCTCCGCGACCTGACGCTCTACGACGAGGTGCCCCTCGAGCATCTCCATCCGCTTGGGGCGAACCGCTTCCCGGTCCTGTACTCGGGGCGCCGCGAGTGCCACACCATGACCGCCATGGGAGCGATGCTGGAGGCGGATCCGTATCCGCTGCGCGCCCTGGTCCTGACCGCCGGCAACCCGGCGCTCACGAATCCGAGCTCGGCCCGGGTGAGGGACGCGCTCTCGTCGCTCGACCTGCTCGTCGTCCGCGACCTGTTCATGAGCGAGACCGCCGAGCTGGCTCACTACGTGCTGCCGGGCGCTTCGTTCCTGGAGCGCAGCGAGCTGCACCTGCACGTCGAACCGCGGACGCTCACGCTCACCGACGCGGTGGTGTCGCTGCCCGGGGTGCAGACCGAGTACGAGCTCTGGCGCGACCTGGCAGGACGCCTGGGCGCCGGCGCCTACTTCCCCTGGGCGGACGAACGGGCGCTCAACGCCTGGTTGCTGGCGCCCAGCGGCCTCACGATCGAGGAGCTGGAGTCCGACCGCCGCGGGGTGCGCTTCGGCGCCGCGCACCACGCCGCATCGGGCGAGACCACCTTCGGCACGCCGTCGGGCAGGTTCGAGCTCGTCTCGCCGCGTTTGGCAGAGCTCGGGTACCGGGCGCTGCCCGAGTACGTGCCGCCGGCATACAGCCGGCGCCCGGACCCGGAGCGCCCGTTCGTGGCGATCGCCGGCGCGCGCAAGCTGCCGTACGCCGCCAGCCGCTACCGCAACCTGCCTTCGCTGCGGCGGGCCGGCGGCGGTCCCGAGGTCGAACTGCACCCCGACGACGCCACGGCGCTGGCCGTGCGCAGCGGCGACGTCGTGCGCCTGACGTCCCGTACCGGGGCCGTCGAAGCGCCCGCCCGAGTGGTCGCGGCCGGCGACATCCTGCCTGGCGTGGTCCAGATGTCGCACGGCTGGCGCGAGGCCAACGTCAACCAGATCACCCCGGATGACAGCTTCGACCCGATCAGCGGGTTCCCCACGGTCAGAGAGGTCGAGGTGAGCGTCGAGAAGGTGAGGGCCGCCGCGCCGGCCGGAACTGTCCGGTAGGCGAGACGGAAGGTCCGGTTCGTTGACATACGCGACACCGCCAGTAGTCTCACGCATGAGTCGCGGCCCACTTGTTCTGCCACAGGAAACGAGGTTGCAGCGTTGGTCGAACCGCACGTGACGGACGAGCTCTTCGACACCGCCCTGATGGACGAAGAGGCTGTCAAGGGCTTCATGGACCCGGGACCCAGGCAGCGTCCCAAGACGTGGCGCATCTATTGGCGCCGCCTGCGCAAGCGCCCTGCGGCGCTCGTCGGCACGATCGTCTTCTGCTTCTTCCTCTTCCTCGCCGTTTTCGGGCCGTGGATCGCCCCTTACGACTACCAGGAGCAGGAGGCCAAGCACCGCCTGGGCACCCCGACGCTCAGCCACCCGTTCGGCAACGACCAGTTCGGTCGCGACATCCTGAGTCGCGTCATCGTCGGCACCCGTAACATCTTCCTTCTGGGCGGCTTCGGCACGCTTGTGGCCGTGATCATTGGCACCGCGATCGGTCTTGCCTCCGGCTACGTGGGAGGCATCACCGACGAGGTGGTGATGCGCTTGCTCGACGTCCTGCTCTCGTTCCCGTCGCTGCTGCTCGCTCTCGTCCTGCTCAGCACCGTCGGCCCCTCGAACCTCAACATCGTCCTCGTGGTCGCCATCCTCTACATCCCGATGGTCGCCCGCGTGGTACGCAGCATGGTGCTCGACCTCAAGAACAAGGAGTTCGTCGAGGCGGCGCGTGTGCGCGGCGAGAAGCGCAGCTACATCCTCTTCCGCGAGATCCTCCCGAACTCGCTGCCGCCGCTCCTCGTCGAGGCCTCCATGCGCTTCTCGTACTCGATCTTCCTGGTCGCGTCGCTCGGCTTCCTGGGCCTTGGCGTGCAGCCGCCGTCGCCCGACTGGGGCCTGCAGATCAACGAGGCGCGCAACTTCTTCACTCTCGCGCCGTGGGTGCTGCTGTTCCCTGCCTGCACGATCGCCGTGCTCGTGATCTCGACCAACCTGATGTCGGACGGGCTGCGCCAGGTCATGCTGCCCGGCGGCGGGAGGAACTGAGATGGGCGCGCCTGACGCGGCCACCTCGCCCTCACCTGCGGCTACCGCTTCTCGACCGACCTTCGAGATCGAGGGGCTCAGCATCGACTACGCCACCGAGCTCGGCGTCCTGCACGCGGTGCGGGGCGTCTCGCTAAGCGTGCGCGAGCACGAGAGCTTCGGCCTGGTCGGCGAGTCCGGCTCGGGCAAGTCGACCCTCGCTATGGGCGCCATCCGCTACCTGGCGCAGAACGGGCGCGTCACCGACGGCAGCGTGCGCCTCAACGGCGTCGAGCTGCTCGGCCTGTCACGCAAGGACCTGCGCGCCCTCTGGGGGTCGAGCATCGGCGTCGTCTACCAGAGCCCCCTGAGCGCGCTCAACCCATCTATCGTGATCGGCAAGCAACTGGCGGAGGTGGCTCGCCAGCACCTCGGCATGGACAAGCCGGCGGCGCTTGCGCGGGTCGTCGAGATGCTCACGAAGGTCGCCATGCCGGACTCCGAGGCGGTCATGAAGCGGTACCCGCACCAGCTCTCGGGCGGCATGCTGCAGCGCTGCGTCATCGCCATGGCGCTGATGACCGACCCGTCGCTGCTCATCATGGACGAGCCGACCACGGCCCTCGACGTGACCACGCAGGCCCTCGTCCTGGACCTGGTCGCCGATCTGAAGCGCGACTTCGACTCGGCGATCCTCTACATCACCCACGATCTCGGCGTGATCACCAAGATCTGCGACCGGGTCGGCGTGATGTACGCCGGCGAGTTCATGGAGCAGGCGGCTCTGCACGAGCTGTTCAAGCGCCCGCTGCACCCGTACACGCTCGACCTGCTCGGCTGCGTGCCGCACTTCGACCCCACGCCTGTGAAGCGCTCGCTGGTGACCATCCCCGGCTCCATCCCCCGCGTCGACGAGCTGCCCCCGGGTTGCATCTTCGCGCCGCGCTGCACGTACATGGAAGCGGCGTGCGCGGCCGCGCGGCCGCCGCTTTCGGAGGTCGCGGACGCGCACCTCTCGGCCTGCCGGCGCTGGCAGGACGTGCCGACACCGGTCGAGCATCTGCGCGTCGCCACCGAGGCGGTGAGGGACGCCCAGACCGCCTGCGCCCGGCCCGAAGTGCTCGTTGACGCCAGCGGCACGCAGGTCCACTTCAAGACGGCTGGCGGGATGCTGAGCGGCCGCAAGGGCCGCACGATCCGCGCCGTCGATGGCGTCGACCTTGACGTCTGCGTCGGGCAGACGCTGGGCGTGGTCGGTGAGAGCGGCAGTGGCAAGACGACCGTCGCGCGCGCCATCATCGGCCTCACCCCGGCGACCGGCGGCGCCATCACCCTGCGCGGCAAGCCGCTGCCGCGCTCCACGGGCCGCCGTCCGCGCGCCACGCTGAAAGAGATCCAGATGGTGTTCCAGAACCCCGACGCCTCGCTCAACCCCACGCGCAGCGTCGGCGATGCGATCAGCCGCCCGCTGGTCCTGCTGGGCGGCCTGCGCCGTCAGGCGGCGGCGGAGCGGGCCAAAGAGCTGCTCACTGCCGTGAGCCTGCCGGTCAGCTACTTCGAGCGCCTGCCGCACGAGCTGTCCGGCGGCGAGAAGCAGCGTGTCGCCATCGCGCGGGCCTTCGCCGCCGAACCCGGCCTCATCCTCTGCGACGAGCCCATCTCGTCGCTCGATGTGTCGGTGCAGGGCTCGCTGATGAACCTGCTCATGAAGCTCCAGGTCGAGAAGCAGACGTCGTACGTGTTCATCTCCCACGACCTCTCTGCCGTGCAGCACCTCTCGGATGCCATCGCCGTCGTGTACCTCGGGCGCGTCATGGAAGTGGGTGACGCGACGAAGGTGCTGACGCCTCCGTTCCACCCCTACACGGAGGCGCTGCTCTCCGCCGTGCCGCTGGCCGACCCGGACGTGAAGCAGAAGCCCATCCGCCTGAGCGGCTCGGTGCCCAGCGCCATGGACGTGCCGCCGGGCTGCCGCTTCCACCCGCGCTGCCCGCGCTGCCTCGGCGACCTCTGCCGCCAGCAGGAGCCGCCCTGGCGCGAGGGCGAGGGCGATCACCGGATCTCCTGCCATATCGCGCTCGATGAGCTCGCCCGCCTTCAGGCCGAGACGCTCGTCCTCGAACGCGAGGAGACCGTCTGATGGTCCGTTTCATCCTCAGGCGCCTGGGCTTCATGGCCATGACCGTCATCCTCGCGTCCATCATCATCTTCTGGGCGACGACCGTGCTCCCCGGCGACCTTGCCAGCCAGATCCTCGGGCGCTTCGCCACGCAGCAGGCCAAAGACAGCTTCCGCAAGGAGCTCGGCCTCGACAGACCGGTCGTGACCCAGTATGGGGCCTGGCTGGGCGACTGGGTGCAGGGCGACTGGGGGGAGTCGGCGAGCACCAACACGGCGGTGCGCCCCATCGTCTTCGAGCGCCTGCGCAACTCGCTGATGCTCGCCGCGGTGGCCTTCGTCATGTACGTCCCCCTGGGCATTCTCCTGGGCCTGATCGCGGCCTTGCGAAAGAACACCTGGATAGACCAGACCATCTCCGTCGGGTCTCTGGCGTTCATCGGTCTGCCCGAGTTCGTCAGCGGACTCATTCTGATCTCCATCTTCGCCATCGAGCTGAAGTGGCTGCCCTCGCAGTCGGCGATCGCGCCGGACTCGACCTTCATCGAGGCTCTTCCCTACCTCATCCTGCCGGCGATCACGGTCGCCCTGACGAGCCTTGCCTATGTGGTCCGCATGACACGCTCCAGCACGGTCGACGTTCTGCAGATGGACTACGTGCGCACCGCGAACCTGAAGGGGCTCTCGCCCTCGCGCGTGCTGTTCACGCATGTGCTGCGCAACTCGCTGCTGCCGACCATCACGGTCGTGGCCATCGGCATCGGCTGGCTGATCGGCGGGCTGATCGTCACCGAAGCCGTGTATGGCTACCCGGGCATCGGCCGGCTGCTGCTGTTCGCCATCCAGCGGCGCGACCTGCAGCTCATCCAGGCGACGGCGCTGCTGATCGTCCTCATCTATGTGGTCGCCAACCTGGTCGCCGACATCCTCTACGCCGTCCTCAACCCGCGCATCAGGTACCAGTGAGAGGGGCCGACCCCGCGTTCCGCGGACCCCGCGAACTTGGGTCGCCGCGGAGTTGGCGCGCGCCACGGCGACGCTCGCCACGGAGACGATCCGCCGCGGCTTGAGTTTGGGCTGACAGCCGACGCACCGCCCTCGGCGCCCGCGCCGGAGCGCAGCCATCGGGGGCTGCCGGAGCGTAATGTTGTCCGGCATTTGGGAATGCCGGCGTCGCGTATTGACCCCCGGGGGCGCCAGGTCGCAATAATCGGATGTCTCACCTGCGGCTCCACTGCGTCAAGCCCGGTTCTCGTTCGGTCTTGGCCCTGGAGCCGAATGCGTACTGAGGGGAAGGGAGCACCTATGGAGCTGACCGGCTTCGAGCGCGACATGCTGGCGGGGAAGCACGGCGAAGGCGCCGCGCTCGCCATGAAGGTCCAGGTGGGCACCGGCAAGGCGTTCTACGCCAAACGCATGGTGCCTATCACGCGCGCCCACGTGGCGGCCAGTGCCCAGGAGGGCGATGTCTACTGGGTGACCAAGCTGGTCGAGGCCGGCGCGCGCTGCGTCATCTCTCCCACGGTGAACCCGAGCATGGACCTGAAGTACGTCGAAGAGCACCTGGCTCCATTGGCAGGAGAGGGCCGGGACAGGGTCGAGGCCAGCAACGAGGCCTACCGGCGTATCGGCGCTACGATGACCCTGAGCTGCACGCCCGAGATCGAGAAGAACGTGCCCGCCTTCGGCGAGATCGTGGCCTTCTCGGAGTCGAGCGCTACGCCCTACGTCAACTCGGTGCTCGGGGCGCGCACCAACCGCGAGTCGTCGATCAGCGCCCTCTGCGCGGCCGTGACCGGCCGCGTCCCCGAGTACGGTCTGCTCCTCGACGAGAACCGCAGGGGCGAGATCGTAGTCGACGTCGAGGCCACG
>Ga0194043_1002292_pt1 | contig 10591 bp, 7 predicted proteins | sample JunL4415m_MetaG_FD_161274 | JGI IMG/M metagenome (GOLD analysis project Ga0194043, IMG submission 161274) | Anoxic zone freshwater microbial communities from boreal shield lake in IISD Experimental Lakes Area, Ontario, Canada - Jun2016-L442-15m | ecosystem: Environmental > Aquatic > Freshwater >...
TCATTTTCCTGTTCATCCTCTTCTTCATCCTCCGATTCTACTATACATGTATTAATACTAGGTGTGTTTATATCCTTATTATAGATATCTATGCTTTCAACAGATCCTATAGAACCTGGTATCTTTATAAGAGATATAATTGTTTTAATATCAGCTATTATAGTCTCTATTTCAATGTCTTCTACTAATTCATGATTGATAGGGCGTCTTTCATCTTTGTATTTTGTTAACAAAATGTCCTCAAGCAATGTCATCTTATTTGTGAAAAATAAGAAATCAAGCAACATATATGGTGAAATCCTCCTATAAACTTTTAGAGTCTTGTTAATGTCGCAAGTTTTTCCGATTTTAAACCTATTTGGAGGTTCTAATTTGTTGTGACAAACATAGACGCAATCTCCCACTTCTAACTGATGATAATTTCGCTTAAACTTTAAACTGTTGTGTAATTGTCTAAGATTTTCATAATTATGAGTAAGTTCTTGAATAGTTTGATTCAATTTATATTCTCCTGTTTTTCTTATTGATGGTAAAACTTCAGTTGTTATCCATTTTTTAAATAATTTAGCTTTTTCATTTTTTGATCTTAAAATAAGACAGTAAAGTCCTGACTCATTAATTAACTTGGTAGTATCTTGAATTTTAAGACCCGTTAAAATAACGGGTCCCAAAATTTTATACTGTTTATATGTTAAAATATCTTCTTTATCTATATGTGTCCTAATTGCTTGATCACAATCTTTATATTCAAGCATTAGAGCAATATCTTTGGCTATAAACCATGGATCATCATGCGCTCCTAAAACACGAAGTTCTGATCCATTTGTTAATTCAGATTTAAAAATTGGCAGATTATTGTTTGACAAGAAAAATTCTTTGATAGGTGTTGGTCTTGTCATTTTAGTTTCTATTTTACATAGTAAATAGAAATCTTTAGATGTTAGTTGTGACAAACATAGACGCAATCTCCTATGATTTTAAAAATAAAATCATATTTTTGTCATTTTTCATTTTCTAATGCTATAATTAATTCTTTAGTATTTTGTAAGCGAAACCAATCATTAAATTTTTTTTCTTTGTCTTTACACACTAATGATGCTTTACATAACATAGTAGCATTTATATATCCATCTTCTCTCATTGGAATAATAATAGAAGATCCATTAGGTAACTTCAAATTACAATTAAATAATCCATCAGATGTTTTCATCAATTCAGTTTTTTCGATTTGAGTCTTGGTAGTTGTTAATTCAGATTTAAAGATTTGGTTGTTAGTATTTGACAAAGATACAACTTTGGTAGGTGTAGATCTTGTCATTTTAGTTTTCTATTTTACATAGTAAATAGAAATCTTTAGATAAGACAATCTTAATTACGTCTATATTACTTATAATTTTTCATAAAAAAATTATGATCGTACTCAATTAAATGGTTGATTAGATTCATACTGGTGGTATGAAATAAAAGGATACACATATTCCTACAAATGCTAGAAGACTTAACACCAAACTAACTATTTGAGCTGTTTTGTGAGAACTAATAGTCTTTTGATCTACACTGTCGTCATATGCAGAACATTTATTAATCATATTTATAATTATTGATGGTATAATAATCAAAAATGTGCATGTAATAAGAGCCACAATTCTTATTCTAGTAACAGGATTTTTTAAAAAATTTAAGATAGTATATAATAAAGCAAACGTAATAATACCTATTCCGCAACCTAAAATACCAATTGATAATTCAGGAGCCATACTGTTTTCAGTACATTCAGTATTCATTCTATTATAAATATTAATATACATACCTCCTATAACAGATAAAAATAAACCAAGAATAATAATAATCGGGACACTTACAATTTTTAATGTATCAAAAATTACATAAAATAGTAATCCTGTTCCAAAACCCATAAAAAACTCAACCATTGATGAATTAATAGTAATATTTTTGTCTCCACAATGCTTTTTAACATAGTATCCAGAAGATGATACAGCTATTATTATTATACCTAACAATACTATAAATAGTTTATTAAGAATTGATACTTTACCGCCTGTTACTGTCCCTTTCATATTATTTATTTTATTCATAAGTGAAGTATTAGTTCCTGTATCAAATTTTTCACTTAAAATTTTACTAACACTTCCTAAACCAATTTCAGAAACTTGACTCAATAGATTTGATGTTGTGTTCGTTTCATCAGAATCAACATTTGTTTCTTCGCTAACATCAGTTGTGGCATTCGCTTCTTCACTAACATCAGATGCTACATTCGCTTCTTCACTAACATTCTCTTTATTAACAATAGAAGGCGCTTTAGGTTGTAAAATAACACTCTCTTTCTTAACAATAGCAGTCGCTTTAGGTGGTTCAATTATCTTAGCAATAGGATTCTCTTTAGTAATTACCTTAGAAATTGCTTTAGAAATTGCTTTAAGTTTTTCAGTTTTCTTAATAATAGGAACCGAATTTTTTGTTTCTGTTGTCATTATTTATATTCATAAAATATAATTATTAATTTAGAAGCTTTTTTTTTGTTGCTCTTTGCATTTTTCAGATTAGTTACAGTTGTCTTGCGCAATTTTTTCCTATAACTTGGACAAATTTTAGTTTCTAAATCTTTAATATAAGTCATATTATTAATTATTTCTTTTCTTTAGAGGAGAATGAACTTTCTTAATCAAATGAACAATAGATGATTTGTGACGAAATATACCTGTTTCTGTATCAGTGCAAACTATTTGATGTTTTCCTTCTCTTCAGACTTTTAGTTGTAAAGAATGTCCATAATATTATAAAACTCTCTAATTTTCCATTTCTTCAAATTTGTAGTCAATTTGGATATACTCACTTCACTTAGGTAAAATTTATGTTGCTATATGTTTTTTATGAGGATAATTAACTTTTCCTAAAAATTGATTATTATACATATTCTGTTGTATTATATGTTCAGGATATTTATTATTTTTCCATAATACATAAGGAAAACTTATTTGATCTTGAAAACTATTTTTGACGTTTTCAACCCACCAATCGTCAAATATTTTATTCATTTTTTCATTTATTCTTCTGCAAAAAAATCCACACCAAAATAGATTATTTTGATTAAACCCATCTTCTTTATATTTTTTTACTTGCGATTCAATATCTTGACATTCATACTTATCCATTTTTATTGATAAATTTGCTTCATCGTAAATATTGTTTCTCTCAGGATGAATAAAATTTACTATATTAACTTCATCTTTGGATATTATATCTAGTAAATCATTTACAAAATGATTATTTAAAATAGAAATTGAAGAATCAATCCATACTATATGTGAATAATTATTATCTTTAATAAGATTAATATTATGAGTTTGTAGTTTATAATACTTAGCAATCATCATATTTTTAACTTTTGATGATATATCTATATTTAAAAAATTATTTTTACCTTCTGTTTTATTTTGAAGATGAAATTCTTGATGAATTATATTCCAAAATGTCGATCTTTCACTTTTATTATCTGTAAAAAGATACCAATCAAATTTATTTTTATCTATTAAATTACTATTCGAATAAATATAATCATAATCTCCAAAATTTGCACATATTACTGCAACCTTTAATTTTAAAGTCCATTTTTCTTTCAAATATCTATCATTATGTCCTAATATACTTTCGCTTCTATCTCCATTTGCATACATTTGTCCTTTATGTAAAACATTAGTTCCTTCAGGAAATAATGATATCTTATAATTCGCTTTTTCAACCATTTTTCCCATATCAACATCTTCATGCCCGTAGTGTCCATTATAATTTATATCAAATCCTCCTATATCCTTTAATTTTAATAAGTTAAAACCTATATTAGTACAACTAAACCATCCAGATGCTTCTCCTCCCCAATGAAAAGATGTGTTACCTCTAACGACATCATAACTTTCTAAATTTGAAATATAGGATTCAATAAATTTATTAGTTTGAGGTACACAATCATCATCTAAATATATTAAATATTCAGTATCACATTCATTCATTATTTGATTTAATCTAGCTACTTTTGTATACCCTATATCCTTATTCCAAATATATTTACTTATTATAGGATAGTTATTTGGATTGATAATATCCTTACTTCCATCATCAGAAATTATAACTTTACATAATACAGTTTGATTTGATAATACATCTAAAATTTCTTTTAACATATCTATTCTATTATATGATATTATTCCAACAGTTATTTTTGTCATTTTATATTATTTTTGTATTTTTAAATGGTTTATATGTATTTTTAAAATATTTGCATTATCATATTTTTCTAACATTTGACTTATGCCTGAAAGATTGAACCCATATTTTTTCTAAAATAAATTCTATGGCTACTAGATTTCATACAAAATCGTATGAAATATAACTCTTGAAAGAGCTCTTAAACTATCTGTGTGTAGCTCCATTTAATTATAAGATTTAATATATGCACTTCTATGTCTCGATCAATTACCAGATTTCATTCGGATGCAGAGGAGGAAAAATTTTTCTAAATAATTTGAAAAATTCATAGAAAATTTCCTTTGGATTATCCTCCTCCGACTTCTGAATTTTAGTGTTATAACAAACACTCAGTCTTCATCTGTGTCTGTATATGCTAAGTCTCTTTCTAACTCAACTTCGTCCTTACTATTAATATAATCATAAAACTCTCTAATTTTTTCATTTCTTGTTTCTTCACTAATTTCTTGCAATTCATCTAACATGTAGTCAATTTGGTTATAGTTATAATACTGACTCCACTTATGTAAAAATAAATCTTTTGTAGGTTTATCTTCGGTGATAAAATTAAATAATTTATGAGTTTTGTATCTTATTTTTTGATTTAAATCCATAAAACTAAGAGCAAGTTGTTCTCTGTCATAATCACGCATAACTAATAATCTGTCTGTGAAAAGATAGAAAAAATTGTCTTTTTGTAAATCTATCATATAACTTAGTATTTCGCTCATTTCATCTTCCATAATCTTTACAATAATATTATGATGTAAGGATTCTTCAAGAAAATTTTGTTCATTATCTAATTTTTCAATTAATATATCATCTACATAATATTTTTGATCTAAATAAAATGTATCTTTTGTATATTCAACTTTTTCTAACCTTTCATTGATAGGCCAGCAATGATCATCTTTGCCATCACCTTGACACACTCTTATAGTGTGAATTTCTTTGTTAGATTCGTCTTGACAATGATCTATAGATCTAATATTAAAATGAGGATATATATAAGATAGAGATGCAGTGTGATTAAAAACTTTGTCTGTTGGTATTAAAATAAAGGATTGTTTTTGAGTTTTATATATTGCGTATATAATTTCCCCAAGAGGTACATATATTTGATGATTTCCTAAACTTAATTTTATTATAAGATGATCTATTTGTTCAAAAAGTTTCTCCTTATTTGTTTCTTTTCCATTTTCACAATTTAAGTATAATCTATGACCGACATCATTTGCCAAATCGCTTAAAGTATAACAATATGGTGTTAAGTCTGTTAAATCAGTCGATTTTGCCAAAAAGAATACTAGTCTTTCTCTCGCATCTTCCTCAAGTAAATCAATACTTTTATCTCGAAAATTATCATTTATATTATAACCTTCAACTGCTTCTCCGTTCAAAAAAGCGTTTATGTTGTAAATGCCAAAATTATGTATACATCCTCTGCTATTTGTAAAAACTTTTTCACCCTCCTCGTCAATATCAACAATTGGTTCTTGTGAATGATAAGATACTAGTTCTTTTTCGTTAAAGTTTATCGGTTCTGTAACTACAGGGTCTACTATATTTAACCATTTTATTTCACGACTGTTAGTTTGTTTTCTAATATCTTTTTCGACTTTTTGAAACCTAATTACTTCATATTTTTTTAAACATAACATTTTTGCATTTTCATATATTCTTATTTTATATGGTTTATATTGATAGCTAAAATATATTCCTTTTGCATCATCATACTTTTTTAACATTTCACGTATTCCTGAACGATCTAATCCATATTTTTCTAAAATAAATTCTATAGCTCTTTTCTTATAAACGTCTAAATTTTTAGAACCTGATAGTGCAAATTGACCTAACAAGCATACTTTAAAAAGTAACATTTTTACAATTTCGGTTTTATGTTTATCATCTTCACTTAGAGGTTTATATGTTTTAATGATAGGTGGTAGTTTCGCTCTCAATCTTTCTATAAGTATTTTTTTATCCCTCTTTTTCTGTTCCTCTTCTTCTATTGCATATGTATATTGTATCCAAAAAGGCAGAAGGCATTTTTTCATTTCTAATTCAGATAAAAGATTTAAGAATTGTTGTAATGTATATTTTTCCAGCCAGAAATGAGTAAGATAAATATCTGCTTTTCCTAAAATCTCTTTGTAATTTACAGTTTGTTCATTATATTTTTCTGCCATTGTTACCATTTGTTTTATTAAGTGTGTGTATAGAAAATAAACTAGTATTTTATCCTTATTTGAAGAATCATATACAGGTTTATTATTATGTACTATTACATTAAGAGAAGGAGAAATATATGATATTTCGAAACCCCTTCGTTTATACTTTTGAACCCTTTCTATCATAATCGGATTAAAATGTAAGATAAATTCTGTGTATTCAGAATTAATATAACCTGATCTAGTTTCTATATCGTCCTTATATGTTGTTTTAAGATTTGTTCCATCAAACCAGATATGTGTGAAACTTAAATCAAAATTGTTCACAGCTTTAAGAATATCTTCCGAATTTTCAACAATGTATATTTTTATTTTAGGAGATCTACTTCCATTTCCACTTGCAATAAAATATTCTAATCTTACATTTATTCTATTTTTAAAAAAAAATGCTTCCGGCTCAGAAGGATTATTATTTGGATCTGTAATCTTAACATTCTGTTCTTCTGGTCTAACAATTTTTTCGTCTTTTAAAAAGTTATTGATTTCTAAAGCTCCGTTATAAGTACAATATATGTAAATAGAATCTGAAATATTATCTTTAAATTCCAAAAGAGATTGTAAAAGGAATCCTCCGCTGATAATAGAGTCTGTCCTTTTCATTAAAGAACAAAAAAACTCAAATTGTTCAGGTATCATTCCCATAAATTCTGATAACATTTTTTTTGTATTCTCTGTATCCGTTTTTTGATAAATATAGAGTTCTTCCATTTATTTTGTTAAATATAATATTATTTTACGCCTTTTTATTAAAAAAACATAGAAAATTAAAATTGATTTATGACTATAACTTTTTTTATAATTTTTAAAAACTATGGTATCTACATCGTCTTCCATTTTTAAGAATATGTTGTCTGATATTAGTACTATTCCATCAAAAGATCAAAGACAACAAATATATCAGCAAAGTATTAAGGCACGTGAACAAAGTTTAGCATATTCGGGACCTGAAGATCCAAAAGACCTTTTATCAAAGATTGACTGCAAAAATCCTCGATTCACTGACACTATCTTTTCTACTAGATTGGACTTGGCTATTTTCAAAGATAACAAGTATGCAGTTTTTATTACTCGAGATCCTATTTTTGTTGGTGGATCAATGGGAGTCAACTGCGTTCCGGTAAAACCAGTTTCTATTAATCTTTTTGATACAGATGAACAGACAACTCAGGCTAGTCTACGTGATTTTATGGAATGGCGTAATGCAAATGAAGTAAATATTCTCAAAGCATATGTAGATAGTCTAAAACAATTTATTAATATTCCTGAGAAAAATGCAATTCTTGCTAAAGCTCTGAACGTAGATCGTCCTAGTTATCTAAATGCAATATGTAACGATTATGTTAATACGGTAAATATGTTTAAAGGTGTTCTTGAACAGGTTGAGAAAAAGGGAAACCTTTCAGATACTGATTTTCAAATAGGTTCAGCTTGTCAAACGTGGTTTAAGAAAGGAGTTGTTGGAAAGCCAAGCTTTAGCGTTCCTAGCCCACATTTTCAAACATTTTTTTACAAGAAACAGTCCCTAGAACAAACTGATTATCATTCAAACATTGATGAATCATATAATCGTCTGCTTAGAATCCTATCATTTGATATGACATCAAAGGTTGTCGATGGTCATCTTGAGTATGATGAGTCATTCATTGATCTCGATGGTATGTGGAAGAAGATGAACGAAAAAAATATGTTCTTTCTTAACTCAGCGCCAAACTTTGATACTCTTCCGTTGATTAAGGATTCTTATGACTCTATGAAAGACGGTAAGTTTTATGTTGTATTCTCTTCAAATCTAGCAGAGTACATTAAAGCATATTCTATATTAGAATCAAATGAAAGTTATATTCATCTATTACCTTCCAATTTTAGAGCACCTATCAACGTTAGAGTTCAAATGAATGGACTTAGATGCAACTATGAAAATAAATTGCAAATACAAGAAAATATTTCTTTTGCTCTTTCTACTATTTTGTCTTGGTGTAAACGAGAAAATATAGATGTTTTTTTTGCAAGTGCTCCTAGAGTATCAAGACCTTTATTTATCAAGTCACCCGAATCTCTTATAAAGAGAAGTAACTCACTTTATTTTGATAAAGAACTCACCATTAAAGTTGTTGAGGAACTTGTAGCACCAGCACTATCATTTCGAATGAAAATACAACCTTCACCTGAGCTTGTTGTCGAAGCTCTTGATGAATACACAGAAAAAAAAGCTAGTTTTTTAGCTGATATTGTAACGGTTGCAGTTGCTTGTGAACTCATCGATGATCCAAATTGTTGGTCAACGTACGATCTTATTGGCGAGCCTATTGTAAAATATCTAGATCTAGATATAAATTCTGATAAAGTGCAAAAAGAAAGCTATGTATCCGCCAATTTTGTTAGTGGAATTGGAAAGTTTAGAGATATTAATGAAGAGGGTCAACGCAGAGCAGGTGAAGCAATGAGGAAGGTTTTGCAAAGGGAAGAGGCTGTTTTTGAATTGTGCTATGTTATGCATGATGAATTTTTGAACGATATTGACGATGCAGCAGCAAATGATTTAGCTCGTAGACTAACTAAAAAGGGTTGTTTCTGTCTGTTTAGGAATCACATCAGATAGATAATATATAATTATAATTTTGATATAAAAATATCAAAATTTTTATCAATTTAGTTCAAAATAATTAAAAAAAATCTTTTTTATAAGACTGTTAATCTTCTTCAGGTGGTGGCAAAAGCAAAGGGGTGGTTGGAATGTCTGGAACATCTACACAAATGTTTCTATCAGATGTTCTAAGAATGTCTTGTAGTGCTAAGAAAGGTGAATGCATATTTGTACCATCTTTTGAACAGAGTTCTACATATGGAATACCATACTTTGCACAAAGAGGAGGTATATTTGGTTTCAAATTATAATTATAAACATCACATTTTAGACCTACTAATACAATTGGAACATCGACTCTTCTTAGAATTGTCCTAATTTTTTTAATCCATGCTTCGCATTGTAGCGAAGGATCTGTAGTTTCATGTGAGAACATCACAAAAAAAGCGTCCGTATTTGCCCATTCATCTCGAACAAGCATATCCAGATTTTGCTGAAGAATAGGATACCTACATTCTTTAATATTAAAAACTATTTTTCCAAGACTTGTCGGAAACGCTATTGTTCCTGATACTGGATCATTTGATCGACGTTGTGGGAATGTATTTGTTAAAAGTGTTTGAGCAAAACATGATTTTCCAGCACCGCATGATCCAATTAATTGAATATTGTATGTTCTATTGCTTAGTAAAAATTTCATAATTTTTGTCGCCGCTATTTGTCCAACTATTTGTCGGAGAATGAAATACATATCTTCTGTATCTTTGGACAATCTACTTGTTCGTAACATATTTAACAAATACAGTTATAATTTTAATTTTCAATTTTTAATTTTCAATTTTAATAAATATATTCAGAATTAGATCTAACTTGTGAAGTCATTTAGAAGTAATAAGCTTGTTCGAAATTTTTTTCCAAAAAATAAATGTAATTGAAAAGCTTATTTTGTTTATTAATTATTGAGAAATTTAACGCACATATATATAATTTTGATATCAAAATTATATTAATTTAGTTATGTAAGTGTATGACACAATACTTGATGTTTTCGGGGGTTTGTGTTTCTGCACTAACTCAGCAAGTGGTGATTGAATCGTTTTTTTATTTAGGTAAAAGAGTGCAATTTAAAAACAGCAGTGCTCTAAATAACTTAATTACAAAAGTAAATATTTTATATATTTACTTTAAATAAAAAAATGCCTCACGACTTTTTTGTTCGAAATACTAGAAATACACGAGATTATATCATAACTACTAGTACTAGTAATAGTACTAATGATAATATAAATAAACTTTATGAAGTTTCTCAAGGCCCTCAAGGTCCTCAAGGTCCTCAAGGTTATCAAGGTCCTCAAGGTCCTCAAGGAAATACAGGTTCTCAAGGAAATACAGGTTCTCAAGGAAATACAGGTTCTCAAGGAAATACAGGTTCTCAAGGAAATACAGGTTCTCAAGGAAATACAGGTTCTCAAGGAAATACAGGTTCTCAAGGAAATACAGGTTCTCAAGG
>Ga0194043_1002293_pt1 | contig 10587 bp, 9 predicted proteins | sample JunL4415m_MetaG_FD_161274 | JGI IMG/M metagenome (GOLD analysis project Ga0194043, IMG submission 161274) | Anoxic zone freshwater microbial communities from boreal shield lake in IISD Experimental Lakes Area, Ontario, Canada - Jun2016-L442-15m | ecosystem: Environmental > Aquatic > Freshwater >...
CAATATTTGAGAAGATTGTTTTTCAATCCCTGAAATTCACTTTCGGATAGCTTATGCTTTAAATCAGTGCATTTGAACCAAATCAGTTGAGCATCATTTCCAGAACCCAGTTCTCCATCTTCTTGGTAATTAACTGATGTTGGAATGACTTTAGTAATAGTCTTAATAGAGTAGGTGCTTCCTTCGGATAGTCCCATCTCAGGAAAATACATCCCATCTCTTACTAAATCTAGCGTGTCTTCAATTCTGAGGATAATTTTCTCAACAGCATCATTAAGATCTTCACATTGCTTTTGAGCTGCAAGATAACGCAAGGCTTTAATTTCTGTTGATTGGTGGTGTACAAATATAGTCCCAGATTCACCTAGGGCACCAATCAGGCTAATTAAAAAATCCCTAAATAAGGTCGGACTTAAAAATTCTAAGAATGCCTTTCCATCATTAAGTCCCGTTGTATTAGCTAGGTCTTTAATAGAATGAACGCTCCACTGAAAAGGAACTGCATCATTAGGCTTAGTATTGGGAATAAGTGGGACACCTTGCATTACCGTTTCAAAGTCCATGAAAAAGTACGGCCCTGGTAGTGAGCGCACTTTCTTAACCATTTCCTTACTGATATAAGGAATGTTGGATTGGTGAACCTGTCGGATTATTTCGTGACGTTCATTAGTAAGTGCTCCATCAGGTAAGTTTCTCAAATCATGGATTTGCTCTTTACCCCACTTTTCAGCTAGTTTTCTTCCGGTATTAGGGAGAATGCTAATTGGAACTTCCGCTAGTGTGGGTAGCTCTGCAGAGCATAGTGGAAGAAATTGACAGGGATACGGAGTTTTGCATTTGAAGTCCTCTATATCCTCTATAGGCCTAGGCGAATCGAGTTGAACTATGGGGAGTAAATCACTGATCCAAGTCTTTACATCCGATAGTCTTTCGATGACCTCGCTTGTAACGTCCGCCTCAACTAGCATACCTGAATAGTCTCCATCACCTTTATAGAGAAAATCTTTATTGATATGCGCAATCTTCATTGCATTAATTTTGAGGCCGCATCCCAATGCTACATAGGCTTGGGAAGCAATGTCATTTAGGTGATGCGGCTTGGCTTCTTTAGATGATTTGACTTCAATCATTTCCCAGCCATCTTTGTCACGCTTTAATACATCTACCCTCACTAATACATTTTCGAATTCAAATGCAGCTTCATAGATAACATTAACCTTGAGATCTAATAAAGCGGAATTTGTTTTATTAAAAATTTCATCTTTATTACTCTTGCCATCTAAATTAACGCCGTTACCATAATATGTTCTGGCGAAATCTCCGAAGCGATTCCCAAGTGCAAAAAGATGAGACTCCAATATGACTTGCTTGACATGAGTTTCCAGCCAGAGCTTTTTATGACACTGGATGCCTGAGATGATTTTGCTTTTGGAGAGTAGTTGCAAGGCAGCTTTTCTGTTGACGGGTAAATTGTCAATATAACTGCCAGAGGGGTAAAAAACAATTAATTTCTATTACGAATTATTCCTGCAAATTTTATAAAAAACAATTGGGGATAGCTCTCATCTGTTTTTGATGCGATGAAATTTATAGTGATTGAAATTTAATTTCAGTCTCATTTTAAAAAATAAATTGACTAACTCATATTAGGCTCATCTTGTGAGCTTGTAGATCTGTATAACGATAACTGGATAAACAAATAGGATTAATTATGAAATACCTTTATTTCCTGTTGCTATGCGGTTCATTGGCGGCATGTTCCAGTCCAAAGGTAGTGGGTTTTAAAAGTCCAGAGCAAATGAGTCGCGGTGAGGTCATTCAGGCTGCACGGGAATGCGTCTCTGCTAAGTTAAAGCCTACAGTCCAGTATGTCTCGCAAAGAACTGAATTTGGAAATGTTGTAGTTCCAGTAGATGTTTATTGCGATATATACAGATAGGTTGGGATATGTATACATTTGTAAGTGATGTTCTACATGTTCAAAACTCAACCCTTGATTCATTTGTTTTTTATGCTGTAGCCGCAATCGTCTTAGGTGTTGTGCTTTTTTATTTCTGGAAAATATTGGCTTTAGGAGCATTCGGAATATTTTGCTTAAGCACGATTTTTTCTCACAATGCTGCTTTAGATGCAGTCGCTAAAAACCCTGATGAGTCATTAGTAAAGACGCAAGCAATCGGTCATAAAAAAGAGTTTATGGAGGATTGCTTAACCATCGCGATGAATACAAAAGAATCTTGTGAATCTATCTATAACGACAAACAATAATTAGGGTTAATAATGAAAAATTTAACCAAAAACATAGAGTTTTTGAAATTACAGGAGCGTCAGCCAGCATTGGCACAGTGGTTAACTGAATTTAGCTCTCTTTGTGATCCATTTAGCAAGCCGGATCTATCCTGGGGCTTATTGGGTAATGGGCTAATGATTGAGGCTGCAGATAAGGACGCTTATCTTGATTTTTTAAAGTGGGTATCCGACATTGCGGGTGCCAAGTTTATTGAAGTGCAGCAAGACAGCCTTCAGTCCCTTAAAGATTTAATAAGTAAGGCTGATGGACCCAAAATCATATTTATTGAGTCTGGCGGATGGCTAGAAGCAGAAAATCCATCGGAAGAAGATTTAGCAAATAAGAAGCTTGTTTCTGAAGCGTTAGATTTGATTAACGGCACGTCAAAAGTTATTACAAGTATCTGCAGCTCTTTTGGAGAGATTGCGGAGGTTTTCCGTTATCAAAATAAATTCGATCGCCATATTCTTTGGGCTTCACCTAAGCCGAATTTTCACGCAAGTGATTTTTTGGAGCAACTTGGCGCTGACATAGTGAGTGATGATTTACTGAATGACCAGCATAGATTGGGGTGCATTCTATGTTTAGATTTTGCTAGTAAGCGCAGATTTGGAATGTTAGAGAAGACTTTAAAAAGAGTGGCATTTAGGGAAAAGAGAAAGATAGGCCTGCAAGATGTGCTTCAAGTGGCAATCAATGGCACTGGGGAGGGCTTGAGTTTTCAGGACTATCCAGACCCCGAGCAAATTGCCGCTCATGAAGCAGGTCATGCTGTAGTTGCAATGGCTGAATCAGGTTTTGAGAATATTCCGGATTGGGTGTCCATTATTCCATCTAAGGATATGGCTGGAGTAATGGTTCAAGATTACAGACATATATATCGCGGGGGTTTATTTAGATCATTTTCACAAGTACGGATTGCTATCAGAATAGATTTAGCCGGTAGGGTAGCCGAAGAGCTAATTCTTGGCGAGCTTAATGTTGGTGCAGATTGCGCTAACAGCGATCTTAAGGAGGCAACTTGGAAGGTATTTAATTTGATGACTAAAAATGGCTTTTCCTCTAACTATGGCATAAATGAGTATGACGGTGACAGCCTATTAGTAGTTGCGAATGGTTGCTTTGAGTCGCACTCTGAGGATTATCGAATTGAGGCTAAGAAATTCATACAAATGCAATATAGGGCTGTTAAGTTGATCTTAAGCAAAAACAAAAAACTTTTGCTTGCTATAAAGGATGGATTACTAGAAAAGCGTCTATTACTAAAGAGTGATCTAGATGGATTGGTAAAACATATGGTTATCCCCGAGAAAATAGCAGCCTAAATGTTTGTGGATTAACTCTTAACTCTAGTACTATATAAAAAAATACTTAATTATTCTAATTTTGATAATAATTAATCACGTTAGCTTAAGATAAAAACGATCATGTCTTCATCTTTAAATTTCGATACTTCTATATTTCAGCTTCCATTTTTCGGCGCAGAAATAGAAGAATTTAGCGCTGAAGGTCCTGATGAGTACGGGGACTACACAGTTTCGCTAAAAATTAGTATTGAAAATCAAACTAAAAATGATTGGAGTTCACTGGAACTTTGTGCCGTACTCTTAAATGATGCGGGGCAACAGATTGGCGAGTCCAATTCCAAGGAGGAGGGTATAACCTCTGGAGATAGCTCTGAATTAGAGCTATCTATCTGGAGGGTCGCCGGAGCACTTTTAAATGGTGATCGTCAAAAGTATCAAGCATTAGTTAAGGTGATGGCTACCTCTCCTAAAGAGCGGGAGTTAGGCTCATACTCAGTTCCTCTAGAAGCTTACGAAATTACGTCCTTGCCAGGGCTAGAAATTGAAAATCAGCTTCTAGTTATTGGCGGTTCAATTTGGCGTGCGGAGCCGGATTCTGAAGGCGATATCAATATTTACGCCAAGCTTTCCGTTCAAAATATTTCCAATAACCGAATGCCTAGAGTTCAATTTGTAGCCAATATCTCAAAAGACTCCGAAGAATTATTCGATGCCGGTAGTACAGAGGAGTTGAAGCTTGGGGATATACAAGTAATTGGAGGTTATGGATATAGCAATGTAAATGATCTAAAAAATGCCATAGTCGATTGCAAACTTATTTACTCCTCATTGGCTGCTGAAGGCAGTGCATCAATTACAGGTATTGAGATGCACACAACTGAGCAAGAAATTAAAGGGGAAAAAAGAAAGTTAAGTTGGCCTAAGTCCGATGAAGGCGTCGATGAAGAAGAGTTGGATGCTTTTGAAAATGGCGGCCATGAGTTTTTCATCGCCGTCGAAAAAAGTCAAAGAATTAGGGCTAACGTAGTATATGAGGAGGTAGATGGAGACTACGTGGGCGTATATTTTGGATACGAAGGCGGGGGCGTTTCTTCCGATGGTTTTTTCTGTCTCGATAGTAAATTCAGGGGGCTTGTAGCAAAAGATGAGACAGAGCTGCCTGCCAAATATCTCGATAAGTTATATGAACTTCAGGGGGTTCGAAGTCATTTTAGCGATTGGGAAGAAAACGATGATGGTAGTCAAGTATCGGATTTTGGAAAAAAGTATTTGAAAAATGCAAATACTGTGACATACGACAATATTTGGCAATACCAATCGGATGGATTTGTAGAGCAGGTATTACATGCTCTATCAAATGAGTGGAGTCTTTTAACAACCTGGCCAATGCCCAACGAAAGTGTTAATGAAGAAGAGTTGGGCAGTATTAAAGATAGCAAAGTAGATATACCGATCAACCTAAAGGAGATGAACATGTCATCAAAGTTAGTATTTAAGTTAGTGGTAGAAGATGGTGGCAAGGAGGTATTTTCAAAGCCACTCTCATATGAGACCGTTGCAAGTATCACCTCAAGCTATGAGGATGCAGAAGAGAGTAAAGATTTTTTTGCATTGGTGGCGAAGCACCCAGCTTCTACGGTGAGAGAAAATGTTGCTTATAAAGATAAGATTTCTGAAGAAATTCTGTCTTTGTTGATGACTGATAAGTCAATACCTGTGTTGCGAAATCTAGTAAGAACTGAAGCATTTAAAGAGAATGCGTCTGCAGCAGATATAGAGCGTTTGATTCACCTAGATGTCGAAATTGCTCAAAATATTGCTGGTGACATTGATTCATACCAGCAGGCTGATGCAAGTAAGTTATGCGCCATTATTCTCAGCATGGAAGATCCATCTATTCTTGCTTCTTTAGCTGGTAACTACAGCACCCCCAAAAAGGTCCTTAAAGAGCTGGTAAACCACTCTGATCCATATGTGGCTTCTGAGGCTAAAAAGCGTCTAGAAGACTAATTTATGGCGAAGCTTGAGTTTCGATTGGTTGTGGTTGAGGATGGGAAAGAGGTCTTATCAGACCTTCTTTCCTGCGAGCTCTTAAGTACCATTGCGAACTACTATCCAGACAAAGCGAGTAGTGAGAGGTTTTTCAAATATGCATCTCTGCACCCATCAGCCGAAGTTCGTCAGCAAGTTGCCTATAAGGACAAAATTGACGAGGATTCTTGCCGTGTATTGATTGAAGATAATTCTGCTGCTGTTCTAAAGAATCTCTTAAGAAACTCTGTTTTTAGGGAAATAGCGACCCTTGAGATTATAGAAAAAATAATGAAGAGGGATCCTGAGCTGGCTGTAGCTGTAGCTCAAGATGTTGAGGCTTTTAAAGCAGTTGATATTCAAAATCTGGCAGATGTCATTGCCTCAAATAGTGATCCCTTTGTTGTTCTTGCGCTAGCTCAAAATCGACGGGCACCCAAAAAAGTATTACGAGATCTTTCAATGCATGAGGATCCATTGATTTCAGAATCTGCTCGCGAAAACCTTAAATGAAGATGTTTGCTTGGGAGTAACTTGATGAAATGCCAAAACTGTAATCATGTCAACAAAGATGGAGCAAAATTTTGTGAGTCTTGCGGTAGCAAATTAGAGGTTTTATCGCAAGAAGAGTTCTGCGGCTCATGCAATTATCCAAACCCTAGCAATTTCAAGTTTTGTAAGCATTGTGGTGCTGCAAAAGTTGCATCGAATGCACCTCGCCCCATAGTGGCTAGCCCTCATAAATCTGATGATAAAAAGGTGGCGCCTAAGGCTAGGGAAGAGATCAAATCTAAACCTGCTAAACCAGAAAAGAAAAGCACACCTTGGGGTTTAATCTTTATTGGCATTGTTATTTTGGCTGCAGCCGTTTTTTTCTTTATTGGTAAATCAGGAAAAAATAAAGATGTAATGGATTCATCACACGTACAAGCGCCAACTAAGGGCCCTGGAAAAGATAGTCAGGTAGTTCAAATTACGCCATCCAGTGTTCGCATTCAGGCAATGCCACATATCCAATCGATGCTTTCTGCTATGCAAAGCAACAATCAATCTTCATTGGACGAAAATATCGGATTAATAAACGACCTAGCAAAACCTACCGGTGGAAATAGAAAGGCGGCACGGCAGTTTAATGATGCAGGACTGGTGGCCTTAAAGGCTAATAATTTAGATTTAGCGATTTCCAGTTTTAAGGATGCTGTTAATACAGACCTCACCGATCAGGAGGCTGCTAATAACCTTGGATATGCCTACTATCTCACTGGCGATCTTGATCATGCCAAGGGAATTATTGAGTACACCTTAGCCTTGGCACCCCAAAGAACCTCCGCCTGGACTAACTACGCAGTAATTCTATTTAAACAGGGCTCAAATGAGTCAGCAATTAATGCGTATTTAATAGCCTATAAGTATGCAAAAAATCAAGACAGACTTGTAATTTTTGTTGAAAAACAAGCCCAGGAGGATCCGGACGTTCAGCTTCACCCTTTTTATTCACAAGTTCTCACTGCAATCAGTCAGCACAAGTAAAGTCAGGGCTTAAATATGTCTAAATGCAAGCGTTGCCGAACCTCATTAAGTCAGGATGCAAGATTTTGTCCTGAATGCGGTGAAAAGGTCGATATTTTTTGTACGTCTTGTGGAGCCAGCATTTCAGCAACTGCGAGTTTTTGCGGAGAATGTGGTGAAAAGGTAGCCACTGGGATAGTGCCAGTTTATGAAAAAGCGTATAGCGGTTCGAATATCGCCTTATGCGCTTACTCAGCTAGTTTGCTACCACTTAAAGTGGATATTAACTCCGTAAAAGCAACTGGTCCTGATAGGGAAAAAGAATACTCCCTATGTATTAAGTTTCAAGTCAGCAACGATAGTCAAATTGCCTACAGTTCAATATTCGTCTCCACTCAAATTTATAACTCCGAAGGATTCATTGTTGAGGAAGGCAAGGAAGATTTTGACGAAGAAATCGAAGCTGGTGATGGTGCTGAATTTGAAACCTATATTAGCTCAGTAAAAGCTGGATTATTGGGTGATAGCCCTGAGGGATTAAAGGTAGTATTGAACGTCTATGCTACCGAACTTGAGGCTATAAAACTATCTACAGTACAGTTACCAAGCAACCATTATGAAGTTGTTTCTTTGGGTTTAGAAAGCGATTCAAAAAATTTAGAGCTTGTTTCGGGAAGCGTTTGGATAGCTCCCGTCTGGGATGAAAGTGATCCTACCGTTGTAGCCCGAGTATGCATTCAAAATAAGACTACGAGTTATATACCCAAGGCTAAGTTGACATTAGATGTTCTAGATAAGGGTGAAAGGTCAGTTAATGATCGAGATTCTTATGAAGAACTAGTACCTGGCGGTTTCGTCAGTATCAATGTTGAGTGCCAGATACCGGAGAAGAAGGCAGATGGATGCTTTGCAGACATCACGCTTAGTTTGGCTCGTCAGGTTGCTGCAGGTAATACCCAATCATCAGGGGTTGAAATTGAGGCTAGTGAAGATGAGGATGAGGAGGATGAAGACGAGTCTGGCTCTAAAAGAATTTATATAAAAACTGAACCAGGTGGCAAGATCGTATTCGGTAAGCTAGATGACGAACAAACAGATTTATTACTTAAGGCTATTGAATCAGAGGATATGCCAGAGGAATTGCTAGATCTACGTTCAAATAGCGATAGTAATTTTAGAGAATACGAAGGCGTTATAAATTCTGGAGAAGATGGGGATGCTGGAAATGAAGGAATAATTGAAATAGATTCTGATGGTCCTGTTGAGTTGCCCAAAGACTCTGGCGGTGATTATGAGGATGGTGCCTACTTAGTGTATCTATCACTTAGCAAGGTTTCTATCGAGTTTGAATTCGAGCCAAGCGATGGAAAATTCGATAGTGATAAATTTACTGAAATATCAGTACCAATTGATCTTCCAGATTTCATAGAGCACGATCTGTATGGGCATCCTTCATTTAATGTTGTTACAGGCTATCAATATGATGGCGAATATATCGAGGAATATGACGGAGATTTGGTTGATCGTGGATATGATGACCTAACTGCCTTCATTTTAGTAAAGGATGGGGAGCCCACTCTTGTATACAAGAACTACAACGGGGAAGAATCTTGGAATGGTTTCGAGTCTAGTGAGAATACTGACGAAGCTAGCGATAAAAAATCCATTGAGCAAGTGCTTACTGAGCTATATGACGATAACCTTCATTTATTTCAAAAAGGTTATTTTCAAGTTCAATATAAAGGTAATGACTTTAAAGTCTACCAAGAAGATGGCTCCTATTCTGGAAGCTTTTTGACTTTAATTCACCATATTCTGTATTACGAAAAATTATATGAGGATTACTTTTCACAAGATACTGCAAAGCTTGCGGCACGGGTAATTAAAAATTCACCAGATTTGCCCCCTGCCTTTGAGGATGAGTCTGAAACCGACAATTTCGATGAGTTTATTTATGATGCTACTCAATTTACTTATGAGTATATGAAGGATCATAAGTTGTATTGTGAAGAGATGAACGATTGGATTGAGAGTACAGAGCAGGATTGGCAGCCACTAAAAAGTTCAAAGTAAATTTAGATACACTTTGAATAATCAACCTGATATTTTTAAACACCAAACTAACGCGAGAATTTCAAAATGCCAATTGCAGCTAAAAAGAAGTCTAATACTAAAATTGTAAAAAAATCTACCAAAAAAGAAGAGGCTATTGCCGACGCATCTAAGAAGGCTGCGCCTAAATCTATATTTAAAAGTACAAGTATTAAAAAGATTGATGATTTTCTTAATTCAGTATTAAAAAAATAGTAATTTTGAAAAGAAAGAATTTCTATGACCAAAAAGAAAAAAGCATCTGTTGAGCAAGATGAGCCTGAATATAAGCTTGGAATTTCAGTAAGAGTCGAAGGCGAGGATTCTGCTGATGAGGGTGGAATTGACCAATATGGCCTAGAGAGTGATGACGAGTTTTATCAACTCAGCTTTATTCAATCTTCACCAGAAGGGGCTCTTGATGTTAAGCCGGCGACATATGCCCTTATGACTTGGTGGAAAGTTCGCATGGGCAATAAAGATACGATTGATATTTCTAGCGATTCCAACGAATCGATGCTGAGATTTGAATCTACCTATACTGGCGGAGAATTTAAAGGTGGGGGATTGGGTAAAAAGGATAAGGTTGAAATTGATCACATCATTGAAGTTAATGAACTCAGTATGCTGGTATCCCTTTACTCCTATATTGCCAAGGCTATTCCGGATGATATGTCTAACGAGCTAGCCGTCTCATTCATGAATATAAATCCAAAACTTCAATATGGAAGTGTTGAGGTTTACACAACAGATGCCGAGGATGGTCAATCTCAGCACTTTTTAAGATATAGAGCCTCTACCTGCCTTAAAGGTGTGAAGATTGGTAAGGTGAATGTTATTGAGAATATGGTGGATCTGGCGCAGTCTAACCATGGATGGATCTTGGATCTTATTTGCCAAACTCCAAAATATAAAAAATGGCTGTTAAGTTAATTCAGTAGCCCAACATCAGTGCTGAGATAGTTGAAGATAGCTCATATGAAATTGGAAATATAAAAATGAAAAATACAACACCCAAACCCAAAGCTAAAAAACATGTGGCTGACAAGGTCGTCTCTAAAAGGACAAAGACTTCTACAGATAAAAAAAAGACTAATAAACCTAATAAACAAATCATTCCCCCAGTAATACCAATGACGCAAATTGAAATCGATGAAGAGGGTAAGACAATATCGAAAAAGGTTAAGCCTTTAACTTATTCACTTATGAGCTGGGTTAAAAGAACCATGAAGTTAGAGGACACCATAGATATATCTGATGACGAAAATTCATCGCAATGGTCAGTCAACGTTCCTTCAATGGATAATGAATTTGAATTTAAGTCTTTATTTTATGTAGATGAAATTCAAGGACTTATCT
>Ga0194043_1002296_pt1 | contig 10575 bp, 9 predicted proteins | sample JunL4415m_MetaG_FD_161274 | JGI IMG/M metagenome (GOLD analysis project Ga0194043, IMG submission 161274) | Anoxic zone freshwater microbial communities from boreal shield lake in IISD Experimental Lakes Area, Ontario, Canada - Jun2016-L442-15m | ecosystem: Environmental > Aquatic > Freshwater >...
GCCGGGGCTGGCAGAAATCGAAGGGGGTGCCTCCCACTGGTGCGGTTCTGCCGGTCGGGGTTAGATGCAGCGCTCAAATGCAATGGTGTTGATCTCATCGAGATTGGAAAGCGTCACCACCGCAAGGTCCGCCTAGGGTGATTCAGAAGGTGGAACCACAAAGCACACAACCGAGACACAAACAAACTCTTCCAAATTAATCCAAATTATGCCAGTTTTTATCTGAGCGGACATGTAGATCCGTCAAACACGGAGGAATTGACAATGACCTTGAAACTGAAGTTGCGCACAGCGCTATTGGCGTTCGCGGGATTTTACGCCGCTAGCCTTGGCGTGAATTTCGTAAACACGGCCGAAGCAGCTGGCTCGAAGCGCATCTGTGTCAGCTGGAGGCATTTCCAGGAAGAACGGTGGCGGATTGACGAAGCGGGCATCAAGTCCATACTTGAGCCCGCAGGCTATACCTATGTGAGCGCAGATGCCCAATCGGATCCACAGAAGCAATTGACCGACGTTGAGAGCCTACTGTCATCTAACTGCGATGCTGCGATAATCCTCGCCCAGGACTCTAAGGCGATTATGCCAGCGGTTGCCGAGGCGAAGGCCGCCGGCGTGCCGGTGATCGCTTACGACGTGCCAATCGACTCTACCGATGCCACTTTCATCTCCTTTGACAATGTTGCCGTTGGCCGGCTGATGGCCGAGGCGATGGTGAAAGTGAAGGACAATGGCAACTGGGTCAAAATCGACGGCGATGCCACCATGACCATCATCAATTTGTTCGGCGCCGGACAGATGCAGGTCATTCAGCCGTTGATCGACGCAGGCAAGATTAAGATCGTAGCCCAGCAGAACATCGAAAACTGGAAGCCCGACCTGGCCCAGGCAGCGATGGAGCAGATTCTTACCCAACAGAACAACAAAGTGGATGCGGTTCTGGCGATGAACGATGGCATGTCCACTGGCGTTGCGGCGGCACTTTCGGCTCAGAAAATGCTTGGCATTCCTTTGTCTGGGCAGGATGGCGACAAGACAGTGCTCAACCGAATTGCCAAAAAGCAGCAAACGGTGACGATCTGGAAGAACTCCTATCTTCTGGGGCAAGCTGCCGCTAAGGCGGCAATCGAAATGGCCGAGAGCAAGCCAGTTACGGGGGCCAAGCCGTTCAAGACCGAGTCCGGCCAGGAACAACCATCGCTGCTGCTCGATCCCATTGCCATAACCTACGACAACCTCAATTTGGTGGTTGATGCGAAGTGGATCAACAAGGAAGAGTTGTGCAACGGCGTAACCGAGAATCCACCGGCGCCCTGCAAATAACGGACGACGGCTGATGAACTTTCTTGCCGTCAAGTTTCGGTCAGTTTCTGACCGGATCGCCCGAGCAGCCGGACTCGATGTCCGGCTGCTCGGTATGTTGTTCATGATGGCCGTGATCTGGCTTACACTGGATGTGTTAACCGGGGGGCTGTTCATCACCCCCCGCAATATCTTCAATCTGTCGCTCCAAGTTTCAGTAGTCGGCATCATGACCTGTGGCATGGTGCTGGTTATCGTGTCGCGCCATATTGACCTGTCAGTGGGCTCACAGATCGGGTTCATCGGTGTGTTTGGTGCCCTGATGCAGAACGCTTGGCTGCCAATCGACGGGACCTCGACTTGGTGGATAACCTCTCTGGCCATGCTCGGCGCGGGTATTTTCATCGGTTTTGCCCAAGGGCTTCTGGTCGCCTATGCGGGGATACCTTCTTTTGTCGTCACCCTTGGTGGATTGTTATTCCTGCGAAATGCGGCATTTTACATCAACAGCGGAGTGACGGTTGCTCCCTTGAATGAGACTTTTCAGCTGCTCGGCGGCGGGCTGGATGGCACAATTGGTGTGTTCTGGAGTTGGGTGGTATGCGGTCTCGCTATCGCCGGGGTCGCCCTGATTGTCTGGCGCAGCCGCCGGCGTCGTTCCGTTCACAGCATGGCGCAAAAGCCTTTGGCAAGCGACGTACTGATGGTAGCGATCTGGGCAATTGTCATCGCAGTCTTTACCGCCACGATGAACGGTTACAAGCAGCCCAAAACTGATATTGGTATGGGTATTCCTATTCCAGTCCTCATTCTCATCGGTGTCACCATCGTAATGTCCGCGGTGGCGCGGAAACATCGTTTCGGCCGCCATGTCTTCGCCATGGGCGGTAGTTCGGAAAGCGCGGAGCTCGCGGGTATCGACACGCGCAGATTGACACTGTTGGTCTTCATGATGATGGGCCTTCTCTGCGGTCTCGGATCGATCGTGACCACCGCTAGGCTCAATGCTGGCGCTAGCGTCACTGGCACCATGACTGAGCTGACAGTGATAGCCGCGGCCGTGATCGGCGGCACCTCGCTCGCGGGGGGCATTGGCACCGTCTATGGTGGTATCGTTGGTGCAGTCATCATGCAGAGTCTCGAGAGCGGGATGATCTTGATGGGTGTTCCGACACCGCTGCAACGGATGGTTTTAGCTCTCGTGCTGATTATCGCAGTCTGGGTCGACACGGTGTACCGCAAGGCACGAAGAGCATGACGGCGCTTGTCGAACTACGAAACATCGTCAAGACCTTCGGCGGCGTGCATGCGGTCGAGAATGTTAGCATAGATCTGGCTGCAGGCGAGGTCTTAGGATTGCTCGGACACAACGGTGCGGGAAAGTCGACACTGGTGAAAATCCTCTCCGGCGTTTTTCCCGCCGACAGCGGCGACATCCTGATCAAGGGCCAATCCGTCACCATCCGCTCCACCCGGGACGCAAAGGCACTGGGCATCGAGACAATTTATCAGACGCTCGCTCTGTCGGAGAACCTCGACTGTGTTGCCAACCTGTTTCTCGGGCGTGAAATTGCCGGCTGGCACGGCTTCATGAACGACGAGGCGATGGAGAAAAAAGCCGACGCCACCCTAAACCGCCTCAGGCTGCGCCTGCCTTTGCTCTCCAAACTGGTCTCCAGCCTCTCAGGCGGCCAGCGGCAGGCTGTCGCGATCGCTCGCGCTATCCAGTTCAATGCACGCGTGCTTATCATGGACGAACCCACGGCGGCCCTCGGCCCTGAGGAGACCCAAAATGTCGCCACATTGATTGCAGAGCTCTCCAATCAGGGTATCGGTATCATACTGATCAGCCACGATATCCACGATATTTTTGGACTAGCGAGCCGACTCGTTGTGATGAAAAATGGCCGGTTAGTGGGAACAGTTAATACTGGCGATGTTACAAAAGATGAGGTGCTGGCGATGATCATCGCGGGCAAAGTCCCCGAGGCGCGCCAAGCTTGATCATCGATGCCCATATTCATCTCTGGCGGCTGGGACGCGGTGACAATCTGGCCCTGACGCCGGAGATGGGGTCGATCTATCGTGACCTAGAGCCCCAAGACATAAAGCCCAAGCTTGATGCCGCCGGAGTGAGCCTTGCTGTACTAGTGCAGGCGGCTGAGACTTTGGCAGAGGCCCTGTTCATAGTAGGTCTAGCACGGAAGTTTCCTTGGATTGCCGGCATCATAGCCTGGATCGACCCTGCATCACCGTCCGTAGACGAAGAAGCAGCGGCACTTGCCTGGCTGCCGCCAGTCAAGGGTGTAAGGCCAGTGCGCGGAGACAACCGCAGCATTGACTGGATGCTCGACCGTCAGCTCGAACGTGGATGGCGCGCCATCGCCGCCAACGGGTTATCTCTGGATATTCTCGTGCAGAACTGGCGTGAAATTTCACTGGCGGCGGTGCTCGCTCGGAATAATCCCGATCTCGTTGTCATTCTCGACCATTGTGGCAAACCTGATATCGCCGGCGGAGTGTTCGACCCTTGGGCGCAATATATTGACGAATTAGCTGTGCTGCCGAATGTCAGCTGCAAGCTCTCCGGATTGTTGAACTGCGCAAAACCCGGTACGGCAGTTACCGATATTGCCCCATACGCCGCACATGTTCTGAATGCCTTTGGTCCTTCTCGGGTCATGTGGGCAAGTGACTGGCCGCCTCTCGAACTTGCCGCAAGCTATGCGCATTGGATCGAAATCAGCCGAGAGTTATTGCAGCCACTGTCGGCGCAACACCGCAATGAGGTCTTGTCCGGAACGGCAACCCGTGTCTACCAATTGAACCAAAATTAATAAGGAATCCCACCATGGAAAAAAAGACACGTGTGGGCTTTATCGGTGTTGGGCTGATGGGGCATGGCGCTGCGAAGAACATCATGGAGCGCGGTGGTTACCCACTCACTATCCTTGGCCATCGCAATCGAGAACCCGTGGAGGACCTGATCCGTCGCGGTGCCCGCGAGGCGTCCGGTCCAGCGGAGCTTGCAAAGGAGAGCGACGTTGTCATTCTTTGTCTTCCGTCATCCAATGAGGTAGAGGCCATTATACATGGTAATGACGGTTTGTTGGCGGGCCTCAAACCTGGTTCGGTACTGATCGATACGACCACTGCTGACCCTGCGGTGTCCCGACGGATTGGAACTGCCCTAGCTGCCAATGGCATCGAAATGCTTGATGCCGCCCTTGGCCGCACGCCGAAGGAAGCCGAGGCTGGTAAGCTCAGCACGTATGTTGGTGGCGACGCCGCGGTCCTGGCGCGCGTCCGCCCAATCATAGATACATATGCCGACACCATCGTGCACTGCGGCGTTCTCGGAGCGGGCACTACCTGTAAATTGGTCAACAACTCCATTACCATTGGAATGGCCACTCTGTTTGCAGAGGGGTTTGCCACAGCTGCCAAGGTCGGGGCCGATCTCAACGCGCTCGCCGATGTCCTTTCAGCCGGCGGCGCCGATGGCAAAATGTGGCGCATGCTGGAACCTTGGATCCGGGCTGGTGACGACAGCTACCTGCGCGGACCGATCCGAATTGCCGCCAAAGATGTGCGCACCTATAGCCGGATGGCCGAGAATGCCGAAAGTGCCATTCCCGTCGCCCAGGCAGTGAACCAAACGCTCCGGCTGGTGTTGAACCAGGGCCATGCCGACGTCTTCCTCCCAGCACTCCCGGGCATACTTGCGGCTCTCAATGGTACCGCAATCAAACGCGGCCAGCCTTGACGATCTCCGCAACCCGCTCGCCGATCACGTAGCAGGTAAGATTGGGGTTATGCATGATGGTGTCCGGGAAGATGCTTGAGTCAGCAATCATCAGGTTTTCATAGCCGTGTACTCTTAGGTCAGCATCGACCACGCTTGAGCGGGGATCGGATCCCATCCGACAGCTGCTTGACTGGTGATGGGCGGTCGTTAGCATACGGAGAAGATGGTCCTGCGGTCCGCCTCCAGTGGAGACAATCTCGGCATTATGCCGCTGAAATGGCTTGGTAGAGAGAAGCTCCCGCATGCCCTCGAATGCGTCCATAAAGTTGGCGATGTCGCTCTCGTTAGCGAGGTAGTTATGATCGATGACCGGTGCCACGCGCGGGTCGGTGGCGGCTATCTCGACACTACCCTCTGACTGCTGGCGGGTAAGAAACGTAAATAGGCCACACAGCCCATCTTCCTCGTCGGCTGGGAAAGAGTGGATCTGCCAAGACGGCTCTTGGCTACTTGCCGCAGCACCACGCCAAATGACCGGAAAGAGTCTGCCGGTCATTTCAGAGATGCCCTCAGCACGGAAGAACATTGCACATCCGGGATGATCGGTCAGGCGCTTGCCGGCAGGAAGGTCCGCGGCAACAGGAATACCGTGATGCCGGAGCAGGGCTGCCGGTCCAATACCGGAACGTTGCAGTATGGCAGGGGTGTTGTACACGCCCGCTGACACGATCACCCGGTCGGCCGTGGCACTGGCCACCCCGCCGGCCCCGAGCCAACTCACTCCCGTCGCCCGCCCACCCGACATCGTAATACGGTCGACAAGGCAACCACCTCGGATCGTCAGGTTAGTACGTGGCCGTGCCGTGCGTAGATAGGTGTTGAGCGTACCCTGTTTAAACTCCTTGAACCTGTTATGCGGCAAAGGTCCGAAGAGGCCGGCATCCTGTCCGGCGGCATTGAGATCTAGAGCCTGGGAAATACCCAAAGCTGCGCACGCTTCGGCAAAAACCCGGTTCACCGGCGCCCAGGCTGATTCCTTGTAGCGTTGGATGACGATGGGACCATCACTGCCATGTTCAGAGCAACCGCCAAATTCGCGATCAGTTTCAATCCTCTTAAATAACTGTGCTACAGAAGCCCAGTTCCAGCCGGGACAACCGAGGCTGGCCCAGCGGTCCATATCGAACTGAGCCGGTCGCACCGCTATTGTCGAGTTCACCATCGAAGTTCCGCCCACCACACGACCGCGGGGCAGCCGGATGGACCTGCCTCCAAGGCGGTTGGAGCGATCACTGTCGAGGAATCTCCAATCGATTTCCGGAGCCCCCGAGCCCCGCCATGTGTGCTCCCCGCTTATCGCGAACAGCGGGGTCCATTCCGCCTCATCAGGAAAGTCAGGTCCTGCCTCGAGCAGGAGAACACTTCGATCTTGGTCTTCCGAGAGGCGCGCGGCAGCAACCCCGCCGCTCGACCCGGCACCGACAATGATTGTATCAAAGTGTTCCATGATCAGGGATCCTCCCGGCTATTCGCTGCAATCTCGTTCCAGAACTCTGCAGGGAATGTGGTGCTGCAATAGGTCTGCATCATAAGGACTTCCGCGGCATTTGCCATTCCGGGGATGACTGAGGTGACGGAGGGGAAGCGCAAGGGATAAGCGAGGGCGGCCGCGGCAAGCTCTACGCCGTGGCGCCGGCAGATCGCTTCGATGCACCGAACGCGGGCCAAGATCTCCTGGGGTGCCGGCGCATAGTTGAATTGTGCACCAGCGATAGAGCCAGTCGCGAGAATTCCACTGTTGAACGGGCCACCAATGATGAGGCCAATTCCCTCGCTTTCGCAGAAGGGCAGAAAAGTCTCGGCGGCCCTCTGCTCAAGTAGTGTCAGCCGCCCTGCGAGCAGACAACAGTCAATGGGCACGCGCTTTGCAAATTCTTGGCACACCTGCCATTCGTTTACGCCGAGCCCAATCGCGGCGATATTCCCCTGGGCCTTAAGATCAGCAATGGCGCGGTAAGCGCCATCAAGGGCAGCGGCGAACTGGACAGGCTGCTGCGCGCCATGTGTCCATGTATCGATGTCGTGGATGAGCACGATGTCGATCCGATCGAGCCCCAGCCGCGACAGGCTGGCTTCGATTGACCGAATTGCGCCATCACGACTGTAATCGTAGACAACCTGTTCAGAAGAGTTGCCGTTTTCAATGTCAGGCTTAATGAGCCTCCCGACTTTGCTCGACAACACAAAATCCGCTCGTCGCTTGCTGCGCAACCCGCCGCCAAGCCGCCGCTCACTCCTGCCGTAACCATAGTACGGGGAGGTATCGAAATACCGGATTCCTGCCAACCAAGCAGTCTCAATCGCCACCGAGGCTGTCTCGTCTGCTGTATGGCCTGTGAGCCAACCTGAAGGGCCGCCGCCAAATCCGATCGTGGTTAGAAGAGGGCCACTATGCCCTAGTCTCCTCATTTCTGTGAGGTCAGTCATTGCGTGTCAGGATCACGTTGCACCAAATCGCATTGGGAGATGACCTACTATTCTCATTGAGGAGAGCCCCCTATTTTGCGGACTGTGGGACCTCAATCTCCGCCGGTCAAGTCGGAGGATTCATTCCGGCGTTGACACTCCTCCTCCAGCGGCATCCTCTTCGACACGTAGCGCCACGCCAGCGGAAGCAGTCGCCGCCCGATCCGCACCGCAAATTCGATCCAGAAGGAGGGCCGCTGCACTACCCCGACCGGCTTCGCCGCCCGTGCTGGCGCCCAAGCCAATCATGCACTAGCATTCAAACCGGGCCACTCGATGGGGGCCGATCAGTTTTATATCAGAATACAGCCCGTATATGAGCCCATTACCTAACCTGAAGTCTCGTGTGTATTGAGCCAAGACCGGTACTTTGATCTTGGAATACCGCGTGATAGCCTATCTCAAGAAAACCGCGGATGAACGGGGTAACTTGCTTGGCACACTCCTCTTGGACGATCACGCAAATCCGGCAGCAGTTGAACAAGCTGCCGCACTTCTCTCTGACGCAATTGCCGACGCCGATTCATCGTTTGTCCAATTTTGGCAAGCACATTGATTGCGCCGAACTTTGGATCAAGCGGGACGATTTGTCGGGGCTTGCCGGCGGTGGCAACAAGACACGCAAGTTGGAGTTCCTCGTAGGCGATGCGCTGAAATCGGGAGCGGATACTCTGCTGACAGTGGGCGCTATTCAATCCAACCACACAAGGCAAACGGCTGCAGCCGCTGCGCGCGCGGGCCTCAAGTGCGCTTTGCTCCACTGCGACTGGACCCGCAGTGCCGGACCAACATACCGACAAACCGGTAATATTCTGCTGAGCAGCATGATGGGCGCTGAATTATTCTTTGATGAGATTGAGCGCCCGATCGAAGATCAGGGCCCGTTAGAGGATCTTGCCAAGTATCTCACCCGGCGCGGCCAGAAGCCCTATGTCATACCCGGCGGCGCATCAGATCATCCCCTGGGAAGTTATGGTTACGTCAATTGCGCTGCAGAGATCGCAGGCCAGGAGCACGCCCTCGGTATCACGTTCGATCTTGTGGTGCACACCACCGGAAGCAGTAGCACTCAATCCGGCCTGCTGGCTGGGTTTGCAGCCATCGGTTCCACCATAAGGGTAATCGGCGTGCCAGATGATGAGGAAACTGAGATCAAACGCGAGCGCATACACCGTCTGGCAAACGTTGCACTCAAAGATATTGGCTCGCAGGCCTCCGTGCCGCTCAACCATGTCGACCTCTTTGTTGGCGATCGCAGTCCCTATGGTATGGCCGACGCGGAGACCATTGCGGCTATCAAACTCTTCGCACGAAGCGAAGGCCTGATTGCCGATCCGGTCTATGAAGGAAAGGCGTTGCGCGGTCTTATCGAACTAAGCAAGGCAGGCCAACTCGCGGGCAAGAAAGTTCTACTGCTTCACTTGGGTGGCACACCGGCAGTGCATGGCTATGCGGCCCAATTGGGGCCTATTGAACTCAAGAATATGCCCGGTCCCTTATGACCTGCGAAGTCGACAGTGCCGAAGCGCAAGAGGCGCGCGACCTTCTCAAGCGGCTTGTGGCATCGCGCTCACCCAATCCGCCTGGAGACGAGCGTGTGGTCACACAGATCATTTGCGAGGAAGCGGCGAGGCTCGGGTTGCCGGAGCCGCAAAGCCATGCCCGCGTTTCTCACCGGCCCAATCTCATCTTCACAATCGGGAGCGGCACACCCAACCTTATGCTGGCAGCACATATGGACACTGTGCCCCCAGGAAATCTGGCCGCGTGGTCCTCCGATCCTTATGTACTCACACACGAAGGCAATCGGCTCGTTGGCCTGGGGTCTGCGGACATGAAAGCTGCAATCGCAGCCATGCTTTTTGCTGCGGCACGAATTCACAAGCACCCGGAGCCTCAAGGAACCCTGACGTTAGTATTCTCCGCCGATGAAGAAGCGGGGTCGGCGGAAGGTATGGAGTGGCTTTTGAAACAGGGCCTACTCAAGGCGGACGGCGCGGCAATGACAGAGCCTGCTGGCCTCGGCGCCCAATCCTGGCAACGCCTGTTTGTGGCGCAAAGGGGCCACTGCGTGTGTTGGCTCACAGCCCAGGGCAAACCCGGTCACTCAGGCGATCATGTGCCACGGAAAGAGCGGGCGTCCTATGCCTTTGCCAAAGCCCTCAACGCTCTGGTGGAAGCCGATCCATTTGCGGACTGGGCACATCCTGTCGATGGGACAAAGCCAACCTTGAACGTGGCCACCATGGTTCAGGGCGGCATGGTACCATTCGCCCATCCGTCCACATTGAAGGCTTGCATTGAGGTGAGGGTCATCGAAGGCATGACGGAGCAGCTTGTGCTCGATCGATTGCGGCGCGTCGTGTCGGCCAGCGGCTTGGGTGCTCGCGTGACGATTGAACCCGCTGATGCGCCACTCAATTGGATCTCACCGGGGACCGAGGCAAAGGATCTCCGGCTGTTAGAAGCTGCGAAGACCGCATGGCGCGAGGTCGTCGGAAGTGAGCCTGTCTTGGGCGTCATGACCGGGGGCACGGATGCCACCAACACCAATGCAGCAGGAATCCCGACACTACCCGCTTTTGGGCCTGGATCGCTTGGTGTGGCGCATCAGCCAAACGAGTCACTACCTCCCGAAGACCTCTCAATTGCGATCAACCTATTCGAGATGTTTGTTCGGCAATACCACAGTTTACCCATACCCTCTGCGAGTTGACCATTTCTATTGTGAAGTGAGACTACTACGCGTGTGAACGAAGAGAGGTTTTGGGGAGTTGGTTCTCTTGTTATGCGGCGTTGCGATGCTCAACTCAACTCACCGCACATTCAGTAATGCCTTTTGCCCCTACCTAAGTCATCTCTCCTTCAACCACTCCTCCCCCTGCCCCCGCCTCTCAGCCTGACGCCACGCAACTTCCTCCTCCGTCGTCATGCGCCGCGTGAGGTACTTCAGGGCCCTCGGAAGTAGCACTTGCCCAAGCCGAACCCCGAACTCGATCCAG
>Ga0194043_1002297_pt1 | contig 10574 bp, 11 predicted proteins | sample JunL4415m_MetaG_FD_161274 | JGI IMG/M metagenome (GOLD analysis project Ga0194043, IMG submission 161274) | Anoxic zone freshwater microbial communities from boreal shield lake in IISD Experimental Lakes Area, Ontario, Canada - Jun2016-L442-15m | ecosystem: Environmental > Aquatic > Freshwater >...
TGGGACTATTAAATGAGCGTGAAGATGACGAACAGTTGCACCGTTACGCGAAGTATCGCCAAAACGCATAGCTATGCCACCGGCAATAATCTTGTATTCATCTTCGGCCCATACCATGTGCTGTTGTAGCTCGTCAAAAGATCCTTCTTGTAAGTCTGATAATTTTTCTGCATGATATGCCGCAATTGCTAGTAGATGTGTATCTGTATTTTTATAAGGCCACTGATTTCTAGTTAAAATCCAATGCGCGCCTTTTCTTAATATTTCTTCTTTATGATACTTTTCTAGATATTCCGGACAAAAAGGACATTCCTGATTATCCTCAATATCCTCCATGACACGCCTTTGCTCAGGAAGACGAGCGTTATCTAAATTAACAAATGTTTTTTTACGTTCGCTCATAGGTTACAAAACTATATGGATATTTATTATCTTCGTCAGCAGGGAACTGTTGCGAATGTGCTCTATACCACTTCCTATCTAGTTCTGGAAAATATGTGTCTGCACCCGGTATTGCTGTGTCTACTTCAGTAGCATAAATTCGTTCTACGTCTTTTAAAGCCTGTTTATAGATTTCACCGCCACCAACAATAAATATTTCACTATCATATTCTTCAGCTAGTGAGTACGCTTCGTCCAATGAGCGAGCTGTTTCTATATTTGGAATTTCACAAGTATTATTTCGACTACAAACGATAGTTTTTCTGCCAGGTAATTCAATGCCAATTGAATCTAGTGTTTTACGACCCATAATCATTACATGTCCCATTGTTCTTTCACGAAATTGCTTCATATCAGCTTTGAGTTCGCCTTTTCCCCACAATAAATCACCGTTTGCTCCGATAGCTCTTTCGTTATCATAGGCAACTATTATGTTTTTCATACAGGCGTACCACCCATATTCATTGGTGGATGAGCATTATAATCTTGAATAGAAAAGTCTTCTACTCTAAAATCTTTTAGATTTTTTACCGATTCATTTAATTTTAAGATAGGGAAGGCAAATGGCTCTCTTTCCAAAAGCTCATCAACTTTTTCTTTATGTTGGTCATAGATATGCGCATTAGATAATTGAAAAATCAATTCTTTTGGTTTGTAACCAGTTACTTGTCCTACCATCATCAACAATGCGGCATAATGTACCATATTAAATGGTAAACCAATCGGAACATCAGCACTACGTTGCCAATGGACTAATGATATTTCTTTGTTAACAGTGTCAATATTATAATGTTGCAAACCATGGCAGGGAACTATTAACGCTTTCTGTTGACGATCAGGTGCACGACTTATAAGGTTAGGTATGAATGGAGTTATTATGTGGGTACGAAGTTCTGGCCGATCCTTTATTTGCTTTATCATTGCGTCATATTGATCAAATGTTTTATCTCCATCGGGAAAATCATGAAAAGCTGCTCCATATGACCCAGGTCCAAGATCACCAAGTTCTAAACCACGTTTTTCCGCCTTGGCAGGGTCAGATGTCCATGGTTTCCACCAATTACAACCATATGATTCTAACTCTTCTTGAGTTCGGGCACCATTTATGAAAGCAATTACTTCGCCTAAGGCCTGCTTTACTGGACCAACTACTGGGCGAAGTTCAAGATTTGGTTCATAAGAGGCAATAATTTCTGGAGATGTTCCCCTAGTTAGGTCACGTTCAGTTATTAAAGGAAAGCCACCATCTGCTAAATCAAATCTCATCATATGACCTAAAATCTCTTCGGATCCAGAATCCATGCCAGATAGTGCAGCTTTGCCAGTTGTTCGAATACGCCTCAATAGCTCGTGATACTGTAAATCTGGTTGCCGATCGGCATTAAAAGTAAAAGATTCCACGTTATCACTCTCAATCATTATTTTCATATTATACAAGCTTTATATAGTATTACCTAGTATTTAGAATAATAATTTCAGTGTTATTGACAACAGCTGAATAAATTTGTTATACTGTGTCAAGACATTACCAAAGACAGTAGCTGTAGAAATACTTAATTTGCTACCGAGGATCATGTAAAATATACATTTTTCGATTTTAGTCTTTGGCAGTGCGAGAACCAAAGACTTTTTGTTTTCTTGCAACTGTCTAGATCGTTTACAATTTGGTCGAATAAATATATACGAAACAACTAAAGAAAGGATTTTTATGGCAATTACACGCGATAAAAAGAACACTTTGGTTGCAGAATTAACTGAACTATTCGCATCTGCTAAAGGTACAGTAGGGGCGGCATACACAGGACTTAGTGTCGCTGATATGCAAGAACTACGTGCTAACGCACGAGAAACGAATGTGACAATCAGAGTAGCTAAAAACCGCCTTATACGCGTTGCTTTGGCTGCAAGTGATAAGTTTAAATCTGCTGATACTAATCTTCTAACTGGACAATTAGTTTATGCATTTTCAAACGAAGATGAAGTTGCACCAGCTCAAGTTTTTGCAAAGTTCGCTAAAACCCACCCAGCATTAAAGCTGATTGTAGGTTTTGACGATACTGGATCAACACTTGACACTGCAACAGTCACAGCTCTAGCCGCACTACCAACCAAAGATCAACTCCGAGGTCAACTAGTGAGCGTTATTGCTGGACCACTTACTGGATTCCTTAGTGTTGCTAATGGCGCACAACGTGGATTCACACAAGTATTGTCTGCACGTGCCGAATCAATTTAATTTTGTAACCGTTAAAAATATCATAAATTTAAGGAGAATATAATCATGGCTGATAAAGAAATCAAGCTATCTGCTGCACAAGTAAAAATCGTTGACGAACTCAACAAACTTTCAGCATTAGAACTAAGTCAAGTAGTAAAGCACCTAGAGGGTGAGTGGGGCGTAAGTGCTGCTGCTCCTGCTGCGGCTGTAGCTGCTGTAGCTACCGAAGCTGCACCTGCAGACGAAGGTAAATCAGAATTTAACGTAAACTTAACTGACGCAGGTGTTCAGAAAGTTGCTGTCATTAAAGCTGTTAAAGAAATCACAGGACTTGGTCTTGGTGAATCAAAAGCTATTGTTGACGGAGTTCCATCAACAGTAAAAGAAAAGGCAAACAAAGAAGAAGCAGAAAATGCTAAGAAACTTCTTGAAGAAGCTGGCGCAACAGTCGAGCTAGTTTAATTTTAAAAAATTCGACCATTTTGAAACATTAGAAAATACCACTCAATATCATGTTGAGTGGTATTTTGTATAAACAAAATATACAACGTTTTTTTGTTCACATCATAAAATCATGTGGATAACCGAATTATTTAGTTGACAACATGGAATATAATTGGTATATATAGGGTAATATCACTACAAAAATAGACAAAAGGAAATTGCGAGTTACCATGTCTGAGTTACCTGAGAAACAAATAAAACGCTTACATGCGTTAATACAAGAAGCAGAAACAAATTTAGCAGCAGCTAATGAATTACTAATAAGTATCACCGGCGATGACGGTAGTTCAATTACACCAAAATCATCTAATATGGATGATGTCAGAGGAAAAGTTATTGAAGGTGTATTTGATGGTCAAAAAATGGCTGGTCCAGATGGCAAAGAATACCCAGTACCTGCCAACTATGCGTCAAAATCTAAACTTATTGAAGGCGATATATTAAAATTAACTATTACCGATGATGGTGGATTTGTCTACAAGCAAATTGGACCAATTGATCGAAAACAAATTATCGGAACACTTGTCCAGCATGATGGCGCGTATTACGTCGAGGTTAACGGTCATGAATATCGTATTTTACTTGCTAGTGTAACTTACTTCAGAATAAATGTAGGTGATCAAGTTACGATAATTGTACCTGCCGAAAAACCAGACGCAGTCTGGGCTGCTGTAGAAGCTGCTTTGTAAGATAAATAATTAAAATTGTAAGATTAATAGCTCATGATTATGAGCTATTAATTTGCATAATTAAAACAAAAGCAGTATACTCAAATTATCACAGAGGTGAAAACAAAAATGGTAAAAAATACGGCATTATATAGCACATAAATTGCGTATAATCAGTATAGAAATTAGTGTATAGGGGAAACAAACAGTGTCAAAAGCATTGTACCGAAAATATCGAAGCAAGTCGCTCGATGAGGTGATTGGTCAAAAACATATCACTGACATTCTATCGCGTGCAATATCAAAGGGAAAATTATCCCACGCTTATTTACTGTCTGGCCCTAGGGGTGTTGGAAAAACTTCAGTAGCACGAATCTTGGCACATGAAATAAACGGCATAACGTACGACGAGAATACAACTAACCTAGATATCATAGAAATTGATGCTGCGAGTAATAATGGCGTCGAAGATGTACGAGAACTGCGTGAAAAAGTTCAAATTGCACCTTTTTCTGCTAGTAAGAAAGTTTATATAATTGATGAAGTACACATGTTATCAAAGGCAGCATTTAATGCACTATTGAAAACGATTGAAGAACCGCCTGACCATGTTGTATTTATCCTGGCAACTACTAATGTAGAAAAGCTACCTGCAACAATCGTAAGTCGCGTTCAACGCTTTAGTTTTCGTCCAATTAGCGTTGATGACGCGGTTAAACACTTGTCGAACATAGCAAAAAAAGAAAATATAAATATTACCGACGACGCACTACGCTTAATAGCAGAACGAAGTGATGGTAGTTTCCGAGACAGTATTAGTCTACTTGATCAGTTATCAAGTATTGCAAACACAGACGATAAAAAAATAACCTCGAAATTAATAGAAGATATGCTTGGTTTAGCACCAAACGAATTGATTGTAAAAATAGTCGATTCAGTAGAGAATCGAGATTTAAACTCATTAGTCGAACTATTAGACGGCGCATTTAATGAGGGCGTAGATAACTCGGTTTTAGCTTCACAAATAACTTCAAAAATTCGTCAACAAATCTCCCAAAAACCACAATTAATACCTCTTCTAGACGCTCTTATTGACGTGTCAAGAAGTCCTCAACCACAACTAAAATTAATAAGCGTATTAGGTATGGCTGCATCACAAAAGCAACAGATAAAATCTGTTGCTTTATTAGCTCCAGTTCGCGAAGTTAGCGCCACAATCTCTGAATTGCAAAAACAAGCTATACTTGAAAAACCTAGCGAATTTAAATCTAAACCAAAAATTAAAAAATCCACATCACTTTTTGAATGGGAAAAACTAATCGATTACACACGCAAAAACCATATTGCGCTATTTAGTGTATTATCAAAATGCAATTATCAATTGGAAGATAGTGTACTATCGATTTATACCAACAACCGTTTTTACAAAAAAAAACTTGACGACAATAAGTATAGCTCGCTTTTAAATGATTGCTTAAACGAAATTGGAAGTTATGGACTAGATGTCCACACGATTGCCACAAATATTCCACCCACAGATAGCCAGGCTGCTGCAGTTGCTGTTATTATGGGTGGAGGAGTAGAGGTCTCACTTGAGTCCGCATAATACAAATGGCGAACAAAGAAATCATTTCAGGTAAAATACCACCACAAAACATTGACGCTGAAAAAAGTTTATTAGGCGCTGTTTTGATTGATGAAGAAACTCTTTCAGATATATCCGAACATGTCACGATAAAAGATTTTTATGAAAAACGTCATTCAATAATATACGGCGGCATGATGCGACTTTACGAAAAACATAAACCTGTTGACTTATTGACGTTAACAGACGAATTAAAACGCAAAAAAGAACTTGATACAGTCGGTGGTTCAGCATACCTAACAGAACTCACAAATTATGTCCCTACTTCTGCTCATGCTGAAGCTTATGCCGAACTTGTAGCTCAAAAAGCCATTAGACGCCGTTTAATCAAGGCAAGTGGCGAAATATCAGAACTAGGTTATAACGAAGAGACTACAACGCAGGAACTGTTAGAGAAGGCCGAGGCTGAACTATTTTCGGTTAGTGATCAGTCATTAAAACAGGACCTCGTTAGTATTGAAAGTATTTTGACTGAGAGCTTCGACCGTATGGAAGAACTTCACCGAAATAAAGGTGCACTTCGTGGCGTAAGAACTGGTTATCGCGACCTAGATAATATGACTGCAGGATTACAAAGAAGTGATTTAATCATCCTTGCTTCACGTCCAGCCATGGGTAAAACCACACTTGTAACAAACCTTGCTTATAATATTGCGACAATTGCTAAACAACCAGTTCTATTTTTCAGTCTTGAGATGAGCAAGGAGCAATTAGTAGATCGTATGTTAGCTGACGCATCAGGGGTAGATGCATGGAATATTAGAACAGGTAATTTATCTGATGATGATTTTAGTAAGCTATCTGAGGCAATGGGCGAGTTAGCCGAGGCTCCGATATTTATCGATGATACACCAGGACTATCAGTATTAGAAATGCGAACAAAAGCACGACGCGCTAACCATGAACAACCACTTGGTTTAGTGATAGTCGATTACTTGCAACTAATGCAGGGTAGTGGACGAAGTGATGGCAACCGCGTTAATGAAGTCGGTGAAATATCCAGAGGTCTAAAGTTAATTGCTCGTGAATTGAATGTTCCTGTCATCGCACTTAGTCAGTTATCGCGTTCGGTCGAATCTCGAAGCCCACAAATTCCTCAACTAGCTGACCTGCGTGAATCGGGATCAATCGAACAAGATGCAGATATAGTAATGTTTATTTATCGCGAGGCATACTATAACCCTGAAACAGAACGTGAAAATATTACAGACTTAATAATTGCTAAACATCGTAACGGACCTACCGGTAGAATAGAACTATACTTCCACCCTGAACGCTTGCGCTTTATGTCACTTGACCGCAAGCATGATGGTTAAACTCTACGTGATATAATCGTTAGTGAATATGAATAAGTTTAATATAACTAAAACATTTTTATATAATTGGCGTTATACGATCGGCTACAGTGTTATTGCTATTGGTCTTATAGCTATTTTAATATTTGCCGGTATAAATATACCTGGTGGAATTTCAAATCAGGAAATTAAGTCAGTGATAATCAGTGACTCAACAAATTTTTCAGATTTTTGGTCAATTGATGTTATAAACCTACCATACCACCTATTGCAACATGCTAGTATGGCATTTTTTGGAGTGTCAATTTTTAGTATAAAGTTGCCATCAATTATCTTAGCTTTTATGTCAGTATTGGGGTTGTTATTATTGCTAAGACAATGGTTCAAGCCTAATATCGCTATACTAGTTTCATTGATAACAATCACAACAGGTCAATTTCTGTTTATTTCTCAAAACGGAACACCAGAAATATTATACATTTTTTGGCCAATTTGGATAATATTACTCGCAAGTATATTACCAGTTCAAAAAAAGTTTCGTAAACTAATTGTAATCAGCCTCTTCGCAGCGTCTGCAATAAGTTTATACACACCACTCAGCTTATACATGTTACTAGCAATAGTAGCTGCAGTGATACTTCACCCACATTTACGATATTTGATAAAAAAATTATCAAAATCCGAGATACTAATAGGAGCAATGATCGTATCTATAACACTAGCTCCACTAGTAAATGCACTGGTTAAACTGCCAAAACTTGGCTTAACTTTACTTGGAATACCAGATAGATGGCCTAATTTTATTTCAAATATTTCATCGCTTGGAAATCAATATTTTGGTTTTATGAATTCTAGTAATGGTATCATCATAACTCCGTTTTTTGGATTAGGATTAATGTTAATTATTGCATTGGGTATCTATTATGTGGTTAAATCGCGCGAAACTGCAAAAAGTTATGTTTTAATGATATGGACGCTATTTTTATTTCCGCTTGTATTAATTAATCCTGATTTCACTGGTATAACATTTTTGCCACTTATCGTTCTTTTTGCATTTGGATTAAATGGACTTCTTTCACATTGGTATGAACTATTTCCACGGAATCCATACGCCAGAATTGGGGGGTTAATTCCAATTATCATTTTAGTTATTGTATTAGTATCACTAGGAACCAGTAGATACATATACAGTTACAAGTATGACCCAAACATTGTTTCAAATTTCAGTAATGATATCGAATTGATACCATCAAATACAAAAAATATAGTTGTTGTAAATAATGAACTGACATTCTATAGAGTGATTTCTAAATTTAATAGTAAAATTACAGTTTCTGTTTCGCCAAACGGAAATGAATTCCTAGCAACCCATGAATCTAAGAACACATTTAGTGGCTATAAAATTGATAGAATTATCACAAATTCATTAGACAAAAATAGCGATAGATTTTACTTATACAAAAAGTCGTCAGATTAAAGTATAATAGTAAGTATTATATGAGTCTAAGGAGGACTGTTTTATGGCATTTGATCAAATAAAAATGATGAATAACTTGCGAAAAGCGCAAAACGAACTAAAAAAAGAAATCATCGAAGTAGAAGCAGGTGATGGTGCCGTGGTTGTGCAAGTCACGGGTGAACTAAAGATTAAAAAAATAACTATCGATCCTGAATATGTTGATACTGACGATATTGAACAGCTTGAACACTGGCTAGAGATTGCGCTGCGTGATGGACTAGCAAAAGCCCAAGAAGTAGCTGCCGAAAAAATGAAACCTCTTATGGGCAGTCTAGGTAGCCTAGGTCTATAGGACAAAAAATTGTCACAACTACTACCATCAGCACTAGTAAACGCCATAGATGAACTCGGTAATCTACCTGGTGTTGGATCGCGTACGGCAGAACGTTATGCATATTTTTTATTGCGTTCCGATAAACACATAAGTGAAAAAATAGCTGATTCTTTAGTAAAGTTACATAAAGGTGTAAAAAACTGTCCTGTAACATTTGCATTAATTGATAGTGATGATAATATTTCACCACTTTATAGTGATTCATCGCGCGATAAGACATTAATTGCAGTAGTCGAAGAACCTTTGGATATAATATCGCTTGAGCGTACAGGACAATTCAAGGGCACCTACCACGTCTTGGGTGGTGCGATTAGTCCAATTGACGGTATTGGGCCTGAACAGCTTCATATCCCTGAATTACTTGATCGCATAAAAAAAGATAAGGTAGAGGAAGTTATAATTGCTACAAACGCTAGTGTAGAGGGCGAATCGACAGCTTTATTCCTGCAGCGACATATTAAAGACGATGGAATTGATATAAAAATAACACGACTAGCAAGGGGCATCCCAGTAGGAGTTGACTTAGAATATGCCGGTCAAATTACACTTACTCATGCCCTAGAGGGAAGAAGGTCATTTTAAATGTACGATAAAGCACGCGAATTAATTAACTCTTCGAAAAAAATTATTGTTATACAAGCTGAAAATCCTGATGGTGACTCACTTGGTAGTGCGCTTGGGTTAGAAGAAATTTTAGGCGATTTAGGTAAAACCGTAGTCTTATATTGCCCAGTAGAAATCCCAAAATATATGCGTTATATTAATGGCTGGGATAGGGTAGTAAACCAATTCGATACATCGGCTGATCTTACAATTATTGTTGACACAATGGCTGATGTCTTAATGACTAAGATATTAGAAACACCAGGTGTACGTCATTTTCTTGAAACAAAACCAGTACTAGTAATTGACCACCATACTACTGAATCTAATTTAAGTTTTAATCATGCTTCTCTTGTTGAAGATGCTGTTGCCACAAGTGAAATAGTTTATAGCCTAGCCGATAGCTCAAAATGGTTAATAAACAAACAAGCAGCCGAAAATCTTTTAGTTGCAATCATGAGTGATAGTCTAGGATTAACTGTTCAAAGTGTATCACCGAAAACTTTTTTCATTGCTGGTAAATTAACTGAACTAGGTGCAAGCAACTCTGTTATCGAAAAACGACGTCGTGAATATATGAAAAAATCGGCGGAAATCTTAAAATACAAAGGTATTTTAATCGAAAGAATTGAATATTTCTTAGACGGAAAGCTAGCTGTTATTCGTATTCCCTGGGAGGAAATACAAGCCTATAGTGATCAATATAATCCTAGTGTATTGGTTCTTGACGAAATGCGTCTTGTCGAAAATGTCGAGATTGGTGTAGCCATAAAAACATACCCGGACGGCAAATTAACTGGTAAAATAAGAAGCAATCTACCAATTTCTGCTACAGTGGCAGGCTTCTTTGGTGGTGGTGGCCATGAATACGCCGCAGGCTTTCGAGTCTATGAATCTATTGATACGATTATCCCAGAGCTTCTAGAAGCTACAGAAAAATCAATAAAGGAATATAGCGATGACTCTAAAGTTTTATAATACATTAACTGGTCACACTGATGAATTTGTGTCGCAAGTTTCTGGAAAAGTATCGCTATACACATGTGGACCGACAGTCTATGACTCACCACATGTTGGCAATTGGGCTAGTTATATATATTGGGACACACTTGTTAGATTATTAATGGTAAATGAATATGAAGTCAAAAGAGTGATGAATATCACTGATGTTGGTCACCTAACAAGTGATGCGGATGAAGGCGAAGATAAGCTTGAAAAAGGCGCACGTAGAGAACACAAAACAGCCTGGGAGGTTGCTAAACAGTATACTGATGAATTTATGGAAGGAATGAATGAACTAAATCTAATAATTCCACAATATATCACCAAAGCAACTGACTATATACC
>Ga0194043_1002299_pt1 | contig 10570 bp, 10 predicted proteins | sample JunL4415m_MetaG_FD_161274 | JGI IMG/M metagenome (GOLD analysis project Ga0194043, IMG submission 161274) | Anoxic zone freshwater microbial communities from boreal shield lake in IISD Experimental Lakes Area, Ontario, Canada - Jun2016-L442-15m | ecosystem: Environmental > Aquatic > Freshwater >...
CACCAAGAAGGCCGCCGCCAAGAAGGTCGCTGCGAAGAAGGCTCCAGCCAAGAAGGTTGCTGCCAAGAAAGTTGCAGCCAAGAAGGCCCCGGCCAAGCAGGCCGCAGCCGAAGAGTCCTGAGGCTTGTCGGATATGGTGCTCGGCATGACCAATGCGGGCAGGTACATCGCGCTTGAGGGCGCCGAGGGCTGCGGTAAGAGCACCCATGCCGCGCGTTTGGCTGAGGCGCTCGGTGCTGTGCTCACCCGCGAGACTGGCGGAACGCACCTCGGCAACGAGATCCGCACGTTGCTGCATGATCCTGCGAACACCCATCTCGCCGACAAGGCCGAGGCGTTGCTCATCGCTGCCGATCGTGCGCAGCATCTGCACGAACTTGTTCTGCCTGCGTTGACAACGGGTCGCCATGTGGTCAGCGATCGCAGTGCATTTTCGAGCCTTGCGTATCAGGGTTACGGACGCGGCCTGCCGCTTGAGATCGTGCGCGAGATCAGCGATTGGGCGCTCGATGGGCACTGGCCCGAGCTGGTGATTTTGATCGATGTACCGGTCGAGGTGTTGTCCGAACGGATGGCCAAGCGAGATCTCGATCGCTTCGAACAAGCCGACGAAGCGTTCCACGCGCGGGTTCGCGCTGGCTTTGCCGAGATGGCCGCGGCCGATCCCGATCGTTGGGTGGTCATCGATGGCACGATCGAAAAGGAAGAGGTGGCTCATGCCATCCGCACCGCCACGCTCACCCGTTTAGGAATCTGATGTCCAGCGTTTGGCAGTCGGTGATCGGACAACCCAACGCGATTCGCCGGCTTGAAGCGTCGGTGGCGCATCCGGTGCACGCGTACTTGTTCGTCGGTCCGCCAGGCAGCACCAAGAACGAAGCAGCGCGCGCGTTCGCGGCGTTGTTGCTCACCGGGGTCGACGACCCAACGCTGCGCGATGCTCGGCTCGCGCTCGAAGGCGAGCACCCCGACGTTCGCGAGTTCGCCCGCGTGGGCGCCTCTATCTCAAAAGATCAGGCTGAAGAAATCGTTCGCCTCGCCGCACTTGCGCCAAACGAGAGCAGCCGCAAAGTGCTCATCCTCGACGAGTTTCATTTGCTCAGTGCTGAAGCCGCCGCTCGGTTACTCAAGACCATTGAAGAGCCGCCTGAGAGCACGGTGTTCATTGTGCTCGCCGACCACTCGACCCCCGAGTTGGTCACCATTGCCTCGCGTTGTGTGCGCATCGACTTCGGCGCCGTACCAACCGACCTCGTGATCGCAACGCTTGTTGGCGAAGGCGTCGATCCGGTGCGTGCCGAGCAGTCGGCGCTTGGCGCTATCGGAGACCTCACACGTGCTCGGCTGTTGGCGCGAGACGAACACCTCGCAGCGCGACGCGAGATGTTTGCCGAGACGCCCTATCGGCTCGATGGCACCGGGCGCGCCGTTGCCGGTGCGGTCACCGAAATCGTTGCCGCCATCGAAGCGGCAGCGGCACCGTTGCTCGCTCGCCATGCCGAAGAAGTGACCGTGCTCGAGGCGCGCATCTCGGCGATGGGCGAGCGCGGTAGCGGCAAGAAGCTTGTCGAAGAGCGTCACAAGCGCGAGCTGCGCCGTCATCGAACCGACGAACTCCGTTCGGGCCTCACCACCCTTGCGGGCGCCTACCGCGATGCGTTGGTCAACGGCACAATCAGCCGTCCCGACTCGGCCGCCACGGCCATCACGCGTATTCACCGCTCGCTCGAATCACTTGAGCGAAACCCCAACGAGCAGTTGCTGCTGCAGGCGCTCTTGCTCGGCCTCCCCTCGATGAACCATTAGCGACTGGACCAAGCACATGCCCAAGTTGTCAACCGATGAGGTCTTCTCATTTCTGGCTGAACCGAACCACCTTGCGCGCATTGCCACGGTTGATGCCGACGGCATGCCGCGCGTGGTGCCGCTGTGGTTCATCATGGATGGCGACATGCTGTGCTTCACGCCGCGTGAGCCGGCTGTCATTTGGCAGAACATGCTGCGCGATCCGCGCATCGCAATCTCGATTGATGAAGACGAAGCGCCCTATCGCAAGGTCACCGTGCAGGGCCATGTCGAGGTCTTGTACCAGCCCGGCCGCGACCGCCTGTGGCAGCACCTGTATCGGGCCATTGCCTCGCGCTACATCCCGCTCGATTCGGCCAACGCCTATGTCGATAGCACCGACGACCAGCCGCGAGCGTTATGTGCAGTGAATCTCACCGCAGCCACATCTCGGGTGTCTACGTGGCGCATGCCGGTGCCAGGCGAAGACCCACGCGGCATCTGGCACAACCGTTATTACGTGCCCGGCACGAAGATGGCCATCGATCCCGAAACTCGCTAGCGCGGATATTGGGGTGGGTCGATACAACGATCACCGCTAGCATTGCCCCTCACGCCCAGGTAGCTCAGTCGGTAGAGCAACGCACTCGTAATGCGTAGGTCGCGGGTTCGATTCCCGCCTTGGGCTCCAGTTGTTATCGCACGTTGTAATGCATCCCGGCGTCAGGCTGGTTCGAGCACCGCAGCTGGTTGAGGCGCTTCGCAAAGCGTCCGCTTCAATCGTGCTCGCGCAGCGATACCTCTGATGGCGCCGGCGATGCCTTCGGGGTTCTTGATCGCGGTCACAATCAGCAGCACCCCGCCGATCAGCGCTTCCCAGCGGCCCATCGATCCGAACAAGCGGCTGCTTGCAAAGAACGCAACACCCGATGACGCCACAATGCCTGCGGTGACTGCGCCACTCACACTGGTGATGCCGCCGAGGTATGCAAACGCGAGCGCTGTGAGCGACGCCACCGTGCCGTATGAGACATCGGAGATTGAGCCGAAGCGATAGGCGATGAGGCATCCACCCACACCGGCGATAAACGACGACAGCGCGAACACAAGCAACTTGCCCGAGGCCACGTTGATACCGATGGATGCAGCGGCACGTTCGTTCGAGCGGATTGCCAAGATTCGTCGGCCGGTGGCGCTGCGCCGAATGTTCACGACCATCATCGCCAACATAAACGTGACCACGATGAGGAACACGCCAAACACGGGTCGCGACGATTTGCTGCCGAGCACCAAACCGAGGTCGATGCCGAGGAACTTTGGGTTCGGAATCTTTGCTCCGCCGGTGCCGATGTCGCCAACGAACATGGGGTTCTTGAAGACGAACTCTGAGATGGCGACTCCGCCAGCCAGCGTGATGATGGCCAGGTTGGTGCCGCGCACACGCAGCGCGGGTAGGCCGAGCAACACACCAAACGTGGCAGCAATGAGCGCTGCAAGAATCGGGGCGATTGGGAACGGCACGTGCCAACTCATCGCCAACTTTGATAGGCCAAAGCCGGCCACACCTGCAAAGGCCATCTGCGCCAGCGAGGTCTGTCCGCCAAAGCCGGTGAGCACCACCAGTGCCAGAGCCAAGACAATCGCGATGAGCGTGGTCATGATTGCGCCGCGCCATAGCGGGCCGAGCAAGAAGAGTCCACCAACCGCAGCCACAAGCGGCACGAGCACGCTGAACGCGGTGACGCGAGCCTGAGGCACTGCCGGCAGTTTCCATGTATCGGCGGAGCCACGCTCGGGCAGACGCTCACCGAGCAATGCCATCGCAATGATGATGACCACAAACGGCAGGCCTTCGCGAGCGCCGTATTTCGGAAACCAACTGAGGTCGTTTTGCAGCTTGGTGAATACCGACTGCACCATGCCGATAGCCATGCCGGTGAACACCGTGGGCCAGAAGAATCTGAACTTGCCAATGAGCGCTGCGCCGAGCGCGGGGATGAGATAGCCGAACGTGAAGATGCTCGGATTGAGCTGAATCATTGGTGCGGCAAGGATGGCCACAAAGGTTCCGACCACAGTGGCCACGACCCAGTTCAAGCCAGCGAGTAGTTCGGGGGAGAGCCCCATGAGCACGGCGCCCTTTTCGCTCTCGGCTGCGGCCCGGGTAGCGAGGCCAACCCGCGTGTAGCGATACGCAGCCCACAGCACTGCGGTGATAGCCATCACGATTGCGGCGAGCCACAGTCCGTCGCGCGGCACGGTGAGCGAGCCGGTGATGGTTACTGGTTCGCGTGGCAAAATGGCGCCGACGCGCATCGTGATGTTGTCGACGAATCGACGCTCGACCAAGGTGGTGAGCACGATGAGCAGACCAACGCTGGCAACAACTTTGGCCAACGCTGGCGCCCGCCGCAGCGGTCTGAAAATCAGCAGATAGACGGCGAGACCGAGCAATGCCGACGTGAGCAGCGACAGCCCGAGGGCCCATCGAAATCCGACGTCACCGTTGAAGTGATAGCGCCCTGGCAATCCCGGAATCGGAAAGGGGTATGCCCCGTTACGTAGATCGGCGTACACGTATGTGGACCACATCGCCATTGCGCCGTACGCGAAGTTGACCACGCCCGAGCCTTGGTAGGTGAGCAGCAGCCCCGTTGCGAACGACGCGATGATCGCCCCGGCGCCAAGGCCGAGCACCACATAAAAGAAGTAGTCGGTCATCGACGCGAGTGCTCTGCGCCGAGTGAGGTCATGGCAGCAGATCCTTACTGGACACGGCCTCGAAGCCCTTGAGGTCGATCACCTTGCCGCCAGCCACGTATTCGGCGAATGGGAAGATGTACGAACACACCGATGAGTACGTGGCCAGTGCGCCGCATTCCATTGGTGCAGCGCCGCCGAACAACTTGAGATCTTTTGAGGTGCCGAGATAGGTGTAGAGCGCCTTCGCGGTCATCGGGGTACCTTCGGAAACCATCTTGTTTGAGTAATCGGCAAGTGACATCGCGGTCATGTAGCCCAACGCTCCTAGACCAAGTCCGTTGATATCGACTTCGGCCTCAGGAACGCCGAGCATCGGGGCCAGGATCTTGCGCATGATGGTGCGCTGCGGGCTATCGACGCTTTCGTTCACACCGGCGAACACCCAGCCAACGGCGTCGTCGCCGACTTCCTTGAGCACTTCTTTGCTCGAACAGATGCCGGTGGTGATCACGGGAATGGTGATGCCGAGCGCCGCGCGGCCGCGCATCGAGCCGATGCAACCAGAGTCGGCGTAGAGCGAGATGATCACGTCGGGCTTGTCTTTGGCAGCCTCACGCATCAGGCCCTGAAAGCCAGCGTCGGTCTCGCCGTCGCCACCAGTTACGAGCTTCGACTTGATGCCAGCCACATTGAGCGAGGCTTGCACCGCAGCCGCACTTTGCGCCGAGCCAGCGTTGCTGCTCGAGATGATGCTGGCCGTTTTTGCGTTGAAGTGGTCTCGCGCCACGACCGCTGCGGCCGACATCACCGTGGCATTACCACCGGTGATGAACAGCGCGTCGGCGTTGTAGTCGGGGGGAAGAATTGGCAGCACGCCGATGACCGGAATGCTGGCCGACGTATAGGTCTTGTAGTCGGGAAAGAGATCGAGACCCAGCAGAATCAGCTCGACCTTTTTGCCCACGAGCTCTTGTGCGCAAGCCTGCGACGACTCGGGGGTGCCCTTGGCGATGCACGGCACGTACTCGATGGGTCGGCCGCCGTAGCCGCCGTGCGCATTGAGATAGTCGGTGGTGGCCATGATGTCCTTGCGGATGTCAGGGAAGTCGATGCCCGGGGTTCCCTCGGTATTGACCAAGCCAATGAGCAGCTTCTCGCCGGTGGCGGGCCCGAGCTCGGCGCCCGTGGTGGCGGTGTTCGCCGGGCCCGTGCCGTCGGTACCGTCGGTTGCGGTATCGGCGGTGGTGGCCGATGTCGCCGATGAGGCAGGCGCGCTCGTGCTGTCGCTGCTACAAGCAGAGCCGAGCAGCGCGATCACCGCGAGACCTGCTCCGAATGTGAAACGTGTCATCGATCGTCGACCGATATTGCGTTGTGCTGTGTTCATGATGGTTCCCCCAAATATCTCGAACATCGGCGCTGCCGAGGTTTACTTGCCAGCCCCCCAAGGCGTTGGGGTAACCGTACTCATTTCTGCTCTCTCGAATGGCGGTCCTAGTCGGCGACCGACGCATCGACCCAGTTGCCGTGGAAGCCAAATGGAATGCGCGGCAGGTGCACTGATGCGATGGGTTCGTTGCTCATCGTGGCGGCGTCGAGGATGACCATGTCGCTGGTGTCGCTCGAGGCGTTGTACACGTAGGTCATCAGGTAGCCGTCGTCTTCGTTCACTCCGCCAGCCGCTGGCACGAAAACAGATTCGCCGGGCATGCGTCCTTTGCCGAGTTCGATAGACGTGCGCTCGCCGGTGAGCCGGTCGTACTTCAGGATCGTGCCGTCGCAGAGCGATGGGTTTGCGAACGCATCGTTCGAGGGCACTGCTGCCATGTAGCCATAACGATGGCGCTGACCAATGACCGAGTCGGCCACGCGTGGGAACTCGGCGGGGGTGTCATCGATCTGCTCTTCGGCAACGCGGCCGGTAACCGTGTCGATGGTCCAGCGATACAGCGATGGCGGTGGGAAGTCCATCGGGCTATCGCGCCAGATGTGATCGAGTCGAGCAACGTCGAGCACGATCTTGGTGCCGTCTTCGTATGCGTTCATTGGATGGAACACGTAGCACGGGTTGATGTCGTACCAGGTGACGTTCGAGTCGTTTCCGTTGCGGGGCATCACGCCAAGGCGCGCCGGGTAGTTGTGTCCCCATGTGATGGGCATCTCGCCGCGGATGGCGAGGTCGATGTCGAACACGGCCGGCAGGTCCATGAAGATCACGTGGTTACGCGTGATGTTGAAGTCGTGCATCATCGTTGGGCCGCCAACGGTGATGTTCTCTTTCTGCACAAGCTTGCCGTCGGCGCTCACGCGCAGGTAGGTGAGGTATGGCTCGAGCATCGAGTATCCAAAGGCAATCAGTTCGCCAGTGGCAGGACACGTCTTGGGGTGCGCCGTGAATGGGCCGGTGAGCACGCCATCGAAACTCGTCGGTCCGAGCGTGTCGAGGTTGCCGTTGAGCGCATAGGGGAAGTGGCCTTCTTCGAGCGCCAGAATCATGCCCGCGTGACCAATCACGTTGGTGTTGGCCTTCGACTGGGTCATGTCGGTGAGGCTTGCGCCCATGTCGATGATGACTCGATCAGGGTCGCTCATAAAGGGTGTCTGCACGTAGCGGTTGCGGTACCACTCGGCATTGCCATCGCGTAGGCGCACGCCGTGGATCATTCCGTCGCCCAGAAATGGGTGGTCGCTCATGCCCGTGATTGGGTTGGCGCCATTGCGCAAGTAGCGGCCGTTGAGTTCGGCCGGAATGTGGCCGGTGACGCGCACGTTGGTGAGTGTCTGCTCTTCGTACACCGGGGCGCCGTTGCCGCGGAGATGAACGGGAAGGTCTTCGGTAGTTGACATGGCTTCCTTCGCAGTGGTTGTAGGTGACGTGGGTTGTTTGTAATCAGCCTTGAGATTGTTCTGAGGTAACGACTTCGGGTGAGCGACTCCACATCAGCGACGCATCGAAGCTGAGTGTGTAATCAGGAATGAACTCGATGATGACCCGATGCGGTGAGTCGAGAAAGTTCTGGAAGACGGCGGCCGCGTTGGCGTCATCGGAGCGCAGGAAGTTGGCGAACTCGGGGTAGAACCAGTCTTTGGTGGCACGGTCGTCGTGAACGACGCACGAACCCTTGTAGCTCACCGTGCGCCCGCCGCCCATGCGTGATCCGCTGCTGTTGATGCACACGGCGGCGCGAGGAAAGCGGCGAATGGCGCTGATGCGCTTGCGTTGCTCGGCTGCGGTGAGCCAGAGGCGTCCGTCTTTAGGGAGATACGACATCACGACGCCGAATGCTTCGCCCGCCGTGTTGGTCCACATGAACACGCATTCGCGTTGAGTGGCAACCAGCTTTTGTTCGAGTTCGGCAGAGAGCGCGCACTCGGTGAGGTCTTCGTAATCCCCAGACATGAACGGGACAGTAACACGTTGCGGGCGAAGAATCTACCCTCGGTAAGTTGTTGCTTCTTTAGGCGAGTGGTGGTGTGCGCAGGCCACTCCAGAGCAGCTCAGCGAGCTGTTCGGCAAGGTCGTGAGCGGTGAGCTCTTCTTGATTGAGCCACCACAAACTCGTGAGCTGCAGCATGCCGATAATTGCGTAGGACCACGCTTCGGCAACCACTGGATCGTGCCCGGTGGCAGTGCGCCATTGGCTGAGCTGAGCCGCAAGCGGCGCCGCTGACTGGCTGGCGAGATAGAGCGATCGCTGCGGAGAATCATCCGATGAACCACCGGTGACATAGAGAAAGAGTTCGCGGTTGGCTGCAACGGTCTTGAGGTTGGCGGCGAGAAACAACACGAGCGCCGAGCGGCCGATTGGTTGGCCTGCGATTGCGCTGAGCACCGATTGCACGATGCGGTTGGCCAGCCGAGCCGACAAGGCGTTCGACAATTCAGTGCGCCCACCAATGCGCGCATAGATCACTGGTTTGGTCACGCCAGCTTCGAGTGCGATGGCTTCGAGCGAGACCAGCGGGCCGTCGCGGCGGATGGCGCGCTCGGCAGCGTCGAGCACGAGCTCGCGATCGACAACTTGTTTGCCGCCGACCGGACGGCCGGGGCGGCGCCCGCTGGAGACCGTCACCATGATCGTGGGCCGCCTGTGGCGCTTGAGGTCGGCGTCACGAGTGCATACGTACCTACAGTACGTTTACCCATCGATGTCACAAGGATGCCAACCATGAGCACGACCCTATTCGATTTGTCCGACGACGTAGCTGTTGTCACGGGCGCTGGTCGCGGTATCGGCGAGGGCATCGCGACAACGCTGGCCGATGCCGGCGCCGCTGTGGTGTGCGCCGCTCGTCGTCTCGACGAGGTCGAGCGCGTGGCCAATGGCATTCGCGATCGCGGCGGTCGGGCCATTGCCGTGCAAACAGATGTCACCAACAACGATGCCGTTGAGGCGCTTGCACAAGCCGCGATCAATGAGTTCGGTCACCTCGATATCTGGGTCAACAATGCCGGTGGATCGCCAGTGCAATCGCCACTCACCACGCTTGATCCCAACGAGTGGAATGCAACGATGGCACTCAATCTCACGGCCGTGTGGGTGTGCACCAATACGGCGGCGCGATACATGCGCGACGGCGGGCGAGTGGTCAACATTTCGTCTCGCGCCGCAGTGTCGCCCATTGTCGGAAGCGGTCACTATGCAGCGGCAAAAGCAGCGGTGAACTCGCTCACTCAAACCTTCGCGAAAGAGCTCGGACCTCGCATCCGCGTGAACTGCATCATGCCTGGGGCGGTGCCAACCGAGATCATGATGACGGCCTTGCAACTCAGCGACAACGACCTGCCGTCGCTCGAGAAGCGCCTTCGCTTGCCCATGCGCCGCCTTGGCACTCCGGGCGATCTTGGTGCTGCCGTGTTGTACTTCGTGTCGCCAGCATCAAGTTGGGTCACGGGACAGATTCTGTCGGTCGATGGCGGCATGTGATGGCCGATCAGCGTGTGAATCGCCGCATGGTTCTGGCGGCTCGGCCAGTCGGGTTGCCAGCCGATTCTGACTTCGAGTTCATCGAGCAAGTCGTTGAGCCGTTGGCTCCCGGCATGGTGTTGGTCGAAGTCAACATGTTGTCGATTGATGCGTTCATTCGCACGGTGCTCGACGAAGGCAGCTATCACCAGTCGGTAAAACTCGGTGGCACGGTCACGGCGTTGGGTGTTGGGCGCGTTGTTGAGAGCACGGTTGCTCAACTTCTGCCGGGTGACTATGTGTTCGGACCGCTCGGCGCACAGACCTTTGCCACGTTGCCCGCAGCGACCGTACGCAAGCTCGATACTTCGGTGGTTGCACCGTCGGCATATCTCGGTGCGTTAGGCATGACCACCGGGCTCACTGCCTACTTCGGCATCTTCGAAGTTGGCGCGGTGAAACCTGGCGACACCGTGGTGGTCTCTGGTGCCGCAGGTGCGGTTGGTTCAGTGGCTGGTCAATTGGCGCGCATCGCCGAAGCATCCACGGTCATCGGCATCGCGGGCGGCGCCCACAAAGCGGCTTTTCTGGTCGACGAACTTGGCTTCGACTTCGCTATCGATTATAAAAACGAAGACGTCAGCGCACGCTTGCGCGAGGTCGCTCCCAACGGTGTGAACGTGATGTTCGACAATGTTGGTGGCGACATTCTCGATGCAGTGCTCGAGCAGATTGCCGAGGGCGCCCGAATTGTCATCTGCGGTGCAATGTCGCAGTACGCGCAGATGCAACAAGTGAGCGGGCCGCGCAACTATTTGAAGCTGGCCGAGCGCCACTCGCGTATGGAGGGCTTTGCTGTAACGCACTTCGGCAGTCGTTTCGCCGAAGCTGAGCAGGCATTGGGCGGATGGCTTGGCGATGGTCGGCTCATCGTCCGTGAACACATCGAGCACGGGCTCGACAGCTTTCCCGCCACGTTGCGAATGCTGTTCACCGGCGGCCATCACGGCAAGCTCTTGCTCAGCGTCAACTGATCTTCAGCAAGCGTCAGCGCACGGTGAGCGTGCGCTCACGCTTGCCGGCGCGGCGAGACTCCACATCGCCGAACACGGCAGCACCACTAACATCACCGCCATGACTATCCAAGGCAATCTTGTGAACGGCGAACAGCGCGA
>Ga0194043_1002300_pt1 | contig 10569 bp, 8 predicted proteins | sample JunL4415m_MetaG_FD_161274 | JGI IMG/M metagenome (GOLD analysis project Ga0194043, IMG submission 161274) | Anoxic zone freshwater microbial communities from boreal shield lake in IISD Experimental Lakes Area, Ontario, Canada - Jun2016-L442-15m | ecosystem: Environmental > Aquatic > Freshwater >...
CGTCGTGGGAGAGCAATGACTGCCCGATCCGGTTCATCCGGCTGCTCGAGCTCTCCAGCGAGACCGCCGCCGATCCCACGATGTGGCCCTTCGCCGACTCGAGCTCACGCGCCGTCACGCCGCCGTCGGCCACGATCCGGTCGAGCTGGGCGTGCAGCACCTCGAGCAACTCCCCGACGCGCTCCGGAGCCGTCCCGGCGTAGATGCCGAGGGCTCCGGTCTCGGCGTAGGCCGCTCGGAACGAGTACACCGAGTAGGCCAAGCCGCGCTGCTCGCGGACCTCCTGGAACAGGCGCGACGACATCCCGCCGCCCAGCACCTGGTTGAGCATCGCCAAGGCGTAACGGTCGGGGTCGTCGACGGCCAACGCCCGGGTCCCGAGCACGAGGTGGACCTGCTCGAGGTCGTCTTCGATCACGACCAGCGGCAACGGTCCGGGCTCGCCTGGATGCAGGATCCGCTCGGGCCGGGTCGGGGCGTCGTGGATCTGCAGCGCATCGGCCACCAACGCCACCACCTCGTCGTGGTCGACGTTGCCCGCGGCCGCCACGACGAGGTTGTCGGGCTGGTAGTGCGTGCGGTGGTAGCGGGCGATGTCGTCGCGGGGCATGCCCTCGATCGACTCCCGGGAGCCCGCGATCTCGCGCCCCACCGGCTGCCCCGGAAAGATCGCGGCGGCAAAGGCATCGACGACCACGTCGTCGGGGTCGTCGTCGCGCGTGCGGATCTCCTCGAGGATGACCTTGCGCTCGGACTCCACCTCGTCGGGCCGCAGGGCCGGCGACCACACGATGTCGGAGAGGACGTCGACGGCCAACGCGAGCCGAGGAGCCGGCACGCGCACGTAGAACGAGGTCACCTCGTGCGAGGTGAACGCGTTCATGTCGCCACCGACGGACTCCACCTCCTCGGCGATCTCCGCGGCAGTCCGCCGGTCGGTGCCCTTGAACAGCAGGTGCTCGAGGAAGTGGCTGGCTCCGGCGAGCGCGTCGGGTTCGTCACGCGCGCCGGAGCCCACCCAGAATCCGACCGAGGCCGACCGCAGGGTCGGCATGGCCTCGGTGACGATCCGGATCCCGGCGTCGAGCGTCGAGATCCGGATCGCGGGGTCGGTCAGCGCCGACCGCCACGTCGACGGCGGCCACCGTCGTCGCCACGGTCGTCGCCGCCACCACGTCCTTCCGACGCCGGACCGAGGTCGCCGAACTCCTCACGGGCGGACTCGTCCCAGGTCGACTCGAACGACACCGTCTCGCGAGAGGCGTCGGGTGCCACGGACTCGGACCGGGCCGGTGCCGGAGCGGACGGAGACGCCGGCGGCGCCGAGGACTCGGAGCCCCCCGTCGCGCCGTCGTCGTCGCCGACGAGCGAGAGCGACAGCTTGCCCGAGTTGTCGATGTCGTCGACCTTCACGGCGACGGTGTCCCCGAGGTTCAGCACGTCCTCGACCCGGTCGATGCGCTTGCCCCGACCGAGCTTGGAGATGTGCAGGAGTCCGTCCTTGCCGGGGAGGACGTTGACGAACGCCCCGAACTTGGTGACGTTGACGACCCGACCCTCGTACACCGCGCCGAGCTCGGCGGTCGGCGGGTCGAGGATCAGCTCGACCCGACGACGGGCCTCGGCCACCGCAATCGAGTCCTTGGACCCGATGGTGACCGTGCCGACCACGCCATCGTCGCTCACCGCGACGTCGGCGCCGGTCTCGGACGTGATGGTGTTGATGACCTTGCCCTTCGGGCCGATGACCTCACCGATCTTGTCCATCGGGATCTCGAAGCTGATGATCTTCGGCGCCGTGCCCTTGACGTCGTCACGGGGGGCGGAGAGCGCCGCCTCCATCACGTCGAGGATCTGGAGCCGGGCCACCTTCGCCTGGTGCAGGGCCTGGATCAGGATGTCGGCGGGGAGTCCGTCGATCTTGGTGTCGAGCTGGAGTGCGGTGACGGAGTCACGCGTGCCGGCCACCTTGAAGTCCATGTCACCGAAGGCGTCTTCGGCCCCGAGGATGTCGGTGAGGGTGACGTACTTCCCCTCGTGGTAGACGAGACCCATCGCGATGCCCGCCACCGGCGCCTTGATCGGCACCCCGGCGTCCATGAGCGAGAGCGACGAGCCGCAGACCGACGCCATCGAGGTGGAGCCGTTCGAGGCCAGCACGTCGGAGACGACCCGCAGGGTGTACGGCCACTCGACCGCGCTCGGCACCACGGGCACGAGCGCCCGCTCGGCCAGGGCGCCGTGTCCGATCTCGCGGCGCTTGGGCGAGCCGACCCGGCCCGTCTCACCGGTCGAGAACGGCGGGAAGTTGTAGTGGTGCATGTACCGCTTGCGGTCGTCGATGCCGATGGTGTCGAGCATCTGCTCCATACGCGGCATGCCGAGCGTGGTGACGGTCAGGACCTGGGTCTCGCCCCGCTGGAAGAGCCCCGTGCCGTGGGCGGTGGGGATGAGGTCGACGTCGGCCGACAACGGGCGGATCTGGGTGGTGGTCCGGCCGTCGATGCGGAGGCCCTCCTCCACGATCCGGGTGCGCACGACCTTCTTCTGCAAGGAGCGGAAGGCGGACTTGATCTCCTTGGCCCGACCGGCGAACTGGCCCGGCGCGTCGTCGGAACCGATCAGGGTCGCGATCAGACCCGACTCGATCTGAGCGAGGTGGTTGTTGCGCACCGTCTTGTCGGCGGTCGACATGGCCGTCTTGGTCTCGGCCAGGACCGCAGCGGTGACAGCGTCCATGACGTCGGGCTGGTAGTCGAATTGCGGCACGTAGGCCTTGACCTCGATCGGGCCCTTGGCGGCCTGCACGGCCTTGACGAGCTCGAGCTGGAGGTCGATCGAGGCCCCGATCCACTGCTTCGACCATTCCAGACCCTGGGCCAGGACTTCTTCGTCGACCTTGGGCGCGCCACTCTCGTAGAGCTCCCAGGTCTTCTCGGTGCCACCGGCCTCGACCATCATGATGGCGATGTCGCCGTCGTGGAGGCGCCGACCGGCGACCACCATCTCGAAGGTCGACTGGTCACCCTCCTGGTAGGTCGGGTGGGCGTGCCACTGGCCGTCGACCTGGGCGATGCGCACCGCTCCGATCGGGCCGTCGAACGGGATCCCCGACACCATCAGGGCTGCCGAGGCGCCGTTGATCGAGGCGACGTCGTGCGGGTTCTCGAGATCGGCGCCCAGGATCGTGGCGATGACCTGCACCTCGTTGCGGAAGCCGTCGGGGAACGACGGACGCAGGGGACGGTCGGTGAGGCGGCAGGTCAGGATCGCCTGCTCGCCGGGCCGACCTTCGCGCCGGAAGAACGAGCCGGGGATCTTGCCGGCCGCGTACATCCGCTCCTCGACGTCGACGGTGAGGGGGAAGAAGTCGATGCCTTCACGCGGCTTCGAGGTGACGACGGTGGACAGCAGCGTGGTGTCGCCGAGGCGCACGACGACTGCGCCGTCAGCGAGCTGGGCGAGACGCCCGGTCTCGAACGAGAGGACCAGACCGGCATCGTTGACGGGGCCCGCGACGCGGATCGCCCCATTGGCGGAACTCATAGGTATCGCACTCCTTGGATGAGTGGCGAGCCCCGGCGGTTCCCAGTCGTCAGGGTCCGGACACGCTCTGCGTCCCGGGCCTTGGCGACTGACAACCGACGGCATCGCTCGCCGTTCGGGTTCGCGCCCGGGTTCACCCCCGAACGCGAAACGGGGAGCGGACTGTCCGCTCCCCGAATCCTGTCCTACCGGCGAAGGCCGAGCTCTGCGATGAGCGCCCGGTACCGGTTCACGTCGTTGCGCTTGAGGTAGTCGAGCAATCGACGCCGACGACCCACGAGCATCAGCAGCCCACGGCGCGAGTGATGGTCCTTCTTGTGGACCTTCAGGTGCTCCGTGAGGTGATTGATCCGCTCGGTGAGGAGGGCCACCTGGACCTCGGGGGAACCGGTGTCGGTCCCGTGGAGGCGGTGTTGTTCGATCGTGGCGGCCTTGTCGGGCATGCGAACGCTTGAGCCTTTGGCTTCGAGGACAGGGATCCGGCCGGATGCCGGAGGAGACCAGGCTATCAGGAAGGCCGGATCAGCCCCCGAGCAGGCCCCGGGCGGCGGAGCAGTCCCGCTCCATCTGGACCACGAGGGCCTCGACCGAGTCGAAGCGCTCCTCCCCGCGGAGCCGCTCGACGAAGCGCACCCGGGCCGCCTGGCCGTAGAGGTCGCCCTCGAAGTCGAGCAGATGGACCTCCAGCAGTGGGGTGTCGGCCCGCTCGTAGAAGGTCGGTCGCCGCCCCAGGGAGATCGCTGCCGGGTGCTCCCGACCGTCGGGGGTCAGGTAGGTGCCCGCGTAGATGCCGTCGGCGGGGAGGCATATCCGCTCGGGGACGGCCACGTTGGCCGTCGGGAAGCCCAACTCCCGGCCCCGGCGGTCGCCCGTCTCGACCACCCCGCGCACCTCGTGGTACCTCGGCGGGCGACCCAGCAGCGCCGCGGCGTCGGCGACCCGCCCTTCCCCGAGCAACCGCCGGATCTCGGTCGAGGAGTACGGCGCCCCGCTGGCGTCGCCGGCGATGGGCACCAGGCCCAGCCCGAGCACCGCGAAGCCGAGCTCCGCACCCATCTGCTCGAGCAGACGCACGCTGCCGTGCCGCCGGTGCCCGAAGTGGAAGTCGGCGCCCACGATGACCAACCGGGCGCCGAGGCGCTCGACCAGCACACCCTCGACGAAGTCCTCGGCCGCCTCCCGCGACCGCGCTTCGTCGAAGGGCACCAGGCAGGTCCGGTCGACGAAGCCGGTCGCCGCGAGCAACTCGACCTTCTGTTCGAGCGCCGTGAGCAGCTTCGGCGCCGCCTCCGGACGGACGACCTCGGCCGGGTGCCGGTCGAAGGTCAGGCACACGGCCTCGTGACCCCGGGCCGCCGCCAACTCGTGTACGAGCCGCAGCACCGCCTGGTGCCCGAGGTGGACTCCGTCGTAGGCGCCGATCGTGACCACCGAGCCGCGCGGGTCCGGATGGAAGTCGGCGAGGGTGAGCGCCTGCATGGCTGTCATTCTGGCCGCCACCGGAACCCGGTCACGAGCCCTTGTCATCGGTCGGTAGGACCACGGACGGGCGCAGGCCGCTCCCCCGCCGCTCGTAGACCGCGAGCAGTCCGCCCGCCGGCCCGACCACCGCGAACGGCCCCGGGCCCACGGCTCCGAGCGCGTCCGGCGCGAGCGCCTTGCCGTGGCCGACGTCGCGGGCGGCCACGTCGTCGACGTCGAGTCGACCCAGCCCGCGCATCGCCTCGACCGGTGTGCACAGGGCGGCCTGGGGATCACGCTCGATCTCCTCGAGCGGTCGGGCGTCGGCCAGGCCGAAGGTCCCCACGCGCAACCGGCGCAGGTTGGCGAGGTGCGCCGGCCCCCCGAGGGCGGACCCGAGGTCGGCGGCGAGGGAGCGGATGTAGGTGCCGCTCCCGCAGACCACGTGGACGGTCGCGACCGGATGATCGCCCGGGGTGAACGCCTCGACCGTGACCGCGTCGATCCGCACCCGACGCGGCGCCCGCTCGACCTCCTCACCGGCGCGCGCGATCTCGTGGAGGCGGCGGCCGCCCACCTTGATGGCCGAGACCATCGGTGGCACCTGGTCGATCTCGCCCACGAACCCGGCGGAGGCCCGCTCCACGTCGGCGCGGGTGACCGGCATGGCGCGCTCCTCCTCGACCTCACCTGCCGCGTCGAGCGTGGAGGTGGCGATCCCGAAGACGACGTCGCCGCGGTACTCCTTCTCGGTCTCCTGGAGGAAGCGCATCAGACGGGTGACCCGTCCCAGGCCCACCAGGAGCACGCCAGTGGCGTCGGGGTCAAGCGTCCCGGCGTGGCCGATCCGGCGCTGACCGAAGACCCCGCGCAACCGGGCCACGACGTCGTGCGACGTCCAGCCCACCGGCTTGTCCACGACGACGAGACCCGAGCGCACGGCGGAACCTGCTCAGAGCGCGGCGGTGATCCGCGCGACGGTGGCGTCGACGCCCGCGTCCGATGTGAACCCGGCGGCGAAGCGGTGCCCACCCCCGCCGTTGGCCACCGCGATCGCGCAGACGTCGACCGCACCCAGCGACCGCAGGCTGACCCGGACCGAGCCGTCGTCCTCTTCTTTGCACACGCAAGTGACCTCGGCTTCCACGGCCCGACGCAGGATGTCGATCAGGCCCTCCACCTCGTCGAGCGACACGTCGTGCCGCTCGCGCATCTCGCGGGTGACCACCGTCCAGACGAAGCGACGGTCACCGTCGAGCACGGCGTGGTCGAGCGCCTCCCCCAAGAGCTTCAGGTAGGCGAAGCGGTGCTCCTCGAACAGCGCCCGCGACAGCTCGGGCACCGGGACGTCGAACTCAGTGAGGCGGCGAGCCAGATCGAAGACCGCCGGGGTGGTGCACTCATATTGGAAACGCCCGGTGTCGCACACCAACGCCGCGTAGAGGCACACGGCGGCGTCGCGGACCAACGGGAGGTCCAGGGCGTCGACCAGCATTTGCACGACCACGCCGCTCGCCGCCGCCGTGGGCACCACGAGGTTGATGGTGCCGAAGCACTCGTTCGACACGTGGTGGTCGACGACGACCAGCGAGCCCGCACGCCGGGCCGCCGGCTCGAGGTCCCCGAGACGCGCCGCGGATCCGCAGTCGAACGTCACCATCACCTCAGGCGCGACCGGGAAGTCGGCGGGATCGACGAGGAGGTCCAGACCGGGCAGGTCGCGGTAGTGCGGCGCCACCCGGAACGGTGTCGGGAACGACGCCACGACGTCGCGCCCGGCGGCCCGCAACACGTGCAGCAGAGCGAGCATCGAGCCGAGCGCGTCACCGTCGGGGTTCACATGGCACGCCAACGCCACCGAGCGCGCCCCGCCGATGGCGACGACCGCGTCGGCGAGCACGGCGCGCGCGTCAGGCGTGAGTCCGTCGGCCACGGATCAGTCCTCGGTGCGCAGGGAGCGGAGGATGTCTTCGACCCGCTGTCCGGACTCGATGGCTGGATCGAGCAGGAAGTCGAGCCGGGGCAGGTACTTGAGCCGGACCTGCTGGCCGAGCACGCGGCGCAGGTGCGGAGCCGCGTGAGTCAGCGCCTCCGTGACCTCGTCGACGGGCTTGTTGAGCGCCGCGAAGTAGATCTTCGCCGTGCGCAGGTCGGGGGCGACGTCACACCCGGTGACCGTCACCATCGTCAGCCGCGGGTCGTTCATCCGCTCGAGTTCGTCAGCGATCACCTCACGGACGACCTCATTGACCCGGGCCGAACGCGGGTACTTCCGGACCGGTCGGGCCATCAGCGGCCACCGTCCCGGCCTGGGACCACCTGGGCGTGCTCGTGCATCTCGCCATTGTGCCCGACCGGTCGACGACGCCGGGAACGACTCGCGACCCCCGCGGCTTTCACCGCCCTCAGTTGACGGTCGGGTCCGTCGGCGCGTGGGCGAACTGGGCGATCCGGCCGGACTGACGGCGCAGTACCTCCGACCACAGGGAGGCGGGACGGGCCGACCAGAGGTCCTCGGGAGCCCGGTCCACCACGAACCAGGCGCCCTCGGCGATCTCCCCCTCGACCTGACCCGGACCCCAGCCGGCGTAGCCCACGAAGGCGCGCAGCCCTCGGATCCGCTCCAGCAGACCCTCGGTCGGCGGACCGGACAGGTCAACCGTGACCACCCCCGGCCAGAGGCCGACGGTTCCGGGAGGGTCGTCGTGGTCGTGGTCGGGATCGAGGTCGACGACCGCCCGGGCGACACCGATCATCCCGTCGGTCTCCACCGGCCCACCCAGGAACACCACGCCCGGAGCGATCGCGTGCTCTCCCCAGGCCTCCAGGATCTCCGTGAGTGCGGTCGCGGTCGGCCGGTTGAGCACGACCCCGAGCGCACCGTCGGCGTTGTGCTCGATCATCAGGACCACCGTGCGGTGGAAGTTGGGGTCCACCAGGGTGGGCGCCGCCACCAGCAGTCGCCCGCGCGTCGATCCGTCGCCGTTCACGACCCCGATCCTGCCCGATCGCCATGCGCGCCGTCGCCCCCGCGCTCCTGGGGGCGCCCGTCCACCCGGCGTAGCGTGACGGCATGGCCCACGACCTCGTGATCCGGGGTGGCACGGTGGTCGACGGCACCGGTGCCCCCGCACGACCCGCCGACGTCGCCGTCGACGGCGACACCGTGGTGATGATCGGACCGGTCGACGGGCGGGGCCGGCGGGAGATCGACGCCGAGGGTCGGATCGTCACGCCCGGGTTCGTCGACGTCCACACCCACCTCGACGCCCAGTTCGCCTGGGACCCGCACGGCACGTCGTCGTGCTGGCACGGCGTCACGTCCGTCGTGGTCGGCAACTGCGGCGTCGGCTTCGCCCCGGTTCGGGCGCACGACCGCGCCTTCCTCGCCGAGATGATGGAGTCGGTCGAGGACATCCCGCGCGACTCCGTGCTCGACGGCCTGCCCTGGGACTGGGAGTCGTACGGGGGGTACCTCGACTGGCTCGAGCGGATCCCGAAGGGGATGCACGTGGGAGCGATGGTGGGGCACGCTGCGGTCCGGTACGCCGCGCTGGGCGAAGCGGCCCTCGATCCCGACGCCACCGTGTCACCCGACGACCTCGCCGTGATGGTCGACCTGGTCGCGGAAGCGGCGGGAGCGGGAGCCCTCGGGTTCTCGACCTCGCGCACGCTGCGCCACCGCGTCCCCGACGGCCGCTTCGTGCCCGGCACCTGGGCCGGGACCGACGAACTCACGGCGCTCGCCCGGGCGGTCACCGGGCGCGTGCTGGAGGTCGCACCCCGCTTCGACGGCGACGGCCCGGCAGAGCCCCGGGTCGACGAGGAACTCGCCTGGATGGCGTCGGTGAGCCGGGCCGTCGACGTGACGATCACGTACAACGTCACCCAGACCCGCGAACAGGGCTGGCACTTCCGCCGGGCCCTCAACGCCACTCGGGCCGCCAACGCACGCGGTGCCCGGCTCCGACCCCAGACCTCGCCCCGGTGGATCGGCGTGCTCACGGGCATCGCCCACCGAACCCCCTTCGACGCCCACGCCGAGTGGCGCGATCTCTGGCCCCGGTCGCTCACCGAGCGCCTGGCGGTGCTGCGCGACCCCGCGCAGCGGGCACGGCTCGTCGACGCCGCACGTGCAGACCTCGACGGGCTCGACGAGTTCTTCGTGCTCAACGGCGCCGACGGTGCGGCCCACTACGACACCGCGACCGGACGCTCGCTCGCCGCCGTCGCGGCACGACGCGGCGTCAGCCCGGTCGAGGCCTTCATCGACCTGACGCTCGAGACCGACGGCGCCCTCGTGTGCTCGTGGCCGCTCCTCAACCAGCGGATCGACGCCGTCGCCGAGATGATCGCCGACCCCCTCGTGATGATCGGCCTCGGCGACGCCGGCGCCCACGTGGGCCAGACCATGGACGCCAGTGGACCGACCACCCTGCTCGCGACGTGGGTCCGCGACCGGGCGGTGCTCCCCCTCGAAGAGGGGATCCGTCGGCTCACCGCCGACACCGCCAGGGTGTTCGGCCTCGACCGGGGAGTGCTGCGCCCGGGCGCGGTGGCCGACGTGAACGTCATCGACCTCGACGCCCTGGCGTGCGCCGTGCCCGAGTTCCGCCACGACCTGCCCCACGGCGCCGGACGCTGGATCCAACGGTCGCGGGGGTACGACGCCACGCTGGTGGCGGGGGAGGTCGCGGTCGAGCACGGCGAGTGCACCGACGCGCGGGCGGGGCGGGTCCTGCGCGCGGGCCGCCGGTAGCATCCGCATCCTCGTGGACGCCCTCGCCTTCTACGGTCTCGAGCCGGTCGGACCAGCCGACGGCCACGGCCACTCGACCTGGCGCTTCGAGGTCGTGCGCTCCCTGTGCTCCGGACTCGGCAGCCTCTTCGGGGGTTGCGGGCTCGGTGCCGCTCTCGCCGCCCTCGAGCACGACACCCGACGGCCCACGGTCTGGGCCACCGCCCAGTTCCTGCGGTTCGCGAAGCCCGGTCAGTCCGTGGACCTCGAGGTGACCGAGGTCGTGCGCGGTGGCGCCACCAGCCAGGTCCGCGTGCTGGCCCGGGTCGACGGCGAGGAGATCTTCACCGTGCTCGGCGCGCTCGGGCACCGCGAGCTCCCGTGGTCGGACGAGTGGGCCGAGATGCCGGTCGTGCCGCCACCGTCGGCGTGCCCCCCGCGTCCCCTGCGCGCCGAGCACGCGGGCACCATCGCCCAGACGATGGAGACCCGCATGGCCAAGTACCGCCTCGCCGAGGAGTACGACGGCGTCCGCGGCGACGGGCGCTCGGCCCTGTGGGTGCGCAATCCCTGGGGCGACGACGCGCAGGCGGCGGCGCTCGCCATCCTCGGCGACTACGTCCCGTCGGGCCTCGGCCAGGCGATCGGTCGGCTCCACGAGTCGAACAGCCTCGACAACACCCTGCGCGTGGTGCGGGTCCACCCGACCGAGTGGATCCTCGCCGACATCCGCATCCAGGCGGTCCGCGACGGGTTCGGGCACGGCCTGGTGCACCTCTGGGCCGAGGACGGCACCCTCCTCGCCACCGCCAGCCAGTCGGCGA
>Ga0194043_1002302_pt1 | contig 10558 bp, 11 predicted proteins | sample JunL4415m_MetaG_FD_161274 | JGI IMG/M metagenome (GOLD analysis project Ga0194043, IMG submission 161274) | Anoxic zone freshwater microbial communities from boreal shield lake in IISD Experimental Lakes Area, Ontario, Canada - Jun2016-L442-15m | ecosystem: Environmental > Aquatic > Freshwater >...
GAAGTCGCCGCTGTTGACCTTGACCTGAGCGTCGCCACCTGGGCCTGAAATGACCTTGTAAGGAACTATCGCTTCCTCAGTGTGAACTTCAGCTTCCTTGCGACCCATGAACCGCTTGATCGAGAAGACCGTGTTCGTTGGGTTGGTTACTGCCTGCCGCTTTGCAACGGTGCCTACGAGTCGCTCGTCACCTTCGGTGAATGCGACGACTGACGGGGTGGTGCGTCCGCCTTCAGAGCTTTCGATGACGGTGGGCTCGCCACCTTCAAGAATCGCCATGCACGAGTTCGTCGTGCCGAGGTCGATGCCAATTGTCTTTCCCATATCTGTTCCTTAGCTGTCTATGTTGATGTGAAGGAGCCGGAGAGGCCTAAACCCCCGCGACTGATGAAATCTGAGTCTCAGCGTAGCAGATCTTTGCCAGCTGTTCGGAAAGGTTGGAAAGGGGCGATTTACCCTTCAGGCAAAGGCCTTTGAGGCCTGAAGGGACACCGCTAGTACGTCATTTAGGGTGGGGAACCGCTTGCTGGTCGTTCCAAACAACTCGAACATCAGTAACCAACAGCTGAAACCTGCCAGCGGCCGTCCTGCTTAGTCAGAATGACCCTCTTGACGAAGGGGACTGGCCTGGGCGGATGCCCCAGCACTGGGGCTCGCAATGCCCGAACTACCGAGTCATGTCCAAGACCCAGCGGCCATGAACTAGGCCGAGCTGAGCAATCGAGAGCGGGTTGCCAAACCAACCAGACGTATCGGCCCCATTAGTTCGAACTAGCTTTATCACTGCGTAGCGTCTAGCGCCGGTGAGACTTGATGCTTCGACACGAGACGCATACTTGACTGACGCTACACGGGTGTCCAACAGCCCAAGTATGGAGTCAGCTTGCAAGTAGACAGAGACTGGCCTGCCCGCAAGGCCCTTGAACGCATCCTCGTACTTGCCGTGGATACGAAGGCATTCGGTACGGCCCGATGGACTGGCAACGAAGCTGCAGGAATCTGACCACCTCCCTTGGCTCATGAGCTCGGCACTCTTGAGAGCGCTAGCCAGCTGACGAGCACAGTTGGAGGCCGCAGCCCCGGGGGCTGCCGAGCCGCTGGACGAGGAATCAGCCGAACGCATGTACTGGCTTGATAGTCGGCACGCCGCTCCCAAGTCCCTGCGTGTAAGCGCGTCCACAAGATTCTCGTAAACATCAGATGCTTTGGCAGGGTTGGCCGCAAAGCCAGTGGTGCGCGCGAGCGTTTTGCGCTGAGTCGAAACGGGACTCAAACGTTTCGCCGCCGCGCTGCGGCTCGTGGATTCAGCAGAAGGACCGCACGCTGGAAGGAATGCGCATACCAGCACAGAAAGCGCTACGGGCACCACTCTCCCAATCACCCGCGTCGCTCCGACGGCCGCGAGAGCCTCGGGGAGCTTAGGAGGCCCGCGATGAGGAACAGCGTCGCAGCCGCAGCAAGCGGCCATATCGGCCTATCACCACCGAACACTCGCGACCCCGATGCCCACAGCACAAGAAGGGCAAGTGTCGTTGCGGTGCCGTAGCTCAATCGCGTCCCATAGCCTCGCCCGCCCTTCCAAGCCCGGCAGAGTCCCACAATGACCGAGATTCCCGTGATCGCTCCCCCCTGTACCGCTAAGTCGGCGAGAACCCCTTGATCAGACTCCCATGGGTACAGGCAAACCAGCAGCACCAAAGCCCCAGAAAGAGAAAGAACTCGAGTCACATGTTCGAACGGGTAATGCATCTCCTCCTCAACCAAATGCTTGCCGGCCTTTCGCGTCTCCGCGAGAAGCACGTTTGCTCTGGTGTTTGGGTCGCGAAGCTGAAGCCTGACAACCTCCCAGCCATCGCGTCTACTTACCCCGCTCAGGCGCAGCGCATCGTCCACGGCCGGACGGTTGGAGAAGAAGTCATCGATCTCAAGTTCGCCTTTCTCCGCGAGCTCGGCGAGTAGAATGCTGCCAGCGGGTCGCAGGGAGTGAGCGCTCACTGGAGTCCTGCCACTGGGCCTAGTCGCGACGTCAGGCGCTTCTTCAGCCCAAGGCATCAGCTTCCGCGTGCATTGCCTGAGCACAACCTCCCTGAAAAGCTTCTCACTGATCGTGAGGTCTGACGGCTCGAGCCTCCTCGCAATTCGGAGAATTTCGACATCCTCCGCCGGTATACCCAGCCGAACGAGTTGACTATCGAATAAGCGCATCAGAGCGAGTCCAATCGGCGAAGGATCTGTAGCTCACAGCGCCGCGCAAGTAAGGCGCACTGCAGTCCGAAGCGCTCTTGGCATTGGAAGGAGGTTCGCGGGATAGCTCTGCTTGGCCCAAATATATTTACCGAAGTTGTCAGCGCTGCACCAACTACTCGTCGCGAGGTTTGTGAGGATGCGAGCCAAACTGTACCCCAGCACCTTATATGTGGCTAGGTAGATGACCTGCTTCGCGTACTTATTGCAGTTGAATAACCACGATCCGACAGCCTTACAAGCCTTGTAGGTCGCTCGAGCACCGTCTAGTGCGGCCGCTACGACAATCGCTATCACCCTCCCGGCCAATTGACTACGGGGTTCATAAGTCGCAAAAGCCTCAAACACACCGCCAGCTGCTAATGAACAAACCAGCGTTGTAGTTGTGCTGGTCTGGTCCGAGGTAACGCAGGAGTGTTCATCATTGGGGATTTGTCCACCGAGCGTATCCTTCGCTTGCTGACATTGAAGGTCGCTGAGCGCGGTGATCCGAAAGGCCCCTTCATTACTCACGCAGTCGTTCACTGGCGTCCAATTCGCTCCGAGTCCCCATCCCTCCAATAGCTCATAGGCGCTGCTGCTTAAAGAATCGACGTCGGCGGGCGGAGAGAATGTGATGCTGGTTGTCCAAGATTCTTGAAAGGTGTTGGCTGGTGACGACTGATTCGCTCTATCATTCGCCAGAACCGTGATGAGATGAGTTCCAGGTGGAAGGCTGTCCGTTCGCAGGCTCAGCGTTCCGCCGATAGAGCAAGCGGCCAGCACGCAATTGGCATCTAGGCGGCTTTGTGGATCAGCAGTACTCCGTCCGTCAACTAGGATCTCCACATGATCAGCTCCGGAACCGACGCCTCCCGAAGGTGACGGATCCTCCGCATACACCGTCAGATACTCATACGGAGTCACAAGATCCTCTCCCTGCGCCTCAGAGAGCGATCCCGAGAAGGTCACCGTTGGTGCTGTCCGGTCGATTTTGATGTGGATTTGTTGTGGTGTGCTGGTGTTGCCTGTGCGGTCGGTGGTTGTGAGGGTGAGGGTGTTGTCGCCTTCTGGGAGGTTGTCAGTGTTGATGTGGAATGTTTTGGTGTAGGCCCATTGGTTGGTTGTGTTCCAACTGGCTGGGCATGGAATGGTTTGGGTGCCGTCGCAGTAAATGCCTTGTTCTTGGTTTGCGCTGTTTGTTCCTGTGCTTGATGGGTCTCCGGCAAGGTTGACTTTCCAGATGCCAGTGCCAGTGTCGTTGGCGCCAACTGTGATGTCGCCTTCGTAGTGGTTGGTCCAACCCGTGGGCCAGTCAGCGCTGGTTGTGGCTTCAGCTGTGGGTTGTTTGTCGTCTTGGATTTGAATGTAGGCGCCGCCGATCATGTCGTACTCGCTAATTCCAAAAGGGTCACCGGTAAGTGCAGTGCGGGTGCCAGCCCCATAGGCCCATTGGGTATTGACAACCGAGTTCCCAGCGCTGCCACCACCAGCTGGAAGAGAGAAATATGCGGTCTCCTTGCTTGAAGCGTTCTGGCAAACAGTTCTGGGTGAGCTGACCAGCACTGGCCCTGAGGTGTCGTTGGCCTTGACTGTTGTCGTAAGTCCCGGTTCCCAACCGTTAAGAGGGTTGAGAATGCCCTGGCTTGTGCAAATTGGCTTGAAGCCATTGGCTGTGTTTGGCACGCGAGTCACATGATGTAGTTGAGCAAGCGTGACCTTAGAGTCACCCGGGGCGGTGTAGCGCCACTCACCCGAGTCACCACTCGCAAGTAGTTGCGCCTTGACCATTGAGTAAAGCCCTCGACCCCAGCCACCATTCGTGCTGCTCAAGAACCCGTTCGGATTCGTTGTTTTCCACGACCAGCCGGCAAGACTCACCGTGGAACCCGTCGTGTCCCAATACGTCTGGCTTAGCGTGATCGTTGGATCAACAAGGATTGGGTAGGCAACATCACCCGAACGGTCAACGCTAATGCGGACCGTGTCTCCGACAACCGACTCAGACACGGGCACATTGTTGCCGTTCGCATCCACTGCGCTCGCAGGAGACACCTGGGCCATCACCCTGCCGTCTTTCACAATGCTCACCCCAGCACCATCAGGCGAACGCTCCAAAGTTGCGCCCGCTGGCAAGCCAACCTTCAACCCTTGCTCTGCTGGACTCTCCGAGCTGCGCAACACCGCAAAAGTTTCAACACCAGCAGGCAAAGCTGCAACCACGAAATCAGTGTCCCGCGCAATGTTCGCGTAGAACACCTTGTCCGAGCCCAAACGCACGCCATCCGCGCCAGGCGCACCACCAAGCGGGCTGACACTCACCCCAGCCCGAGCAAAGCTTGCCGCAACACCAGCCTCGTCGCCAACAGTGATTGAGGTCAAAGCATTCGCAGGCTCAAAACCGCCACTCGTCTCATCAAGACCAGTACTCACAATCCCCGCCCCGTCACCATCAGGCGACCTCAAAGGCAACAACGACGACAACAACGTTCGCTTGTCACCATCAACAACGACGGCTGTTGAGTCAGAAGCAAACCCAGTGATCCGCGCACCCTCACCAAGCAACGGAGCACTCCAAACCGGTGCGACCAACGCGTCAGCGAACTCACGCTTAGCAAGCGACAACGCTGCAGCATCAGACAAACCAACACCCACGCTGCCACCGCCACTAGCAGCACCCTCACCACCCGACTCAGACGCCAGCGCCAATCTCGCAGACTCAAACAAACCCGAATCAATACTCAACGGAGACCAACCAACCACACCACCACCAGAAGCCAAAGCCGAACCAACACCAACAACACACACCACAACAACCCCAAGCGCCAACCCAACACGTATACGAACAAACCGGGACAACAAACCACGGACACGACCCAGCACCTAAAACCCCCCGGTAAATTAAAGTGGGAGCATATTGCCAAACGGCGAGACTGTCAAAACGACCCACCAGCGCTCAATCAATGTGACCTGTGGTCCAATCGGCCGACCACGTCCCTTTCAAGCCAAGGAAGCAGTCCAGTAGGGCTGGTAGGGCTGCCTCAGTTAGCTCGAAACACCCTTCACGCTGATCGTCTCCCCGTCGCGCCCGACAACTGCCCTTGAGCCCTCTGGCAGCTCACCTGCGAGCACGAGCTTGGAAAGTGGGTCAGTGACCTCACGCTGAATTGTGCGCTTCAAAGGACGAGCGCCATAAGCGGGGTCGTAGCCGAGATCGGCGATCAGGTCACGCGCCTCAGGGCTCATGTCCAACTCAACACCCCGGGCGGCAAGTCGCTGGGCAACCCGCTCAACCTGCAGGTTGACAATCTGGCCAATCTGCTCGCGGTCCAGGGTTGCGAACTCCACGATGTCGTCAAGGCGGTTGATGAACTCCGGGCGGAAATGGTTTTCCGCTCCCAAGCGACCACCTGGAATGTTCGACGTCATCACAAGAATCACGTTGGTGAAGTCAACGGTGCGACCCTGACCATCGGTCAGACGACCGTCATCCATCTGCGAGTTAGCTACAACGCCCAGAGAAGGGCACAACAGCTGGCTTTGCCCCAAAGCGCACGACATATGCGGTTCCACTGAAAGCTCCAACACAAGCCTTAGATGTGGTGATCACCGGCGCTGTCAAACTGAGCTTCAGGCCGGTCGTGGCGACATTACGAGGAATAGCGCCGGTAGCCACTGGACCCGTCTCGCCCGTTCCCCAACGGAGATACATGGCAAAAGTCGTTTCAGCCATTTTAAGATCAGACTGCCACCACGTATGAGTCGAGTGGCTGCTCCTCTGAACAAACGTTGGAAGCCCCACAGCAATCAGTGGAGCTCCACCTGTGAACGAAACACTTCCAATCGTCTGTCCCAGCCGTGATAGAACCGCGGCCTGCTTCACCCGAATAGTCGAACTCCGGAATGAAACGATTGCGAGGCGCCCCTTCACAGTATTTGCCGTAAACGTCGCCTGCCCCGACTTCTTGACGCTGACGGAGACGCTTGCCCCATCCACTGCGGCGCTCGCTGACCCAGCAGCCAACAGACTTAGTGAGAAGGCGACCGCAAGAATTGAGACTCGTGGGATCAACTGCTGCCGCCAGTCCAGTTAGCTGCTGGAACGCCCGTCACCTGCGGAAGACAGCCTCGCTGCAGGAACAGCCAACCACCTTGGGCATCGCTACGCCATGGGATGCTTGCCATGATCCAACGACCGTCCTTGGAGATATATCTCCAATTGACTTGATCCCCAGGCGTGAAGGTATCCACGGGGTCAGTGGCGACTGTTGTGGTTCGCCAGGGCAGAACGTTGGCGTAAAGGTTGTAATCGGTACATGCAGCACCTGCACGCGTAGTCACTGGATACGCGATGGTGCATGACGAGCAGTTCGTGTAGGAGGCAAAAGTTGAAACCGCAAAGATGCTTCCACTGAGGTCACAGGGTGGTGGATAGTAGGCACCTCCCGTGGAATCAAGATTGCTGTCGGCGATCCAAGCGCATTTCTGAACGTGACTATCCGGGGCGCTGATGTATCCGTAGGTATATCCCCCCGAGGAAACTCCGCCGTAGACATCCCAACCATCATGTGCATTGCCAATGGCGAAACTCTGTGGGGCGCGCCGGAATGTCGACCAGGGCTGATGAGAACCAGTGGGGTTAACGAGATAAGTGTCCGCCCAGCCTGGAAACGCCGTCGCATTAGCAGGAGTCGGCGAGATAAGAAGCACGGCCGCTAGCGCAAACGCAAGAGCCACACCTACTACTTTCACACCAGACTTAAAGGTTACCGTCATGTCGTGGACTATAACTACATCAAGATTCAGATGTCAAATGGCTTATTCAGTAATGGAATCGAGCCTGAATGATGACCAGATCATCGTCTTCAACCAGGTAGACGAGACGGTGCTCGCTATCAATCCGACGAGACCAAACTCCAGCGAGCGCGTGCTTCAGCCCTTCTGGCTTGCCAATACCACTGAAGGGTTCGCGGACTGTCGCATCAATCAGAGCGTTAATCCGACGCAGCTTGGCCTTGTCCGTAGCCTGCCAATGGAGATAGTCCTCCCAGGCCTGACTTGTAAAGACCAGCCTCACTCAGCCAGGTCGCGTGGGACGGCCTTACCGGCTCGGGCCTGCTCAAGGCTCTCGAAGATACGCCGAGCGTTAACCGGCGAACGGAGTAGGTATGCGGTTTCCTCAAGAGCGTTGTATTCGGCGCGAGAAATCAAAACTGCGTCGCCCCGCTTCGACGTGATCTCGACCGGCTCACTGTCTTGGTTGACCTGCTCAATCAGAGGGAAGAGTCGCTTCCGCGCTTCGCTTGCTGTGATTGCCATCCGGGTAGCTCCTTCGCGAGTAGTACCGGATATGGTACCAGCTTGCCGAAGGTTCTCCACCGTCTGCGTCAGCTCTGTTTGCACCGTTGGCCTGACCATGTGGCGACTTTATGTGAGCTTGGTCAGTCAGTTCCAACGTTGCGCACAATTGGAACAGTCCTGCCAAAGACTCGCGCGTAACTACCCATCAGGCAAAGGCCTTTGAGGCCTTAAGAGACACCGCTAGTAGGGCAGTTAGGCTAGGGCACCGCTAGCTAATCGTTCCAAACAATTCGAACATCAGTAACCAACAGCTGAAACCTGCCACCGGCCGTCCTGCTTAGTCAGAATGACCCTCTTGACGAAGGGGACTAGCCTGGGCGGATGCCCCAACACTGGGGCTCGCAATGCCCGCGATAAGAACACAGTGGCAACGCTGCCTGAAACCTTCTCTCGCGCGACTTGAGTATCCAAGACGCCCCAAATCTGATCGGAAGCGAGAGCCTGAGCAAACGTCTCTTTTCCATATTCAATTGCGTTCATCCTGACGCTGGAAGCGCAGCTTGATTGAGGCAGAAGAGTCGTCCGAGCATTTAGCTTCATCTCCCACCTAAGGTAGAACGCGTCGCTACACAGAGCCGCCCACTGCTGAGTATCAATCAGATTTGACCACCGGAGTTCCCTCTCGTAAGAAAGCCCGCTCTTGCAATCGGCCTCTCCCCGTTTTGCAGCGCGGAGCAACGAAGTACTTGCCTTGCCACCGAGTTGTTTGCAAATACGTTCTGAATTCTTTGATTGCACGGCCGCTCTGTAGCCAACAAAAGCATCGTGCGCGGTGCCTGCCGAAGCGCTCCCACCGCAACCTGCCAGACCCGCGACTGCCGCGACTGCAATGAATACAGCTGGCTTCAACGGAACTCCCCTTGAACGAATAGGAACCTCGACAGCATCGGAGCTCTGCTCACGACTGTGCGCCGCTTTTGAACCAAAGCAAGAGGGTGCCCCCGACGACCACACTCACCACTAACGGCGAGACTGGCGCCCCTGTCAGGTCCAGAGCTAGGCCGATGGATACGGCCGCGACAAAGCCGGCTATTGCCTTTTGCGTTTGTGTCATGTTCAGCGTCACCCCCGGTATATGCCATCGGGAAGCGTAGACCTCTCACACAAACCTGTCAATCGATCCTTGAGGCCTGGGGGAATCTCCTGACTGACACTGTCGACCTTCGACACGGCTCTACATCGTGATCGGCGGACAAGCCGATTTAGCTCTCGTTGTGAGCCGCTAGCCCCGGTACCCGGGCCAGTACCGTCAAGGACGCCCCAGCCGGCTCAGCTTGAGCAAGGTGATCAGAAGCTCTGGGCTTTGCAAGCAAAGAGGAGCTATCGCCGGCCCTGCTTGTTGAGATAGCGAATTCAATCCCGGTCGCTGCACTGATTGCGGCCAGCGTTTCGATGGTCGGACTCTTTTCGCCTGACTCAAGGTCAGCAACCCTCGGCTGCGAAACACCAAGCTGTTTGGCCAAGTCGCGTTGGGTGAGGCCGTGTTCGTGGCGGTAGTGGATAAGAGCGAATGCGACGACCCGACCTGGGGCGAGTCGGTGCCAGTCGGCCGCTAACTCGGGGTCTGCGTCGAGGAGTCCTCGCAGCACCGCTTCGCTGTCAACGACGCCGGCTTTCTGCTTAGTGGTCATGCGAGTAAGAATAACTGCTGGGTTATCAAACTTCAAGGGTGGTTCCCCATTTCAAGCATTCGTTGTGATGCCGAATTAACTGCGGCCGTGAAGCCTGCGTGCTTCGTCACTGCAAGGACTACAAAATCCTCGCCATCGCGACAACAGATGAGTCGCCAATCACTGTTCCCGCGCCGTGGTCTCAGTTCGAACAGGCCAGCAGCTGCAGCGCCTTTCAGTTGGGCCGCATGCGGAGGCCCGAGCCTGGGACCAAGCTCAGCGAGCTTTGCGACGACGTTCATGACAGCGCGAACCTCAGCTCTTGCGCCCACAAGCAGCGCTAGGTCGTGGGCAGCAGCAGGGTGATACGAGACCTTGAATCTTGATGCCACCAAGCAACCGTAGGTCTCAAAGATCCCGGTAGGTCCATCTCCACAGAGTCGGTGCAAACTCTTGGCAGAGTTGGAGCGAAATTACCCCTCAGGCAGTGGGCGTGGAGGCCTCAAACGCGGAACCGTCTCAACCGCCAAAATCGCAGTGAAGATAAGGGCCGCGCCAAGCCAGCCCTGCAGGCTGAGGCGATCACCGGCAAGCCACCAGCCAAACAGGCCGGCAAAGGCCGGTTCGCCAGCGAGGATCAAAGCCGTGCGGTCTGGGGAAGCGTGCTTCTGGGCCCACGTCTGAACAACAAAGGCAAGCGCGGTCGTGATCAACGATGTCAGCACGATGTTGCCCCACAGCCCCGCCCCGTGTGGCATGACGAGGTCACCTTGAGCCACTGCTGCGCCCAGGCAGACGGCGCCAACCAAGCTGAGCTGCACGACCACCAGAGCGATCACATCGTGCCCGGCTTTCACAGCGCGGCTGGTTGCGATGATGTGCGCCGAGAAGGCGATCGCGCAAAGTAACTCAAGCCCATCGCCACGGAAGGTAAAGCTGCTGCCGCCACCGGAGAGGAGGAACAGTCCAAGCGCGGACACTCCCGCTGCAGCCCACGGCACCCAGCCAATTGACTGGCGGTTAAGCGCCCAGGCCATCAAGGGCGTGATCACCACGAACAGTCCCGTAATGAAGCCGGCGTTCGACGCGCTCGTCGCCTCAAGGCCATAAGTCTGAAAGAGGTAGCCCGCTGTCAGGAAGACCCCCATCCACAACCCCTGCCTCAAACCCTCCCTTGTCAGGCCTGGCAGGCGCTTGCGAAACACGACCGCCAGCAGGAGTGCAGCTGCGACAAACCGATACGCGAGGTAGGCCGTGACCGGCATCTGCGAAACCGCGTCTTGGACAACGACGAAGGTCAGGCCCCAAACCGATGTGATGCCGAGCAGTGCCAGCTCGGCCGAGCGGGAGGACTTCACTGGAAC
>Ga0194043_1002305_pt1 | contig 10556 bp, 13 predicted proteins | sample JunL4415m_MetaG_FD_161274 | JGI IMG/M metagenome (GOLD analysis project Ga0194043, IMG submission 161274) | Anoxic zone freshwater microbial communities from boreal shield lake in IISD Experimental Lakes Area, Ontario, Canada - Jun2016-L442-15m | ecosystem: Environmental > Aquatic > Freshwater >...
AACTCAGACGGCGTGCACGCTTGGTGGGCTTCACCGCCCGAGTCAGCCGGTCGGGTGATTGTACGTTTGGCAAAAATGAACTGGGCTGGGTCGAGCTGTTGCCGCGCCCCATCAATCAGGCTATCTTTGCCAGCCCCGCTGGGGCCGACAACAAAAAAGAAGTTGCCGCTTGTCACTCAACGCCTGCTTATTCGTCTAAGCCGATATCGACCGCTGGCGCGGCCTGAGTGATTTTGCTGGTCGAGATGTAATCCACGCCAGTCAGCGCAACGTTACGAATCGTGGCAATGCTGATCCCGCCCGAGGCTTCAATTTTTGCCCGACCGGCAACATATTTCACCGCCGTGGTCATGTCAGCAATCGACATGTTATCTAGCATGATGACATCGGCACCCGCGGCTAAAGATTCCTCGACTTGCTCAAAGCGGTCGCACTCGACTTCAATCTTGGTGAGAACCGGTAGCTTGAGTTTGGCGCGTGCCACCGCTTTGCCGATACTGCCTGCCACCGCAATGTGGTTGTCTTTGAGCATGACACCGTTATCGAGCCCGAGGCGGTGATTCAGGCCACCACCGCAGGCGACCGCATGCTTTTCAAGCATACGCAGGCCAGGTGTGGTTTTGCGTGTGTCGATCAACCGCGCACCCGTGCCAGCGATTTCTGCGTTGTAGCGGGCCGTTTCAGTGGCGATGCCACACAGGCGTTGCAAAATATTCAAGGCGGGGCGTTCAGCAGTCAAAATGCTGCGTGCAGGGCCAGACACAGTCAAAATTCTAGTGCCTTTTTCAACCTTGTCGCCGTCTTTGGTAAGTTTGGTGACGGACAGCGCAGCATCGTAGCGACTGAAAATTCGGGCGGCCACATCGATACCGGCGATATACATCGGTTCGCGGGCATTCATATGAAACGTGCCGACGGCCTCTTCGTCAATCATGAGTTGTGCGGTGAGGTCACAAGAGCCGATATCTTCGGTCAACCAAAGATCGATTAAACGATCGGTCTGAAAAACGTCATACATATCGGGTGACCTCGCAGGCGGTGGATGAAGAAAATTAAGCAAAACATAAAATGTAGTGTTTGCTACATTTTTAATGTAATTTAAATCAACCAATTATGCAAGGGCAAAATTTAAATCTGCTGTCCGGCTCAAGGCGCGCCTCGCTCGCTTAGGCTGTTGGCGTGCCTGAAACCTGCGAGTTGATATGAGCGGCACTCAGTGCAGCTCGGCCAATCAACGCATTTGCGTGCTGCCGTTCACATCCATGATCGCACCCGACACAAAACTTGCAGCCGGCGAGCACAGGTAGGTCAGCATGCTCGCGATCTCTTCGGGTTCGCCCAAGCGCTGCATGGGGTATTCGCTGCCCTGATAGCCTTGACCGGTGGTCATGCCCGTATCAATCGGCCCAGGCGCCACACCGTTCACGCAGACATGATGAGGCGCAGCGCGCTGCGCAAACCAGCGCACTAAGGCGTGAACGCCGCCCTTAGAGGCGCTGTAATGCGGGCCAGCACGTAACCCGCCGGTCCAGCCTGCAATCGAGCCACAGAGCGCGATCCGCCCGTGCTTGCGCTCGATCATGCCAGGTAACACCGCGCGCACCAGATTAATTGGACCTAAGACGTTGACCTGCATCACGCGCATAAATGCGGCTTCATTCCAATCCGGCGCCATCCAGTCGTCTTCAAAGGGGCAGATACCTGCAGTGTCAGCCAGCGCGGTAAACGGTTTGTGTCGACGCACTAAACTTTCAACCGCGTCGCGCTGTGTGACGTCGCAGGCTTCGACGGCGACTGAGCCTTTGAGCGTGTGCGCCAGCGCTTCGAGTTTGGCGACCGGGCCGATATCCGTCAAGACAAGTGACGCACCAAGTTGACTGCACAGCCGCGCGGTCGCGCTCCCGATTCCACCTGCAGCTCCGGTAATCCAGAGGTGAGTGCCGGTCATGTCAAAGGCCTGTGAGGCGTTGATTTTTGAAAGATGCATAGCAGTCTCCTAAGTCGTTGATAGCCTCCCCGCAGTAAGAGACGGGGAGGAGGGTAAACCGACAGATCACCTTGTTTAAAAGGACTGGCGGCTGTTAAACCGACAGATAACGTTGTTTGATATCGGCGTTGTCGTTGAGTTCGTGGATGGTGCCGCAAAAGACATCGACGCCTTTGTCGATCACCACCGCGCGATCTGCCAGACCTAAGCAAAAGTGAAGATTTTGTTCAGCCAGCACGATTGTTTTGCCAAGCTTGTGCAAGGCTTCGATCAAGTCGCCAATTTTTTGAACCATGATGGGGGCTAACCCCTCGCTAGGCTCGTCGAGTAGCAACACATCGGGGTTGCCCATCAGGGCGCGACCCACGGTGAGCATTTGTTGTTCGCCGCCGGATAATTGTCCGCCTAAGCGGTCTTTGAGCGGTGCGAGCAAGGGCAGGGTGTCATAGACACGTTCAAGGCTCCAGTCGTCTTCGCCGTTGGCACCGCGTTTGATTGCGATGGTGAGATTGTCATCAACACTCAGGTCAGGAAAAATCTGTCGATCTTCTGGCACATAGCCAATGCCGGCTCGCGCAATTAAATGGGCCGAACGACCTGTAATGCGTTTGCCGTGCAGTTCAACATTACCCATTTTGGTTGGATTGACACCGGCAATGGTTTTCATGGTGGTGCTCTTGCCTGCGCCGTTGCGACCTAGTAATGCAAGTGTTTCGCCGCGTTTGACTTCAAACGACAATTTAAACAGCGCCTGACTTAAACCATAAAAAACGTCGATCTCTTGCACTTTCAGCACGTAGTCGCTCATGCTTGCACCTCGCGGGGTTTGCCCAAGTAGGCCTCAATCACAGCTGGATTGTTTCGGATTTGTTCGGCATTACCTTCAGCCAATACCTTGCCGTAAGACAGCACATGGATATGCTGCGACACTCTGAACACAATCTCCATGTCGTGTTCAATCAGCACAACGGTTAAGCCGCCTTTTTTCCAAAGACCATAGACCGTCTCGATCATTTGCTCACGCTCTTCAGGGCCCATGCCGGCGACGGGTTCGTCGAGCAGTAGCACCTTTGGCTTGAGTACCAGGGCAAGCGCCATATCCAGTAGTTTTTGATCGCCGTGCGATAGGTTGCCACTAATGAGGTGCGATTTGGTGTGCAAACCTAATTGTTCCATCACCTCAAAGGCTCGATCTCGTGTTTGCGCCAACGGAAACCGTCCGTGCATTTGTGCAGAGCGACCCAAAGGTGACATCAGAGCGCCGCGCAATGATTCTTCAACCGTCAGCGTTTTAAATAATTTCGCGACCTGAAAGGCACGGCCAATCCCTTTGTGAACGATCACGCTACTCGGCAGGCCAACGATATCTTCGCCGTCTAACAAGATGCGACCTGAGTCGGGCTTAAGAGCGCCCGAGATCAGGTTAAAGAAGGTCGTTTTACCCGCGCCGTTGGGGCCGATCACAGCGCTGAGTGACTCGGTCTTGAAGTGAATCGACACATCAGAGGTTGCCACTACGCCACCAAAGGCTTTGCAAAGATTTTCGATCTTAAGCATTAGCGGCCCCCAGTGGTGGTTTGTGCGGGAGGCACACCACCGTATGTCTGCCAGGTCGATCCGGCCAGCCAGCCCGCGTCCACGGGCAAGTTGATACCGGTGATGGCCTTAGCGGCAGGCGACAACAAGAAGCCCACTGAGTCTGCAATTTCGTCTGGAGTGACCATGCGACCCATAGCGGCTTGCGACGTGAGATCTTCAGGGTTGCGGTCGCCTCGATCGATCGCGGCTTGTAACGCTTCGGTTAACACGTAGCCAGGTGAAATTGCGTTCACGCGTACGCCGGCACGACCCCACTCAGCAGCCAGACATGCCGTCATTGAGGCAACGGCCGCTTTGGCAGGTGCATAGGCGTGCAAGGGTACCGAGCGAAGTGACGTAATCGACGCAATGTTGACAATCGCACCCGCGCCAAGCTCGGCCATTCGAGAACCAAACACTGCGCAGGCTAGATAGGTACCACGCTGATCGACAGCAACGACGCGATCCCACTCTGTCATGGTGAGTTTGTTGGGTGGCAGGCGATGTTGCAAAATGCCGGCGCTGTTGACCAAGGCCGAGATTGGGCCGTGCTTGGCCTCGATCATTGCGGCGACATCTCGAACCGCTTGCTCGCTTGTGACGTCACATGCGTAGGCATGCACGCCCATCGCTTTCATTTTTTCTTCAGACCACGTGCCAGGTAAATCGAGCGAAATGACCAAGTCGCCGCGCTTCGCTAAATGCCTGACGCAAGCCGCACCGATGCCACTTGACCCACCCGTTACGACGCTGAGATATTGTTTGGTCATGATTGCACGCGCTTCTTGGTGAGGGTGTTAAAGAGTTGCCCGACAAAATCTGTGATGCCGCGCTTAAAGCCTAAGGCAAAGATCAGCACGATTACGCCTAACGCTAAGCCGTGATATTCGGTGGTGCGCGTGATGATATCGTTGAATACGTTTAATAAGCCCGCGCCAATAATTGGGCCCAAGAAGACGTTGATGCCGCCCATCATGATCATAAAAACGGCTTCGCCCGACATCGTCCAGTAACTGAACTCTGGGTAAGCGCCTGATACAAATAAGGCCATCAGCGAGCCGCCGATACTGGCAAAGGCACCCGCCAAAATAAAGGCATACAGGCGAATACGCCACACATCGATGCCTAAGAAGCGCGCGCGATCAGCGTTGTCGCGCACCATCCGCAGGGTATAGCCAAAGGGCGACTGTAAAACATAGCGCATGACCAGCAGGCTCACCACACCGATGATGACGCAAAACCAGTAAAGCGTATTGGGATCTGCCACATTGATGCCGCCCCAAAATGGTCTGCGTGGGATGCCACCCATTAAGCCTTGGTCGCCGCCGGTCAGAGAAGTCCAGGTGATGATCACGCTGTGGATGAGCATCTGAAAGGCGAGTGTCAAAAATGAGAAATAAATTTCTTTGAGTTTGACGCAAATCATGCCAATCACGAGTGCAAGCAGCGAGCAAAAAACAATCGCACCCAACAGCGCCACCGGAATCGAGACCTCGGTACGCTGCATCAAGAGCCCGAACGCGTACGCGCCGCCACCAAAAAACATGGCGTGGCCAAAAGACACCATGCCGCCGTAGCCCACCAAAATATTCAGTGAGGTCGCAAACACGCCTAAGGCTGCGAGGCGTATCACGAAGTCAAGCGTGACTCGGCCAGGCGAAAACAGTGGCAGCACGGCTAAAAAAGCCAGAGCAGCCAGGCCAATCAGCAATTCTTTTTTGAAGTCATTGTTCATGAGCGAGTCTCCTGCAACACCAGGCACTCAGTCGCGCTCTGTGCATGTTTTGATTGGCTGTGAACACTCATGGACGCGGCTCCTTACCCAATAGGCCACTTGGCTTGAGAATTAAGATGAGTGCCATCGCCAAAAACATGGTGCCTTCAACGAATAGTGGAAATCCAATCGAACCAAACGAGCGCACCAAACCAATCAACAAGGCGCCAACGAGTGCGCCACTGACTGACCCCATCCCACCAATGACTGTCACAATGAATGACTCGATCAAAATCGAGAATCCCATCCCGGGTGACATTGAGCGCACCGGAGCGGCAAGCGCGCCCGCCAAGCCTGCAAGCGCCCCGCCAAAGGCAAACACGCCGGCGTAGATCCAAGTCGTGTTTAACCCTAAGACTGAAGTCATCGTCGGGTTATGAGCCGCCGCGCGTACCACCTTGCCGATTCGGGTGCGTGTGAGTACATACCACATGACCAATGCGATCACCGCCGCGGCACAAATCATGAATACATAAAACACTGGCACGATGCCATCAAAGATAAACAAGGGAGGCGCCTGAAACGCAGCGGGCATGCCCATCGACTGAAACTCTGCGCCCCAAATAATTTTGACCGCATCGTCCATGATCAGAATCAAGGCGTAGCACACCAGCAATTGCAGCAAAACCTCTGCTTGATACACGCGTCGCATAAAAAAGCGCTCGAAAATCAGACTGAACAAACCGACGCCTCCGCCAGCAATCACTGCGGACAGCAGGTAGCTGTCGGTGATGCGGTAGGCCGACAGAGCCATATAGGCGCCCAGCATATACAGCGAGCCGTGCGCAAAATTAATCACGCCAAGCACGCCAAAGATTAGGGTCAAGCCAGCCGCGACTAAAAAGAGCAGCGAGCCGACAATCAAACCCGTACTGGTTTGAGTGACGATGCATGACATTGAGGTCACGCATTCATATAAGGCGATGGGATCCACGAAGGTCTCCGAGAGGGGGAACACGGTTGATACAGCCGCAACAGACTGAACGGTGCAGACGGGTGCGGGTAGGACAAGAAAAAACGGCTTGTATAAAAAAGGCCTCTGCTTGAACGTTCAGGCAGAGGCCTTTAGACCTCAATGCAAGACTTTAAGGTGGTTTATGCCCAGCCTTTACGTTTCTTCCACTCGGCTTCGAGTTCGTAGATTGTGTTCCAGTTGCCGTTGACCTGGTTGGTCATGTAGGGTTCTTTGTTTGTCAGTGCGCCATAGCCGATCGCATAGTTCACGACGGTGTTGTCTTCAGCGCGCATCGTCAGCGTGCCGTCCGCACCAAAGGGCGAATCAATTTTCATGCCACGCATCGCCTCAGCAACTTTTTTGCCGTCAGAGCTATTGGCTTTTTTCATCGCTGCAGTTAAGAACTGAATGCCTGCAGCATTCTGCCATGACCAGTTCAACGCTAATTCTTTGTATTTCGCAAAGTACGCGTCAGACCAAGCCGCATTGGCAGGCGTGTTCGGAAAGCTTTTGAGGTAACGGTTGCCCGAGTGCATGTTAGGTGGCACGCTCTTGACTGTTGTCAGCACAGCATACTCAGCCAAGTTAGGCGAGAAGAATTGCTTGTCTTTGAACAAGGCATAAATACCGGCTTGGTCAATAAACGAAATCATGTCGCCACCCCACAAGCATGAATACACAGCTTGTGGCTTGCCTTGTAGCAAGCGGGTAATGTTTTCGCTGTAGTCAGCCTGAAATAGTTTTGGCCAAACTTCGCCAACCACTTCAATGTCTTTGTTGAAGTGCTTCAGGTATTCAAAGAACTCAGCGGTGGTGTCGCGACCGTATGCGTAGTCGGGTGAAATGCTCATCCAACGATTAAGCTTAAGGTCTTTGGCTTTTTGCGCACTGTAGGCGCCGCCCGTGATCGCGTCGTGGATGCCCTGGCGTGCCATACGAAAGGCGGTTGGCACACGTAGTTTTGGATCGGCAGTCAGTGACGAGGTCTCTGAACAGGTGTGCACAACCATGACACCCAAGTCTTTTGCCACTTCGTGTACGGCAAAGGCGCCTGACGATGCTTCTGCGTCCCAGATGATTTCACACCCGTCACTGGTGACCAGTTCACGTGCCACGCGGGCCGCTTCTTGAGGCTGGCCTTTTGAATCGCGTACAACCATTTCGATCATGCGTCCGCCCAAACCACCAGCAGCATTAAATTTATCAACTTCGAGCATGACAGCGTTGCGCGACGATAGGCCTAACATGGCCACGCGGCCCGACAAAATAGTGGGCATGCCGATTTTGATTGGTTTGTTTTGCGCCAGGGAAATCGCAGGCAAGCCCATGGCGGCCAGGCCGGCGGCACCTTGCAAAAGCTTACGGCGCGAGGCCTGAACAGCGGTCTTTTTAATCGTATGGCTCATGTTGGCTCCAAGTTTTTAAATGCAACGCCCGACTTTAATGCAAGTTAGCCCGCCGCGATATAAGGGAAAATGAGGATATCGGTCGATGCCTGCCCCAGGGTTCTGGCCTGAGTTTGCATACATTTTAGGAATCGAGCCCGCCTGCACCCTAATGCTAGGGCAAATAGTTCGATAATTCGATCAGATTGTCATCTGGGTCGCGCAAATAGACCGACCTAATTTTGCCGACCGCGCCGGTGCGCTCAACCGGCCCGAGCTCAATCGTGACGCCCGCGGCGTTCAGCTCGTTGACGATGTCATCGACGGGTGTCACCGCGATGAAGCACAGGTCGCCTGAACCAGCGGTTGGGGTCTTGGCTTTTGGGTCGAACATGTTGTCAACCTGGTGCAAATTGATTTTTTGTTGCCCAAATCTTAGGGCTTTGCGATCGCCCAAAAAGGTGATGACCTCAAAGCCCAAAACGCGACCATAAAAATCGCAGGTGCGCTCGAGGCTTGCGACGGTTAAAACAAGATGATCCAGATGATCGATTTTCATAAAGTTTCAGGTCTCAGAGATAAAGGTTTGGATTGGGCTAGACTAGGCGCTAGATTAAACCAAGCAAGGGCGCGACGCATGTCAACAGAAATGTCTTTTCCAGTGGTGGGCTGTAGCGGTTCAGTTCATCGCGACGCAGCACAATATCACCAACGCTGGTTTGTAGTCGATGCAAAAGATTGCTTGCTCAGTGCCGCGCAATGCCCAGGGCTTGCTGGTGTCACCACAGATATTCGTATGGGGTACTTGGTATTGCGTGCACCTGGCATGCTGCGTATGGACATCCCAATGGATGTGATCGAAGACGATGACAGCGTACGTAAAACGGCGCAGGTCGCGAAACAAACGGTTGATGTGGTCGATGAGGGTGAAGTGGCTGCCGCTTGGTTCACCCATGTGACGGGTCAGCCGAGTCGGCTGGTTAAAGTGCACCCTGAGGCAAAGCCGGTAATTTGGCCCGCTAAGTAAACGCACGCAAAGCGAGTTACCTCTTGGCAAACTCGCTCTGGCCTGTTTTTTGTGTGTTCGTCAGCGACCCAAGAGCCCTCAGACGAGCGGTACATGGGCATCTGCGCTGATCTGTCAGCGATTAAGCCGGCAAGCGTGTGAGCACGTGATATTTGTTTAGTAGCGTCTCGGCGCTTTCTTTAAATTCAGGATGCACTTCAATGCAATCGACCGGGCACACGACCTTGCACTGAGGCTCGTCGTGATGCCCAACGCACTCAGTACACGAGCTTGGATTGATCACGTAAATCTCTGCGCCCATCGAGATGGCATCATTGGGACATTGTGGCTCGCACACATCGCAGTTGATACATTCGTCGGTGATACGCAGTGCCATTTTTCTTAGCTACCCAGCGGGGGCGTAATGCCCAGTTCGCGGCGCTCTTTTGCTTTGGCTTGAAGCCAGCGATCGACCGACGGAAACACAAACTTACTGACATCTCCCCCAAGTTCGGCGATTTCGCGCACGATGGTGCCCGAGATGAATTGATATTGATCCGACGGCGTCATGAACAAGGTCTCGACTTCGGGTAACAGATGACGGTTCATGCCGGCCATTTGAAACTCGTACTCAAAGTCAGACACGGCGCGCAAGCCGCGCACGATGACGCGGCCTTCTTGTTCGCGTACAAAATCTTTTAACAAGCCGGCAAAACTCGCTACCTTGACGTTGGGATAGTGCCCCAAGACCTCGCGCGCAATCTCAACGCGCTCGTCAACCGAAAAGAAAGGTTTTTTGTTGCGACTGTGCGCAACGCCGACCACGACACAGTCAAATAAACTCGCCGCGCGACGCACTAAATCTTCGTGACCGCGGGTCAAGGGGTCGAAAGTACCGGGATAGATAGCAGTGATCATTTTTGCAATGCAGCAATTTGAAAGAGGTGATAGTGTACGGCCCCCGCGCGGTCTTGGCGCAACAAGCTGTACTCCGAGGGCATAATTATTGGTTTTTCAGCCTCAATATATACAAGTCCGTGGGGTTCTAACAAATCCCCTAGCTTGGGCCACAAGAAATCAAGCCAATCTTGGCCAAAAGGCGGGTCAAGAAAGATTAAATCAAAACGAGCAGCCTCAAGGCGGTCTAAAACTACCTTTGCATCGCCAGCGTGAATCCGCACCATCTCGGCCCCGATTTTGTCGCGCAAGGCCCGCAGCGCCACGAGCGCTTTGGGGTGTTGTTCAACCATTTGCACGTGTGCCACGCCCCGCGACGCGGCCTCAAAACCCAACGCACCGGTACCGGCAAACAAATCCAGCACGCGTTTATCCGAAAACTCGCCACCCCAAAAAAAACTCAGCCAGTTAAATAATGTTTCACGCACTCGGTCAGGCGTGGGTCGCAAACCCTCTGCCTCGACCACCTCGATTGGTGTGCGGCGATACTGACCAGCGACGATCCGAATATACTTCTTCACTATGTTTCGCTTCTTCAAGAAAAAAACCGACCCGATCGACCCAATTGCCGCTGAGCAGCAACCTGACTCAGCGCTAGGGCAACCCGCGCCTGAGGCCCTTAACACAGGCCCGGGCGTGGGGATCAATCAGGTGTCCCCGCCCAACGGCGATCCACAACTTGCCGCTGAAGGCCTTCAGAGCGCTGATCAGGCAGCCCCTGCAGTCGAGGACGCTGAGCCAGAGGCTCCACGTGTGGGTTTATTGAGTCGATGGTTCAAGCGTAACCCAGAGCCGCCCCCGAGTGGTGGTGACGTAGAGTCAAAGCCTGAGGATTCGGCTGATGACGAGGCGGTGGCGACAGCCCCTGAGGCGGCTGAGGGGGATGACCTCATCGGTGACGCTTGGAAAGGCGA
>Ga0194043_1002306_pt1 | contig 10551 bp, 11 predicted proteins | sample JunL4415m_MetaG_FD_161274 | JGI IMG/M metagenome (GOLD analysis project Ga0194043, IMG submission 161274) | Anoxic zone freshwater microbial communities from boreal shield lake in IISD Experimental Lakes Area, Ontario, Canada - Jun2016-L442-15m | ecosystem: Environmental > Aquatic > Freshwater >...
TCGACCCCGTCATCGATGTCTCCTTTGGGCGCGCAGCGCGCGACGAGTTGCTGGCAGCGGGCATGGATGTCACATACCGCGAGACGGCCGTCGAACACACCATCGACTCGGCGTGGCTCCCGGACCTGCGTCACCAGATCGGCATGACGCTGCGTTAAGGGGTCAGTGGGTTCGCTTAGCGGTCGCGAGCGACCATGTCAACGGTTTGAGGTCAAGGCGTTCGGACGTCAACGGTGAGGCGACAGTGACGAGCGTTACGTTTTGTCCCGCCTGGACAGTGGCCAACGTGGCCGGATCAGCTTTCAAGATGACGATGCCGGCGTGGCTGACGGGAGAACCATCGGAGGCCTTGATGGACTTCGGGCGGACCAGCAGTCGGCCGTCACCGCCCGAGGCCACAGTCCAGACAACCTTGCCCGTGATAGTCAAGGTGACGCTGCTCGTGCTCGCACCTGCCATTGCGGGGTTCGTCGGATCCGGTTCGAGAATCGTCGCGGCCTGCAGCGTGCCGTAAGGAGAAACGACGTTGTCGCCATAGTGGAGTTCGAAGTGCAGGTGACAAGGTCCACCGGCCGCGTCGCCGGTATTGCCGACGTAGGAAATGACTTGGCCTTCTTTGACGACGGAGCCACTCTCTAAGCCCGGGGCCAGAGCGCTTTTGCGATCACCGGCGACACCTAGATGGATGTAGTAGTACCAGGAGCTTTTACCTGTCAACTTGATCATCCATCCGGATCGATCACCGTAGTCGAGTTGCATCGTTCCAGCCACGACGGCAATAACAGGCGTGCCACAGGGTGCTAGAAGGTCGTTGCCTTGATGGGTACCACCCGGGCGAGCCGCACCAAAATCATCGGTGTAATGAGCGCCACCAACGACAGGGAAGAGCGTAAACGGGGGATCTGTGGCCTGCGCAGTGCCAGTCGTTGCCAGCAGGAGTCCAATGGTGAGCAGGAGTGCAATGCGCATAAGCGGAAATCGGTACGTACCCGAGTCGTCCTCAAGGGTACACGCGGTCAGTGGAGCTCGTCTTGAATGGCTTCAGCTGTGAGGAAATTGAGACGAATGACGCAAACCTCCTCGTGTTCGACGAGAACGCGGTATCCTCTGCGGAATGTTCGCTGGAAACGCATGGGACATGACTGAGCGTTTTCGGCAAGAACACTGACCTGATGGCACCTACACCGCGCAAAACGCCACTTCACGATCGCCACGTCGAGCTCGGCGCGCGCATGGTCGATTTCGCTGGCTGGGAGATGCCCGTCTACTACGTGGGTATCAATGAGGAGCACCGTGCAGTCCGCGCGCGCGCCGGACTCTTTGACGTCTCGCACATGGGGCAATTCGAGATTACCGGGACCGGCGCGGAAGGATTGCTGCGCAAGGCGCTGGCGAGTGACATTGATCGCCTCGATGAAGGCCAGGCCCAGTACTCATTCCTGCTCAATGCTAAGGGTGGGATCATCGACGATCTGATCGTCTACAAGCTCCCAAACAAGGTTTGGCTGCTCGTCGTCAACGCCGGCAACATCGCGATTGACCTGGCGCACCTCAAGAGCTTCAAGCATCGGGCCGCCACGATCACGGATGTCAGTGACGAAACGGCGATGATTGCGCTGCAGGGTCCGGTAGCGATGGAACTGCTCGCCGACATCTGGCCCAAGAAGACGGCTGCACCGGAGACCGGGAAGCCCTTCACGATCGTGGAGCGCGTCGTGGCCGGCGTACCGTCGCGCGTTGCCTACACGGGCTATACGGGCGAGCTCGGCGTCGAGATCATGTGTGCGGCAGAACGCGCCGGTGATCTCTGGGATGGCATCCTTGCGCGTCGCGAGCACGGCGTGGTTCCCAGTGGTCTTGGTGCGCGAGACACGTTGCGTCTCGAGATGGGGTATCCGCTCCACGGTCATGACATCACCCAGAAGACGACACCGATTGAGGCCAGCCTCGGGCGCTTTGTGCACCTTGGCCGCGACTTCATGGGTAGTGCCGTGCTCGACAAGCAGGCCGCTAAGGGTGTCAAGCGTCGCCTCGTTGGCCTCAAGATTGTCGATCGCGCGATTCCTCGCGAGGGCTATCCGATCCTTTCCGACGGCGAGAAGATTGGCACCATCTCGAGCGGAACGCTCTCGCCAAGCATCGATCGAGGCATTGGGCTCGGCTATGTCCCCGAGATGTTTGCCAAGCCCGGCACCGTGCTCCAGGTCGACATCCGTGGGCGGCTACGCGATGCTGAAGTCGTCAAGTTGCCGTTTTACAAGAAGGAAGTCTGATCCATGTCTGCCGACGAGTCGTATCCCGCCGATCTGCGTTACCACCAGGATCACGATTGGGTGCGAGTCGACGGCGACGAGGCGACGTTCGGTATTACGTGGCACGCGCAGGATGCGCTCGGCGAGGTCGTCTTCTTTGAGCCGCCGACAGTTGGTAGCCGCGTCGAGGCTGATGGTTCGTACGGATCGTTGGAGTCGGTCAAGGCGGTCTCTGACGTCATCGCGCCGCTGGCCGGCACGGTGACCGCGGTCAACGACGCAGTTGTTGAGTCGCCGGAACTTGTCAACGAGGCGCCGTACGATGCTGGCTGGCTCATTCGCGTCAAGCTCGACGACATTGCGGCTGTCGAAAGCCTGCTCGACGCTGCCGCGTATCACGCAACGCTCTAAACGGTCCCACGGATCACAGCGCTCGTTGTGGGGCTCGCGAACGGTGATACTTCGACTGTGAGCTACGACCGAGAATCCTCCTGTCGACGTTGCCGGGTGTACTGCGACTGGGTGATCGACCCCGTTGGCTGCCTCGGTTGTTCTCGTCTGTATGCCTATGACGCGCGAGATGGTCGGCGCTACGCCGGCTGCGTCGAGCGCGTCCATGCCGCCGAGGTGGATCTCTCCGTGCTCGAGCAGTGCGTAGAGGAAGAGCGGTCCTTCGGCGGGATCCGCGCGGTGCGCGTGCCACTACCGATTTGCAGTGCCGCGATCGATTCGGCCTATCCGCGACGGTTGCCAGAGATTGGCTGTGTCAATCCCGAGTTCTACGAGCCACCGGGTGGCGGCGCGTTCGTCGTTACGACGCGCGACGAGCCTTCGCAGCACGACGCGTAACACCCTGCTTATGGAGCGCGCGCAGAGCCGTCAGCTCGGCAGCGTCCGGACCATTACCTTCGGCACCAGGCGTCTCGAGCAACATCGGTAGGTCGACGAGCGCAGGATGCGAGAGCGTCACCGCAAGGCCCTTGCCCATCTCGCCTTGGCCAACATTGGCGTGGCGATCCCGATTCGAACCACAGGCTGCAGCCGCGTCGTTGACATGCAGACAACGCAGCCGTTCGATACCAATCAGTGTGTCGAGTTCGGTGACGAGCGCATCGAGCTGCTGGGGGTCGGTCACGTCGACGCCCGACACGTAGGCGTGGCAGGTATCGATACACATCCCAAGTCGCGGGTGATCGACGGCGTTGATGATGCTCGCCAACTCGACCGGATCGCGACCGATGGTGCCACCAGCCCCAGCCGAATTCTCGAGCAGGAGCCACGGACCATCCAGGCGTTTCAGCGCGGTCTGCAGTTCCTTGACGATCTGGGGTAGCGTCGCCTCGAGGCCACGGCCCTTATGGGAGCCGACGTGTAAGACAATTCCGTCGGCTGCGATCGCATTGGCCACATCGATCGTGTTCAGCAACGCGGCTCGACTCTTCTTCAACAGCTCGGGCTCGTCCGTCGCAAGATTGATGAAGTAGATCGCATGACAGGCGATGTACTGCACCTCGCCACTCTCGCGTGCGGCGCGCAGCACAGCGAGATCTTCCGGCTTGTGCGCGGTTGGCTTCCACGTGCGCGCGCTCTGGATAAACACCTGGACGCCGTCGGAGCCAATTGCCGCGGCTCGCGCGGGCACGTTATGCAGTCCACCAGCGGACGAGATGTGGGCACCGGCGATCATCACGCCAGCATAGGTGCCGACCCGGCGGCGACCTGACGAGCGCGACGGGGAGGGGAGGTACGGTTCCGCCATGTCCGTTCGCGTCCGCTTCGCTCCATCGCCCACAGGGTTTCTCCACGTCGGTGGAGTTCGCACTGCGCTGTACGTCTGGTTGTACGCGCGTCACCACGGCGGCACGACGGTGTTGCGGATCGAAGATACGGACACGGAGCGCGAAGAGGCCGGCGCGATCGAGCAGATCCAACGCTCACTTGATTGGCTCGGACTGGACTTTGATGAATCGCCGCGCGTGGGTGGCCCTCACGGGCCGTATCTGCAGAGTGAGCGCAGCGAGCGCTATCAGGCCGCCGTCGATCGTTTGCTCGCTCAGGGCGACGCCTACCGCTGCTACCAGACGGCCGAAGAGCTCGAGGTGGCGCGCGCCGAAGCGCGCCAGACCGACGACCCAGCGGCGCCGACGCGACTCCATCGAGATTTGACGGCAGAGCAGATTGCCGCGTTCGAGCGGGAGGGACGCCCGGCGGTCATTCGCTTCCGGACTCCACTCGAGGGCGAGACAGTGATCGATGACCTTGTGCGTGGGCAAGTCGTGTTTGAGCACCGTCTACTCGGGGATACGGTTCTCATGCGTGGCGGTGGACGACCCACCTACCAACTTGCGAATCCGCTTGACGATCTCGAGATGGGTATCACGCACGTCATCCGTGGCGAGGACCTGTTGTCCTCGACGCCACGTCAGAAGCTCCTGGTGGAGGCGCTTGGCGGAACATTCCCGCAGACGGCTCACCTGTCGATGATTCTCGGCGCAGACAAAAAGCGCCTGTCCAAGCGACACGGCGCCGCGAGCGTGGAGGAGTTCCGCGACGCGGGCTACCTGCCCGAGGCACTCGTCAACTTCCTCGCCCTGTGTGGCTGGTCATGGGACGGCGAGACCGAGCTGATGAGCGTCTCCGAACTCGTCGAGCGTTTCTCGCTTGAGCGCGTCAACCCGGCACCGGCCGTGTTTGATCACGAGAAGTTGGCCTGGATGAATGGCCAATACCTGCGTGCGCTCGACGCCGCAACCTACGCAACCGCGTTACGTAGCTATCTGGAAGACGCTGGCTCGCCGCTGGCGAGCTCTACGCGACTGGAGGAGCTCGTGCCTCTGGTCCAAGAGAAGCTCGGCGCGTTTGGTGAGTTTGATGCGCTGGTGGGTTCGTTGCTCGAGTCGCGGGAACCAGACGCAGAGTCGTGGCAGAAGTTGCTCAGCGACGAGAATGCGGACCGTATCCTGGACGCGGCCAGCACGCGTCTTGGTGCACTCACAGCATTCGAAGCGGAGAGTGTGGAGTCGGCATTACGTGCTGTCTGTGAGGAGCTCGATATGAAGCCGCGGCAGGCGTTTCTTCCAATCCGTATTGCCATTGCTGGCTCGACGGTGGCGGCTGGTCTGTACGAGTCGATCGCGTTCCTTGGGCGCGACGCCACGCTTGAGCGCCTCGCGTACGCACGCACAGCCGTTACAGGTCTGTAAGCCCGCGCGCAGGAAGTTCGCGGTTTGACGCGTATCGTGAGACCAGATGGCGCAACGCGAACGCACGAAGCCTACGAGCGATGATCAGGACACGATGGAGACGCGTCCTCGGCGTGTGCGTGGCGTTTTTACGGCATCGATCGCCGCGATCGTTTTGATCATCGTGACGGCGCTGGTCACTGCGATCGTCGTCGATGCCGTCCACGGGCGATCCAACCCGATCGCTGCTTCCGTTTCGGGTACGGATCCGCAGGCCGGTGCAAACGATGCGGCGCGCGCTGCAGGATACAAAGATGGTGTGCGCGACACGAAGCAACAGGCCAACGATCAGTTGAGCGCACGCTACGACCAGGGCTTTGCCAAGGGATACGCGAAGGGGCGAGACACGGCGACGAACGACACCGGTCAGGCCGGCGGGTATCAAGATGGGTTTAACGCCGGCGTCAAGGCTGCCGTCGATGCGTACAAGAAGATCATCGAACAGGCTCAGCAGATTATCGCCCAGGCGAATCAGACACCGGTCGTGACTGCCCCGGTGCCCACGACGACGACGGGGTAGGACGCTTCGTTTTCGCGTCGGCCTATGATGGATAGGTCCGAATCGCGAAATGCGCGCTCGCTGACCAGGGCAAGCGAACGTCGTGGTCGTGGACGGTACGTCGACAACGGAAGGTCTTACAACCATGCTGGGAAAACAATCCGCACGCTCGTTCGGCATAAGTCTGATCATGCTTGCTCTCTTCAGCGTTTTCGTCGTGCCGTCCTTCGCTCGTGCAGCACCGAGCGCGCGCGTCAAGATCTCGGTCTTGAGCGCCGCCATGGGCAGCAACGACGCGACGGCCAATTCCTGTCCAGGCAGCTCGGCTACGGGTCTCGACAACTTGCCGGTCGTCTTCAACTGGTTTATTCGGCCCACGTCGGTCAGAGCGAGTGATTTCACGATTACGAATCAGAACGGCACGAAAACCCATCCCATCTGTGCGCTGCAATATCCGCCAGACGAGCGAAACGAACTCCAAACCATCAATTTGATTGGCTCGTTCGGCGAGTCGCAACCCGGCCAGCGTCCCGTCAGGGTGGAATTCTCTGGATCCCTTCAGGGGCGCCCCATTGGTGCGCGGCAATGGCGACCAGTCGGACCACTACCAGCTCAGAAGATCGTTCAGGTAGAGGCTGCGCCCTACATTGTCGACGCGTGGACGTTGACGCCGCCGCTCTACGCTGGGGATCGCAACCGCTGCAGCCCGGGAGTGGGCGCCACGTTCGTTCGTGTCGTCTGGTCGAACGGCATTACGGCCTACTCCGATAGTGGTGCGATCAGCGAGGTCGGCGATGCCATCACTGCGTCCTATCAGGCTGTGTACCGTCTCGCGGGTGGTGGCCTCAAGGCGTTCACGCCACTCGCAGTTGCTGACCTGCTTGATCATGGCGGGACGGCAGCGATGGACGACAACATGCACGACCTCTGTCTGCCGCGGGTTCCACGTGGAGCGACACTGCACGCAATCACGATCGGCGCTGACCTCGTTCAAGATCCGAACGGCGATCCAAACGACAGCCAGACGTTCATCGTTCGTCCGTAACTGAGGAGCGTGGGGGCATCACATCCGCGCGGTTGTGATGCCCCCGTTATCCGTAATCCGTTCTAGGCCGTGAGGTCGGACGCCATCTCTTCGAAGGCGTCAACGAAGCGTTGGCAGTCTTCGAGCGAGTGCTGGATGGACAGTGTCCATTCCTCCTCGCGGCCCGGGGTCATGAAGACGCCGCGGTTCATGTTGTACAACCACGCGAGGTCGCAGAGTTCGCCATCCTGCTGGCTCTTAAACGACTCGTAGTCGACGATTGGGTCGTGTGCGAACGTGACGCAGCCCTTCGAGCTGATGCCGACGGTGTAGCCAGGCAGGTTGTACTTTTCGAGCACAGCCGAGCAGCCGCCGAGCATGACGTCGTTGAGGCGATCCAGATGCGCATAGGCGTCCGGTGTCATGACCTCGAGCAAGTTGGCACGTGCTGCGGCCATGCCGAGCGGATTGCCGTTGTAGGTGCCGACCTGGTAGACGCCGCCGTTGCGAACGACTTCCATAACCTCATCGGATCCACCGATGGCGCCGATCGGAAGGCCGCCGCCGAGGGCTTTCGCCAACGTGACCATGTCGGGCATCACGCCAAACTTCTCGACCGCGCCACCCGCAGCGATCGTCATGCCGGTCTTGACCTCGTCAAAGATCAGGATGATGCCGTGCTTCTTCGTGATTTCGCGGACGGCCTCAAGGTAGCCGGGCTCGGGGAGCACGACGCCGAGGTTCATCATCGCCGCTTCCATGATCACGCAGGCCGGCAGGCGGCCCTCTTCGGCGAGACGCTCGATGCGACGCTCCATCGCGGGGGCGTCATTAAACGGCACGGCGATCGTCATATCCGAAACGGCCTTCGGGATACCGCCGCCATACGGCAAGGAGGCGTAGTTCTCGCGGTCGCCAATCGAGGCGTAGTCAACGCCGATCGACACCATCACGTAGTCGTGGTGGCCGTGGTACGAGCCGAAGATCTTGATGATCGTGTCGCGACCGGTCGCGGCGCGGGCAATACGAATCGCGTCCATCGTAGCCTCGGAGCCCGAGTTTGTGTACCGCCACTGCGGCAGACCCCAACGGCGCTGGAGTTCCTCAGCGACGACGATCGCATCCTCAGTCGGGGCGGCAAAGTGCGTGCCCTGTGTCATGCGCTCCGCGACAGCCTTCGTAATCACCGGGTGAGCGTGACCCTGGACCATCGAACCGAAGCCGTTGTGGAAGTCGATCATCTCGGTTCCGTCGACGTCCCAAACCTTCGAGCCAACGCCGCGCTCGAGGTAGATCGGCCACGGATCACGGAACTGATAGGACGAGGCGACGCCGCCAGAGAGCACGTGGTTAGCGCGCTTGTACATCTCACCCGAGGCAGTGGTGGTGCCATCGAGGACTTTTGCTTCGCGTGCCGTGAGCTCCGCGATGCGTCCGCGATCTAGTTCGATGGGTGTTCGTACCGCCATGGTGTCCTCCTCGGTGCGCCTGATCGCGCAGTCAATGTCTGCACGATACGTCCCCAGCGGGGGAGCCGTCAATTCGCTACGAGGCGGTAAACAGTGTTTCGGCGATGTCCTGCCGCTCGCGGATCAAGGCGCGTACGCCCTCCGTGTCGCCTGCGCGCAACATTTCGATCGGATCTGGATCGCCATTGACGAGCCCCTCAAAGAAGACTTTGCGGTCGTCGTAGGTCGGAAACAGGTCCTTCGCCCAGCCGCGGATGCCGTTGAGCATTACGGCAAACTCGGCGTGCGGCTCGCCGTAGGTCTCGAGAATCTCGCGCTTGAGGCGCTTGGCGAGTGCGGGACTGGCGCCCGAGGTCGAGATCGCAATCGCGATTGGACCACTGCGAACGATCGCCGGCAGAATGAAGTTGCAGAGTGGTGGGACGTCAACGATGTTGACGAGCATCGCGCGCTCCTCGGCGCGGCGATAGATCTCAACGTTTAGTTGCGTATCTTCGGTGGCAGCGACGACCAAAAGGCGACCCTCAAGATCGGCGGGCGTATATTCGCGCAACTCGAGCGTGATCGCGCCTTCGCTGGCCAATTCGTGCACCTCTGCGCAGGCTGTCTTCGTAATCACGTGGACTGCGGCGTTGGCCGCCAAGAGTCCCTCGATCTTCTCGAGACCGATCGGGCCGGCACCCACGACGAGTGTCGGGCGATCCGTCAAATCAAGGCACGCCATGTAGAAGGTCTTCTCGAGCATTTTGGCGTTGCACGAGGCATCGCAACGGTCGAGAGCAAGTTCGCAGACACAGGGTCGAGGAGGCATACGGAAAGCCTATCGCGGCTCTCTCGGCGGCGGATGGGTCACGATTGCCACATGGGACACGTCAAGCACCTGTATGTGCACGTTCCGTTCTGTGCACATCGCTGTGGCTACTGCGACTTCGTCACCGTCACGGGCAACGACGATCGCCATGCAGCGTACGTCGATGCGCTGCTGCGCGAACTCGAGATGCACCGCGCCGTGCTTGCCGATCCCGTCGAGACGGTGTACCTCGGCGGTGGCACGCCGTCCAAGCTGGGTGCGCCGCTCCTCGCTCGCCTGCTGGACGCGCTTCCGCAGGCCACGGTGGAGACGACGGTCGAATGTAACCCCGAGGGTGTCGACGGCGAGCTGGCAGCGGTGCTCGGCGAGCGCGGCGTACGCGTCTCGCTCGGGGCGCAGACCTTTGCGGCGCCGCTGCTCGCAACGCTGGAACGGCAGACGACGCCCGAGCAGGTTCGTGCTGCCGTCGGCCTGTTGCGGGAGGCCCGCGTGTCGTCGCTGTCGCTCGACCTGATCTATGGCATTCCAGGAGAGCGCGAGAGCGATCTCGCGCGCGATCTGGCGGTGCTTGAGGAACTCGGCCCCGACCACGTCTCGGCCTACGACCTGGAAGCAAAGCCGGGGACGCGGTTCTCGATCCACCATGGTGCGGAGCTCGAGGCGCAGGGAGAACTGTTGGAGCGCCATATGGATCTCGTGATCGATTCACTCGGCTACTCCGGCTACACGTGGTACGAGATCGCCTCATTCGCGCGTGATCCGGAACATCAAGGCCAGCACAATCGGGCCTATTGGCTCGGGCGCGACTACCTCGGCCTTGGTATCGGTGCAGTCTCGACCATCGACGGCGCTCGCCGGGTCAACGGGCCAAAGCTCGCGGCCTACATCGATGACCCCGCAACGGCACCGGCCACGATTGAACTCATCGACGAACGAACACGTCAGACGGAACGCCTGATGCTCGGCCTACGTCTCGCCGAGGGTGTGCCGATTGCCGACGTTGCCAATGTGCTCAACCGCCCAGCCCTGGAGCGACTGGTACAGATTGGCATTGCCACCACGACGGACGGTACGATCCGTCTGGAACGGCGTGGCCGCATGCTTTTGCATGACTGCGTCGCAGATCTCCTTGATGACGATGCTTCCTGATCTCGACCTCACCCAACGCCGCCAACTGGTGCTCCGTGCCGTTATTGAGGAGCACATCTCGACGGGCCAGCCGGTCGGCTCGAAGACACTGACGGTGCGCCGGGT
>Ga0194043_1002307_pt1 | contig 10550 bp, 9 predicted proteins | sample JunL4415m_MetaG_FD_161274 | JGI IMG/M metagenome (GOLD analysis project Ga0194043, IMG submission 161274) | Anoxic zone freshwater microbial communities from boreal shield lake in IISD Experimental Lakes Area, Ontario, Canada - Jun2016-L442-15m | ecosystem: Environmental > Aquatic > Freshwater >...
GCTTGAAGCGCGAAAGACATCACATCTTTGAACACAGGTCCTGCTTCCGCTCCACCAAAGTGACCGTTGCGCGGGTTAATGAGACTCACCGCCACCACCAATTGTGGTGCGTCGGCAGGTGCCATTCCAATGAACGACGCCACATATCCCTTGTAGCACTTACAGGATGGTTCGTACCGTTGCGCCGTCGCAGTCTTACCCGCCACGCGATAACCGGGAATGCGCACGCCGGCGGCCGTTCCACCTTCGGAAACCACCGCCTCCATCATCGTGCGCAACTGCGATGCCGTTGACGGCGAGATCACCCGCCTCGTGGCTGGTGCCGCCGACGGACGCACCGTACCGTCCGGATCAGTCGTTGAAGCAATAAGGGAGGGCGTGACCCGCACACCGTCATTTGCGATCGTCGCGAACACACTTGCCGCCTGCACTGATGTCACCGATAGACCCTGGCCGAAAGCAATCGTCGGCAGTGAGGTTCCTGACCAACTCGACGGAACCGGCAGGAAGCCCCGCGCTTCGCCAGGGAATCCCATGCCGGTGCGCTCACCAATACCGAAACGCTTGAGGTAGCTGTAGAGGACAACCGGAGTCAGTTTCTGCGCCACGAGAATGGTGCCAATATTGCTCGACTTCGCCAGAACCCCAGTGAGTGTCAGTTTCTCAGTGGGATGGTCTTCGGCATCGTGGAAGAGTTTGTCAGAAACCTTGATGGTGGGCGGCACAGTCAGCCGCGTGGTGGGCGTGGCCACATGACGTTCAAGTACAGCGGCCATCGTCATGATTTTCGCTGTTGATCCGGGCTCAAATGCCTCGGTGAGCGCGCGGTTGTTGCGATCGGCGGGGTCACTGCTACCAGGTGAGTTGGGGTCGAACGTCGGCGCACTCGCTAGTGCCAAGATACGCCCTGTGCGGGAGTCCATGACGACAACGGTGCCACCATCAGCCTGAGCCTCACGCACTCGCTGGGCGATTGCGGACTGGGCCTCGAACTGAATATCGCGATCGATTGTCAAGGTCACGTCGGACCCTGCGACCGCGTTGATGCCCTCTTCTTGCCCAGTCGGAATACGTCGCCCACCGCCAGCAACTTCGTAAGTCATTTCGCCGTTCTTACCCGCGAGTAAATCCTGCTGACCGTATTCGAGCCCACCCAAACCTCGACCATCTCGGCCAACGAACCCAACGACGTTGGCAGCCAGACTTCCTGAGGGGTAGACACGTTTTGTGGTGCTCTCGCTGAGTATTCCGGGCAACGCAAGTGCCGAGATTTGCTCCCAGACTGAGGGAGTCACTCCGCGAGCGACATAGGCGAATCTCTTGGTACCCGCGAGTTTGCGTTCGAGTTCCAATGGATCGGCGCCGAGAATAGGCGCTAGTGCCTCAGCTTCTGCGACGGCATCCTTCACCAGAGTTTGATCAACAGTGACGTTGCGAGCAATGACACTCGTCGCGAGCACCGCGCCGTTGGCATCAAGAATCCGTCCGCGCTGAGCGAGGTCAACCGAAGTGCGCATGCGCTGGCTCTCAGCCAGAGTCGCTGTACCGTCTGCCGTCACTGCCTGAAGTTCGACCAACCGCGCGCCCAGCAACGACATCACGATCAACGTCATTACCATCAGCACTGAAAGTCGCCTGCGCGATGCACGCGGAGGCGTAGCGGTGGTGCGCGCGCGAGGAGCTGGACGACGCTGTTCAGGTCGCCGTTGGCGCGAGGGAGTGGTGGTACTCACTGGCCGCTACCCGACGTGACGGGCTTGGCCTGATCGCTCACGGCGCCACTCGACCCTCCACTCGCGGCAGCAACTTCGGCGCCCTCAGGTGCCGGTACTGCTGAGTCGCCAGCAGCCGGTTTCGTCTTTACGGGCGCAGTCTTAGTAGCCGACGTCGATGACGCGGCAGCGGAGGAGGGCGCCGGAGAAGCGCGCGTAACAGGCGGAAGCGCAGCACGCTTGCCGGGAACCGTGGTCGCGTGCCCAAGAACCTTGCCGTCCTTCAGTCTCAGGAAGACCGGGGTATTCACCCGCACCATTCCCAGATCCTCGGCACGCTGACGTAGCGCGTCGGGAGTGTCGAGCGCGGCAACTTCCTGGGCCAACTGCTGCTGCTGGATCTTAAGAACGGTCGCCTGCTGCTCAAGGGTGTGAATGGCAAAGGCGCCTTGGGCAAGCACCGTGTTCAGCAGCAAGACAAGCAACAGTCCGACAACCAGCAGCCCGCCCACTGTCAGGCCGAATGCTGTTGTTCCGAGGCGACGGCGACCCCCAGGTAGCGCGCGCAACCTATGCAGCGCGCGTTCAACCGGAGCTGCTGCGTCGTCTCGCGGGGATAGGGCGGGAGCGGCACTCATGCAGCATCCCTGATGCGCTCGGCGCCACGAAGCCGCACACTGGCAGCCCGCGGGTTGATCTCGATTTCGGCAGCTGACGCTTCCTGTGCACCTCGAGTAATCGACGCAAACCTAGGCTGCAGCGCCTCGGGAACGACAGGCAGATCGACTGGCGCCTTCGATGTCATGACCTCAACGAGGGCACGCTTGACGATTCGATCTTCCAAGGACTGATACGACATCACCACGATGCGCCCATGAAGTGCCAATGACTCCAGCGCAACGGGCAACAGCCGCGCTAAGACGCCCAACTCGTCATTGACTTCAATGCGAAGGGCCTGGAATGAGCGTTTGGCAGGGTTTCCGCCAGTGCGCCGTGCGGGAGCAGGGATACTCGACCGCACGAGGTCGACGAGTTCGGCACTGGAGGTGATGGGTGCATGACCCCGTCGTGCCACCACCGCATCGGCGATGCGACGGGCGAATCGCTCTTCACCATATTCGCGCAACACCTTCGCCAATTGATCGCGTGAGTAGGTGTTGAGAATGTCGGCCGCAGTCAGGCCCGTGGTGGGATCCATGCGCATGTCGAGATCGGTGTCGCGCGAGTATGAGAATCCGCGATCGTCTTCGTCTAACTGCATGGATGAAACGCCGAGGTCGAGCAGGACCCCTTGCACCGACGTCAGGCCCAGATCGGCCAGAATGCGCGGGAGTTCGTCGTTCACAGCGTGCACAAGGGTCACTCGTTCAGCGACGCCAGCCAACCGCTGAGCCGCGAGTTCGAGCGCCTGCGGATCACGATCGATTCCGACAACGCGCAAGTGAGGAAACTCGTCGAGCAGCGCGGCACTGTGACCACCAAGGCCCAGGGTGGCGTCAACAAGAACGGCACCTTCCACCGCAAGGGCAGGCGCGAGCAGCGCAATGCATCGTTCAAGCAACACGGGAACGTGTCGAGGAGTACTCGACTCCGTGGGGGTGGCGGACATCGTTAACCCCACGAACTCAGGATCGTCGACAGTCCCACCAGAACCGTCAGGGCGAGGAAGGCCGCAAGCAACAGCACCAGAAGTTGGCGGAGGGCCTCAGGGGTGGCGCGCACAGCCTCGAGGGATCGCGCGCCTCGGGAGGCGCGCAGGCTCGTTGCCGGCAGGGTGACCATCTCGACCCGGTCTTTCGTGTCAGCCGGCGAAGTGCGCCGGATTTGCTGTGAGGACAGTGCAGGCACCCTCGCCGGGGTGCCTTTTTCCGGTGGGCCGTGCGACCCGGTCCCCCACCGCCCGCCCGTCGAGGTTTGGGACCCGCGGGAGACCGTGGAAGGTGCTGGACTCCGCTGGGGGCTTCCGGCACCGGGGAAGGTGAGTCGGATGCTCTCGTCGGGGCGCGCCCGGCACCGGGGAAGGTGAGCCGGGAGCAAGCGGGCGGGGGGAGGCCGCGTCGCACGAACTCGAATCAAAGGTCCGGAACCACCTCCCCGTCGAGTTCGGCGAACGCGTCATCAGAAGCTTCGAGGTAGGTCTGCCAGGCCGCGCTGTCCCAGATCTCCAGCCGAGTGTCTGAACCCACGACCACGAGCTCGCGGGTGAGTCCGGCGTATTCACGCAGCGACGCAGGAATGGTGACCCGACCCTGCTTGTCGGGCTTCTCGTCGTGGGCGCTGGCGAAGAAGACGCGTGAGTAGCGCCGGGCCTTTTCCTGAGTCGGCGAAGCCGCTCGCAAGCTGGCGGCGTAGTCATTAAAGGAATCGAGCGGCCACACGACCAAACACCGCTCTTGACCCTTGGTGATCACCAGGCCAGAGGACAACTCGTCGCGGAATCGGGCGGGCAGGATCAGGCGGCCCTTGTCGTCTAGACGCGGTGTGTGAGTCCCCAGAAACATGTGCCACCTCCCTTCCACGACTTCCTCGGAATTGCCATTGCACGCCATAGTACTCCACTTTGCTCCACCGTCAACCATCTACACCCACTCTTTATCGCGCCTCATCCCCTGAGCACGCCATCTGCGCAGGTCAGGGGCGTGGTGAGAGGTGGAGCGCCCGGGGTGATCGCATCCGCCCATGCGCGCGATCATCGGGATCGTCGCGGTCGAGATGTCGGATTTGCTCTATTTAGCAGGGCCCACATCGACGTGTTTGCCCCACAGCATGCAAGGAGCCCTGGTTCGTGGAGCGAAGTGGAGCGCCCCTCACACGCTCGGGCGAGTCCATCACTTGGGCGGCAAAAGAGTGGCCCATGGCCCGCGTTACTGATGAACTCGCGGAAAAGATGTGGTGCGAAAGCGGCCTCTAGCGAGTGAGACGGCCGACCACGGTGTGTCGCCAACGACTAGGCACGATGCGATCGAGGACCGCCGCATCGATCAGTCGGCTCGCCGACTCCAGATCGCGCCACGGCAGGCGACGGGCAATCTCGGGCTTTCGGCCGTGCAGGACGTACGACGCAGTCAGCACCAGGGTGGCCGCAACGGCCGCCGTTCGCAGGTTGATGTCGCGAAACCCCGCCGCCGCCGCCATTGCCTGCATCTCGCGGCAACTGAAGACGTGCAGATTGGCAGCCATCGCAGCGAGCTCCCAGAACTCGGCCTCGGGCTCAAGTGGAGTGCGCAGGACAGAGAGCATCCCCTGCACAAGAACATCGCCATGCCGCTCGACGATGGGGGTCGGCTCACTCGAGAGCACCACCGCTCCCCCGGGTCGAAGAACACGATGCCACTCGGCAAGAGCCCCCACGGGATCGGGAAGGTGGTGCAGCACACCCCTGCCAATGACAAGGTCGACCGACCCGGTGGCAATGGGCAACCAACCGGTTCCACCACCGGCCTGTCCCTGCATCAGCGGCCACGCTCCCGCGGCGCGGGCTCGTTCCAGCATCCCCTCGGACAAGTCGAGTCCGACCACCGTCACCTCAGGCGCCGCCCGCCGCACCCCAGCGGCTAGCCAGCCAGTGCCGCAGCCCACATCGAGCAGCACCTCGCCGGCACGCAAAGAACGACCCAGCAGACCCTCGACCTCACGCCGGGCACGTCGAGCCGACCGTGCATCGTGCACGATCGCAAACCGCTCGTCGTAGTAATGGCACTCGTGATCATGGAAAACCCGGTTGACCTCAACGTCATCCATCGGGAAGGAGTTTCGGGTTAGGCCTGCTCGGGCATCGCGAGAGGCCCGGACTTCGCCTGCGGGAAGTAGTTCTGACCGATTCCCGTCTCGCGCTTGGGGACCATGACCGTACGCAAGTACGTCATGATCTCGTCGCCATCCTGGTTGAGTCCGCGGGTACGCATCGTGATGACACCCATGCCCGGCCGCGACGAACTCTCACGCTTGTCGAGGCAAATGCTCTCGGCGTAGATGGTGTCGCCGATGTAGACCGGATGGGTCAGCTTGATATCGGTCCAGCCCAAATTCGCCACAGCGTTCTGGCTCATGTCGATCACCGACAGCCCAAGCACCAAGGCAACGGTCAATCCCGAATTCACGATGATGCGTCCGGCCGTAATCGGATTCGACGACGCCAGATGCGCGTTGAAGTGGTTTTGATTGGTGTTGCACGTCAACTGGGTGAACCACGTCGAGTCGGCTTCGGAGATAGTGCGCCCGAAGGGATGCTGGTAGACGTCGCCCACGGCGAAATCGTCGAAGAACCGGCCGAGGACGGCGGGGTGAGTAGTCATGCGTACCTCCGATAACGAAGCCAAGGATTACATGGTGCCGCCCACCCGTTCGGCCTCCGGGAGTGGGGTCAGATTCGCGGCGCAGCCACTCCCGGGTGACAATCGGGGGGTGACTGCATCCCCCGCCGACGCCACGACCGTCGCCACGTCCCCCACTGACTCGACTAGCGTCGCCGCAACCCCCACCGGCGAAACGACCGTCGCGGCGGCCGCCGAAACCATCCGCGCATCCGTCGCCTCGGTGATCGAGGGCAAGGACGACACCGTGCGTCTGGCCATCACGGTGCTACTGGCCGAAGGTCACCTGCTCATCGAAGACGTACCCGGAGTCGGAAAGACGATGCTTGCGAAAGCACTCGCGCGATCAATCGACTGTTCGATGCAACGAATCCAGTTCACCCCTGACCTCCTTCCCGGCGATCTCACCGGCGTGAGCGTCTTTAATCAGGAAACTCGACACTTCGAATTCCGACCCGGTGCCGTTTTCGCGAACATCGTTCTCGGTGACGAAATCAACCGGGCCTCGCCCAAGACTCAATCCGCTCTCCTTGAATGCATGGAAGAGCAGCAGGTCACCGTCGATGGCACGACCTACCGACTCACCTCGCCGTTCATGGTCATCGCGACACAGAATCCGATCGACATGGAAGGCACCTACCCACTTCCGGAAGCGCAGCGGGACCGATTCATGGCACGCATCGCGATGGGGTACCCCAGCATCAACGCCGAGATGGACATGCTCAACGCGCACGCGGGCGCCGACCCCCTCGAACGGGTTGTGCCGGTGGCCGATGCTGTTGAACTCTCGCGACTGGTCGCGTCGGTGCGATCGATTCACGTGTCGGCGCCAATTCGTCGCTACGCCGTCGACCTCGTCGCCGCAACTCGTACGTCTCCCGATTTGCGTCTCGGTGCCTCACCGCGCGCGACCCTGCACCTCGTGCGCGCGTCGAAAGCCGCTGCCGCACTTGATGGTCGCGATCACGTGCTTCCCGATGACATCAAGTCACTGGCTATTCCAGTTCTCGCCCATCGACTCCTGCTCACAGCCGAAGCCGCCGTGGCACGACGCACTCCTGAAGCAGTCGTCACTGACCTCCTCGCACGCGTTCCGGTTGCTACGTAGCCGACATGGGTGAGGCACTTCGGGGGTTGACGGTTCGCGGTCGAACCGTAGCCGTGTCCGGAATTGCGGTGCTGTTCCTTGCGTGGCTGCTAGGTCAACACGACCTTCTCAGCGTCGGCATTCTTGCCATAGCGCTGCCGCTCGTGTGCGCGGCACTCATTGTTCGCACGCGCTACCGACTCACGTGCGCACGAGGTGTGGGCTCTCCACGTCTTGCTGTGGGCACATCGACGACGGCTCTGGTTCGGCTCGAGAATTCATCGAATTTCGCGAGCGGACTACTACTCGTCGAAGACGCTGTTCCTGACTCACTCGGCACCACATCACGCATCGTCATCGACCGACTTGAATCGGGTGGACGTCGCGATCTCGGCACTGCACTCACAGGAACTGCTCGCGGTCGATACACCGTGGGCCCCGTTCAACTCACCTTGCGAGACCCCTTCGGTTTGTGCGAAGTGCGACGGTCATTCACCGCAACCGACACCGTCATCGTGACGCCCCACGTCGTTCCGCTTCCACCCAGCACGCTCGCGGGAATGTGGGGTGGCCGCGGTGATAGTGAGGCGCGGTCGATTGCGCATTCCGGCGATGATGACGTGATTCCACGGATGTACCGCACTGGCGACGAACTCCGACGGGTTCATTGGCGTGCAACCGCACGTGCTGGCGAGTTGATGGTGCGCCGCGAAGAACAGCCATGGCGAACCACCGCCACAATCTTGCTCGATCGGCGCGCATCATCGCACCGTGGAACGTTTCCCGATTCGAGTTTCGAAACGGCCGTGAGTGCAGCTGCCAGTGCCGCTCTGAATCTCATCCGACATGGTCTCCAGGTGCGCGTGGTTGATACCGATGCCCTCACCATTGCCCACTGCGAGCCCGACGGCGACGCCGAAGGCGTACTTCTTGATTCGCTCGCAGTCGTTGAGGTTTCGGGAGATCCCGCGCATCGCTCTGGCAGAAACAGAACGCTCTCAGACTCAGCGGCACTGCGCCGTGCAATTTCCGATGGCACGTTGCTAGCGATCGTGAGCGATCTGACTCCGGCCGACGCCCAAATTCTGGGAAGCCTTCGCGGAGCGGGAGGCGTGGCCGCCTGCCTCATCATCGATCCGCTCTCATGGTCAACCGATTCGCTCCTCACTCCTGCACCGATGTCCGCCGCGCTCTTGTCGTCGCACGGTTGGCGCAGCGCTGTACTCTCACCCGACCGACTCCTGAACGATTCTGTGCTTCGCCGAGCCGATGATGACGCTCGACTTGTCGCGGCATGGGAAGCACTCTCGTTACCACTGGCTTCCGGAGTGCTGCGATGAATCCGCAGGGGGGAGCGGGAGTTCGCTTCACCATCATTGCGGCCATCGCCACCGCGCTCGGCACTCTGGCGCTGTGGCCTTTGTTCGGAGACTGGCAGTGGTACCCGCCAGCGCTCGCCACCATTGCCGTGGTGGCGTTGGTGGGGTTCGTTGCCCGCATTATTCGTTGGCCGCTCGTACTGACACCCCTGGCCCAAGGCGCCGGCGCCGTGCTCCTCGCCTGCTGGCTGTACGTACGTGGCGACCTGTGGGGTGGGGTGGTGCCAACTAGCAACACAGTTGACGACCTCCGAGCCGTCGCAATCGACGGCCTGACTTCCATTGCGCAGTACGCGCCGCCGGTTCCGGTAAGTGCCGGGCTGACTGTGTTGCTGATGGGCGGTATCGCCCTCATCGCGATTCTCGTCGACGTGTCGTCAGTGACACTGCGCTCCCCCGCGCTGGCGGGCCTACCTCTGCTGGCACTGCTGACGGTTCCGGTGTCGGTGATCCCCGGAGGCACTCCGTGGTGGTGCTTCCTTCCGGGCGCCGTCGGGTGGCTGCTCATCCTCGCCACTGACTCCCGATACTCCACGCGCGAATGGGGTGCCGTGCTCGACGACTCTGCGTCGAGTGCCCACGCCGGATCTGGGGCCCGACGCGCTGGCGCGGTGGCCCTCCTGCTCGCTCTCTGTGTTCCTGTGGTCGTTCCCGCCTTCGGCGAACCACTGTTGGGGCGAGGAACCGGTGGAGGCGGCGGAGCGAACATTGCCGGCGTGAGCATCAACCCACTGGTGTCGCTCAAACGCGACTACCTCGACCCCACCGATCGTGAACTACTGACGGTCACATCCGGAGCAGCCCAAGCACCGTATCTGCGACTGCTCGCCCTGGACACGTTCGATGGAACCCAGTGGACCGCATCACCGTTTGTTCCCAACGCATCCAACGAACTCAACGCCGGCATGCCCACGACTGTCAACGGACTTGCACGGCAGACCAGCCATCCCGAGCGCAGTTACACAATTCGGGTCGGTGCACTCACCGGCCCTTACCTGCCACAGCCCTATCCGGCAGTACGCCAAACGATTGGCGGAGGATGGTTTGTCGACCCCGCCACGCTGACCGTCTTCTCCGAGCAGTTTTCGAGCGCGAACACCGTCTACACGGTCACCGCTCTCGATCTTGGCAGTGACGCTGAGGCAATTCGCGCCGGTGCTCGAGCCCCAACCGGCACTGGCCCCACAGTCTCGACGACCACCGAGATACCGGCGTCGGTTGCCGTACTGGCCCAAACGATCAGCGCTGGAGCCGATAACTCCTTCGACAAGGCGATACTCCTGCAGCAGTGGTTCCGCACCAATTTCCGCTACTCCACCAGCGTGCGCAGTGGAAGCGACTCGACCTACCTCCAGCAATTCCTCACTGAACGCATCGGGTATTGCGAGCAGTTTGCTGCCGCTATGGCGCTGATGGCGCGCTCACAAGGAATCCCCGCCCGTGTTGCCGTGGGCTTTGCGCCTGGTCGCGCGGTTTCACCGGGAACATGGTCAGTGTCCTCACATAATGCCCATGCCTGGCCAGAACTGTGGATTCCAGGAACCGGATGGACGCGGTTTGAACCGACGCCTCGCAGTGGTGACGGTTCGACGATCACCACTCCTGCCTATGCCCCCGCGACGTCGGGCAACGAGCCGACCTCCGCACCGTCGGCAACGAGTTCATCGACAGCCAGTCCACGTGACCCGCGCGCCAGCGCCGCCGACCGTGCCGACCGAGGCACCTCGTCGTCGGACTCGTCTGGCGTGAGTGTGTGGAGGCTGGCATTTGTCGCGGTGAGTGCACTGGTGCTCCTTGTTCTCGCCCTCCCGCTGCTCGTGCGCACGTACCGACGTCGTTCACGACTTCACGGCAGCACTCAGGATGAGTTGGCGAGAGGCGCATGGGCTGAACTACGCGATAGCGTGATGGATTATGGGCGTACCTGGTCGCCTAGCGAGACTCCTCGCCAAACAGGTCGGCGACTGGTCACCAGTCTTTCGTTCTCGCCTGACGCGGCTGCAGCCGTGAGTCGACTGGTCGCGGCAACCGAGGCGGCCGCCTATCGAGCGCCTGGATC
>Ga0194043_1002310_pt1 | contig 10534 bp, 6 predicted proteins | sample JunL4415m_MetaG_FD_161274 | JGI IMG/M metagenome (GOLD analysis project Ga0194043, IMG submission 161274) | Anoxic zone freshwater microbial communities from boreal shield lake in IISD Experimental Lakes Area, Ontario, Canada - Jun2016-L442-15m | ecosystem: Environmental > Aquatic > Freshwater >...
GAATCAGGTGTCAGTACTGATATTAGTGTAACGGCAGCAGCGATAATGTCTGGCAGCAACGATACCTGGCAGACAGACCTTAAAGGTTTATGATAGTACCAGCGGCATATGCTGCCAATTGGTTACTGGTGATTAACTTAAGTTTTTAGTGAATTATTTATTTAAATTAGGCTTAAAATATTTTCAATTAGGTCATTTTGGTAGTTATTCACCAGGAACTAATTAAATAGCTAAAAGCGTGCTTAAAAGAGAAGCGTCCCCTTTTTTATTTTTAAAAGAGAAGCGTCCCCTTTTTTACTTTTTTAGAAAATGGAAAATTATATAGAGAGCGTCAGGAACCAATACGAAGACTATCCTTATCCTTTAAGAGACCCGGAAGATGAGTATAAAAGACTATTGCCCTGTTTCGGAGAATATTTAGGGCAGCTCAGCCACTACCTCTTCAAAGGAAAGCAGGATTTTGAGAAAGGATTTCGTGTCCTTATTGCCGGATGCGGAACCGGTGATGCTCTAATATATTTAGGTGAACAACTTCGAGGAAAAAAAGATGCAGAAATTGTCTGCATGGATATCAGCCAGGCAAGCATGGCAATCGCTAAAAAGAGAGCCGATATACGTGGTTTTACAAATGTCAGGTACGTTCATGATTCTCTCCTTAATCTTCCCGGCCAGGACTTAGGAAAGTTTGATTATATTAATTGTACAGGAGTGCTTCATCACTTAAAAAGCCCATCAGAAGGGTTGCTTGCGCTTAAGTCTGTTTTAAAAGAACAGGCTGCAGGAATCAGTATTATGATATATGGGCGTTACGGAAGAACTGGTGTATATCAAATCCAGGAATTGATGCGTCTTGTTAATGGAGATGAACCTGACCGCGTAAAAGAGGTTGAAAATACAAAGATCGTATTGGGCAGCCTCCCTAAGACAAACTGGTTTCAAAGGGCAGGCGAATTATTATCTGACCATAAAACAGATGGAGATATCGGGATTTATGATCTCTTCCTGAACAAGCAGGACCACCCTTATTCTATTCCTGAAATGTATGAATTTATAGATAATGCGGGGCTTAATTTTGTGGAATTTACTATTCCTGAAGTGAGGCATATGTTAAAACCGGATGAGTATATTAAAGATCTAGCCCTGCTTGAGAGAATCAGGAAATATGATATCAGGACGCAGCAGGCAATTGCTGAGCTTATAATTGGAAATGTTTTTAAACATATTTTCTATGTTTCAAACAAGAAAGACACAATTGCATCTTTAGATGACCTAAGTAATGTTCCTTATTTTTTAACACCTGCGGGAGATTTGTTTGATATGATTGACAAGAATCCAGGTCAGCTCGCTATTGTTACTCATCCGCAGGGAATGAAGATAAAATTCAAGCCTCGCCGTTACACTAAGTTTATCTTAAAGTTTATTGATGGCAATCACAGCGTTAACGAATTGTTTGATTGTGTGCGTGAAGAGTGTAAGGATCCCTCTATTAAAGATGAAGAGCTTTTAGCAGACTTCCATTTTGTATATAATTTATTTAACAGCCTGGACTGGATGCTGCTGAGAGATAAATCAATTGCCCCATACCCGACCTTTCAGGAGCTGCAGGCCCTCATGAAAAAATAATAATAGGGCGGTTCTCTTTTGAGAACGGTTTTAGCTATTTTGTTTCTAGCAAAGGTTCTATAAGAAAAACCGCACCTTTGTTTATAATTACCAGAGTTTTATCTATTGCCGTACCAAAATGCAATAAAAAAATAAAAAGTTTTAGCTGCAGGTTTTGAGGTTAAATTCAAAATATAAGAAAAACATACCATTAGCTCGGTGCTTATATATGTTGGAGCTGCAATAATTGGTAATAATAGCCTTGTATTATTACATTATATATGTAATAATAGACCCTTAATATTATGATATTTTAGAATAAAGGCAGCCCCGTGAAAAGATTTTTTGAAGACAAATTAAAAGCCTGGAAAGATGCTCCAGAAAGAAAACCTCTTGTTATCAGAGGGGCCAGACAGGTTGGGAAAACCTATACGGTCAGGGAGGCAGCCAAAAAGTTTTTTAAGTCACTTGTTCTCATTGATTTTGAAAGAAACCGATCTGTTCACTCGATCTTTAAAAAGGATTTAAATCCAATCAAAATGATCCAGGAGCTTGAGATTTTTACCGGACAAAAAATAACTCCTGGCAAAACACTTCTTTTTTTTGATGAAATCCAGGCTTGTGAAAGAGCATTGATGATGCTTCGCTATTTATATGAAGAATTACCACAGCTTCATGTTATTGCAGCCGGATCACTTCTTGAGTTTGCAATGAACTCAATTTCATTTCCGGTTGGAAGAGTCACTTTCGAATGGATGCGGCCAATGACTTTTAGAGAATTTCTTCTGGCTGGGAATAAAGAGGTGCTGCTTGAAAATCTTCCTTCAGTTTTTGATCCAAAACCAGTATCGGCCATTCTTCATCATGAAGTCATGGAAGAGCTAAGACGGTATTTCATTGTTGGCGGCATGCCTGAAGCAGTAAAAAGATATCTTGACAGCGGTTCTTTAACAACAGTAAAAAAAGTTCATGATGACATAATACAGTCTTATCTTGAATCCCTTGCAAAATACAGTACCAGAGCAAATATGGAAAGCCTGGCGCACTTAATGAAATCAGTTCCATCCAGCGTAGGCTCACAGATAAAATATACTCATCTTGACCCGGACAAAAGAGTTGAAGTGACAAAATCAGCCTTAAATATTCTTGAAAAAGCATTACTTGTCCAGCTTGTCCATTCAACTACTTTATCAGGACTTCCATTTGGAGCCAATGAATCAGCAAAAGTTTTTAAGGCTCTTTTTGTTGATATAGGTTTAATGCAGCATGTTTGTGGAATAGATCCCATTGAAACCATAAAGTCCGCAGATCTTAATATCGTTTACAAAGGTGCACTCGCAGAGCAATTTGTGGGACAGGAACTGCTTGCCTGCGGAGGATCAGAAAACTCGCAACTTTATTACTGGAACAGGATGAAAAAGGGAAGCATGGCAGAAGTTGATTTTGTCATATCCAGGGAAGCAAAAATATATCCGGTGGAAGTTAAGAGCGGATCTGCAGGAAAAATGAGAAGCATGCACCAGCTTCTTATTGAGCATCCTGAAATTGAAAAAGGATTTGTTCTCTCATCGGACATCTTTGAAAAACAAATCACCCAAAAACTAGTATTTATGCCCCTGTATTCAGCCCTTCAGTAGGTAAAAGGGGACGGTCCCCTTTTGAGCACGGTTTTAGCTATTTTGTTTCTGGTAAAGGTTCTATAAGAAAAACCGCACCTTGGTCCGGCATTACTTTTCAATAAAAGGGGACGGTCCCCTTTTGAGCACGGTTTTAGCTATTTTGTTTCTGGTAAAGGTTCTATAAGAAAAACCGCACCTTGGTCCGGCATTACTTTTCAAAACAGTACCCCCGCCCCCCTTTTTTTAGTGCTGCATTCTTTTTAAAGCAACAACTCCGGCCCCCCTGCTTTCATTCCAATATCGGAATGATGATAAGGATATGATGGGGATAATTCTAATGTCCTTGTCATTTTCCCTGATGACAGGAAGGTCAAATTTGCCATATTGTAAATATATTATTAGCCACAGGGTCTGTTTTTATTCTGCCAATATAACAGCTATTTGGCAGATGCTAATTATGTATGGCCTTTACTTTATATCTAATGGCTTTTTCTTAAAAATATTCTTAAATGATTATATATTTTCCTTTGCCCGGATTAAATTTGTGGATTATTTTATATGTTTTATAAACAATACTTATATTATTTATAAATAAATAATAAGTAATTAAATAATTATTGTATAAATTTTTATATATGGTATAATAATAGAGATATGTATTATATTTTTCTATAAATATATTATATAACAAATAATATTATTATAATATATAAATTAATAAAGGGGGAACATTATGAATAAATTTGTTAAAGTCTGCTATAGCAGCTGGCAATGTCGAAAATCAATAAAAATAGGTATTGGCTTTATAATTTTAAGCCTGGTTCTTTTTGCTATTCCGCTGGGAAGCCTTTTTGCAGATAATCTGTCTGTTCCTGGCAGCTCCGGTACTGATGAAAATGGCAGCTGGGTTCAGTATAATGTAAAGGATAATAACAAAACAGATTATACCTGGAAACCGGATAAAAATTGTAAAGCAATTGGTGTGAGTTTCTATGCTGAGCAGTCCAGTTCTAACAAAAAGTCTGATTCTGACAAAAAAACTTTTCAAAGTCCTTTTATCGGAAGTAAAAATTATGCAGATGGTGATTATAAAGTTAAAATATCATCTGATGGAAAAGAGTTAAGTGTTGCCGAAATTGGCTCTGATATATTTATGGATATAGTTTCTATTAAAATATATTTTACCTGTTCCGGAACTACTACAACGGTTGCTGCAACATCTTCTACCGTAACTGAAACATCCAAATCGCCTGAAGGAACATCTACAACATCAGCTGAAACATCTACTACGGTAGCGGAAACATCTACAACAGTGACTGAAACATCCAAAGGAGACGAAGAAACTTCCACAACATCAGCTGAAACATCTACTACATCAGCAGGTACTTCTTCTACAGTAGCTGAAACATCTACAACTGTCGCTGCAACATCTACCACAGCTGCAGAAACATCCACTTCAGTAGCAGAAACAACTACCACAGTTGCAGAAACATCCACTACAGTAGCGGAAACAACTACAACAGTGGCAGAAACAACTACAACAGTGGCTGCGACAACTTCTACAGTAACTGAAACATCCAGGGCAGCCGAAGAAACTTCCACAACATCAGCAGCTACGTCTTCTACGGTAGCAGAAACATCTACAACTACTGCAGAAACATCTACTACGGGCACAGAAACATCTGTAACATCAGCAGGCACTTCTTCTACGTCAGCAGAAACATCTACAACAGCTGCCGGAACTTCTTCTGCTGGAACGGGAACATCCACAACAGCTGGTGCAACTGAAACATCAACAGAAACAACTCTTGTTGCTGGAGGCGCAACAACTTCTACAGCAGGCGGATCAGCAACTTCAGGAACTGAGATCGTAAATGTTGCCGGAGCAGTAGATGCGGATGGAGGCGGCTTTATTCAGGTGGCTGGTTTAAGAGAACTTCCTTATACTGGTGTTAATATGTGGTTTTTCATATCTGGAATATTGTTTATAATTGTCGGAGTTTTAGCAATTATCGTGCCAAAGTACAATAAAAAAACAAAGAAGTTCAACAGCAGGTTTTAAGGCTAAATTTAAAATAATATAGTTTTTTTAAAAAACAATTAGTTTATTTAAAAGAATAAGAGGGGTTTTGTGATTCATATAATTTTTTTCAAAAAACTCCTCTTATTTCTATTATTAGTATATTTTTACTAACTTACTGAAGTAAAGCACAGGGGACAGCAAAATCTTAGAGTAAAACTAATGAATGGAGAGGAAACAGGAATGAGTCAGTACGAAACAAAGAAACCAGTTAAGAATGAGGTGCTGGACGATAAAGAATTGGAAGGTGTAAGCGGTGGCGGAGGGTTTTACAGTGTATCCTCCTGTATTAAAAACCCGCCAGTAACCAAACTGGTCTGGTGGTTCCTGAGTGGGGTTGATTATTCTGCCTGTAAGGAATGCCCGCTTCTTGACCAGCTCAGCACGGGCACACACTGCCGGCAGATTGATGGGAATATGAAATGGGAGGGCTAGCTATTAGCTCTAAGATATAAGCAGTGCTCATAAATACAGCCATTATAATAAAAAGTCAGGCAGCATCTCTTTATCTATGGAGCTCTGCCTGACTTTTATAATAATCCAGCTTGCAGATATTATTATTTTAGAAATCCGTTTATTACGCTTTCAGGATTAATATTATCCTTAAAAGCAGAGTAAGGTATTATTACACTGAAAAGGCCTTCGGCGTATGAGGCAACCTGATACTGCCCCAGTTTTATAATAAGGGAATCTTTTGTCAGCACAAAAGTCTGAAAATTAATCTCTTTGGGGCCTGCTCCTTCTTTTATCCATGCTTCATCAGGTGCTCCACCCCTTGCAGATATCTGTTTTGTTATATCTTCTATCGTATAGTCAGAAATAAACTTTAAATAATCAAATCCAGGTTTGAACAGATCCGCCAGTTTGATTTCTGCGCCATTTACAAGATCATAATTAAGGGAAAGTTCAACCATGGAACCATGTGCTCCACCGGTGAAACTGTAGACAGTGTAAATAAGGCTTGTCAGAGCATCGCCTGCAAATGATATGGAGTAATCTCCCTGGTAAGTATTTACATAGACTCTGTCATCGGATGCATCGCGAGGACCCATATTTTCAACTTCTGTTTTAAACTGACTTTCTGCAGGTTCAACAAGACCTGTTATTGCAGAGTTAAGCCCGTCTGACATATTTATGAATTCAGGGTAAAGGCTTAAAATGTCATAATTAAACTTGGCATCTGCTACATGGTTTTTAATGGTTGAAAAAATAATGTCACTGACACCGGCCTTGTTCTGGGGATTTATTTCTATTTTAGCTGCTACCAGGTCAAAAGAACTCATCCAGTTTTTTGCAAGTTCAGATTCCGAACCAGACTGAAGGGCTTTATAAAAATCATCCTGAGACGACTTGTTGTCCTTCATAATCCATACAAGATCTCCGCAATTCGCTTCATCTTTGACAAAGAATTCCGGCATGCCCTGTACCATGTGATCTTTGTTTGCTGAAAGAGTGATTATTACCTGGTATCCATTGTTATAAAATATAAGCTTTCTCTCAAAAACAACATCGCAGACTTCAAATCTCTGGAAAACAATGAAATCTTTTGCATTGATATCACCTATTTTGGTGACTTTTTTTGAAGCTTCATACGGGAAATCAATAATTTCACCGAAGCTGCCTTCTTTTAGTGCTTTTTCATCTTTTAATGCAGTTTCTTTGTCATAGCCAAGTGTCTGATCAGCCAGGTCTTCAATTTTATTTATTTTAATGTCAAGCAAAAGGTCACTTCCGTTTGCATTTACAAAAGAATTAGTGGTAAATGTAAGCAAATCTGCCGGATAACTTATCTTTACGCTGGCTTCTTTGCCTAGGAAACTTGTTAGCGATGAAGTAGCTGCGGCATCTGCTGGCTTCGGGCTTTCTGCCACAGTAGTTGCAGGAGAAGATGCAGGTTCGTCCGCCTGAGCTTTTGTGCTTTCAACAGAAGGGTTTTTTTGGGGAGACGAAGTCTCCGCTGCTGCTTCATTTCCCTTTACAGCTGTGCTGCATCCTGAAAGCAAAAAAGAAAAAAGTATTGAAACTGTAATAAAACAGGCAAATACTGGTAGAAATTTTTTGTTTTTCATAATCACCCCGGTTATAAATTTTCATTATTAACGATATATTTGCAATGACCATTTTAAATCAAGATTACTATTTTTGCGCTACTTTTAAATGTGATTTTTTTAAATTACTATTTACTTAATATTCAACTCAGTCAAAAGAGGAGGAATCGTTTCTCTGATGTCTTAGGAGACAATATTTTTTCAGCCGTATTCTTGCTGCTTTTCGTTTAAAAAAGGAATTGGGCGGAGATTATCTGGGAAAATCTGACAGCAAAAATAATCAGCTTTCAATATTTAATAAATTCTGCCATTAAAATTACTTTAAATTTTTATCGGTACCATGTCAAACCATACGTCCTCTTGACATAAATAAGGCCGGGATTTAGTGGGGGAATTAATCCGTATTATAGGTGTCCGTTATCTGCAGTGCTTTGTATTTTGAAATATTGAAGCCCTGCCAGCTGTTTTGCTTTTCAAGATCTGGTTTTAGTCCTTTGAGATAGTCAGATAATTCCTGGGCCATTTGCTTCTCTTTGGGGTCCGCTGAAGTTTTAATTGTTATAAAAAACTTTTGTATTTCCGGCGCAGCATCATAGGAGAGGCTTTTTAAATAAGCGGTGTCTATCTGTCCAGATTCAAAATACCTGCTTATGTTGTTTTTTGCTATTATGACGTCAACATTTGCGAAATTTAAAATTATATAAATTGCAACTGAGATCACAAAATATGATTTAATTACAGGGAGTTTTGGGTACCAGATATAAATAATATTTACTATAAACAAAAAAAACAGCATTACCATAAAAGCCTGGGTAAATATCCTTCTATAAGTAAACCCATAGGCCTGCTCATAAACTGTCATTCTGTAAAAAGCTGATACAAGCAAAACAAAAGTAAAAATTACAAGCAGCGTAAGGAAAGCCCTTATTGCAGTAAAAATCTTTCTACTTTCTTTTTTGACAAATGTAAGGCCAAAAATTAAAATCCCAAAATTAATAATAGTTACGATAACCAGCTCAGCAAACCCCCTTCTTGCGTATTCCGCATATGTAAAAGAAGATGGGTTGATAAAAGAACTCCCGCCGAAAAGATATCTAAACTGTATAAAGGAAAATATTGCAAAAATTACATTTATTAAAAACAGGACGGTTAACAAAACTATGGGATCCAAAAATAATTTCCAATGTGTTTTATTATTTGCAGTATTACCCAAAGGCTCCGCCCCTCTCTCGTCAAAAGCCTTTAACAGAGCCCACAGAAAACAAACAGCATAAACTGAAACTGATATTATCAATAAAAAATGTTTGAATATGTTTAAAAGAGGTATGTTTATAAAAATATTTTTAAATACAATATCGGCTGACGTAAGAAGCCATAAAATAATTGCAATAAGTGGAATTGAAATCAGTACGCCAATAATAATCTTTGGCATAATTCTTCGCTTGCTTTCTTTGCCGCTGCCATCAGTCATCCTGGATAATAGCAAAAAAGGCCTGTGAATAAATCTGAAAGGTACAAAAATCCTTTTTGCTATGTCTCCAATGAATCTTACATCAGACCAGTCGTTTTTGTTTATTCTTGCAACCAGGGAGCTCAGAATGATTATAAGAATCGGAACAATCAAATAATTTAAAACTCTCAGCACTGGGTTGGAATAGATAAAGAAAGCTGATGAAAGAAGAAATATGGGAACTGCAAACAGCCACGACAAATTATTTAATTTTTTTAAAGAACCCCAAAAACCTGCCAGAAGTACTGCCATCGCCAAAATGATAAAAATCAGATAGGAAATCCCAAGTGTCTTATTGTAGAAAAGGATATCGAAAGCGATACCTGTTATTAATCCCAGTAATAAAAGCCAGTATTTTTTACGTTCCAGTTCCATAGAGATATAAATAGAATTTCTATATTATTATTTGGATAAAAATAAGTTAAAATTTAAGCCTGTCATATGTCACGGAAAGAACTGATGCAAGCAATAACTCCGGCCACCTTGCTTTATTTTACTTTAACCCAAGCCAGGAGACAACTCCGCTCTTTACTTTACCTGGAAGTGCGCTTTTTTTCAATCAGATAATATCTCAGCACTTCCTGGATAATTGCAACTGTCGGAACTGCGAGCAGCAGTCCAAGCCACCCAAAAATGGCACCTCCGGCAATCAATGAAAATATTATTAACCCTGGGTGAACCCCCACCTCGTGCTTCATAATATTGGGGGAAATAAAATAGTTATCAATCTGATGAACTGCAACAAATAAGATGACTACAAGCAAAGCTTTTAAAGGTGAAACATATAATGCTATTAAAGCTGCAGGTACAGCTCCGGCCAGAGGACCCAGGAAAGGTATAAGGTTAAATATGCCCGCCGAAAATCCCAGAAGGATGGCAAAATCCACTTTGAGTATTAAAAGAATTACTGTGCAGAGGGTCCCGACAATTAAGGAAACCAGTAACTGGGCTCTGACATATTTGCCAAACACATTATTGATTTTACCCAAAAGAATAGCTGAATGTTTTTTGTATTTTGGCGGAATGATTTTAATAAAAGTACTCACAATTATGTCTGTGTCTTTAAGTATATAAAATCCAAGAACAGGCCCGATGACGAAATTAAGAATTACATTAAAAGCAGTTATGGTTACTGATGTGGCTCTTTGGAATATGTTTATATTGGCAAGATTAAAGCCATTTAAAATATACTGTGTAATCTCTTGTGAATTGGAAGGAAGCAGATCTTTGCCGATTATATTTTCAAAATTTTTGAGCATCGAATTAGTTTTTAAGAAGTTGTTTAAAAAATCGGTGATTCCTTCAAGAAAAAAAGGAACTTTGGCTATAAATATTTTAAACTGTTCGATAACCAGCGGGATAATGAAAAACAAAAAAACAAATATAATGGATAAAAAAAGCAAATAAGTAATTGTAACGGCAAATATTTTCCTCATTCTTCTTCTTAGCAGCTTTACTACAGGGATAAGCATATAAGCAATTATTATCCCTATTAGCAGCGGAAGAATGGCTGTTTTAATAAGAAACAATATATAAAAAATCAAAGCAACAATTATTAACAAACCTATAATAGACCAGGAAAAAATCCCGACTTTTCTCATAAGATTTGAATTACCCGAATCAGCCGCCAAAAAAGGTTTTTTATTTTTTCTTTTATTATACAAACTGCCTTCTT
>Ga0194043_1002312_pt1 | contig 10532 bp, 8 predicted proteins | sample JunL4415m_MetaG_FD_161274 | JGI IMG/M metagenome (GOLD analysis project Ga0194043, IMG submission 161274) | Anoxic zone freshwater microbial communities from boreal shield lake in IISD Experimental Lakes Area, Ontario, Canada - Jun2016-L442-15m | ecosystem: Environmental > Aquatic > Freshwater >...
CGCATAGCGTTTGCCGTCGGCCTCAAATGTGAGGGCGACGGTTGGATGTCCGCTGTGAAACTGCGACTGAAGTGATTGAAGCATCTCGCCAGTGACACGGCTTCGCAGAAACAAAGCGTGGTGAACCCCCTCGATGAGCGTGCTCTTACCGCACTCGTTGGGGCCTCCGATGAGCGTTCGACAGCCGTCGAAGTCGACAGTGATATCCTTGTGAATGCGGTAGTTTTTCAGAGTGACGGAGATGAGCTTCATGGGTGTGTCTTAGCGGCAATAGGAGTGAAGGAGGTTGAGCGATTTGCGAAGAATTCGCCCCTCGTCGCCACTGGTGCCCAAGCGGGAGACGAGCTCGCGTGCCACGCCAGAAATAATTGGGTCACTAGGCCGGTTCGTGAGGGCATCAATTTCGGCCTCCGAAGGCGTTAGCTGCACTCCATCATCGACCTTGAGGCGAAGAAGCCTCGCCTCCCACGAGTCGAGAAAGTCATCCAGAGATTTTCTGGCTGCGAGCGAAAGACTGCCTCGGAGTCCGAGCTTGATGAGGCTTCTATGCGAGCCCACTGCGTGCGTCACCTGGGCTAGGATTTCGTTTAATCGGCTGGGGCCATTCTCGTCGAGCGTTATGTCGTGCGTGAGCCACTGCAATTGGCCTGTGGGCACGGGCTCCACCCGAGGCGGTTGGCCGCGGCCAACCATTGCACAGACCACATGCCCGGGCAGTTGATTCGATTTTGGAAACCGATCGATCTCGTGGCTGCCTGAAAACCATGCCTTCTGGCCCACGTCCACAAAGCCGTGCCAATCCCCCAACGCCACGTAGTCGATCTCGTCCATGGGCAGTCGGCACAGATCAATGAAGTTGGGCTGCCCCTGATCTTCTTCGTCAGCCTCCCCCGAGAAATGCTGCGTGCTGCCGTGTGCAATCACGATACGAGGCTTGGTGGAATCGCTACTAAAATCGTAACTGCGGAGCCATGCCGTGGAGTCATCAGCCTCGTGCCGCCGTAGCAGCGGGCACGGCAGGAGCACAGCCTCGTCGATCTCAACAGGCTCGCGGGCGAGGAGCATGTGAAAGTTGGGCGCGAGTTGTGCTCGTTCTCGCAGGAAGTATTCCTGTTCCCAGAAGCTGTCGTGTCCACCGTGATCGTGGTTTCCTGGAATCGCGTAGACGGGCACTCCCAGTGAACCAATCGCGTCGCACGCCGCAGACACAGTCGGCCTCGTAGGCGTTGGTGAATCGAACAGATCCCCCGCCACAACAACGAAATGGGCATTTCGCTGCCGCACCACTTCGCCGATCCGACGGACAGCATCGACCCGCTCCTGTTGGACGCGAGCCCGCTTCTGATGGTCTTGAATGCTGGCAAACGGTTTGCCGAGTTGCCAGTCTGCCGTGTGAATAAGAGTGATCATAGTGTCCTGTGTTGTACGCTCACGCCTGCATTGTGCGCCAATGCCGTGACGAGCCTATCGCAAACATCCCAAGAGTCAGTCGCCAAGGCACCCCTGAATCGAGAAACAGAATAGGTAAGATTGCAGGAGATTTATGACACACGGGAATGCTACCGAAGCGTTGAAATCCCTGCGAAGGCATGCTAGAATACCGGAGTGGAAGGTTAGAAGTATCCGATCTTATGAATCGAGTCGGCCCTCGTGGTCGCTCGTGCCAACCTCGCGAAAGCACAAGGTGGTTACTCGCTCTGGCAACAGTGCGGGAGGATACGCGTTGAAAGCGTTTTTCAGCGAAGCTTTCGGGAGTTTCTGGAGCCATAGGCTGCCTCTCAAAGCAGTCCCAAAGAACTCGAAAGCACCTTCCTTTCCGTCACGGGAAAGGGGTGCAGTATGCCGGTTGGATTTCCATCAATTCGGGTCGACAGAGACAATGTGGCCCACCATCTCTGGTGCAACAATGGCACGTGGTGGGTGCATTTCACGGTTCACTTTGATCACCGAAAACGCCGGGTTCGCAAGTCGCTCCAGACCCACTTGCTGACCGAGGCGATTGTTCGCCGAGACGAGATTTTTTCCCGCATCGATGTTGAAGGGGAGCCATTGTCGGAGCGGCAGTCGATTCGCCGCCGTGAAAGCGGCCACCGTCACCCGATCGCGATCGATTGCGCCACCCGCCTGGCCGATGCATGGCAGACGAAGAACCGCAGTGTCACGTGCACAAGTTCATCTCAATATAAAGGAGATTCCAAATGAGCGAAGAATCGAAGCTGAAATGAGAGTGAGTGGATCTAGCAACCAAGGGGTCGAAGATCGCAGCGATCGCTGGAAGATGCGGCTGACACGTACGGGTCGCTTGGCGAGGCGTGCTCACAGATTTGCTGACAGTTGTCGGCGGGAAGCATTATGGTTTGTTACGCATAAAAATAGGGCGAAGGGGCGGTCGTACCCGTGCACGCGACGCAAAATCCCCTCGATGGAGTGGTAATCTACATCGTGGGAGGTTACGGTATCTTGAGCGAATTGCGGCACGCTACGGTGGGGCCTCTCTGCAAAAAGACCAAGGTTGGCCGTGCCGTAGCGTGTAATTCACCGTGGCCGTGCTTTGACGAACGCTTCGAGAGGGCTCAACTTATGGATCGCCTCCAAAAGATTCTGAACGGGACATCGGTCAGAACGCCATGCACTCCAGTACAACAGAATTCTGGTATCCCCAGGCGACTCTCAAAGATTGTTGTGAACTGGCACGACCTTTCGGCGAGGCACGTTTGGGCTGGATATGGTGTGTTACTGGCGGCCGCTGGAATCGCAGGCACAGCATGTGCCCCATCGCGTTGGGCAGTGGCCGCTGCCATCGGTGGCCTGTGTGTTGCTACGGCAGGCTCTTATGTTGAAATCGCCGAGGGACTCCGGCGGATTATGTGCTGCGGTGGGCGATTGTTGCGTCGAAAAATCCCCAATCCTCCCGCGGATGAAAAGTGAGCACGCAAGGTGGAGGCGATTCAATTGTATGGCGGCCATAGCCGCTCGGCTGCGTTTTCTCTTAGGGAGCAGCAGTCGGAATCGCGGCGGGCAGCGGCGTGGAAACGTGGCTTCCATTCAGCGCGCTGGCGGGAGCCATTATGTGGTTTTGTTCGTCCCAGCCCATCATTGTGCTGGTACGCCAAGATTCATTGGCCATGTTCACGGCGACCACTCCCGCCATGCCAAGTTCGATTGGGCAGTTGAGCGGTTCACCGCTGCGCAGGTGATTGTGCAGGTTGGTATGGTGCAGGTGGATATCCTCGCCGCCTGTCTTTTGATGTTCGTCCAGAACTTCGCCGTCTTTGTTCTTGGCAACCCAGCCGGTGGGTGTAAAAAAGAGCGTGCCGCGATAGCCGCGGATGAGGTGGTCGATCCCGACTCGATTGCTCATCGTCCCCAGCACGTAGACCGTCATACCGCGAGGGTATTCGCAGATCATTTCGAAGTTGTCCGGAAGGTCGCGGCCATCGGGCCACTGCCAGATGCCCCCCATGCCCACGACGCGGCGAGGGTAGAGCAGATCGCACGCTTTCATGATTCGCGTGATGCGATGGATGAACAGATCGGTGGCGATTCCACCGGAGTACGTGCCGTAGGCTCGCCACTCGTGATAGTGATGCGGATTCCAGTCGATTGTGGGGGCGTGGCCGAGCCAGGCACTCCAGTCGAGATCCTGAGGCTTGGGTTGCTTGTCGTCGAGGTTTGGTAGGCGAAACGGGCCTTGTTTATCGTAGCGGCGGACGTATTCAATTTGGGCCTGCACCACTTGTCCGATCACGCCCTTTTTGATTGCCTCGCCGGCGGACCGGTAACTGTCGTCCGACAGGGCCTGCACGCCAACTTGCAGGGCCATTTTTGTCTGCTGCTGTTTCTTCATCACCGCCTGTGCTTCCGGAATGGTGTGCGTCATAGGCTTCTCGCAGTACACGCCCTTGCCGGCATCCATTGCGTCGATCGTCATCGTGCTGTGCCAATGCTCGGGCGTGGCAATCGTGACGTAGTCAATGTCCTTGATGTCGAGCACCCTGCGGTAGTCGCTGAAGGCTTGCGTTTTGAGTTTTGCAGCCGCCACGTCCGCTCGCGTCTTCCAACAATCGGCAACACCGAGGAACTCGAGATTATCGTTCTGCTTGAGCTTCAAGCACGCGTCGACATGCCCTCCCCCCATGCCCCCCACTCCAATGAATCCGACGTGGATGCGATCGTTGGCTCCGATCACACGTGCATAGCTCTTCGCTGGCAGGGCCACTGCCGCGGCAGCAACTCCGCTGGAAGCAATGAATAGCCGACGGGAAAGAGGGCCGGAGCGAGGATGTGAACGAGGATGCTTTGATTGCATAGGAATCAATGTCCAGTTGGTGGTACGGGATGGGGCTGGGGCCTAGGGAGCGATCGGTATCGCCATCAGCACCGCGCAGTAGTGGCAGGCACTTCCAGCGATGACGAAGAGGTGCCAAGTGGCATGAAAAAATCGAACTCTATTATCGCGCATCAAGAACACCGTGCCAACCGTGTAGAGCAGGCCGCCGGCCAGCATCCACCAGAGCACCGTGCTCGGCACTGCTGCCAGAATTGGCTTCATGGCGGCCGCGGGCAGCCACCCCAGCAGAACGTACGCTCCGAGGGTAACGCTGTGGAGTCGCGTGTAAAATAATTTGCAAATAATTCCTGCCAAGGCAAGTATCCACATCGATGCAAACAGGGCCCACCACCAACCCTTGTGAAGGTAGGTCAGCGAGATCGGCGTGAACGTGCCGGCGATGAGCAGAAAGATACAGACTTGGTCAACGGTCCGAAAAAAGTGACGCAACGGAGGTTGCTCGAAGGTGTGCGACAAAGTGGAAGCAGCATAGAGCGCCATCAGCGTGGCGCCATAAATGCTCACCCCGATTACCTGCAAGGTGGTGCCATGGACAACTGCTCGATTCACCAAGATTGCTGTTCCTACGATTGACAGAACCAGCCCGCATCCATGGGTCAGTAAGTTGGCAAGCTCATCGGGCGGCGATAGCGGAGCAGACGTGCTGGGTGGTTCGAGTGCTGGCCTGCGCATAGAATTCATGGAATTCGTGGAATTTCAGCAGGCCCGACGTTGTTGCGGCACATGAATTCCATGGTTGCCATGAATGCCATGAATGTGATGATTCATAGAGTATCCTAGCCGCACGATCAGTGGCAAGAGAGAGTAGACGAGTCTGGAGTTCTCGGCTCTATTGAGAGGCATGTTCGCTAGCACATTGAGGCCCATAGGCCGGTCAGTGGGTTCACGTTTTCTCTGAGACCTCGACGTTCAACGATGATCCTTGGGAGGTCGCAATGAATGCAATCGCCAGCTCTCAAACTCCCGTGCAAACGCATCGGTCATTCCGAACGTGCTGGTTCGAAGCGGTGGATCGATTTGTGATGGGCATCTATCGCAACGGATTCGTGCAAAGCCTTATTCTTCACGTGACTTTGCTGCTCGTGCTCGCAACGCTCGTAATCGCTCCAGAGATGCCCGCCAAACAGTTGCGGTTGGCTTTGGATTTTGCAGCACCGTCAGAGCACGCCGCCGATCTACAAGCCGTCGAACTGTCGCCGTTTGTTTTGGAACAACCGGGAGACCCGGCAGCCGAAGAGGCTGCTGCAACGAGCGAGATTCTGGCAGAAGTTCCTGTGCAGTCCGACAGTGTAGCCGACGTGGGAATGATTGAGATGGCGAATTGGGTCGACGTGGATCCGCTCAACGGCATTGATGCTAACGACCTTCTTAGGGAGGTGCCGTCGGCTGTACGAATGGCACGCCACGCCGGGCTTCCAAGAGGATCACAGGCAGATCGGGGCGATCTGGCGAGTGGCATCCGCCTTGCCGGAGGGAACGGCGGTGCGGGCAGTGGAATGAGCGGCGAGATTGGCCGCCGCCTCAGGGTTGCCGGAGCAGGCACCGGCGATGTGCAGGTTTCGATTGCATGGAACAACTTGAACGATATTGATTTGCACGTGATGGTGGAGGCGATACCTCCACAGGCAGGTGTGTCGATCATCAACTTTATGAATCGCCGAGGATCATGCGGCGGTTGGCTGGACGTTGATCAGAATATCCAGCCCACGACTCAGCATGCAGTCGAAAATATTTTTTGGGCTAGCGGGATCGCTCCATACGCCCAATACACAGTGGCCGTCCATCACTACCACGACTGGGGTGGCCCCAATCCAACGGAAGTGGCTGTGGTTATTCTCGTTGACGGCAAGCAAACGCATTTTACCACCAGCGTTTCCGCAGCGGCTCCACTGAAAGTAGTCACGAGCTTTGTTCGATCACGCAACGCTGCGGCCCAAAGGGAGTTGTTGCTTGTGCATCCGCAGGCCGAGGTTACCAGTCGCTCAACGCAGCGGCCCGTTGCCCGTGGCGTGAGCGAGTGATTGATTTCCTAGTTTGTGTGACGGCATGGGCAAGCAATACTGCCCGCATGGGAATGACTGCGACGTTCGGCACTGCCGTCTGGATGGTGGGGTTTGCGACTACTGCCACCGCTCCACGCCCCGGGATTCGCTCAATTCAGCCACTGCCCGCCATGCCGTTTTCAACGGCGGAGTCGGTGGGTAGAATCTGGTCCAGCGATGCGTGTTTTCGTCCCCCTAAGGTTGAACCCCACACACAAAGAGCGGTGGTGGTAGCGGTGGGGTTGGAGCGAAAAACATGCGTTTGGAGGGTAGGCGAATGGTTAGCGGCCACACTGGAAATGTGGTGCCCCGTAAGGGGTTGCGGGTTCGAGCCCCGTGCCCTCCGCTGCAACGAGTCCTAGGAAAAATGATCAGACGATGGCGGTTCTGCTTGACATTAAAAATGCCTCGAAACGCTACGGCGATCAGGTTCTTCTCGAGAGTGCGTCGGCCACGATTACCGACGACGGTAAGGTTGGGTTTGTTGGCCGTAACGGCGCTGGAAAAAGCACGCTTCTGCGGGTGATTCTCGGCGAAGAGGAGCTCGACAGCGGCGAGGTGATCCGGCACCCGCGGCTGAATTTAGGCTATCTTCGGCAGCATGACCCATTTTTGCCAGGTGAAACGGCCCTTGCATTTCTGATGCGAGACAGCGGCCAGTCGGACTGGAAGTGCGGCGAGGTGGCCGGGCAGTTTGAACTCAAGACCCGCCACCTCGAAGGCCCCGTTGCCACGCTTTCTGGCGGCTGGCAAACCCGAGTGAAGCTGGCGGCACTCCTCCTTCACGAGCCCAATTTATTGCTTCTGGACGAGCCGACGAATTTTCTCGATCTGCGCACCCAAATCCTGCTGGAACATTTCCTGCGGGGATACAAGGAAGCCTGCCTGATCGTATCGCACGACAGGGCGTTTCTTGCCGCCACGTGCGATCAGACGCTCGATCTTTCTCGCGGCAAGCTCACGGTCTACCCAGGCAAGATCGATGCGTTTTTGGAATTTCAAAAGGAGCAACGGCTCCACGTTGATCGCACCAATGCCGCTGTGCTCACCAAGCGCAAGCAACTTGAGGAGTTTATTGCCCGCAACAGAGCCCGCGCCTCGACGGCATCCCGCGCAAAATCAAAGAGCAAGCAGCTCGAACGGCTGGAGGTTGAAGAAGTCGCTATCGATAGCCCGACGGCAGCCATTCGCTGCCCGATGGTGTCGCCTCGCAAGGGGCCAGCCGTGCGGTGCCGCGGCCTTTCGATGGGCTATGGCGAGAATGCCGTGGCCTCCGGAATTGACGTGGAGATCGTGCACGGATCGCGGGCCGCGATTGTGGGCGACAACGGCCAAGGGAAGACCACGTTTCTGCGCACACTTGTCGATTCACTCCAGCCTCTCGCCGGTGAAGTGAAATGGGGCTATGGGTGCGAGATTGGCATCTATGCCCAGCACGTCTATACAAGCCTACCGGCCGAGCAGACTGTGCTCGACTATCTCGAGCGAGCCGCAATGATCGGCACCAAGTCGCAGCAAATTCTCGATCTCGCAGGCGCGATGCTCTTTCGGGGCAGCGCTGTCAATAAGAAAGTTTCCGTGCTCTCCGGGGGCGAGCGTGCTAGGCTCTGCATGGCGGGCTTACTCTTGGGCCCTTTTAATGTGCTTGTGCTCGATGAACCGGGCAACCATTTAGACGTTGAGACAGTCGATACGTTGGCCGAGGCACTTCTGGACTACCGGGGCACGCTGATTTTCACGAGCCACGATCGCTCGTTTATGAAGACGGTCGCCACGAATGTTGTGGAGGTTAAGGACGGCAGAGTGCTCAACTATCTGGGCGACTATGCGGCCTATCTGGCTGCCGTGACTCGCGAGATTGATGATGCGGATGCCATCGAAGCTGGTGTCCAAGGCCAGCGGATTCAACCCGTCGCGAGCCGCAAGCCGCCGCCATCGGGCAGGACCCCAGTCCATCCATCTTCAGCCCGTACCGAACGCGACATCCGCAAGGAGGTTACCAACCTCGAACGCACGATCGCCAAGCTGGACGCCGAAAAGCGGCAGCACAATTCAGACCTTCTAGCCGCGACCGATCCTACCGAGGCCCTGCGGTTGCACCATGCAATGACGGCCGTCGGCGAAAAGCTGGCCGCTGCCGAAGAACGTTGGCTGGCCATACAAGATGAGCTTGCCTAACGCGACGCAAGCTGATTGTGCTAGCAGACGACGCCGAGCAATGTGGCTCAGTCACTTGGGCGAAGAAACCGAGCATGTGGAAAGAATTTATTGCACGGGCGACTGCCAGCCAGCGATCGAAAGTCTTCGGGCCGCGTGACCAATGCAATCGGTCGGCTGCAGATCCCCTTTGCGGCGAGAAACGTTGATCGATCGATCAGTTCGAGTGCCGATTCGTAGTACGCTGGAAGATCCTCAAAGCGTTCGTGGGCATCAATCACCCCGGTGCTCCGCATGTGGGGCAGTTGGTAGAGGAGCGACCAGCCGTAGATTTCTGTAGGGAGCGTTCTGTGACGCTGCGGCGGCGATCCATCGTCAACGTTTGGAATCGCCTGAGCGTGCAGCACGTCGTCGGGCGTGAGTAACGCAGCCACTAGACGGCATCGCAGGCCGATGGCACGGTGGCGTTTCAGAGCCCGTTGGAGCCCTGGTCGCGACTGCGGGGCCACCGGCCACAGCAGACCGTTAGGGGATACGTGGACGTGCCACTTCGAGTCCATCGAGCCATCATGCGGGCGGTATAGAATCGCTGTTCCGACAACCAGCGGTCGGTAAACAGGCCTTCTGGCGAGCGAGGGTGCAGGTTCGCCATGGTCGGCCGAAAACCTCTCGGGCACGATCCGTACCACGGCGGCAGTCACTGTTGGCCAGCCCGGGGTCTTTTTGGAATGATTTGTGCCGGGCTTTTTTTCCACGGAATGCCTCACGGTGTTGGGTAGGAATAGAACGCCTAGGGAAACCTTATCAACCGCTTGGACAACCTTGGTCTCTGGCCATTGGGCGGACTCGTTTTTCGCCTCTTGCGGTCGTGGCTTCGCTCGCCCAGCAATGTCCGAGGCAAGGGCGTGCTGAGAGAGGTGGGTGAGGGTACTCTTAGGCTCCTAGAAACAGCGGATGCCAGGCGTTTGTCTGCCCGCTGTCTATGGATTTCCTATCGAAAGGCTTTCATGGATTCCTTGAGCCGACACGAGCAACTGCTGCGGGTGTTTCACCTGATCGACATTCTCATGAGCGCGAAGCAACCGCTCTCAACGATGGAATTGAAGGACCGCCTACAAAGCCGGGGCGTGATTGATGACATGTCGGAAAAAAATATTCGGCGCGATATCGAGTTTCTTGAGAAGTTTGGATATGCCGTGACGGCATCGAAGAAGCGTTCGCCCCGCGGAGCGCTTTGTCATGCATGGGCGATCGCATCCGGTCGCGGTGCTCGGGAGCTTTCTGCTCCGGTCATCTCGCTGCCAGAATTACTATCGCTGGCGGTTGCCCGTGATTTTCTCTCACCGTTGGCTGGCACGTTTTACTGGAGAGGGATCAGCCAACTCATCGCAAAACTCGAAAAGATTGCCACGCCCGAACTGCTGGCCTATGTAGACGCTCACAAAGAGGGGCTCGTCGTGCATCCCAAGCCCCCTGCCGCAAAGTATCGTTCCCGCACGCTCAATGCGATCAATCGGGCGATTCGCAACACGTTGGAACTGTCTATCCGCTATACGAGCCTCGCCGATATGAAGCCCAAGACCTATCACATCCACCCTGAGGGAATCGTGCTCTACGACGGCAGTATTTATATTGCCGGTTACCGCGCCCCAGCAGCCTCGCCGAAACAACGCTCGAAGCCCGCCAGCGAAGAAGCAATGCGATTTTTTAAGCTCGACCGCGTGCAGAGCGCGAAGCCATCATCACGGACATTCCAGCGGCACAAACAGACGATCGAATCGCTGCTCGCCGACAGCATGACGATATTTCGTTCGGAGGAACCGGCTCGACGTTACCGGATTGCGATCGATGCCTCGCGTGCCCGATGGGCCTGCGAGAAACCATTTCACCCGAGGCAGAAGGTACGGATGCAGTTCGACGGTAGCGTGATTCTAGACATCGACCGCGCCTGGGATGACGAAATGATTCCGCAGCTGCTCGGC
>Ga0194043_1002314_pt1 | contig 10530 bp, 10 predicted proteins | sample JunL4415m_MetaG_FD_161274 | JGI IMG/M metagenome (GOLD analysis project Ga0194043, IMG submission 161274) | Anoxic zone freshwater microbial communities from boreal shield lake in IISD Experimental Lakes Area, Ontario, Canada - Jun2016-L442-15m | ecosystem: Environmental > Aquatic > Freshwater >...
GTGTAGTGCGGATAGTCCAAAAGACCGTTCATAAAGCTATCCTGGGCGGCAGATTCGCCATCACCAAGAGCTCCTGGGATCAGCCTAATCACCGCGTCCATCATCGCCATAGCGGGGATTTCACCCCCAGAAAGGACGAAATCACCGATAGAGATCTGCAAATCCACATTTCGATCAACAAAACGTTGGTCGACTGCCTCATACCGACCGCAAATGAAGCTCAAATTGCCATATTGGAGAATGTCAGCAGCCATTTTCTGAGAAAACCGCTCACCTTGAGGCGCTAATAGGCAAATAGGGCCTGTTTTAAGATTGGCAGCCTGATGGGCTGCTTTGATTTGCGCAACAGTATCTTCCAAGGGTTTGGCCATCATGACCATCCCTGGGCCACCGCCATAGGCGCGATCATCTACCGTCTTGCGAGAATCAGAACAAAAATCTCTCGGATTCCACAGATGAACACTGGCTAGTGATTGCTCACATGCACGACCAGTTACGCCCCACTGCGTTAAAGCGGAGAACATTTCTGGGAATAAAGTCACAACGTCAAAGCGCATATCTATATTCGTCGGTTTATTTTTTATTCGTTCATCACCAATCACTCTGCCAATCGAGAGTAATCGTTTTATTAGCCAAGTCTACGTTTTGCACTACTTCTTTTACAAATGGCACTAATTGTTTAGTCGTTTTGCTAGATGCATCGCCAAGTGCAATGACACCATGTGCGCCATTCTCAGTGACATCAAGGACCTCACCAAGCGCTTCGTTTTGCAGATTCACTGCACTGCAACCAATTAGATCAACCCAATAATAAGACTCACTATCGGTCATCGGAAATGCATCACGCGCTACTAATATTCTGGCGCCTTTTAATGCGAGCGCTTGATCGCGATCGCTCACGCCCTCTAGCGCCATCACGACATTGCCGCTATGCATCTTGGCGCTCTTAACTTTATATTGAGTCAAAGAAGCCTGCTCTACAGACGCAGAAACACCTGCATCCCTACGCGGGATCAGAGATAGCCAAACAGCTTTAGAAGAAAGAAGTGCTACAGGCTCTGATGAGTGAGGTCTAACCTTCACTTGACCCTGCAATCCTTGTGCCTCAGAAACGGCGCCAAGTTCAATTAAATCACTCAGGGAAGGTGCACTCATTTGAAAGACACCCTATTTTCCCGAAATAAAACTACTGAAATCCTGCCGCCAAAAACTCCACCGCAAGGATGAAGTCTTTAGCAAAGTGATTTAAACAGCAGGATTATTTTTGATCAAACGAACAACGGTTGGAGATATTTGCGCGCCAACACCAGTCCAATAAGTTAAACGATCTTGAGCGATGCGCATAGCTTGCTCAGTTGCAACTGCTTGTGGATTGAAATAGCCAATGCGCTCGATAAAATTCGAGTCACGACGGTTGCGCTTATCAGTAGCAACAATGCTGTAAAAAGGGCGCTTCTTAGAACCGCCGCGTGCCAGTCGAATGACGACCATACTTATTCCTTAAAAAATCTAAAATGAAAAATCTTGGGCTCCGGCCCACCAAAGTAACGCATGGTAGAGCGGAAAACCTCATATTCTAGACGAAAACCCCTACTTCTTCCACCTATTTAAGCGCCTAAGCCAGTAGAATAGAATCCTCCAGTTAATAAAAAATACATATAAAACAATAACTTATATAAATATGCCCACAACCATTGTGACCCACGCCCTCTTAAAAGAGCCCCCCAGGAGCTTCTCAAGTAACCTATTTGTGGTGTTTTTGTCTCTGGGTATCGCACTCTTAACTGGATGCGCTAACGTCATTCCACCCTGTAACGCTAAAACTAGCCCCCCTAGCAGCGAACTTCGCAACACCAAATGGGAGCTTACCCGCTGGAACTTACCTCCTAATAGCAATGGTGAGGTGCGTACCCGCCAAATTCCACAAGGCGATACAAGCAATCCCATTCAAATGAGCTTTGATGCTGCTGGTCAGCGCGTGAGTGGCTTTTCTGGCTGCAATCGATTTACTGCACAGTTGGATGAAGACAATCGTGGCTTTACCTTCACTAAGATTGTGAGCACCAGAATGGCATGCGCACCACAACGTCAAGAATTAGAAAATGACTTCCTGTATGAGCTCAATGACTATCGCAGCATCGTCCGTAATGGCGATCAATTACTGATGATTGGAGTTGATCGTGAAGTATTGAGCTTTACTCAGCGTCCCAATGTCAATAAATAAGTAAGTCAATCAAAAGATAAAAGATTAATGAAAAACTCCAAACTCATTTTTTGCGCCCTCGGATTTTTTTTCCCAGGCAGTGGACTCAACTGCTTTTACTTGCAAGGCCTCAAATCTTTTTGGGCCTGGGCTCAATTATTTGCTCTGATTGGCGGTATTGCTGGTTGGATGATTTTAAAGGACGCCCACTTTCACTCTGCACCTGGTTGGGTTCTCATCACTTTTGGTTTTATTGCTATAGAAGCTAGTTGGTTAACTACGATTGCCTTCGGTCTTCGCCTTGATGAGAAGTGGGATGCGCAATTTAATCCTGGCATTGAAGATCGCCATCGTACTCGCTCTGGCTGGCCAGTGATTCTGACTGTGATCTTCTCACTCGTACTTGGTGCTGCTGTGATGATGACTTTTTTAGCCGTCTCTTTTGAGCAATTCTTCATCTCTCAACTTCACGAAGCGAGAAAGCTATCCCAATAACTTTAGAACTGCTCTACCTCTAACGCGTTCGTAGAGTGGCCGCTTTCAATAATTGAAGTTGCTAGGGCGCTAGCTTGTGGCAATAAATTCTCTGCAAAGAAACGTGCCGTAGCAATTTTGGCACTATAAAAAGCGGGGTCACTATCGCGTAAACGCTCTGCAGCCAAAAGACTACGGGCCATTTGCCAACCACCCAGCACTAAACCAGATAAGCGTAAATAAGCAAAGCTACCGGCATAAACCGCTTTGGCATCGCTCTTCGCATTTGCCACAATATAAGCCACTACTTCTTCAAATGCTATGCGTCCTGCAGTCAACTGCTTGAGTACTGCTTGAGCATCTGCTGAGGCGCTTGCTACTAACTCTTTTTCTGTTTGGACGATTTTTTGTGAAAATACTTTTGCAGTAGCACCACCATCTCTTACTGTTTTTCTGCCAAGCAAATCATTTGCCTGAATGGCAGTAGTACCTTCATAGATCGTCAAGATACGAGCATCACGATAGTGTTGAGCTGCACCCGTCTCCTCGATAAAGCCCATACCACCATGCACTTGGATGCCTAAGCTAGCAACCTCGATTGACATCTCCGTTGAGAATCCTTTCACAATCGGCACTAAGAATTCATAAACGGCTTGACTAGTTTTACGCTCAGCTTCGTCAGGTGCTGCATGCTGCGCATCATAAGCAGCAGCAGCGTAATACGCCAATGCTCGAGAAGCTTCTGTATAAGCACGCATTGTCATCAGCATGCGCTTGACATCTGGCTGATGAATAATCGCTACTGGACCAGGGGATCCCGCCAGATCACGACTTTGCACACGATCTTTGGCATATTGCACCGCTTTTTGATAAGCACGCTCAGCTACTGCAATACCTTGCATGCCTACTGCAAAGCGAGCGGCATTCATCATCACAAACATGTACTCCAGACCGCGATTCTCTTCACCAACCAGGTAGCCGATAGCGCCGCCATGATCACCAAACTGCAGTACTGCGGTTGGGCTCGCTTTAATGCCCAGCTTGTGCTCAATTGATACACAGTGAACATCGTTACGCTCGCCCAAAGAGCCATCAGTGTTGACTAAAAACTTAGGTACTACAAATAATGAAATCCCCTTAACGCCCTCAGGTGCATCAGGTATTCTAGCCAGCACTAAATGGACAATATTTTTTGCCATATCGTGCTCACCATAGGTGATATAGATTTTGGTACCAAATATTTTGTAGGTGCCATCACCTTCAGGCACAGCTTTAGAGCGGACCATCGATAAATCAGAGCCTGCCTGCGACTCGGTTAAGCACATGGAGCCAGTCCACTCGCCAGAAATCATATTCGGCACATATTGCTCTTGGATTTCTGGGCTAGCTGCAGTTAACAAGGCTTCAATTGCGCCATCAGTCAACATGGGACATAAAGCAAACGACAAACTGGCTGAGTGAACCATTTCAAAACAAGCAGCGGCAATTAACTTTGGTAAGCCTTGGCCACCAAACTCAGCTGGATGCACTACCCCCTGCCAACCAGCAGCAGCAAATTGCGCAAACGCTTCTTTAAAACCAGGCGTTGTAGTAACAACACCATCCTTCAATGAGCTTGGATTTTGATCACCAGGCCAATTGAGTGGTGCAACAACGTCTTGATTGAACTTTGCAGACTCTTCCAGAATTGCTGGAGCCAAATCAACATCAGCACCTGCTTGTGCATAAGAAGGATAAGCCACCACATCTGCTAGCCCAGCTAACTCATTCATCACAAACAACATGTCTTTTACTGGGGCTACGTATGGCATTACCGCTCCTCTTGATTCAAGTCAAATAATGCAATCACTCTTAGCCAAGCGCTTTAGTCAGTTCTGGCACTGCAGTATTGAGATCGGCTACTAAACCATAATCAGCAACACTAAAAATTGGAGCCTCAGGATCCTTATTGATAGCAACAATCACTTTGGAGTCCTTCATACCTGCCAAATGCTGAATTGCGCCAGAGATACCAATCGCGATATAGAGCTCGGGAGCCACAATCTTGCCAGTTTGGCCAACTTGATAATCGTTGGGCACATAACCTGCATCCACCGCAGCACGCGAAGCGCCTAAAGCAGCACCTAGCTTATCAGCCAATGGGGCGATAAGCTCCTGGTACTTCTCACCAGAACCCAGACCGCGACCACCAGAAACAATAATCTTGGCAGCAGTCAGCTCTGGACGATCAGACTTGGTCAGTTGACGACCAATAAAAGACGATGAAGCTTTACTTTCAATGGGAGCTTGTTTTTCAATCGATGCAGAGCCGCCATTAGCAGCAACCGGATCAAAACCAGTAGTACGCACTGTGATCACTTTTACCGGATCATTTGTTTGCACAGTAGCAATCGCATTACCAGCGTAGATAGGACGCTCGAAAGTATCGCTACTGAGAACCTTAGTAATATCAGAGAGCTGAGCAACATCTAACTTAGCAGCAACCCGTGGCAACACATTCTTACCATTAGCAGTTGCTGGAGCCAAAATATGACTGTAGTGATTTGCAATCGACAGAATCTGTGCTGCTAAAGGCTCGGCTAATTGATCAGCAAGATTGGGGGCATCCACTTGAATCACCTTGCGCACACCTGCAATTTGAGCTGCAGCAGTTGCCACAGCATCAGTGCTACTTCCAGCAACTAGCACATCTACATCGGCAGAGCATTGCAAGGCAGCCGCTACAGCATTTAAGGTAGCCGCTTTTAAGGATTGATTATCGTGTTCAGCAATCACGAGAGAGGCAAGAGTAGTCATTTAAATTACCTTCGCTTCATTTTTAAGTTTGTCTACCAAAGACGCTACATCAGCCACCATGACGCCAGCGCTCCGCTTAGGTGGCTCTTCGACTTTCAGAGTTTTAAGACGTGGAGCAATATCGACACCCAGATCCTCAGGTTTCACAATATCAATAATTTTTTTCTTGGCCTTCATGATATTGGGTAGAGTGACATAACGAGGTTCGTTCAGACGTAAGTCAGTAGTAATCACTGCTGGCAAAGTCAGAGCAATTGTTTCTAAACCACCATCGACTTCGCGCGTCACAGTAGCCTTACCGTCAGCTACCACCACTTTAGATGCAAAAGTTGCTTGCGGGATATCTAAAAGACTAGCTAACATTTGGCCTGTTTGATTGCTATCATCATCAATCGCTTGCTTACCAAGGATGATGATTTGAGCAGATTCTTTGTCAGAGAGCGCCTTCAGAATCTTGGCTACAGCGAGTGGCTGCAGGTCGGCATCAGACTCTACTAATATTGCGCGATCAGCACCAATCGCTAAAGCAGTCCGTAATGTTTCTTGGCATTGCGTTGCGCCTGCACTAACCACCACTACTTCAGTTGCAATGCCTGCTTCTTTTAAGCGCACCGCCTCTTCAACAGCAATTTCATCAAAAGGATTCATACTCATTTTGACGTTGGCAAGATCTACACCAGAACCATCAGACTTCACTCGAATTTTGACGTTGTAATCAACGACACGTTTTACTGCAACTAAGATCTTCATTGGGAATTCTCAATATTGACAAAAATTTACAAGCATTTGCTTAACTTCTTATTTTATCCGCACCAAGCCTTAAGAACTAGACATCAATAGCGGTGGCAGACCCAGCTTGCTTGCGCAGTTCAAACTTCTGGATTTTTCCAGTTGAGGTCTTTGGCAGTTCCCCAAACACAATTGCCTTGGGTACTTTAAAGCCAGCCAAATGCTGCTTACAGTGCGCAATGATATCTGCCGGGGTTACTTCAACGCCAGGCTTGATTTCTAAGAAGGCACATGGGGTCTCACCCCACTTTGGATCAGGCTTAGCAACCACTGCCGCGGCCATCACTGCAGGGTGACGGTATAGAACATCCTCTACCTCAATAGAAGAAATATTTTCTCCGCCAGAAATAATGATGTCCTTACTACGGTCTTTAATCTTGACGTAACCATCTGGGTTCATTACCGCCAGGTCACCCGAATGAAACCAACCGCCCTCAAATGCTTCTAGAGTGGCTTTCTCATTCTTCAGGTAGCCCTTCATGGTGATGTTCCCTTTAAACATAATCTCACCCATCGTTTCACCGTCAGCAGGAACGGGCTGCATGGTTTCTGGATTCAGCACATCAATTGCTTGTTGCAGGTGATAACGCATACCTTGACGTGCGTTCAAGCGAGCGCGCTCACCAATATCTAAATCATCCCACTCATCTTGTCTCACACAAATTGCAGCGGGACCATAAGTCTCCGTTAAACCATAGACATGCGTTAAATCAAAGCCCAGTTTTTCCATACCTTCAATGATTGAGGCTGGCGGTGCAGCCCCTGCAATGAGGCCCCTCACGCCTGAAGGTACGTCTACCTTCAGTTCATCTGGGGCATTAACCAAAAGGTTATGAACAATCGGTGCGGCGCAGTAGTGAGTTACCCCATACTCTTTAATTGCAGCAAAAATATTGGGTGCATCGACACGGCGCATACAAACATTAACACCTGCACGCGCTGCGATAGTCCACGGGAAACACCAGCCATTGCAATGGAACATGGGTAGCGTCCACAAATACACCGGATGCTTATTGATATCCCAATCTAATATATTTGATACTGCATTAATTGCTGCACCACGATGGTGGTAGACAACCCCTTTAGGATTACCTGTAGTGCCCGAGGTGTAGTTCAAGCAAATTGCCTGCCATTCATCTGCAGGCATCTGCCATGCAAAGTTTGGGTCACCCTCAGAGAGTAGTTTTTCATAAGTGAGTATGCCGAGCTTCTCACCTGCTACTTCAAATTCTGTTTCTTCAACGTCGATGACTAAAATGTCACGACCACTTTCTTTTTGAGCGATCTCTAGTGCTTTTTTCATCACCGCTGAAAATTCTGGATCAACGATCACCACTTTGGCTTCGCCATGATTGAGCATGAAGGCAATCGAATCTGCATCTAAGCGGGTATTCAGGGCATTTAATACGGCGCCTGACATCGGAATACCAAAATGTGCTTCTACCATCGGTGGTGTATTAGGCAACATCACTGCAACCGTATCTCCCAAGCCAATGCCATGCTTTTGCAAAGCACTCGCAAGACGGCGGCAGCGCGCATCCGTTTGCTGCCATGTTTGCCGTAGCTTCCCATGAATGATGGCAGTCTTATTGGGATAAGTCTGCGCTGAACGCTCTAAAAATAGCAGTGGGGTAATCGGAGTGAAGTTCGCCGAATTGCGATCCAAACCTTGTTCATAAATATTTGCCATCATGCACTTTCAATAACAGTTCTTTAATTCCATTGGGACGACTTAAATGTCTGCTAGCGCCTTGACATGAGCCACTACGCTTCGGCCTAAGGCAGAAAGGTTATAACCCCCTTCTAAGCAGCTCACGATGCGACCTTGCGCATACTCTTTCGCAATTTCCTTAAGGCGCTGCGTGATCCAAACATAATCGTCTTCTACTAAACCCATTTGACCTAAGTCATCTTCACGATGTGCATCAAATCCAGCAGAAATAATGATGAGCTCTGGCTCGAAGTTACGCAAGGCGGGCAACCAGCGCTCTTCCACAATCGAGCGAACTACATCACCACGAGTAGATGCAGGCAAAGGTACATTCACCATATTGTCCGAAGGATCTAATCCGCTGTATGGATAAAAAGGGTGCTGAAAAAAGCTACACATCATGACGCTGGGGTCATTGAAAAATGCAGCCTCGGTGCCATTACCGTGATGCACATCAAAATCAATAATCGCAACACGCTTAATGCCATAGGCTTCCTGAGCATAACGGGCTGCAACTGCAACGTTATCGAACACACAAAAACCCATAGAGCGGGTTGGCTCAGCATGATGTCCGGGAGGTCTGACAGCACAAAAAACGTTATCGACTTCACCTTTCATCACCGCATCAACGCCTGCTATTGCAGCACCTGCTGCACGCAATGAAGCCCGGTAGGTATGAGGGTTCATAATGGTGTCACCATCAAGCATGAAGTAACCGCTCTCTGGAGCGCGGTCTCTGACAAATGCAACATGGTCTGGACTATGTACTAATTCCAATTGATCTTCGGTTGCTAAGGGGGCATCCAAATGATGAAGGAAGCGATCTACGCCACTACGGATCAATTGATCATTGATCGCCTGAATTCGCTCAGGGCATTCTGGATGATGACTTCCCATCTCATGTTTCAGAAAGTCTGGATGAGTTATGTATCCTGTTGTCATTACTCTAAATCCTTAATAGCAAAACTCTTATTTTTATAATCTTAGTAAACGTGTTTATTTCTCAAAAAACCATTACAGCGCGCAGGCATCTTTATGTTTCCTGCTTAATGCTAACCTTGCTTCTGGCAGCCTGCTCGAGCACACCAACGCCGCCAACCAAGCCAGAGCAACCCATCGTAAACCAAGCTGATGATGTGGCCACTGAAGCGCGAGTCAGTCAAAACCTCAATGAATTGCTTAGCCAAATCTCCCAAACCCAAGAAATCCCCCTACAAAGCCTAGAATCGGGCTTTCTAGATGCTAAAACGATTCCCTCAATACGCAAATTGGTATTACCCCCATCGGGCACTTTTAAGAAAAATTGGCTAGCCTACCGTAAGCGCTTTATTGAACCTATACGCCTGAAGGCTGGAAAGGCCTTTTGGGAAGAAAATCAGGCCTTTTTAAGCCAAGTTGAGCAGGACTCTGGGGTTCCCGCCGAGATCATCATTGCCATTATTGGCATTGAGACTATATATGGACGCCAAACTGGTAATTTTCGCGTCAAGGATGTCTTATCCACCCTAGCCTTTAGCTACCCCGAGACTCCAAATAAGCCAGCACGTGAGCAACTTTTTAAAGATCAACTCAAAGAACTCATCCTCTTATGTTGGACAGAAGCAGGCGGCAACTTGCCTGCAAAGAATAATGCACAAGGCGTCAATAGCGCTCGCTTTAGCGCCTGCCTAAATCAAAACAGCTCCTACGCTGGCGCAATTGGTCTTCCCCAGTTCATGCCCAGTAGTATTCGTAGCTTTGCAGTCGATGGTGATGGCGACGGCAGAATCGATTTGAAGCAAAGCCCAAAAGATGCCATTGCTAGTGTTGGTAACTTCATGAAAAAACATGGTTGGCAAAGTGGCATGCCCATTTCTTTTCCTGTGCAAGACAACGCTATATTAGCCGCTAAGGCGCTAGCTGATGGAGAGCCACAGCTAAAACATACAATTCAAGAACTAATTGAAAAAGGGATTCTGACTAAGCAACAAGGTGACCTGCAAAGTGGCGGTGTTGAACCCAACAGCAAAGCCTTTATTGTGGATCTACCCTACCCAGATAAAGATGGCACAGACCAAGTTCAATACTTTGTGGGTTTAAATAACTTTCTCACGATTGTGCAATACAACCGGAGTTACTTCTATGCGCAAAGTGTTGCTGAGTTTGCAGAAGCTCTAGGATATAAGAATCAAAGCGTAGTGCCAGTAGAAAATACTAGCAAAGCGGTAGATATCAAAAGCGCTAATGAAAAACCCAAGCATAAGAAATCAAACGCAAAAAAGAAGCCTAAAGTAAATTAAGCTGATGAGTTAGGCCGGAAAAACCCCAGTAGATAAGTAGCGGTCGCCACGGTCGCAGACAATAAAGACAATCGTGGCATTCTCAACTTGACGCGCAATGCGCAGGGCGACAACTAAAGCTCCACCAGCGGATATACCGCAGAAGATACCCTCTTCTGCCGCTAAACGGCGCGCCATCTCTTCAGCATCCGCTTGCGTAACGTATTCAATCAGATCTACTTTATCGCCTTGGTAAATCTTCGGGAGATACTCGGGAGCCCATTTACGGATTCCCGGAA
>Ga0194043_1002318_pt1 | contig 10517 bp, 8 predicted proteins | sample JunL4415m_MetaG_FD_161274 | JGI IMG/M metagenome (GOLD analysis project Ga0194043, IMG submission 161274) | Anoxic zone freshwater microbial communities from boreal shield lake in IISD Experimental Lakes Area, Ontario, Canada - Jun2016-L442-15m | ecosystem: Environmental > Aquatic > Freshwater >...
TATCGGCAGCGGTCATCGGAGGCCTAGGAATATGGCTGGCCGGCATGCTGGGGCTATCGTTCTCAAGCACCATCATGGGCGTCGGCGGCGGGGTCATCATCGCGGTGGTGCAGTCGGGGACGCCCTTGGCGCGCTTGTGCGGCTTCCTGATCGGCTTTGTGCTGGGCATCTTCTTCACGGCGATGCGGCTCGGGTTACTTCCGGGCGGCTCCTCTGTCGCCGGCATGGCCGTCGCGCTGGTCATCGTGATGTTGATCATTACCATCGTGTCCGGCTTCACGGCGGACCGGATCAGCGCGTGGACGATGCTGCTGGGTGGCCTGGTCTTCATCTCCGGGTTTCTCCCGGTTACCTCATCGGCCCCCTGGACCGCTTCTGCGCAGCTGCCTGCGTACTGCTTCTCGTTGCTGGCCATGGCGGGAATCGGGTTCCTGACGATCATTCCCGCCGAGCTCGTGCCGGATCGGGGAACTGAACGTGCGCAAGCGCCGAATCGTTCCGCGAACCCGACTCCAGCCGCTGTGATTCCTGAGTCAAGCCCGCAATCAGCCGCGCACCTTGACGAGATGTTGGGAGGTTCTTCGTGAGGCAGTCCGGACGCGCACTGAGAACCGCAGCAGTCGTCGCTGCTGTATCCGTAGTGTCCCTAGCCATGGCCGCTGGTGGTGGCCCGGTTGATCCAGCCGCCGCAAGCGCAGTCGCAGCCGCCGACGGAGCAAGCACGGCGGGCAACGATGCGCTGAACGTGACAGTCGGCAAGGTCGTGGATGCGTCCACGGACGCCGCCGGACAGGCTTGGGCGCAAGGGCTCTACACAGCCACGAACCTGGCCGGTCCGGGAACTGCAACCGTGACCGTTCCGATCGGCACCGACAACCCCGTCTCGATGAACTCCTTCACAAAGTTGCAGACGGCTGGGCAGTCGATTGTCTACAGCATTCAGAACTCGCCCGGGCAGGTGCAGACGCTGATCGCGTCCGGCGGCAAGTTCACCGGCGATCTACCTGTGACGTTCACGACCGAGCTGCTGGTCGACGGCAAGGCCGTCGACCCAAACACTGCGACCTCCATCACCGGTGATGTGGAGCTGAACTACAAGTTCGTCAATCACACGGCACATACCGAACCGATCACCTTCAAGGATGTCAGCGGGAACCTGCAAACCAAGGACGTGCTCATCGCCATCCCGTTCTCGGTCGCCTTCGACAATACGTTCGGCAATGGTTGGGCAGATCTCGTCGCTCCGTGGGCGAACAGCGGGTTCTCAATGGGCCAGATCATTACCGGGTCCACGACGCTGATGCCAAGCCCGCTGAACGGCATGAATCCCAATGGCACTCTGACCATCAAGGGCAAAGCACAGAATGCATCGTTGCCGACGGCGAGCATCTCGATCGTCCCCAAGTCGACGAGCGGATCGACGACTGCCGCGCTTGGCAAGGCGACCCAGGCCGGAACACAGCTTGAGGACCTGCTGGCAGGCAAGGCGCTACCGCTGCTCACCGAAGCCGTCAGCGGACTGGGCAAGGCTTCCAATGGCATCGCGACGCTGCTGGACAAGAAGATCAACCCGTTGCTATCGGTGCTTGAAAGGGTGCACCTGAATCCCAACAAAGCCGATGCAGCGCTTGCTACTGGCGGGAAGGTCCTGCGCGGCTTGGGGGACTCTGTCTTCGGTATCAACTCCGCGACCGAACAACTGACAGCCGCGGCGGCGGCCACTGGCGCCGCCGCGACGTCCGCGGTAAACCAGCAGAAGCTGATCAATCTGCTAGCCAAGATCGACGCTATCCAGCAGAAGCTCGACCCGATTGTTCCGAAACTCGGCGACATCAGCATGGAGCTGAAGATCGCTGGCGCAGCCCTCGCAGTCAGCTTGCCGGCGCAGTACTGCCCAGGCCAGACCGAGTGCACGGTAGGGGAGTTTCTCGATCGAATCCAAGTGCAGAAGGTGAAGAACTCCTGCTCCACCGATGGCAACACCATGAATGCCTGGGACAACCAGGGCGGTGCCACCGCCCTTGGTGACGCAATCAATTCAAGCGCTGTCTCCAGTAAGACCAAGGACAGACTACGGACGCTGCAGAACCTGCTCGAGGCGCAGGCCAGGGTGCCCCATACGGCTTCTGACATCAGCAGCTGCTTGGCGGCCGCCAACAGCATTGCAGTCGCGGACGACGGCGTCTTCGGCGAACTCGGGCTCATGGGCAATTCGCTGCACGAGTTGATTCCGCTTCTCGACGCGGTCTACAAGGGCCTACCCGCAGCGAAGGTCGCTCTGACCCGGCTGATTGACGCCATGCCCGCGATCAACAAAGCACTAGACAGCCCGTGTTCGGCGGTATCGGTCACCGACAACCTGGCAGGTTGCGGACTGTTGCAGGACATGCGCTTGGTCGTTGCAGCCAACAAATCCGCCACGACAGCACTGAACGAAGACGTGTTGCGGTTGATCGCGATGCTTGAAGGTCCGGTGAACAATCTGTTCAGCATCGTGAACGGGCTGGCCGATGCCGCTCCCGGATTGAAGAAGGAACTCGACGCACTGCCGGCCTTGATCATGCAAGTAGCCAATGGCAACGTCGGTTCGCTCGTTCCGACGGTCCAGAGCCTGACTGAGCTGGCCGCTTCCCTAACCAATGTCGCCAGCGAACAAGTGGAGATCAACAAAGCCATTGATGTTCACTTCAACGCCGGCGAGGCGTTCCCCTATGGATCTGCCAGTGGTGGCGGGGCCGCCACTTCCGCCCAATACAAGTTCAAGGTCGCGGCGGCAGAGACCGGCGGCGCTTCGATGGCGATGACTGTGATCTTCGCGCTGGTTATGCTGCTGCTCGCGCTGGCCGCAGCCATCTGGGCGCAGCTGCGAAAGAGAAGTTAGCGCCACAATCGGCTATCTTCGGCCCATGCGTGCTCTGAAGGCCATTTTCATCGTCCTGCTTGCGTTGATCACCGTCGCGGTTGTGTCAGGGGTGGCCTTCGTGGTCGCCGGCAACCGAAACACCGATGTCACCCAGGCGGCGTTAGAACCGTTCTACACATCTCCAAACCCGTTGCCCCCGGGTAAGCCGGGCGACATCATCCGGTCCGAGGCCCTGACCCCTGCGCCGAACCTGCAGAACGCCAACGCGTACCGGGTGCTGTACCGCACAGAGAAGCCGGATCACACAGCCCGGGTATCTAGCGGGATGCTGTTCATTCCGACGACGCCGGCCCCGGCGGGCGGTCGGCCAGTGGTCAGCTGGGACCACCCGACGGTTGGCATGGGGGATGCCTGCGCGCCATCGCGTTTCACTCCCACGACGCTGCTCATGGACTGGTTGCAGGGGATGCTCAACCAGGGGTGGGTTGTGACCGCAACCGACTATGCGGGCCTGGGCACTGAGGGGATCGAGTACTACTTGGTTGGGCAGAACGAGGCTATCGACACCGTCAATGCAGTACGGATGGCCCGCAATTTCCCCGGGTCGCAGGCCTCGAACAGGTACGGGGTCTACGGGCATTCGCAGGGCGGACACGCGGCACTATGGACCGGCAGCTACGGACCGACGTACGCACCGGAACTCACCTTGGTCGGCGTGGCCGCCTCGGCTCCGGCAGGCAACCTGACTGGCCTGGTCAATGAGCTGTGGAATACCGGCCTGGCGTGGGTGATCGGGGGCGAAGTCCTCACCTCCTACCCTGCCGCGTTCCCCGGTCTCCAGCCCGATCAGGTTGCCACTGCGGCAGGCCAACAGGACTACCAGGGCATTGCTGATAAGTGCCTTGTGCAAGGAATCATCGACGGCAAGGTACTGGACACTTTGGGCAAGAGCACCTTCACCGCCAATCCAATGAGCAACCCGCAGTGGGCGGCGGCGATCACCGCGCAGAATGCCCAGCCCCTGCCCGCAACCCTGCCCGTGATGGTGACCGAGAGCATCAATGACTCGGTGGTCACGCCCTCCTCGATCGCCGCCATGCAGAAGCAATGGTGCGCGGCAGGTTCGATGCTCCAGGTCGACTGGCTCGGACCACTGCGCGGGTCCACCGACGTACCCTCGACCGGGACCCACATGTACGAGGGTGCCATCGGGGGGTCACTGGTCACTTCCTGGATGATTCAGCGGTTTGCAGGTGCCCCCGCGGTCAGCAACTGCAACACTCCGCCGTTGGTCTCGCCCACCCCCTCCAGTTCCTAGTGGGACGGAGGCAGACATGAACCACGTCGCGGTTGTCACTGGCGCATCGGCGGGACTTGGCCGGGCCACCGCGGACCTGCTGGCCGGCGTTGGGTGGACCGTCGTGGGTGCCAGCCGCAGAGGGTCAGGCGGCGAGGCGTGGCGGGGAATCGTCATGGACGTCGACGACGACCGATCGGTGCAGGACGGCATTGATTCCGTCCTGGCTGAGCATGGCCGTGTTGACGCCTTGGTGGCTGCCGCCGGGTGGGGACTCGCGGGCCCAGTCGAGACGACGACCATCTCTGAGGCGAAGGCGCAGTTCGAAACCAACTACTGGGGAGCCGTCAGGGTGACAACCGCGCTGCTTCCCCACATGCGCGCGCGGAACAGTGGACGCATCGTGTTGGCCAGCAGCATCGGCGGCCAAATCGCGCTTCCCTTCCAGGCCTACTACAGCGCCTCGAAGTTCGCGTTGGAGGGCTGGGCCGAAGCCCTTGCCTACGAGGTCAAGCCATTTCGGATCAGCGTCACGCTGATCGAGCCGGGGAACTTCAAGACCGACTTCACCGCCAACCGGCGCAATTCACAGAACCCCCACGAGGCCTACGCGGCGGCAGTTGATCACGCAATCGGTGTCATGGAACGAGATGAGCAGAAGGGCGCGGATCCGTCAGCAGCAGCCGAACTCATCGCCAAGCAACTCCAGGCCCGAGCACCCCGACGCCGGGTGTCGGTCGGCGCGAACGGCGAACGAATCGGCCTGGTGGCCAAGCGCGCCCTGCCCCACAGATGGTTCGAGGCCATAGCGAAGAACTCCCTCGGTATTCGGTGAGCACGGAGACGTCGACCACTGTCATCACACATGATCGGCAACAGGGTCGTTGGTCTCGCCGTCGCATCGCTCGGTGCAGTCGCGGTCCTGGTGGGATGCACCTCAGGCACCGCCGGAGCGAGCCCCGACTCGGCCCGATTCGAGCGCACCCAACGGACCGATCGCCAATGCCAACGAACTGCTGGGCCTGATGCAGGCACTCAACGAACCCGGGCCTTACCTGCTCGTGGGCTGGTCATACGGCGGCCTTGTCGTGAGAACGGCCGCGGCCATCTCACCGGCCTCTGTTGCCGGTCTAGACCTGATCGACGCCGTCACGCCCACGCAGTACCGGACGTTTGACCGGGCTGGCTGGACGGAGGCCAATCAGGATCTGGACATGGCGGCCGCGGAGAAGGCGGTTGCCGACGCCTCAGGTGGTCTCGGAGCTCAACCAATTCAGTCTTCGGGATCGTCACCGATTCCACCCACCCGATCCCCCAACTCGACCCAACGGCCGTCCAAGTCTCGGTCGACGCAGTTTCCGCCTCGGTGGAGTCTGGGCAGGCGATGCCGTCGTGCCCGGCAACCTTCGCCCCGGCTGGCATCAAGTGCCGGTGATTTCGTGTTGTCGGCCCACATTGGCACAGAGCTCCGCGACCACAGTGTCTAAACAGCCCTTGTCACCGACCGCGTTTGTGTGTGAAGCTGACCTCCCAAAGGACGGGACTTAGGAGAGCCTTAGCTATGTTTGAACCTCGAGAGAAGACCTGGGCTTGCGGCCTTGCAGCCGTTTCGCTGGTTGTGGCACTCGGTGCGATTTCTTCCGCGCCAACCGCGCAGGCAGCACCAGGGCCAAACCTGCACGCTGGCTCCGAAGAAGGCGTCGTTCACGCCAAACACGCACAAACCAAGTCGTCCGCTGCCTCACTGCTTTCCTGGCACAAAGGTCAGGTCATGACGTCGGCGGATATTACTTCCATCTTCTGGGGGTCGTCGTGGAACGACGCAACCAAGACCGGGGACAAGATCAGTGGGCTCGATGGTTTGTACTCCGGCATCGGCGGCACAACATTCATGAACACCAACACCGAATACACCGGTAGCAACGGCAGGGTGGGCGCCGCGGTGACGTACCGGGGCCACGCAACCGACCTGACAGGTGCAGGCACCTCGGCGCCGAGCACGTCTGCAGTCCTCGCCGTTGTCGCCCGCAACATCACCAACCCGGTTGCGAACGGGTACTACCCTGTGTACTCGGACATCCCCCGCGGCAGCGCCGGCTACTGCGCCTGGCACAGCTACGGCACCATCAACAATGTGCCCGTTCAGTTCGGTTTCTTCTTCCGACTCGACGGCGATGCCGGGTGCGATCCGGGCGACACTTCCGGCCTGCACAGCCAGGGTCTAGCTGCCGTGGCCAACGTCTCTGGACACGAACTGAGCGAAGCAGTCACAGACCCACGCAATGGCGGATGGTACGACCGAACCGGAGCGGAGAACTCGGACAAATGTGCCTGGACGTTCAGCGGCACTCTAGTCACCCTCGCCAATGGTTCACGCTGGAAGATCCAAGGGAACTTCAGCAACTCTGCGTACACGAACCACACCGGCTACAACAACGGTGGCGGCTGCATCGTCACGCGGTAGAACGGGCCGACGCCTACCGGAATGCTGGGTACCCATTGGGACAGTCCCGGAACCGTGCAAGTCGACTGGTGTAGCTACGCCGCCACCGGTCTTACCTGAAGGTGACCACCCGGGAGAACGGCGCGCAGCGGCTGGCCCTGGCCCGTCTTGGCATTGCGCGAGTTGACCACCTTGAGCCCGAACTCCGGCAGCGACCTGCTGATCTTGCCCATGGATCGCGGTGACCTCGTATAGGTGAAGTCCGCGGAGGCGTCGCCGTAGGCCGAGGTGAGGGTGACAGGCAGCACCCCGTGCGAACCCGTCGCCAGCGCCGTGACGGTCAACTCGGTCGCCGAGCGCGCGGTCACGGGGGCGAGCTTGGACCCGAATCTGACCGAGGTCACGCCGTCCAGATTCTGGCCATGGATCGAGACAGAATATCCGCCGACCATGGACCCCGAGTCTGGAGATACTGCCGAGATTGTCGGGGCTGCGACGTCCCAGTTCAGGATGCGCGATCGCTGCTCGGCCGAGAGCCCGTCGAACAGCGACACAGACGTGGGATCGAACAACGACCGGGAGGCGAGCGCCGCGGCGGTGGTCTGGTCCAGGTCGGAGAAGAAGACCAGGTAGCGGTTCTCGTTGGCCGGGACGGCCACCTCCCATACCGATCGCATGCGGCCCAGAGCCGAACCGACGGGCCCGGGGACCGGTTCGATGGAATTGCAGCTGAAGGACAAGGCGGATAGGCGCTGCGCATGCGCCGTCATCCGCTGAAGTGATCAAGTCGTACTTGTCCGGCAGCACAACGGTGAATCCGCCGCCGCCGTTCGGCGCGGCGCAACTTCCACAGCTTGCGCGGCTTGTTGTCGGCGATGACAACGTCAAAGTTGGGGGGTGACCGCCATCGCCCGGACATCCCCGAGCGGAACATCACGACCATTGCCCGCGCGCGCGGGTGCGTCCTCGCCGTTCCCGGCGACTTCGCGAATCGATTGCACGTTGCCGGAACCGGCCAGTTACAGCTTCCGGTTGGCCTCGTCGTAGGCATACAGCACGGAGGTGGAGCCGGTCTTCAACAAATCGGTGGGGTCCGCCGCAGTTGCCAACAGGCTGATCGTCTGATTGTTGAACGGAGTCAGCGGCGTGCTCATGCCCGAGGCGAGCAGCAACGCGAGCGTCACCACGGTTGCCGCTGAGACCCGGACAACAGCACCCGTCTGCCGAACCTTGCCCGAAAACTGGCTCACGTGGGCCCCTGTCACCGTGGTCCGGCCGCAACCCAGAGAGGTCCAGAATGATCACCAAGGAAAGTTAGGGTACCTTTGGTTCCTCTCGTAACGCAAGTCACTTGAACAACTACCCTGAGTGACGAGGAAATGACGAGACAGCGCACTCAACGGGCAGTCAGCGGCTAGCGCAAACGGGTGACAATAGGATCCGGTGTGTCTTCACTGTGCGACACTGTCCGGATGACTGGGGTGAAGCTGGCGGTGCTGGGGATCTTTTCGACAGCCACACTCATGGGAGGCCTGCTGGCAGCCGCACCCGCCAGTGCGACCGCTGCGCAACGGATCGATTCCGTGGCGACAATCAGCAACCGTGCAGCCAGGACTCCGAAGCCAGGAGCAGCCTGCACGAAGAAGCAGAAGAACAAAACGATCAAGAACAAGTACGGCAAACTCAAATGCACGAAGAAGGGCAAGAAGTACGTCTGGAAGAAGGCGCCGACCCCGGCACCCGCCCCGACGCCGTTGACCTGTGCCACCGGTGGGACCTGTACGGTCGGCCAGACCGGCCCCGGTGGCGGCACAGTGTTCTACGTTGCCATCACGGCGCAACCGTGGGGTAGGTACTTGGAGGCCGCGCCGAGCACCTGGGATGGTGGTTCGGCGGGTCCGCTGCTGCAGTGGTGCAACAATCCCTATGGCTTGCTGCCCGGAATCTTCCGAACCGCGATCGGGACCGGCGGATCGAACACCACCTTGATGGTTGCGGGTTGCACGTCAGGGGCGGGCAACGCCGCGCGGAGCTACCGAGGCGGCGGCAAGTCGGACTGGTCCTTGCCTTCCAAAGATGAACTGCAGCAGATGTATGTCCAACGGGACGGCGTTGGCGGGTTCACTGCCGAAAGCTACTGGTCTTCTTCACAGAGCAGTGCGATTGCGGCGTGGTACCAGTTCTTCGCTGATGGCAACCAGACCGCCAGCAACAAGTACCTCACCTTCCGTGTGCGGCCGGTTCGGGCCTTCTGAGCAAACCCTGGCACCCCGGCAGAGGGCGCGCCGTCGCGCCCCACGGTGGGACCTCTGATTCAGTGCTGCCCACTACCTGAAGGCTGGGTACCCGGTAACGGCCTGTCCGATCATCAACTGGTGGACTTCTGACGTCCCTTCGTACGTCAGGACAGACTCCAGGTTGTTCGCGTGCCGCAACACCGGGTATTCAAGGGTGATGCCGTTCGCCCCGAGCAGCGTGCGACACTCGCGAGCGATGGCGAGCGCTTCGCGGACGTTGTTGAGTTTGCCCAGACTGACTTGGGCCGGAGCCAGCTCGCCCTCGTCCTTGAGTCGAGCCAACTGCAAAGCCAGCAGCATTCCCTTCCCGAACTCCAGGGTCATGTCCGCCAGCTTCAACTGAGTCACCTGGTAAGCAGCCAGCGGCTTGTCGAAGATCTCGCGAGTTCGCGTGTAGTCGATTGTCACGTCCAGGCAGTCCCGGGCCGCACCCAATGCACCGAACACGATTCCGAAGCGAGCCTCGTTCAGACACGACAGCGGACCTGACAATCCGATGGCGCCGGGAAGCATCGACTCCTTCGGCACTCGCACATCCTCAAGCACCAGTTCGCTGGTCACCGAGGCGCGCAGCGACAGCTTGCCGTGCACCTCGGGTGCCGAGAATCCAGGAGTGTCGGTCGGCACGACGAACCCTCTGATCCCCTCCTCGGTCCGCGCCCACACAATGGCAACGGCGGCGACTGAGCCGTTGGTGATCCAAGCTTTGGTGCCGTCCAACACCCAATCTCCCCCGTCACGACGCGCGCGAGTCCTCATTCCTGCCGGATTCGAGCCGAAGTCCGGTTCGGTCAGTCCGAAGCAGCCGATCGCCTCTCCGGCAGCCATCGCCGGAAGCCATTGCTGCTTGTGATCCTCGGAACCGTGAGCCCAGATAGCAAACATTGCCAGCGATCCCTGGACGGACACCAGCGACCGTAGCCCAGAATCACCCGCCTCCAGCTCCATGCACGCAAGTCCGTAGGCGGTCGCACTGGTGCCAGCGCACCCGTAGCCCTGCAGATGCATGCCCAGCGCACCCAGTTGACCCAACTCCGCTGCCAATTCCCGCACTGGCAGACTCGCGGCTTCGAACCACGTTGCGATCTCCGGTTTGATGCGGGTCTGCACGAATCGGCGGACGGTCTCCTGAATCGCCAGGTCTTCGGCAGAGATCAACGTGTCGATACCGAACAGCTGTGTCGGCGTCTGGGGAGCGATTGCAGCCATGGAGACGGTCCCTTCGGGGATTGACAGTTTCGATAACACTGTCACAGGCAACCCCGTGCCGTCACCTGCTCTCGGTCAAGTCGAGCGGGTTGAACATGTCGATCACGATCGTCCCGCCCAGACCGTCCTCGCCGGCGCCGCTTTGGTGGTTCTGTATTCAGCAGGAACTGTCCCGCAATCGAGAATCGTCCGCAATATCCCCTTGAGGAATTCCTGATGCGTGCCGACAACAGTTAGGTCTGGAAGTCGAGATTCTGAGAACCAGACGTCTTTGAGGAGGCGGCCATGGAATTCGTTGTTGTCACCATGGAACGGTGGAACGAGATCACCGCTAGTTGCGAGGCCCAGCGCCAGCAAAACCTAGCTGAGCGCCAAGGCTAGGTCTGAGGACCTGCATCCTGGGTCGGG
>Ga0194043_1002322_pt1 | contig 10503 bp, 9 predicted proteins | sample JunL4415m_MetaG_FD_161274 | JGI IMG/M metagenome (GOLD analysis project Ga0194043, IMG submission 161274) | Anoxic zone freshwater microbial communities from boreal shield lake in IISD Experimental Lakes Area, Ontario, Canada - Jun2016-L442-15m | ecosystem: Environmental > Aquatic > Freshwater >...
TCCCTGGTCTGCTCAGCAGATAGCGACGGCCGCGGCGCTTGTGCCGCTGGATGTCGCCCGACCGCGGGGCGGCGGGGCGAAGGCCAAGTAAGAAATGAAAAACGAAAGGCCAAGGAGCAAGACGTGCCCAGCATGACAGGCATGACAGGCGAACGCCGCGAAGATGGCTCCGATCCGGCCGGCGTCGGGAGCATCTCGATCCTTGTCAATGGCGAGGCCCGGGAATTGCCTGCCGGTGCAACCGCCCGCGACCTGATCGTAGCCCTCGGTCTCGACGGCCGGCCGCTCGCCGTCGAGGTGAACGAGCAGGTGGTGCCGCGGCTGCGGCTGCCAGACTGTAAGCTCTCTGCCGGCGACCGCCTGGAGATTGTCACGCTCGTGGGCGGCGGTTGATCTGGCTGATTCAGCTCAGCCCGGTCATCAGCTTGAGTCCCACTCACTCCTACCCCCCGACGCCATGCCTGACCCCTCTGACTCTTGTGCCACCGCCATCCCAGCTGCACCCGATGGGCCACTCCGGGTCGGCGGCATAACGCTCGCTAGCCGACTGGTTGTCGGGACGGGCAAATACGTCAGCCATGCCGCCATGGCCGAATGCCTCGACGCCTCCGGCACAGACTGCGTCACCGTGGCTGTGCGACGGGAGCGACTGATCAATGCCGCTGGTGAGAATATCCTCGACCATATCGATACGGCGCGGTATGTCCTCCTTCCCAACACGGCCGGCTGCTACACGGCCGACGACGCTGTCCGCGTGGCCCGCCTCGGCCGTGAGTTGCTTCGCGAACTGGGCAACCCCGGGTCGGAGTGGGTGAAGCTGGAGGTGCTCGGCGACACCCGTACGCTCCTCCCTGATCCGGTGGGCACGCTCGATGCCACGCGGAGGCTTGTGGAGGAGGGGTTTACCGTGCTCGTGTACACCAGCGACGATCCTGTGGTTGCCAAGCGACTGAAATGTCTGGGCGCTGCAAGCGTCATGCCAGCGGGCAGTCCGATCGGTTCTGGGCAGGGCATTCTCAATGCCAATAATCTGCGGATCTGCATGGAGTATCTGAAGGATGGCGATCCCGACTATCCCGTGATCGTGGACGCAGGCGTGGGCACGGCCAGCGACGTGGCTGCCGCGATGGAGCTGGGCGTCGACGGCGTGCTGCTCAACACGGCAATCGCTCATGCCATGCACCCGCTCCGAATGGCCCACGCGATGCGGGCGGCCTGCTTCGCCGGCCGGCAGGCATGGCTGGCGGGTCGGATTCCAAAGCGGCTCTATGCCACTGCCTCGAGCCCCGAAGAAGGCCGCATCGCGCGGCCGACCTGAGGACTCGTTGACAGCCATGCTCGCCAAACGCATCATCCCCTGCCTCGACGTAGAACGCGGCCGAGTCGTGAAGGGCACGAAATTTCTCGATCTTGTCGATGCCGGTGATCCCGTCGCGGTGGCCGCCCGCTACGAAGCAGAAGGGGCGGACGAACTGGTCTTTCTCGACATCACTGCCAGCCACGAGGGCCGGGCGATCATGCTCGATGTGGTGCGGCGGGTCTCTGAGACGATCTTCATGCCGTTCACCGTCGGCGGTGGTATCCGCACGCTCGACGACGCCGTGCGGCTGATCCACGCCGGCGCTGAGAAGGTGAGCATCAATTCCTCCGCGGTGCGAACACCCCAACTCATCACGGCAGTGGCCGACCGGCTCGGCAGCTGTGCGACCGTTGTGAATATCGATCCCAAGCGGGTGCAGCGGGACGGCCGCGAACTGTGGGAAGTGTTTGTCAACGGCGGCCGGGTGCCGACGGGGCTCGACGCAGTCGCCTGGGCCAGACAGGTCGAGTCGCTCGGGGCAGGGGAGATCGTGCTCACCTGCATGGACCGCGACGGCACCCGCGACGGCTACGATCTGGAGATTACCGCTGCCGTCAGCCGGGTGGTGGGCATCCCAGTCGTGGCCAGCGGTGGGGCCGGCCGACCGGAACATCTCGTCGACGCAATTGTGAAGGGTGGAGCGGACGCGGCGCTGGCCGCTGGCATCTTCCACTTCGGAGAGTGTACGATTCGAGAAGTGAAGGAAATGTTTGAACGGCGGGGCATCCCCGTCAGACCCGTGAGCCCCATTCATCATGGCGACACTTGACCCCACGACAGCACGGTCTGTGGACCCCACGACAGCACGGTCTGACAACCCCAAGGCGGTACGGTCTGAGCCGGCAACGACCGCCAGCACACCGGCCGCTCCCCTCGCTCCCACCGCTGCCCCAGCTCCGAATGGCCCAGCTCCGGTGGCGATTGAGCCGATGGGTCTTGAAATTGACCGGCTCTTTGAGGCGATGGTCGTGCTCAACAGCAGCGACCTGCACCTGAAGGTCGGCAAGCCGCCCTACATGCGGGTGAAGGGCTCGCTGACACCGCTGAAATATCCGCCGATCGACGCGGAACAGATGCAGCGGCTCTGTGCGCCGCTCATGAACGAGCGGCAGCGGGCGATCTTCGACACTGACGGCGGCGCTGACTTTGCCCACACCTGCCTTTGCAACGGTGTTCGGTGGCGGTTTCGCATCAACATGCTCACGCAGCAGGGGTCTTGGGGCTTGGTCGCCCGGCGTGTCAATAATACAATTCCTGATTTTGAGAAGCTCTTCCTGCCGCCGGCGATCGAGAGTCTTTGCCAACTCGATCAGGGGATGGTGCTGCTGGCCGGCGTGACCGGCTCCGGAAAGAGCACGACGATTGGCTCGATGCTCAACTACATCAACCGCAACTACCGCAAGCACATCCTCACGCTCGAAGACCCGATCGAGTTTGTCTTCACCGAAGACAAGTGCCTGATCAACCAGCGGGAGATCGGCAACGATGTGCGAAACTTTGAGATTGGCATGAAGCATGCCGTCCGCGAGGATCCAGACATCATCTTGGTGGGTGAGCTACGCGACGTGGAGACGTTTAAGACGGCGATCCATGCTGCCGAGACGGGTCACCTGGTGTTTGGCACGATCCACGCCGCCAGCGCCTCCAGCTGCATCGGCCGCATCCTGGACCTCTTTCCGCAGGAGGAGCATGCCGCCATCCGCAGTGCCATCGCCTTCAATATGAAGGGCATCGTGGCGCAGAAGCTGCTCAAGTCGATCAGGCCGGGAGTGAGCCGCGTGCCGATTGTGGAGGTCATGTTCATCGACGTGCTGATCCGGAAATATGTGATTGAGGAGCAGGATCACCTGATTGCCGACCACATCAAAAAGTCACAGAAGGACGGCATGCAGGACTTCACGCAGAGCCTCAAGAGCCTCATCGATCAGGGGCTCATCGACCGTAACGATGCGCTTGAGATCGCGCCCAACCGTGAGGCGCTGACGATGGCTCTCAAGGGTATTAACTAAGGGCATTCGCCGATGACTGAGGGCACTGCCGCGATAGCACACGGATGGAGGCGGCGGTCGGTGGCCGGCATGGCTGCCCTGCTCGGCATGGCCTGCGCGGCGAGCGCGGCGCAGGCTGGCGACGCATGGCCGCGCGATCCGCTCATGAGCCCCGAATGGCTCGCTCGCGACACCGAGGGCGGGCTGGCGATTCTGCCGCTGGTCTGCTGGTGGGCCTGGATCGCCGCCTGGTCTTCCACGAGCGGTTGGCTCTTTCGCGACAGCACACGGCTCAAGATTCCCTCCGAATTCTGGACTTCATTCGCGATTATTCCCTTCGTGTTCTTCAGTCTGCTGGCCTGGTGGATTCCATCGGCGGCAGTAGGGCAGGCCCTGATGGCACTGGCCTGGCTTGTGCCCCTCTTTGTTTATAGCCGCGAACGAAATCGTGCGGTGCCGGCGGCGGAGAGCATTCTGACAAGCGCGCACCTGCGGCGGCTGATCAGTGGGCTGCTGAGCAGCCGGGGGAGCAAGGGGCCGAAGGTCGTGGAAGACGTTCTGCCATTTGTCAAACTGCTGGCCACAGCCGCGGAGACGCCCGAGGATAACCAGAAATGGCAGCAGGAGGCGGCGGCAATGCCGGGGTTCGCGGCCGCTACGAAACTGATTGCGGAGGCGGCGGCCGCCCGGGCCTCGATGCTCGCGATCGAGGTAACAGCCGATGGGCTGCGGGTGCGGCACGACGTAGACAGTATTGTGGGCCCGGCTCGATTCATGAAGACACGGGCGACGTTGAAGCAGCCTGAGGTCTGGGCGGATGCGCCGCCCCCCGACGTGACCATCGGCGGTTCTGCCCTGACGGTGCTCCGGACGATCGCGGGCGCCGACGCCGCGAAACTCAGTGGCGAGAAAGATGCCTCCTTCACAATCGAAGTCGATGGTAAAAAACGGCGGTGCCGGCTGGTGACGCGGGCCACGAAGACTGCGAAACAGATCGCGGTCACGTTTGAGACGCCACCGCTGGCGCCAGCGAAGCTTGAAGAACTCGGTATGTCGGCCGCAATGGCCGGTCGCGTTCGTGAGCTTATCGCCCTAGAAAAGGGGCTCTTTCTGGTGTCATCGCCGCCCGCCGCCGGCAGTTCCACAACGTTTGACACGGTGCTCCTGTCGGCGGACCGGCTCCTGCGAGATTTCGTGTCGATCGAAGACTCTGGCACGCCCCACACTGATGTCCAAAACGTCAAGCCGGTAAAGTATTCTGCCGCAGCCGGCGAAACCCCGCTGTCGGCCCTCAAGGCGGCGCTGCTTGAATACCCCCGGGCCATCGTCACCCGCGATCTGACCGACAAGCAACTGGCCGTCGCACTCCTGCAACTTGCCGACGAACAGCAGCTCGTTTTCGTGAGCATGCGGGCAAACGGTGCCCTCGATGCCGTTGCGAAGCTCCTTGCATTCGGCATCGAAAAGGAGCAGCTGGCCCGCTGTCTGCTTGGATCACTCTCGCAGCGGCTGATCCGTAAGCTCTGTTTAAAATGTGGCGAGCCGATACCGCCCCCCCCCGAACTGCTCCAGCGACTCAAGACGACCGCGGAGCAACTGCCCGAGATTAAGCGGGCCTCGCAGCAGGGCGGCTGTCAGGCATGCGCCGGTCGGCAGTATGTGGGCCGCACGGCGATCTTTGAACTCGCTACCGGTCCCACGCTCAGGCAGGCGATCTCAAAGCTGGTCGATCCGAAGGTGCTGCTGCAGGCTGCCGTCAAGGACGGGATGCGGCCACTCTTCGAGGCGGGGCTGGCCGCGGTGGCAGCCGGCGTAACGTCGCTGGATGAGAGGCAGCGGGTCTTTGTGGTCAACAAGGAGGCCGGTGCCCCCGGAGTCAAACGATGATCATCACGATCGTACTGCTGGCCATTCTGGCCGCCGTCACCGGCCTGCTCTTTTGCGAAGGACTCTGGCGGTCGCTGCTGATGTTTTTCAACGTACTCGTGGCGGCTACCATTGCCACTGCTTGGTTTGCGCCGCTGGCCAATCTCCTGGAAGGACCTCTGCCCAGCTACACCTACCTCCTCGACTTTCTTTCGGTCTGGCTACTCTTTTGCGGCGTGCTCAGCCTGGCCCGCGCAGCGACCGATTGGCTCTCGCCGGAGAAGATCGTGTTTCCGCAGCGTGTCGATCAGCTTGGTGCGGCTTGTCTGGGGTTTCTCACGGCCTGGGTGATGGTGGCATTCACCGCGGCGACCTTGCACCTAGCCCCTGTGCCGCGTGATCTCGTGCAGCCCACTCCCGAGGCGCGGATGTTTTTCGGACTCGCTCCGGATCGAAAGTGGCTCTCGTGGGTGCGAGGCAGCTCACGATCGGGGTCCTTCTCGCTGCCTGATCAGGCCTTCGATAAGGATGCGGACCTGATTTTGCGGTACGCCGACCGACGTCTGAAACTCGAGGCAGCGCCGGGGCTGCGGGTGTCGGCGCAGTGAGCTGTCTTAGCTCCGCGAGGTAAAGCAGCGGACTTCATCGATCGTGCGGACGCCCGCTGCGAGCATCACAAGCCGATCGAAGCCGAGCGCCACCCCGACGCCCTCCGGCATCCCCGGGCCGTGCGCGGCGAGCAGCCGCTCTGGTGTCGGCAGGAGCGCGCGGCCGTCGGCCAGACGGATCTGGTTGGCCGCCACGATCCGGGTCTCGAGCACCGAGCGGCTGGGCTCCTCCTCCCAGCCGTTGGCAAGCTCCACGCCGGAGACAATCAGTTCAAATCGCCTGCTTGCCCGCGGATCATCAGGATCGATCTGGGCGAAGGCCGCCTGCGACACGGGCCACGACTGGAGCATTGTGGGCCGCTCGTGGCCCAGCCGCGGCATGATCACTTCCGCGAGCAGGAGTTCAAACCAGCGGTCCCACTGCTGTGCGGCCGGTTCCCTCGCCACGCCTGACGGTGGTGCAAGGCCGGCCCGCCTGCCTGCGGCGGCGAGTTCTTCAAGCGGGGCGGACAGGGGATCGACGTCGGCTAGTTCGGTGAAGGCCCGCGAACAGCTGATCCGGTCGATGCCGCTCGTGCCGAGTGCCCCGCGGCAGAGGCTGTCGAGGAGTGAGGCCGCGTCGTCGAGCGTCGTGCCGGGTGCATACCATTCCAGGAGCACAAACTCGATATCGTGCTGGCTGCCCCGTTCGCCCGCGCGGAATGACCGGGCAAACTGGTAGATCGGCCCCGAGCCTGCCGCGAGGAGCCGCTTCATCAACGCCTCGGGGCTCGCCTGCAGATAATGCGGAGGTCGATTCACGCCGTCGACGTGGACCGCGATCGGATCGATATGGACCTCCGGCAGCACCTCTGTCGAAAGCACCGGCGTATCGACCTCCACAAAACCCTGCCCATCGAACAGTTCGCGCAGGCCCGACCGGATGCGGCTACGGAGTTCGAGGATCGGTCGGTTCGACATGGATGAAGGCGGTCAGCGGCTGGCAAAGCAAAGGCGAGAGCAAATGTCAGAGAGAGAGTGTTTCAGCCTTCCTTCTTACCAGTTTCTCTGCCGCCACTCGGTAGACAAGCACTGGGCAGGGTGCCCGCCGAACCACTGCTTCCGCCACGCTCCCCATGAGCATGCGGGTTAGGCCGGACCGGCCGTGGGTGCCGATCACGATCATCTCGGCCCCCTCCTCGGCAGCGATGCGAACAATCTCGCTAGCCGGATCCCCCATCGTGAGCCGGTGGGTGTAGGACACTGCCGGATCGGTGGGCCTCACCTCCTCGAGCATCTGCTGAATCCGCTCAGAATTCGGCTCAGGCAGACCGTAATAGAGTTCGCCCGTGGCATAGGCCAGCGGCTGCTCTTCAACGTGGAGGATCAGGAGCGAGGCGGACGACTGTTTCGCCAGAGCCTCCGCATGCGGCAGTGCCGCGTCGCTGGCCGTGGAGAAATCGGTGGGAACGAGAATGATTTTGTGCGCCATGGACTGGTACTCCTGAGAAGGGAGGCGTCCGTTGCCAGAAATAAAGGCCTCAGCGAACCGCCGGGCAATCTTACGCCGGGCCAACTGTCTGGCTGGGAGAGCGAAGCACGGCAGTCTGTTGTCTTTTGTGGGATACGTTTTCCAACGTGTCCAATGCGTGCTGCTGTGTAGCTCTGGCATTGCACCGCCGGGCCGGCAGAAGTCTCCTTCGCGGGGACTTTCGCCGTCGGGGTCTAGTGGTAGTTCTGATCCTGGCAGGGCGAAATTCCAACGCTCGTCGAGCTTCAGCCGTTCCCGGCTCTCCGGATTCCCTCTGCGGGGATTGCTCAGTGGGATACGTTTTCCAACTTGTCCGTTTCACGACAAACATGGCCATCCTGGCCATTTTGTCTTGGCCGGCCTCCGCCGGCTGGTTCTGGCGTCGCATCCTTGCGACGCAGTCTTCTGTCTTTTTTGGAAAACTCGCCTTCACGGACGAAAAAGTCACCGCAGCCGCATGCCCGGCAGAGCGCCGGAGTCGGGGGAGAGGAGGTACACGCCCGGGGCACCCGCGCCGCTGGCCGCTGCGACCATCCCCTCGCTGAGGCCAAACTTCATCTGCCTGGGCGCGAGATTTGCCACCACAACGACGAGCCGGCCGACGAGCGATTCTGGCGTATGGAATCCTTTGATGCCGGCAAATACCGTTCGCGTCACGTCACCGCCGAGGCTGATTGTGAGCCGTAGCAGTTTCTTTGCGTCGGGTACTTCATCGGCGGTAATCACGCGGGCTACACGGAGATCGATCTTTGTGAAATCATCGATCGTGCATTCGGAAGCGAGCGGCTCAGCAGCGAGCGGCTCTCCCGAATCGGTCGGTGCGGCGGCTGGTTCCATAAGAGTCGATCCTTTCGTGGTAGTCGGGCTAGGAGTGGGAGCAGCTTGAGTGAGTGAGGCGGCGAGCAGGGCCTCGGTCTGCGCCGACTCGACGCGGCGCATCATCGATTGGAAGCTACCAACCAGCCGCCCTGCCAGCGGCCGCTGCGATTCCTCCCAGGAGCCGATCGGGCCGCCGACCAGCTCGCCGGCCTGACTTGCGAACACCGGCAGCACCGGTGCGAGGTAAACGGCAAGCTGCCGAAACAGGTTGATCGCGACGCTGGCGACGTCTTGGAGCTTCGCGGCCGAGTCAGGGCCAGCTTTGGCGAGCTTCCACGGTTGTTCGGCGTCGACATAGGCGTTGGCCCGGTCGGCCGCCTGCATGATCGTCCGCATCGCGCGGGCGAAGTCGCAGGCGTCGTAGGCATCAGCGATTGCGGCGCCGTCGGCGGCGGCTGCGGCGAACAGACCGCCGTCGGCAGGATACACCGGGGAAAGGCCTGTCCTTTCCAGCCACCGCGCCGTCCGGCTGGCGAGATTGACGACCTTACCGACCAGATCGGCATTCACCTTCGCGGCAAACTCCTCCAGATTCAGATCGATGTCATCGATCCCGCCGGAGAGCTTCGCGGCGTAGTAATACCGCAGCATCCCCGGATCGAGATGGTCGAGATAGGTCCGTGCGAGAAGGAACGTGCCCCGGCTCTTAGACATCTTCTGACCGTTGACAGTCAGGAAGCCGTGCACGTGCACCCGCGTGGGCAGGGCCAGACCGGCCGCCTCCAGCATCGCGGGCCAGAAGAGCGTGTGGAAATAGGTGATGTCTTTCCCGATAAAGTGGTGAATCTCAGCGGCAGGCTCCGCACCGCCGCGCTGCCACCAGGTGTCGTACGAACCGCCGTGGGCGGCGCACCACTCGCTCGTGGCGGCGAGGTAGCCGATCGGTGCGTCAAACCAGACATACCAGTAGTGGCCGAGCGCGTCGGGGATCTCAAAGCCGAAATAGGGCGCGGGCCGCGAAATATCCCAGTCGCGGAGAGGCTCACCCAAGAAGTGGCCGGCGAGGTAATTGGCGATCGGCGGGTCGAGGGCGCCAGACCGCTGCGTCCACTCGTCGAGGAAGCCGTGCATCTGCTCCAACTCCACGAACAGGTGCTCGGCCGACCGGATCTCCGGCCGCGTGCCAGAGAGCGTGCTGACCGGATCGACGAGGTCAGCTGGAGTGTAGGCCGCGCCGCACTGTTCGCAGGAATCACCATATTGGTCGGCGGCCTGGCACCGCGGGCAGGTGCCACGGACAAAACGATCGGCAAGAAACACACCCGCCTGCGTGTCGAACAGTTGTTGTACGTCACGGGTGGTGATCAGGCCGCGGTTCCGCAGGCTCTGCCAGATCTCGCCGCAGAGGCGGCGGTTGGCGGCGCTGTCGGTCGAGCCATAATGATCAAAGTCGATCTGGAAGCCAGCAAAATCGGCAAGATGTGCCTCCCGCATGGCGGCGATGAGGTCACGCTCGCTGCGGCCCTCGGCCTGCGCGCGGATCATGATCGCCGTGCCGTGCGTGTCGTCGGCGCAGAGGTAGATCGCCTCGTGGCCACGGAGCTTTTGAAACCGTACGAAGATGTCTGTCTGGATGTACTCGACCAGGTGTCCCAGATGGATGTGCCCGTTGGCGTAGGGCAGGGCCGAGGTCACGAGGATGCGGCGGGAGCGGTCAGTCATGCGGTGTTTCTAGCGAGACTGTGTGATCAAGGAAACGCGGATTGTACGAGTCGTGTTGGCAAACGGGGTAACCGAGCGAAAACCGGGTGAGATGGGAAAGCTTTCGCTGAGGTACTGACTGGAGACGATCGCAAAATGGTCTTGTCGTGACCACGCCAGACCGGCACCATCCCCACCGACGTCGGTGGCCTACCGGCGACTCTTCTTATCACGTTGTCACGTTCTTTACGTTGTGCATGCCAGAGAGTGCCGGAGCCACGGATGCCCCAGTCGTCGCGACTCTTCCTGCGATTCACCCTTGCGACCTGCCTCGCCTTGGCAGGTGTCACGCTCTCGAGCGGTCTGGTGCAGGCCAACCCGGCGGCCGTTGCGGCTGGCGATGTCGTGCTCCTCAACTTCTCGGCGGCGTGGTGCGGCCCATGTCGGCAGATGGCGCCGCTGGTCGGCGAGATCACAGCGGCAGGCTGGGTCGTGCGGCATGTCGATGTGGATCGCGAGGGAGATTTGGTCCGCCGCTTCGCCGTCACGGGCGTGCCGTGTTATGTGCTCCTCGTGAAGGGCCAGGAAGTGGGCCGCATCAACGGCGCCACGACCCGCGGCGAACTTGAGACATTACTGGCCAAGAGCCGG
>Ga0194043_1002325_pt1 | contig 10500 bp, 9 predicted proteins | sample JunL4415m_MetaG_FD_161274 | JGI IMG/M metagenome (GOLD analysis project Ga0194043, IMG submission 161274) | Anoxic zone freshwater microbial communities from boreal shield lake in IISD Experimental Lakes Area, Ontario, Canada - Jun2016-L442-15m | ecosystem: Environmental > Aquatic > Freshwater >...
CTGATTGACCTCCCGCTTTCGACTAAGGCCGGACACCCCAATAATGCGGCGAGGTCACTTATTGACCGACAAGTCGCGATGATCAATCTCACTTTGACGAGCGACTAGTACACAATTGAGCCCGGACCTACCAATAATTCGGACTTGGAGTGGCAAGGTACTTCCGCGCCCCACAGGGCTTGATGTATTTCAAGGCAACCTAGTCTTTACGGCACAACAAGTGGCCCTGACGCTTAAGCGAGCAGCGGCGGAGAACCGTGCATCACAGCTTGAGCTTGAAGCAGTCGAAGCAGCTGCGAGAGAAACGATTGCTTGGCACTTGGCGGAAATTGAGCGTCTCAAGACCTTAGGCCGCCTAGAGGGCGAGCGCTGGGATGGCATCCACCTATCTCTTGATACCTTCGCTACGACAAAGGTGACCGGCGACATTGATGGTTTCCTTGACGCTCTCTCTCAGATCACTCGGGCCCTTGGTGGCAAACCAGACTTTGAGTCAATGGACGACCTCGAGGCCTTTATGGCCTCCCGGCAAACCTTAGATCTGCGCTCAAAGGCCGGAGCCCGGGAGGTGGAAAGCCGCTCAAGTGCTTTGGCCGCAGCGTGCGCTGATCTAGGACCGATTTCACGCAAGGGCCTAGGTTCCCCAACCGCTACTGATCTTACGCTTCTCCAGACGCTACTTAGGGGAGCACAGGTGACTCGCCCATATGTCGGTACCCATGTCGCCGCTGATAGGCACGTCGCGTCCAATAGATTGAAGTATTGGCATCACGGCCTGATGATCTCGGAGAGCGAACTCGTACATTTCTCCGGCGAGCCGGGGCAACCATTCTCCAGGGCGAGCATTGAATTGGTTGATTGGGAGGCATTCGCAAAAGGTTCATCAAAGTTCGTGTCGCGGACTCCGGATCAATTTCGCGATAAGCCGATTGCCGCTCTTCACCGAAACATGAGTGCGTTCCGGGCACTTCAGCGCATGGGCGAAACGGGCTACTCATTGACTTCTAACAACTGTGAGCACTTCTCCATGTGGGCCCAGTTGGGAACTGACTACAGCCACCAAGCTAGAACTTATAAGCGCAAGGTCATCCGAAATGATGAAGTGGCTAGCATCGACAAGCTCGAAGGCATCTTCACTTGCTCAGTCAAAGCGTTTGAGCCCCCTGCCCCCAACAGTTCCTCTCCAAAGCTAGCTCTTGACTTGGGGCGGGCATATGCCGACCTTGACTCGGGAAGGGCCGCAGTCTGGGTACCTGTGTGGGATATCGAGGACGAAAGAGCGCCAGCCGTAGGGGCTGAGCGCCCATGGTCCGATTCGTTCGGGCGAACTTGGGGTGAGCGACCAAGATTCGGACCCGAGCGAACATCGTTCGTGGAACCGATTGCCGCACTCGTCTGGTTCGAGACGACGGGTCCAGTGTGGCTTACCGCTGAGGGTGTCGTTCGCGAGACAAAGTTTAATCTCTTCGAGGCATGCGAGGAGCGGATTGGACCCTCGCGAGTGGCCCTCAAAGCATGGCTTGACCAACCTCATTCACAGGCGCTCGCGCACCTTCTCGCTGACAAGGCGATCGAATTCATTCAGTAGCTCTGGGCCTCACTTGGGAATTGCGACCCTCGTCCGGCGTCGAGAGCAACGGAAATAGGAATGAGCGGGCCGGAATCAACCTGGCCGACCCGCCCAATGAGCAGCTGTCCTCATAGTGTGAATTGCGTAGCTCCAGCCTCACGAATCTCCTCTAAACCAACTGGCATCGATAAGGGATCCACCCTGCGGCACGTTGCCCATCACCCCGAGCGGATCACAAAAGCCCTGACCTGCACTCACTAGTAAGGCGAGTCAGGGCCTGAACTCGGCCATCCACTGCCGAGCTCGGTCCATGCTCTTAAGCTTCTTGCTGCGCTGATCAATTTCCTGGAGGATGGTCTCGTCTGCTTCCTTGTCTGTGTGTGCTTCAAAGTCAGCGACCGATTGATCCAAGATCTCGGATTCCTCAGCAATTAGCTTGTCGAGGGCCGCGCGCACCTCTATGGCGGCAGCCTCATTTGCAGAACCGGCATCTGACCTCGCCAAAATATAGCCGTATGTCGTCTGCAGCTTAATCATCTCAAAACGGACGCCCTCAGCTGTCAACGCTCCGAACAAAACAGGCCCTCCGATGGCGCCGACGGCACCCCCGGCGAGAGCGCCAAGACCAGCAATGAGCGCAGTACCGCCAGCCATACCGGCCCCACCGATCGCCAGCGAGCCGCCACCAAGGGCGGCGAGCCCCGCGGCCGTAGCTGCAGCGCCATAAAGGCCCATGGTGCCGCCGATTATAGCCCCAATCGCGGGTGCTGCGAGCCAAAATAGCCCACCGGATAGCACTGCAAAGATTACGGCGAGCCCAACCCAAAAAGGACCGCGCTCATAGAACGCTTTGTGCGAATTCACTGCGCTCTTCATGACCTCTTCAAAACGAGCCAACCGCTTGTGCCCTTCACCTAGCCCGCACCATTGGGCAAGCTCGAGTAGTGCACCTAACTTAAGATCGCCGCCGATGTTGATCGTCGTCTCGCCTTCATTTGGGACGAATGGATCTGCGAAGAAGCAATCAACGAGCAGCCATCGCGTCACGTCCTCGGAATCGATTTCACTTTGAAGGTACGCCCTGATGGCTTCCGGATTGCGCAAAACCTCGACAGGAACTCCGAGTCCGCCATCTTCAGTCATCAAGTTACGGCGCCGCTCTGCACGAGTAGTCGCGGCTCTGCGTTCCTCTTCGGAATCAAGCTTAGTCTTGAGAATCTCCCCGTAACCAAGCAGTGCTACGGCAAAAATTTCATGATAATTGTCGGGCAAGTAGCTGACAAACTCGTTGTTCATGGCATCAGTTGGCATCCTAGGCTCCCCCCGGAACAGTCATTTGAAGTTGGGACTCAAATCACTGTATCAGCACGGTTATAGATGGGAAATATGCGGCGACAACTCGCGTCAAGCTTTCGATTCCTGCTGAGGCACAGCCGAGTGCATTAACTGGCTCGGCCCGCAGCTTCGAGATTTCCCTCGTTATTCCCTCACCCGATAGACAAACGCCGCCTCCCATCAACACACGTGATCACTCCACCCTCAAGCAGCTCAACAAACCGCAGGCAGAGGAAAAGCGTAGTCGCGTTGTCAAAAGCATCCGAATTACTTCAACTAACTAAGGAATGCACTCAAACTCAGTCGGAAGCTATACAAGAGCAGAGATTGCCAAACGAGTACTTGTCAGTGCCCAGTTCCTCCAGATACAGGTGTCCGAGGCCAGCGACTGCGGAGCTCTGCACGATGGCCAATCCGGAGGACCGCCATCTTTCAATGACCGCAGTATTGTTGGTCTTGAGTTCCGCAACGCCAATCACCCTTCAAGCAAGGAGAGCCAACATGCCTCGACTTACTAGTGAAGAGCTAGGCCATCACGCGGGACTTGATCCTCGCGAACACCAATGGGGTGTTCGCACAAGGATGCCTGTTCCTTTTAGCATCTCGGCCTTCACATGGTTTGCGACAGAGGCAGAGTTACGCGAACGCATCGCCGATGGATCGCATTACTCAGGCAGTCAGCCAGATCTTTGGGATGGGCTCGAGCCTATTGTCAGGACCGTGCTCGAACGAATTCCCCAGCTTACCCCTGACGCCACCGATGCATTAAACGCCGTAACTACGCCCGGAATCTGCGTCGAGTGGGTAGGGAGGTTTGAAGACTTGCTCATCGGCGACAACGCGGTTGCTCTTGAGGTTCGCCGGGCTTGGAGCGAGTCCCGTGACAGCGAAGAGCAAAACGAGGATCCAATCGAGCCAGACGATGTCGAAGACTTCGCCGACTTCCTAAAGGAATATGGCTTCTAGCAGATCAAACGGAACAGCCGGAAAAGGACATTCATGACAAAACTGCATAAGGACGACCTAGCCGTGCATATGAATGCGGACCCCCGACTTAACCCATGGGGTATTTACAGCCGAGACCCGTGGCCCGGTGGAGTCAAGGTCTTCTTCTGGTTCCAGACAGAGGCCGACTTGCGTACGCGGTTGGCCGACGGTTCTTTTGATGTAGATGGCGACGAAGAAGATTGGCAACCAGCTATTGCTGACATGACTGCTGCACTATCGTCAATCAGCGAGCTCTCTCCAGCCGACGTTGACTTATTGAACAGCAGTACAAATGGTGGTTTTGACATCGAATGGGTTGGCCAATTTGACGAACTGCTGCATGGCAATAGCTCAATGGCCGTTGAGCTCCGTGAGTCGTGGCACGAAAACGGCGAGACCTCGAATCAAGGCCTTAATTCGATCATTGAACCGGCCAAAGTCGCAGACTTTGCCAACTTTGTAAAGACCTATGGTCTCTAAGCGCGCTTAGTCGCGCACAGAGGTTAAGATCGCAAGGCTACTCAGACGAGAGAGATTTAGGTACTAGGGACATGTCGCTAATCTGGAGGAGTATTTTTAATGTAGAGGGGGCCGACGGAGAGGCAACGCTCCTGGATTCCGCCGAGTCCATCTTCGCGGCTTGGTGCAAGGGTAAATGCCACCCGAATGGTGTCGAACTCCCCGTGCTTTCTAGCGCCTCGGGCGGAAAGCCGATCATTGTCGGTGACATTGAGTTCACGCTTCGGCTAGTCCAGGACGAAGGGGTCAGAATCTTCCGAGGTACCTGTTTTGAAGATCGCCAGGGAGAGCGTGTTAAGACGACCTTCACTGCCATTGATCCTGTTAGCGACTTGCCAACGGCCTGGATAGACCTCGAACGTTGGAGCGACGAGCCCTATGGGCAGCAGTGGCTCCCCGTAGCTCCCGGATTCGTTTCGGAGCTCATCAGCCGCAACTGGACCTGCCTCAACAAAGCAAGCCGTTTCCGCTCAGCACCTTTTGAGCTCAGGGGAGCGGATCGCGGTGTCAAGCTAGGTAAACACCTGATCAGAGACACGCGAACCGTGCCAGTTGTGGTGGTCACGCCAACTAATGTCGAGTCAAACCAAGGCAATTTGCAGCCTGCTGTTAAGCGAGGCCAGAATATCCTCAAACGAGTGCTAGGAATTGCGAGCGTCATGGTTCTCGATGCGGACGCTGCTCTCAGCCTCAAGGAATACCTTGATGAAAATGTAGGGCCTAACTTTCACACCGTCGGCGGGTCAGTAAGGACATACTGGCCGGGGCTAAAACTAGGCGATCGCCCAATCAGGCATCGATTCCAGGGATACCAGACGGTCACTGCCGCCTCGACTGATGGAGGCTCCTTGCTTGTTGCACCGCAAATCATCAAGGGTTCTACCGAGCAGAGTCCTCCAGAGTTTTGGAGCAAAGTAGCCAGGCCGTTACTCGACAGCCACGAAGGACAGGATGCCGAGGAGCTGCTGGAAGAGATAATCCAACTTGAGACGGAACTAGAAAAGTCACGTGAGGACGCGCGGGCTCTTAAGGTAGAACACGAGGAAATCCTCGATGACCTCATGTACACGCAAGAAATTGCGGAAGACGAAAATGCTGGTCTCCGCAAGGTTAACGAACAGCTGCGAGCACAAATACGGACAGTTGGATCTGAATTTGACCCGGACCTTGCTATCGATGGACCGTGGGGCCTCCGCCCACCGGAGTCATGTGCGGATCTCCTTGCTCTCCTCCATCGCCTCGAGACAGTTCAATTCCCCCAGGATCTTTGGAAGCCCACGCGAGAACTTGACTCGCAAGACGGACGTGGCGTGTACGCGAAGCAAGCCTGGGCTGCTCTTCTCGCAATGGAACACTACGCTCAACGTCAGGGAAGCACTGGGTTCAACGGCGACTTTCAAGCGTTTTGCAAAGAGTTCGGCGACATCGCTATCTCCCCGAGCAAGGTGATAATGAGGGAAAGTGAGACGACCTCGGCAAGCAAGCAGATGCGCGCTGATAGGACTTTCCACGTAGCAGGCAACGAGGTTTTCATGGAGTCCCACATACGCATTGGCGGCGGGAAGCCACCAGCTCCACGCCTCTACTTCTTTGATGACACGAAGGGTGAAACAGCAAAAGTGCACATTGGGTATTTCGGCGAGCACCTACAAACTAAGTCGACAAACTAGAACGAAGCTAGTAATGACCTGTCCAATTTGCGACGAGCGTGATCTTGACCAGGATGAGACCCTTGTAGTGACCCACAAAAATGGCGCATCCTTGAGGGTGTGCCTTAATTGTTACGACAACTTGATGTCAGGCGATGCGAGCGCGTGGAGTCAATTCTGGGCAGCGGTCGGCAGGTCATAAGTTCACGCACCGACCCCTTGACAATGCCCGGCCCCTGATCGAACGACCTTTGTGCCCTGTTCTATTCAGATGTGAACTGTCGGCGACACCCAGCCGTGAAGGTAAGACGGGAATCCGTCAACATCTGGCTTTGCAAGTCGTGAGCCGTAGAGAATGGCCTAGCCGCCACTCCATCTTTCGGTCGATATCTAACGATTTCAACAAAAGGAGCTTCGATAGCGAAATGGTGGAGTTGGCAACGCTCTTTAACGAGCGCGCAGAATTCTCATAAACGTTCGTCGCGTCAGGAGCAATAGTCCTTACCGAACTTGCGCTGCTGCCTGCGGAAATTAGTGTTCTCGTCCCAGGCGCGCCTAGCTCTGAACGCTACGACCGGGTCTTCGTTTCAAACGCCCAAGCGACTTTCGACAGACCCTGCTGGAAGGGAGTTTCCGAAGATCATCGCTTGTCATGGCTAAAAGGTCGTTCAATCACTAACCCAACGGAAACCTCATTACTCCAACTATTGGTTGCGAGGGCCTGATGATTGAATTCAAGGAGGCAGAAAGTGCTCACCCGACTGAAGAATCAATAGTTGGCGGGAATGAGCGCTATGGGCTAGATGATGCCTAGTCGCTTGAGGTCTTACTCACTGACTTTGGAATGACCTCGGACTCACCAAGCTCCGACTAATGAATCAGCTCCACATCGTTGAGCTATCGAGCTAGTAGGGCTCTGGGATCAGACTTAAGTTTCCTGGATCCAGCGGTTCGTCGTCGTTATCTGGCCAGTCCGTGAAATCACCTTCAAACTTCCGATCGCCAGTTTCACAAAAACGCTCTTCAAAGAGATCAATCGGTTCATCACCTTCGCCATCCAGCAACCGCAGCTCTTCACGCAACTGCTCGAGAGAAACGGGTGAGGAACGAATGAACCTGGGCCGCTCCACTTCAGTTGGGCTGATTCGACGACGATTAACGCCAATTGGCATGGGCCGAACTCGCTCCCGAACGATGTGCTGGGGCCTAAAGTTTGCATCCTTACAAGCCACTGGTGGCTTGTGCTGATTGCCCAAGCACCACTTCTTGACTACAGGCCACCAAAAGCTCTTGGAATCATCGTCAATAAACGTTAAGTAATCAAAGCTTCTGAATGAAACAAAAGCAGGCACTAATATCTCAGACTTACCAGGCTTACTAAGAAACTCCTTAACAACAGTCGAATCCTGCTGAGTCTTTCCTTCAAGGTATCTACGGGCATCGGCAGCGCCGGAGTTAAGTGGGCAGAGCAATGCGCCAGGGAGACTTATTAGGTCGGCAGTGGCGGCGCTGAGAACCACCAGTTCTTTTCCGTCAAGCCGCTGGCGCTGGTACCCCCACTCCGTGAGCGCAAATGAAAAGCAGACTAGGTTCCTGCCAAGATCCCAATTACTACCCCAATGCTCACTCTGGTTACCGCACTCACCAGCGCTTAGGAGCCCACCGCTGGCGAGCACATCTGGAAGGTCGGTGCACTGTAAAACGTGATGCGCGAGTTTTCTTGGCTCGTTGCGCAACGCTTCAATTATTTCTGCTCGCGATTCCTCAGTCACTAAGTCTCCAACTCAAGCTGCTTTGGCTCTGAATCGATCAATTCGTCACGAACCACCATCAAGAGTAACCCAAGCTTGTTATCCCCTACCCATCCATCTGGATCGAGACGGGCACCCCACTCCGTGTCATGGCGACTCTTTTCAATGATCTGCCTCGTTCCGGTGCGTAACAGCTTTGACTTGAACGCATTAAGAGCAAACTTGAGACGCAACCCCTCAAGCATCACCTCTTCTTTCGTTGACTCCCAGTCCGTTCGAATCTTGACCTTTCGGCCGAGGGTCTTGGCATGTCGTGGGTCATCAGCTGAGGCAATTTCTGAGTGAAGTGCAGGGTCGAGCGTCTTCCAGGCCTGAAAGTAGTGCTCGACGGTCGGATAGCTCACGAGCTCACCATCGGGGCCTGGCGCAGAGATTGGAGACTCCGCAAAGTTACCTAATGGCCCCGAGCTAAAGACAACAGCATTATCGTCGCACACATTCTGAAGCGTATTACAGTTGCGCGCTCCACTACTTCGTTTGTAGCGATGCAAAGGTCACACGGAATCAGCCAGGACTTATTTATGGTTCTATTCATCACCATTGGTCGCGAGTTTCCGAGACTTCTAAAGCGGCTGGGTTGCTTGGCCGAGAAGTTAGATCAGCGCTGCGGCTTGGTCTCGCGGCCTATGCCGGCTGACACATAGAACCACCGCCCTCTAGCCTGGAACGCCATGCAGGCTAACCCAGGCGATGTCATGTCCCATGCAGAGATGTCTGCGATTGAGCAGCTGAGCCTTCAGCGTGGGATGAACTTCCGCCCGGGTGGAAGGCGTTCGGTGATTCTGATGAGTGTCCGTAAGGGGGCGCCTTATGCTGATCGCCTTGAGAGTTCAGGTCGAGTCCTTATCTACGAAGGTCATGACGTTGACAACATAAAGGGTGGTCCTGACCCAAAGTCCGTCGACCAACCAGAATTCCTCCCTTCCGGCAAACCGACCGCTAATGGCAAGTTTGCCTCGGCAGCCCACGAATATGTCAAAGGTAAAGCCCAGGCCGACCTTGTTCACGTCTATGAAAAGATCAAGACCGGAATCTGGACTTTCAACGGCGTATTTAGACTCTGCGATGCTTGGACTGAGGAATCGGACGGACGCCAGGTATTCAAGTTTCGTTTCGAATTGACAGACGCGCGTGGGCCCGAATCGCCTACCGGCAATCCGGACCTGGATCACAACCGAATGATTCCCTCAGCTGTTAAGCGTGAGGTTTGGGCGCGTGATGATGGCAAGTGCGTGACCTGTGGCAGCACCGATAACCTCCACTTTGACCACATTCTTCCTTTCTCGAAGGGTGGTTCGTCGGTGACCGCGGAAAACATTCAGCTGCTCTGTGCTCGCCATAATCTGGCGAAGTCGGATCGGATTCAGTAACCCGCCGATCCATCGTGGCAACTCTCGGTTAGCGACCGCCGGGGCGAACTGGCTACTACAAGTAAACGTCAATCAGCGCCGAGCACGGGCGGCGTACCAATCTCGACTTCGTAGCCGTTTCTATACGGCTCTAGATCTTCAAGTCGTTGCCGAACAAACTCAGCCTCCCAGTTCGAAGTGAGGATCTGCGCTGCTCGAGCTCCATCGCTCCGTGTTTCGTAGGCAAGAAGTAATGGGCCACAATGCCAAACTTCGTAGCACGTAACCATCGTCTCATCGTCCCCCGGGCCATACTCATCGGTTACTCGGGCACTGAAAAGCAGACGATTACGATGCATTGCCCGGGCTACCGCTTCTGCGGCTGATGCTTTAAAGGTTGCGCCTTCGTCGAGCTCCTCTCTAGCGAACATGGTCAATGCTCCATCGGTTGGAGTCACATGCGTTCCCGGGCCATCGTGCGATGCAATTAGAACCGGTATTCGCTGCTGTCTACCGTGTAGTTCATCAGCTAGGAATCGCTCAGAGACAGACCAATCAATTTTCAGGCCTTCCCTCTCAATTAACCGCGCGATCAACGCGGCTTCTGATGGTTTCGTCATGCGATCAACGATCATGAGCAGTCCATCTTCGGCGACCATAGACACTAGGTTTGTTATCGCAATCGAAGCTGCCGCTTCATCTACCCCCACTGGGTTCTCAACGGTCAGGCCAACGGGACCCTCTACACGAGGAATTGCCTGATTGATCAGCGCTCGAGAGGCAAGCACTAGATCGTACCTCTCGTCTCTCCCAATGGCGTCCAAAAGGTTGACTTGCTGGAATGTGACTCGCTCCCCCAGGCCGAGTCGCTCATGAGCTAGCTCGCGAGCGCACTTTAATCCTTCCTCCAGCGAGTCCCATCCAAGCACTTCCGCCTCCGGCCAAAGCTCCGCGAGAAAGCAGGTAAGAAATCCCTCGTCGCAGCCCACGTCAAGGATCCGGTTGGGCGCGAGGTGTCCCAATCTCTCAATCACGATCTGCATCTGCCTTGCGTAAAGGTCCCCAGAGAAACCTGTGGCGACATCGAGCGCTAAATCAAGGCTCGAATTCTTGATTAAGAACACCTCTTCCGCGCGATAGCTGGCCTTCGAAGAATCCATCGCCTCATTGAGCTCTTCCGCATTTCCGGGATGACGATCTCTTAGTCCTAGCCAGAACGTGTCGTAGTCGCCAGGTTTGGCTGCTGGCATTGACTTGATGCTTGACAAATAGTCTGTAAC
>Ga0194043_1002327_pt1 | contig 10499 bp, 6 predicted proteins | sample JunL4415m_MetaG_FD_161274 | JGI IMG/M metagenome (GOLD analysis project Ga0194043, IMG submission 161274) | Anoxic zone freshwater microbial communities from boreal shield lake in IISD Experimental Lakes Area, Ontario, Canada - Jun2016-L442-15m | ecosystem: Environmental > Aquatic > Freshwater >...
TTTTGCCGACGCCCCCGATCTCGACACGGGACTCAAGCGGTCGCTGCTGCTGATCCTGGAATCACCGCGATTTCTGCTGAGTGCGATAGCCGTGCCACCGGCTGCAGGAAGTGGGGCAGCCGCGTCGCCGGCTGTGGAAGACAGCTTCGCGACGGCGGCTCGGCTCTCGTTCGGCTGCTGGGACTCAATGCCCGATCAGCCGCTTTGGACCGCCGCCGCCGCCGACGAACTGACCACTCCGGCGCAGGTGCGGGCCCAGGCCGAGCGGATGGTGAACGATCGCCGCACCCGGGCGAAGCTCCACGACTTTCTCTTCAGCTGGCTCCGCATCGACCACGGTCCCGAGATCGTGAAGGACAAGACCCGCTACTCGGAATTCTCCCCCGAGATCGCCGCCGACCTGCGGACGAGCCTGGATCTCTTCCTGGACGACGTTGTCTGGGGGCGGGCCAGTGGCGGCGGCGACTTCCGCCATCTGTTCACCGACGACGAGGTCTATCTCAACGGCCGGCTCGGTCCGTTCTACGGCGTGAAGCTGCCGGCAGATGCGTCGTTTCGTCGCGTTCGTCTCGACGACGGCCGCCGCGCCGGTGTGCTCTCGCATCCCTACATGGCCAGCGTGCTCTCCTATGCCGGCGCCACCTCGCCCATCCACCGCGGTGTGTTTCTGGCCCGCAGTGTGATGGGCAACGTGCTCAAGCCTCCGCAGGAGGCGGTCGCCCCGCTATCGCCCAACCTGCATCCCGATCTCACCACACGCCAGCGTGTGGCGCTCCAGACCAGTTCGGTCGCCTGCCAGACCTGCCACACGATGATCAATCCACTCGGCTTCTCGCTGGAGGAGTTTGACGCAGTCGGCCGGTATCGCACTGTGGAGCAACGGCCCGCTGGAGAAAAGCCGATCGACGCCTCCGGCGCCTACCTGCCCCGCCAGGGCGAGAAGTCAACGTTTCGCGGCGCCCGCGAACTGGCGGCCACGATCGCCGGCAGCCGCGATGCCCAGGAGGCCTTCGTGCAAAATCTCTTCCATGCCCTGACAAAGCAGCCCGCCCGGGCCTGGGGCCCCGACCTGCTCGAATCGCTGCGGAGTTCATTCGTGACAAACAACTGCGATATCCGTTGCCTGATGGTCGATATCATGACCGAAGCGGCGTTCCCGCCACCAGCCGCTGCGGCCGCTTCTGCCCCCCTGGCCCCTCCGGTTCCCACCCCATGATCACGCGTCGCGACCTGCTCCGTCGGCTTGGCGTCGGCTCAGCCGTCCTTCCCTTCCTCGGCAACCTGCCGAGTCTCGCGATGGCCGGGGCCGCCGCGCCCAAGCAGCGACTGGTGATCGTCTTCAGCCCCGACGGCGTTGTGAAGAAAAACTTCTGGCCGACCGAGGCCGGGCCGTTCACCACGCTGCCACCAGTCGTGCGGCCAGTGGAACTGCCCCCGATTCTCAAGGCCCTTGAGCCGTTTCGCGACCGGCTGCTCATGCTCAAGGGCATCCACGACAAGGTGCAGGGGGATGGCGATCGCCACATGCGGGGCATGGGCTGTCTGCTCACCGGAATCGAACTCTTCCCCGGCAACATCCAGGGGGGCGGCGGTACGCCGGCCGGCTGGTCCAGCGGCCTCTCCATCGACCAGGAGATCAAAGCGTTTCTGCAGCGTCGACCGGAAACGGCGACGCGTTTCGGCTCACTCGAATTCGGCGTGCTGGTGCCAAACAGATCCGATACCTGGACACGGATGGTCTACACCGGCCCCGGCAAGCCGGTCGCGCCGATCGACGATCCCTACCAGATGTTCCACAGGCTCTACGGGCAACTCAAGGATCGTGAGAGCATGCAGAGCGTGCTCGACGAACTCCATCAGGATCTTGCCACGGTGGCCACGGCGCTGCCGGCCGAGGATCGCCGGATTCTCGAGGAGCACACGGCACTGGTTCGCGAGTTTGAAAAGGAGCTATCAACCCACCATGCGACCGTGTCGCATGACGTACCGGTGCTCGAGCAGGGCATCATCGAGCAGAATGATCAGATGCCAAAAATCAGCCGGATGCAGATCGATCTCGTTGTCGCTTCGCTCGCCGCCGACTTCACGCGGATCGCGACTCTGCAATACACCAATTCGGTGGGCCAGCCACACATGAAGTGGATCGGCGTTGAGGAGGGCCAGCACGACCTCTCGCACGAGCCCAATTCAAACGAGGCCGCCCAGGAAAAACTCACGAGGATCGGCGCCTGGTATGCGGGCGAAGTCGCCCACCTCGCCAAGCGACTCGCAGAAACGCCCGAGCCGGGTGGCCAGGGATCCATGCTCGATCACACGACGATTCTCTGGACAAACGAACTCGGCGAGGGCAACTCCCACTCGCTCGACGACATTCCCTGGGTGATGGTGGGCAACGGCCTCGGCTTCACGATGGGCCGGGCTCTCGACGTGGGCGGTGTGCCACACAACCGGCTGCATCTTGCGATCGCCCATGCCATGGGCCACACGGATCTCCTGCGGTTTGGCAACCCCGACTACTGCGGCGACGGCCCGCTCACTGGGCTTGTATGAGTGGCCGCGCCGGTGGCTTTAGTGCATAATCTGGACTTCCCCAAGGAGTTCGTGAATGCCTTCTCTCTTTCGTTTCGCCGTGTCGTTCGTTGTGCTGAGTGCTATCTTCCTGCCCATGCTGCCGATGGCAGCGGCGGCCCCCACCGGTAATCCCGCCTACGCCGATCCCGCGACGGTAGATGCCGATTTCCCCTTTCAGGGCGAATACGCCGGCACGATCAACCATGATGGCCAGCCTCTGCCCTTTGGCGTGCAGGTGATCGCGCTGGGCGACGGGAAGTTTGATATCGTCGCCTATCCGGGCGGACTGCCAGGCGACGGCTGGACACCGCCTGCGAAGATCACCGGGAAGGGCACCCGCGAGGGAGAAGGCTCTGCCGCAGTGGTAAAGCTCGAGGCTCTCGACGGAGGCGGGATCGCCCGCAAGGGCCAGATCGAGCACGGCCGAATCGTCGTCTTCTCCGATGCAGGCCAAGAACTTGGCAGGCTTCCCAAGGTAAGCCGCACCAGCGCGACCCTTGGAGAGCAGCCGCCCACCGGCGCAATCGTGATCTACGACGGCCGCGATCAAGACCATGCCGACACCTCGAAGCTCCTCGACGGCCGCGTGGCTGACGACGGCCTGCTGATGGAAGGAGTGACGACGAAAGACAGCTTCGGCGATGCGATCTGGCACATCGAGTTTCGCCTCCCCTACCAGCCGAAGGATCGCGGCCAGGGTCGGGGTAATAGCGGTGCCTACGTCCAGGGCTGCTATGAAACGCAAATGCTCGATAGCTTCGGCTTGGAGGGCAAAGACAACGAGTGCGGCGGTATCTACAAGGCCGCTGCCCCGTTTGTAAACATGTGCCTGCCGCCGCTGACCTGGCAGACCTACGACATTAACTTCACCGCGGCAAAGTTTGCGGGGGAGAAGAAGGTGACCAACGCTCGCATGACCGTGCGGCACAACGGAACGGTCATTCACGACAACGTTGAGGTGCCCACGCTCACCCCCGGCGGCCCGCAGAAGCAGGAGGGCCCGGTCGGTCCACTCCATCTGCAGAACCATGGCAATCCGGTCCGCTACCGCAACATCTGGGTGCTGCCCAAGTCGTGACGCAGCAGGCATCCATCGGCACGAGCAAATCGCAGTGCACGTGCACCGCCTGCCCGCTGCTCTGCGAAGACATTAAGCTTGAGCCTGCCGGTGCACATTCCGCCTGCAGTTTCGGGAAAGCCGCTTTCGCCGCGGCTGCCGCGGCCTTTGCCGCTGGCAGCGAAGCCTGGATAAACGGTAAACCTGCAGGTCTCCAGGCCGCGATTGATCGGGCGGCGGCCGACCTCATCGCCGCCCGCCGCGTCCTTATTACAGGCCTGGCCGACGCCACACTCGAAGCCGTCACGGCGGCCTGTGATCTGGCCGAATCACTCGGCGCCGCAATCGATGCCGGCCTTCCCGAATCGGCCCAGGCCGCCGGACCGACGATCGCTCGGGCCGGCGGGGTAACCGCCGCCTGGGACGAACTCCGCGACCGGGCGGATCTCGTCATCTTCTGGTGCTCTGATCCGACGGCCTCGCATCCCCGGTTTGTCGAACGATTTATCGCGCCGCCGCTCGCCAGCGGTAAGCCTCGCGTCTGCATCGCGCTTGGGAGCGGCCCAGCCCTACCCCTCGGCCGAGAATTTTCCCAGCTACCACTCGCCAGCGACCTCGCCGTCGAGGCCGCCCGCTGCCTGCAGGTATTGGTCGCCGGCCGGGAACTTGCCGACACGTTACCGCTCTTAGACACAGGCTTCGCTGCCACATGCACAGCGCTCCAGACTGCCATCGGGGCCGCCGACTGCGTGGCGATCGTGTCGAGCAATGCCGCTGATCCAGTCGGCCTCGAGGACTGGAGCATTGTTCATCTGGTCCGCACGATCGCGCATCTCAAGCCGGCGTTTCAGATTTTACTCGGGGCCGGCACCGCGGCGGGCGGCGGCAATGGGGCCGGCGCGGCGGCCGTCTGCACCTGGCGGTATGCCGCCGCCGGCGCGATCGCCCGCGCTGATCGTTCAGGCGGCCTGTTTCTGCCGGGTGAGGCCGATGCCAGGCGACTGATCAAGTGGGGAGAGGTCGATGCAGTGGTGGCCGTGGGGAGACTCTCTCCGCTGATCGAAGCCGCGATCATGGCCCGCGGCCCCGCCCTTTCTGTGGTGCGAATCTGCGACCAGCCTCAGCCCGTGCCCCCCGCCGGCAGCCACGTCGTCCAGCTCCGCTCGGCCAGTCAGTTGCTTGCCACTCCAGGCACGATGCTCCGCGAGGACGGCTGCCGCGTGGTGCTCACGGTAGCTCGCGATTCCACAACGCCGCTGCTTCGTGAACTGCTTGTGAAGCTCACGACCGCCGTGCAGCAGTCGCCCTCGGCCACCGCAGTCAGAGGCCGACCATGATCAGTCTTGCCAGCTCCAGAGGCGCCGCCGCCACTCCCCCACCCCACCGGTTTGTCCTCGTCGGTGGCACGATCCACGATCCCGCCCACGGCCGCGATGGCGTCGTCGATGATATTTGGGTCGAGGCTGGGCGGATCATCGCCCGGCCGAGCGATGCTAGCGGCTTCACGCGGATCGATGCCACCGGCCGGTTTGTGATGCCCGGCGGTGTCGACCTGCACAGCCACGTCGCCGGCCCGAAGGTGAATGCCGGCCGCCGCATCAGCCCACACCTGGCCCGCCGTTCTCCTCCGGCCGTGCCCACGATCCACTCGACCGGCGCTCTCTACGCCGCGCTCGGCTACACGACCGTGTTCGACGCGGCGATCGCCACCGCCGCCGCTGGCATCGCGCACCTGGAGCTGGCCGATCTGCCGATCCTCGACAAGGGTATCTATCTGCTGGCGGCCGACGATGCTGATGTGCTCGTCGCGCTCGACCGCGATGATCACGATGCGGTCAAGCGACTCATCGCCGAGGCGGTGCGGGCTGGCGCTGGCTGGGCGGTGAAGGTGGCTAACCCAGGCGGCCCGGCGTTCTGGAAGCATGGTCGCCGGGGCGACCACCGCGATCTCGACACGCCGCTGCCGGGCATGTCGCTCACCGGCCGAACGCTTCTGGAACGGCTGGCCCGGGCGGTCCAGGCGCTTCGCTTGCCGCACCCGCTTCATGTCCACACCGCCAACCTCGGCCTGCCCGGCAACTGGCGGACCCTCCAGGAAACAATGCGGACGTTCGATGGGATTCCGGCCCATCTCGCCCACGTGCAGTTCCATAGCTATACCGGCGGTGATCTCGACGCAGACACCTTCGGCTCGGGCGTCGCCCCGCTGGTAGACCATTTCAACACGCATCCCGAACTCACCCTCGACGTTGGGCAGATCCTGTTTGGCGACACGGTGGCGATGACAGGCGACTCAGCCGCCGCCGAGCATCTGGCCCATGCCACCGGCGTGCCGTGGATGTCGCACGATCTGCATCTCGAAGGGGGCTGTGGTGTGCTCCCGATCAGCTATCGTGAGAAGAGCCTGATCCATGCCTGGCAGTGGGCGATTGGCCTCGAATGGTTCTTAACAGCCGCCGACCCCTGGCGGATCGTGCTCTCGACTGATCATCCCAACGGAGCTCACTTCACCGCCTATCCGCAGCTGATGCGGCTGCTCGGCGATGCCGCCTTCCGCCGCGAGGCCTTTGCGCGGCTCCATCCGGCGGTGCGGAAGCGGAGCCCACTGGCAGGCATCACGCGGGAATACACGCTGCAAGAGCTCTGCATCATCACGCGGGCGGCCCCCGCGAGAATTGCCGGCCTGCCACAGAAGGGGCACCTGGGCGTCGGGGCAGATGCCGACATCACGATCTACCGTACCGATGCTGATCTCTCCCGGATGTTTGCCATGCCGGCGCAGGTCTTCAAGGGCGGCATCCTCGTCGCCGAAGATGGTGAACTGCGCGCCCTGCCCACGGGCAAGACCCTCTCGTGGTGACTCGTTTTTAAAGCTTGTCCTGCTCCCCACGTGGGATAAGTTTTCCAACTTGTCATGTCCCCATGTGTGCTCGCGATTCAATCAACTCGCCCCACCGCATCGACAATCGCGGCCATCAGTTGGTCGGCGGGAAATGTCTGAGCTGCCCGAATCTTGGCCGCAGCGGCATACTGTGCGGTGAGCAAGTCATCCTCGATGATGCCGAACGCCCGTCGCGGAAGCTCGCTCTCAGGCTCGGGTAAAACGATCCTGCCAGTCTCGCCATCGACGATCAACTGCTGCACAGCATCACTCGTGACGGCCACTGCTGGGATCCCAGCCGCCATGCCGTCGAGGATCGCGCCGCCGCAGGCCACGTTGCCCGACTGCCAGACAAGTCGGGCCTCACGGAGCAGATCGGGAAGGCAGTCGAGCTGTGGAAAAAGATGGAGCCGTTCGGTCAGCTCCTGCACACGCGCCCGCCGCAGGATGCGGTTTCGCAGCGGACCGGCGCCGACAAGCACATGCTCGAGTCGCTGATGCACGGCCCCCAGCTGCTCGACCGCCCAGAGGAGCCGTTCCAGCCGCGCTTCCGCCACCAGCGGCGCCACACAAAGCGTCCAGAGCTTGTCGGAGTCGAGGCCCAGACGGGCCGCCAGATCCGCGCGGGAGATCCCCGTTGGGGCCGCCGCATCGGCCGCCGGTGAAATCGTCACGATCTTTGTAGCCGCCACGCCCAGCCGCTCACAGGCGGCCGCGATCGCCGGCGACGAGGCAATGACTTGATCGGCCTGACGGACCGCCAGTCCCGTGAATGCTCCGCTGGGCTGCATGGCCAGATGACAGACAAGCCGGCAAGTGGGTATGAGCAGCCTCACCGCCGCGGCGAGCCGGGCCTGGGATCGGCCCCAGGCGAGGACTGCATCGGATCGACCAAGCTTGAGACCGCGGGCGAGTTGCCCAAGACGGGCCGCCGTTGCCGCATCGATCACAGGCCGCGTTCCGAGCTGATGCACTGCCACACCGACCCGGGCGAGCCGCGCGGCAACGGAGCCGCCCGCGGTGGTCACGGCCAGATGCACGGTCCAGCCAGTAGCCAGAAAGGCCGCGGCTGCAAGTTCGATCTGCCGGCCGGTGCCGACGGAGTCGAGGCCGCGGGCCACAAACAAAATGACGCGGCGGCCATCAGGCTGCGGAAGGATCAAGGGCGGAATGGACATGGGCATAAACACCAGCCGAGCAATCCTAAGATGTTCGCTTGGCAAACACTCTTTGCTGTCTTCCGTGGGATAAGATTTCGATCTTGTCCTCTTCTTCGGCAAGTTAGAAACCTCGCCTCCACGGGGGAACGGTAACTACCTGGACTTGGCGATACTTGCCGAGACCCCCGAGACTACTCAAGCCACCCGCATCGTCGGCTCCCATCGGTTGTTACGGCCGGCACGTGCAAGGTGAAATCGACACCCACCTGTATTTTTTGATATCTGTCCGGATCGCGAAAAAGGCTACCTCAAAGACGTCGACTCCCCGCGGCCCAGCCCCGCTGCGGATTGCAGCGAGACGAGACCTAAACTACGGCAGAGCCATTGCATCGATCGCCTATGACTGACTCCCCAGGACACCACTCGCCGCGTCATCGCAGACGACCTTGGCCGCGGCTGCTCCAACTCCTGCGGCTGGAGCGGTCCGACGTGCTGACGCTCTTGATTTTTGCCCTGGGAGTCGGCCTCCTTTCCATCGTTGTGCCGGCATCGATCGAGGCCCTCGTCAACACCGTGGCCTTCGGCATGCTGCTGTGGCCGGTGGTCATTCTGTCGCTGGTGATGTTTGCGTTTCTGTTTGTCGTGGCCGTGCTGCGAGCGTTACAGACCTTCGTCGCCGAATGCCTCCAGCGGCGACTGTTCGTGCGAACGGCGAATGCCTTCGCCAGTCATTTCGCCCGCGCTGAGATGGAGGCCTTCGACGGTCGCAATCCCACCGACATTGTCAACCGCTTCTTCGAGGTGTCGACGTTACAGAAATCTGTCGCAACCCTGCTCGTCGAGGGTATCGGCATCCTGATGACCACCGTTGTCGGGCTGGCCGTGCTCGCCTTCTACCATCCCTACCTGCTCACTTTTGCGGCCATAATGGTCCTGATGATTGCTTTCATGCTCGTCGTGCTGGGAATTGGAGGCGTGCGGAGCAGCATCGATGAGAGCTATGCCAAGTTTGACATGGCCGCTTGGCTGGAAGAGATCGCCAAGTGCCCGCATACATTTCGGTTTGGCCGCGGCGGTGCACTCGCGCTCGACCGGGCCGATGCGTTGGCCGCCGCCTACGTGGTCGCCCGCAAGCAACATTTTCGCGTGGTCTGGCGGCAGACGCTCTTTGCGCTATTACTTGAGGCTGTCGGCAGCACTGTGCTCCTCGGCCTCGGAGGCTGGCTGGTCATCAACCGCCAGCTCACGCTTGGCCAGCTCGTGGCCGGGGAGCTGATTGTCACGCTGGTCTTGGCGTCTCTTTCCAAAATCGGCAAATACATTGAGATCTTCTACGACATGCAGGCGGCGCTTGATAAGCTCGGCGTGCTCGAAGAGCTTCCACTCGAGCCGGTGGGCGGCGAGACACTCCCGCTCAACCCTGCTCCCATGCCCGTGGTGGCAGAGGTGATCCGCGACGGCCACAGCCCGCAGCGGCTAGAGATTCGTGCCGGCGAACGGATCGCGATTTATGGTCCCTCCGGAAGTGGCAAGACCTATCTGCTTGAAATGCTGGCGCTGCTCCGAGTTCCGAGAGAGGGCCTGCTTGAATTTGACGGGATCGACGCCCGATCGCTCGACCGCGCCGCCACGCGACTGCTGCTGGCCTACGTCGGCCGAGCTGAGACATTTGCCGATACCGTGGCCGAGAACATCCGGGTGGGCCGGGATGACATCTCGTCCGCCGAAGTTCGCCGTGCGCTCGAGATGGTCGGCCTCGCCGACCGTGTGGCCCGACTGCCGCAGGGCGTCGCCACGCCGCTTGCCTCCGATGGCATACCCCTTTCATCCAATGAAATTTCCCGGCTCTCGATCGCCCGGGCCTTGGCCGCCAAGCCGCGGCTGCTGCTCATCGACGGCCTATTGGACGGTCTCGACATCCATGATTGCCCCGAACTCATCGAATCGATCCTCGACCGCGACGCCCCATGGACGCTCGTGATCGTGACGGCGCGTGACGATATCCAGAGGCAGTGCGACCGAGCGGTGGAATGGATGTGCAAAGCTCCAGCAGGAAGACCATTGGCTCATCGACGCAGCGTTCAGCACTGGAAAGCGCTGCCACGCCCCGGGCTGTCCGCACCGTTACTCGCATCATTTTGCTGGCGTTTCTCGCCTCCCCGTTTTTCCTCGCTCTTGTCCCTTGGCAGCAGACAGTGCAGGGGCAGGGTCGAGTGCTGGCGTATTCCCCGGTCGAGCGGATGCAGGTGATCACCGCCCGGGTTTCAGGTCAGATCCGCCGGTGGCATGTGGTCGAAGGCAGTCGCGTGAAAATGAACGATCCGGTGGTCGATATCGAAGATAACGATCCTGAACTTGCCGCCAGAATGGAAGCCCAAGCAGGCTTCCTTGGCGAGCGGCTTGTGGCAGCCCGGCTTGAGGTGGCAGAGCTTTTGGCCGCCACCAATGCGCAGGAATCCGCGCGAGACGCGGCAGTCAAGGCGGCCGAGGCCAATGGGCAAGCGGCGCAAAAGACGATTCAGGTGTCGGAGCAGGCCCGGGCCAACGCCCAACTGGCACAGACGTTTGAGCAGAATCGCTTTGGCATGTTTGAAGAACTCTTTAATAATCCACAATTCGGCGGACTGGAGAGCCGGCTCTCCCGCGACGAGGCCCGCATGCGGGCCGACCGCGCCACCACCGACACCGACAAGGCCGATGCTGAGTTGCAGCGCGCCAAGGCGATCTTGCTCACACAGGAAGCGCTCGTGCTGCAAGCCGACGCCGCCGGCCTCTCGGCGATCGCCGTGGCCCGCAGCAACCTGCGAAAGAGCGAGCAGAATCTCTTTAC
>Ga0194043_1002328_pt1 | contig 10495 bp, 7 predicted proteins | sample JunL4415m_MetaG_FD_161274 | JGI IMG/M metagenome (GOLD analysis project Ga0194043, IMG submission 161274) | Anoxic zone freshwater microbial communities from boreal shield lake in IISD Experimental Lakes Area, Ontario, Canada - Jun2016-L442-15m | ecosystem: Environmental > Aquatic > Freshwater >...
GTTTTAGGCATATTGCTATTTGGCAGAATAAAAATTGGATCTTCAATATCAATAAAAGAATTAAATTCTTTACAGAAGGGAAATATTTTATCAAGATCTGACCATTGAAAATGTTCATTTTTTTCTTTAATCCATCTTTCCATACACTGCTGAATTGTCCATAACCCTACGATATTTTTATTATATAAATTCTTCCCCTCTGCGCCGCCTTCATTAAAAAAGCCTTTTTTCATGGCGTCAGCATTAATAATAGTATTTTCGCATTCAAAACCCAGAATACACCAGGTTCCCATACTTATGTAAGCCCATTTTTTACTAAACTCTTTTATTGGAATACCTGCAATAGCAGAAGCTGTGTCATGTGTTGCAGGCGCAACAACTTTCATATCTTTTATATCTAACTCTGATTTTAGCTGACTATTGATTTTTGAAATTTCGGTCCCGGGTTTTATAATTTCGCAAAAAATTTTAGGGTTAATACGTAATTTTTTTATAATTTCTTTTTCCCAATTTTTATCAACTTGACTTAACATGGAGGTTGTAGAAGCATTTGTAAATTCATTAAAACTTTCACCGGTTAAGAAATAATTAAACAGATCGGGAATCATTAAAAAACTTTGGGAATTTAAGATTTCAACGGAATTTATTAACTTCAGATAATTAAGACTAAAGATGCTGGCGACCGGGCTTAAAGAACCCCCGGTTTTTTTGTATAATTCTTCTGCTGAAAATATTTCAAACAATTTTTCTGCATAAGAAAATTTTTCTTTATCTCTGTAATTTAAAGGATTTGATATTAGTTTTCCGTTTTTATCCAAAAAACCAAAATCAACACCCCATGTATCTATTCCAAGCGAAATAAAACTTTTATAATTTTTATTAGCAATAGTCAGTCCAATTTTTAATTCAGAAAACAGTCTTAATATGTCCCAGTATAGCGACCCAGACATAGAGACTGGCCTATTTTCAAATCTATGCAAAATGTCCATATTTAATTTATGGCCATTATACTGTGCAGCAATTGATCTCCCATTGCTTGCCCCAAAGTCAAATACCAAAAAATTAATCTTATTGTTTATTTTTTCCATTAGGTAAAATAATATATGTAAAATTAATGTTAAAAAATTCTCCAGAATCTCTTTGGCTGTCTTAACTTATTCCTAAAGCCTTTTCTATTTATCATTTTGCAGCTTAATGGATAATTATTCTATATTTATTTGCCTTTTACCAATAAATATATATTTTAATTTAGATAACTTCAATAAGGTTTAATTTCCCCTTCCAGCTGCTGTTCTAAAAATATTATATTTAGAGTTTTCTTGCAGATAATTTGACTTTAATTAATATTCTGTTTTAATAATAATAATTTTAAAGGTTCTGCCTGTAAAATAAAGATTTAGCTATAATTTTATCGTAGACATAGCGTGCATGATATAAAATACAATCAAACCTTTTATAAAAGTATTATAATTAAAAAGTATTAAAATTTTTAAAGGAGAAAAATGAAAACTGTAAAGACCCTTGACTTAAATGATGCAAAAAAAGCTCTGGCTGAGATGGAAAAGAATGCTGCGAAAATGTTCCTTAAGCTTAGCTTCTGTATAGTCGACTCTGCAGCAAATGTTATTTTACATGTAAGGATGGATAATTCCATGCTGCACACCTTCGATCTGTCCAGAGGAAAGGCGTATACTGCTATAAGCATGCAAAATACTACTGGTTTTATTCATAAAATTATAGAAAAGAATAAAATGGAATTATCTTATTTTAATGGTACTGTTAAAAGCGGGTGGAAGGGCGGGGTACCTGCTTATAGTCCGGATGATGATACTTTTATAGGTGCTATTGGTGTAAGCGGAGGAACGCAGGATGAGGATGAAGAAATAGCTATTTCCGGGCTTAAAGCCATAGGTTTTTATAAAGGACTAGATATTAAAAACAAATAAACGGCAGTTGATTTAATTTTTTCCTAGAATAAATTATATTATCGTTACCACAGGAGATCTGGTAGGCAGATTTTAAAAACAATATTAATTTCATTTGTATAATCTCTTTTAATATTATTAAACTAAATCTACAATAATTAAAAATAATTCATGAAAAGAGGTAAAAATGGCCGAAAGATTAAAAGACAAAGTGGCAGTTATTACAGGTGCCAGCACTGGAATTGGTAAAGGCATTGCAAAGATTTTTATATCCGAAGGAGCAAAAGTTGCAATTTGCGCAAGAAACGAAGATTTGTTTAAGTCTGCTATTGATGAATTAGGAAAAGAGAACTGCATCGCAGTAAAATGTGATGTTACTAAATCTGAAGATGTAAAAAATCTAATCAATAAAACAGTAGAGAAATTTGGCAGGATAAATATAGTAGTAAATAATGCAGGTAAAAATCCTGCAAGGCTCTTTACAATTGAAGACACGACAGAAGAAGAATGGGAAGAATACCAGGGCATTAATGCAAAAGGGTCTTTTCTTGTTTCAAAATATGCTATTCCTCAGATAAGAAAAGCAGGTGGAGGATCCATAATTATGATAACTTCAATCTCTGCAAGTGTAGGTCAGGCAAATGTGGGCTGCTATAATTCTTCAAAAGCTGCTCAGCAGGGACTTGTAAAAAGCATGGCAGTTGATTTTGCAAAGGATAAAATCAGGGTAAATGCAATAAGCCCCGGCTGGGTTATGGTTGAAAATTTACAGGAAAAAAGAGAAAAGATAATTGATTTTATTAACTCGATGCATCCTGTTGGAAGAATTGGATATCCTGAAGATATCGCCTGGGCTGCAGTATATCTTGCATCTGATGAATCTACCTGGGTTACCGGCTCAGTTTTTGATATTGACGGCGGCTACACTGCTGTTTAGATTCAGATAAGGATAGGTTTTTGATAATGAGGGCGGCTATAGCGCTGTTTGGATTCTGATAAAGATTATTTTTTGATAATGGCGGAGGGCATAGCGCTGCTAATTTCAAATAAAGAAAACTTATTTGTTAAGTTAAAGGATATGGCTAAAATGATTTCTATAAAAAACATAGCAGCCATATCCTTTTTTCATTATTCAATAAATAGCTGCGATAGAATCATTCTTTAAAACACTTAAAGTTGAAGAAGAGTACATATTTTTCAACCTTTATTGTTAACCTATATTATAAAATATTCGCCCTGAATGATTTTATCTACAATTTTACTCGCAAATTACCCAGCTGCTTACGATAGCCTGATTCTTTCCTGAAGCTGGTTGAAACCACCATCGCAGTTTCGCCGGACTATGTGGGTAGCTATGCGCTACAAGTTGCCCGGCAGATACTTTAACTGAGTGTAATTCTATCCATTTGTTCGTCACCGGATTTGATACCTTCGCTACTAACGTTCCGTCACAGTCACTTTCCAAATATAGAGTAATCTTTGGGCTGTGGGGTTCGATGACCATTGTTTGGGATCCTTCACTCGGAACAACTTTTTGTTCCCATAGCACCATCGGCTGTCGTTTGGAAAGCTTGGGAGCGCGAACCAGGTTTAGAGTGTTAGGTCGACTGACATCAACAGAATGACACAGTTGGACATAATATATATAGAACCAATCCCCCGCATCCGCGATATAAATTGGTGCAATTTGCGGACCCTCATAGTCCTGGTTAGAGTAAAGTATCGGTCGGCCAAAAACCAGCCACTGGTCGAGAGATTTTGCTACCGCTGGCATTATAAGACCATCAGTAATTCGCACACCCAGGGCAGACCAGATATTACCCATTTGGACCTGGCATCTTAGTGTATAGCCGTCATTGCCCCACTTGTTGTTGAATTGGTCATGCAAACCATCGGCCGGCACCAAAGGTGCCTTGATCTTCTTCCAATTGATGCCATCAATACTTTCGGCTAGTCCATTCCAAATACCATGCGGGCCAAAAGCTGTAAAGATCATACTCCATCTGTTCTCTTCCCGGTGATAAAAGACTTTTGCAGCATCTACACCGGTTCCTCCACTGGCTGGTGATTCATTTAAAATTTCCGGTTCGGCATCAAGTACAATACCTTTCTTTGTCCAGTGAATTCCATCCTGTGAGACAGCCAGACCGATCTTCTTTATCCTGTCGGGAGTCAAATGCCCCGGACCCCAGTAGTAAAGATAGAAGGAGCCCTTGGCAAAGACAACAGAAGTTGGAGAAATATGCTTGCCCTCCCATTCTTCTGAAGGTTCGAAAACGGGATTATCCGGGTACTTAATCCATTGGATACCATTCTTTGAAACAGCCAGCCCAATACTGATGGCGCCATTGATATCAAACCCTCCATACCACATGCGCCAATCCTCTTTACCAATCCGAATTATAACAGCTCGCTCAATACCAAGTTCATCCCAGGAACCTTTGCCTCCACATTCAAGCAAAGGATTATCGTGCCACTTGTAGTTGTTCAGGTTCACATTTAACATTGGCACAGTTTCAGATAGCAGCAAAAGATCTGCTATTGTTGGTATTTGTTCTGTTTCTCCTACAATTACCTCTCTTTTTTGCATACTCGCAACTCTCCTTCTTTATTTCTAATATTTTTTTAAATTATAAAAATAAATATACTGCTAAAGAGTTTTATTTATGACTATTAGAATTTAAATCCTTTAAAAAAAATATTACCTAAACAGATCTTTATGCTTAGGTAATATAAAAGACAAATATTCAAAATAATAATTTTTGCTCTTAATGAATTAATTGTCTTTTCAGTTTAAAAGCACAAAGCAACAACCCGACTGGTTTAATCCGTTATAAAAAATATATGACCCTTCAGCCTAGTTATGCAATATAAGCAGAGATTATGCTTAAATTGCAAGCTTTAATATCTCCAATACATCATTTTTATCAATTTTTTTAATATTTCCTATTTTGTCACACTTCTCTGCAATCTCTTCAAATCTATCCAGTGGCAATTTAGCGTCTGTCAGGCTGATTGGCATACCTATCTCCTTATAAAAACTTTCAAGTCTTCTAATGCCTTGAAGAGCTGTATTTTCCACAGAATCAAAATCATTCTCAATATTCCATACATTTACAGCAAATTTTGCAAAAATAACCGGATACAATTTATACATATACTTCATCCAGGCTGGCAACGCTATGGATAAGCTGGCACCATGTGCAATATCATACAATGCACTTAATTCTACCCCAATCCTATGCGACACCCAGTCTCCTGATCTGCCCATTCCGATAAGATCGTTATGTGCCACAGATCCAGCCCACATAATTTCTGCTCTTGCTTCATAATTGCCTGGTTCTTTTATCGCTAGAGGGCTATTTTTAATGACAGATTTCATTACTGCTTCGCACAGTTTATCGGATAAATCTACATTTTTTGACCTTGAAAAATATCTTTCCATTACATGCGCAAGAATATCAACGGCACCGCATGCAGTTTCATATGGAGGTAATGTGAGGGTCAATTCTGGATTTAAAATTGCAAATTTTGGGCGGATCAGCTCAAGATTTTCATTAACTACATCCCTCTTCCACATTCCATCTTCATTAGTAACAACACTGTATCTGCTGGTTTCGGATCCAGCCGCAGGAATTGTCAAGATAACTCCAATTGGTATTGCGGCTTTTGGTGCAACTTTACATTCTGCAAAATCCCATACATCCCCGCTATATGGAACGCCTACTGCAACTGCTTTTGCTGAATCAATAACACTTCCTCCTCCGACTGCAAGAATAAAATCGGCTTTGGAATCCCTGCATATCTTTATACCTTCTCTGACATGGCTAATAACAGGATTTGGCTTAACCCCGCCCTGTTCCACAAAATCAATCCCGCCATCTTTAAGCAATTTAATTACTTTTTCATAAAGCCCTGATTTTTTGATGCTGCCCATCCCATAGTGCAAAAATACTTTCGTGCCGCCGAATCTTTTAATATCATCAGCTAAACTATTTTCTGCCCCTTTTCCGAAAGTCACTCTTGAAGCACCATCAAATATAAAATTATCCACTAAGTCCTCCTTTTAAAAAGATAAAATCTTTTTTAGCAATATGCGCTACCATCAATAAATAATAACACATATTTTATATATAGGTGTTATTAAAATAAAAATAGAAACATACAAAACTAATTATCAGGCATATTGGGATTAGTATCAGGTCCAAAACATTTTAATATTACCAAAGGTTCGTTGCTAAGGTTTTCTAAAGTTATACCTGCCTTTGCTGCTTCTTTGGTTACAAAAAATTCATCATCAGTTACTTCACCAAATCTAATCAGTGTAGGAGTGGCAATGTTTAAATCATTTATTTTCCCGTAGCCCTGAACAGCAACTATGCTATAAGCTCCGTTGTCTTTTATATTAATTTTTGCTTTGGGCTCTACGCTAAGCTCTTTGGCGCTAAAATATTCCTTTCCTTCTATTTTCCCATATACTATCCATTTTTCCTTAAATTGCTTATCATCTTCAATATCGATATCTACTGGTTTTCTAAAGAATTTTTTATCAAAATCTGAATCCAGATTAAGCTCCCAGTCGATCATGCTCATAATATAATCATAATCATTCTTTTTATTATCCGGGACATTGATAGTCAGTAAATCTTTGCTTATTTTTTGCCCATTTACTGATGATTGAAATAGGCTTAAAACATCCGAAGCCCATTGTACTTCATAGGTCACAAGGGTTCCTGGGGCATGTAAAATACCTGAAGGAAGAAGCCATCCGGTTCCGGGTATTAATTTAGAAGCTTTTGAATAATTAAGAATTTTATTATCGCCTTTATCCCAGTTTTTTAAGCAATTTATAACATCTTCTTTCCTGGTACCAGCTTTTAAACCAAAAAAAGTATAAGGAAAAGTATTTTCTATAAAATTCATTTGTACTGGAAAATAATAAGCTTCTGGTTTTCCTTCCATTCCCACATTTTTGGCATGTTCATCCATCTGGTGCAGGTGGTGAGGTATCGGGGCCATATTATCAAAGAATTTTGAATAAACCTTCCAGCCTCCATGTTTTTTCATGATTTCTGAGCCTAATATTTCATCACCACAGCACTCGATTGATTCTCTTAGAGTGTACTTTACATCTTTATTAATTACATAACTCAGGCCTTCATCTGGAAGTGTATCAGGTCCATTGTTAGCCTTTGTTGTAGAACCAATCCATCTTTCGTCAATTCCTCCCCTGTCAATACCAAATGGATATAAGTCATCCGGATGTAATTTCAGCCTTCGCCCAGGAACCAAAAACGACCTTGGCACCCAGGTAGGCGTTAAGTGAAATACTCCGCCTGTATCTCTGATTGTCTGTTTAATAAAATCGACAATACCGGTTTTCATAAACGCTCCCTAAATGTTATTTGGCAATTTAGTATTTTATTTTTTTAAAATACTCATATCTTATATTTATTTACAAATTAATAACTATTCACAATTTTTTAAACTATAGGTCCCCTCTTTTCTTATAAAAAAGCTCTGCTTCCTCTACGATGCTGTCCATTTCTGCTATCTGCTCATCTTTTAGTTTTTTAACTTCATGAGTTTCCAGAATCTTTTTCATTTTTTCCTTACCATAATCAATACAATCCTTTTTACCGGATCTTTCCCATTCAGGGTAGGTAAGATTGTCAAAAACATTAGCTACATGCTGCTCTTTTTGCCACCAGTCATGGGTATGCTTTGTGCTTAGAAAGTGCCCAGGAACAGGACCAACAGAATGAATAAGATCCAGTGCTACTGTTTCATCATTTACGGTTACGCCTTCCAGGAATCTTCCCAAGATACCTGCTATTTCATCATCCAGTATGGCCTGAACCGGATGGAAGGTAATTTCCCCGTAGATTCCGCCATACCAGTGAATCGAACTAGCTCCAGAAACTGCACATAATGCTGCAGGAAGCATTCTTTCGGCTGCATTCTGATAATCTATCTTTTTTGAATTTGTATATGTTGAAGCAGAATTCCTTCTTGGTATACCGTAGTCACGCCAAATTTGATTCATCATAACATTATTTAAGGTAATACCTATATTCCCAAATGCCGGAGCTCCGTTACGCATATTTTGCGGATGGGCAAATCCAAAACCAAAAACTCTGCTATACGGTTTTTTACACTGAACTAATACTGCTGAACCAAGAAGTTCGGCATTATATTGTGCAAAAGATCCGGCTATTGTAGCGGGTGCTGTTGCTCCAAATACAGGACCGGTATCAACTCCTACCGGAAAACCATATTCAAGATTAGTAAAACATGCCTCTACTGCAAACTCGCTCAATGCCAGTGGTGAAGAAACCATAAGGGCTGGTGACATTAGTTCACAGCCTGCTGCTTTGGCAAGTTTAAAATTAAAAAGCCAGTTATAGTTAGCGAAACCTTCTGCAGTAAATTTTGATGAATATTTTAATCTTTGGTATAGTCCCATAGTCATCTTCATTACTTCTGGTACGCCTTTATATCCAAAATATGGCACATAACAGTTATACCAGTCATGATGTTCCAATGAGTCCAAAACAGTTACAGCATCGATAAACTCCTGTTTGGTAGGTTCTCTGTATTCCCATGTGTCCAAATCTACTGTCCCTAATCCAGGTGTGCTCATAAAATATGTAGTATTGCCTCCAAATATAAGATCATTCTCTGGTTCTCTTGCTTTAACCCTGAAAGTGTCAGGACATCTTCTTATACATTCCTGAACAAGGCTTTCGGGAAATCTTACCCGCATAGTATCATAGTCAACTATGCAGTCATTTTCTTCCAATAATTTTAGTGCCCCTTTATGCTCAATAACCATTCCGGTTTCTCTTAGAATATCGAGCGACGCCTGCTTTATATGTTCAACATCTTCCTTGCTTAATATTTCCAATGGCGGAAATTTTCTTTTAAATCCTTTTCTCAATTTATTTTCTCCAGTCACTTATTTGTTTAATAATCTTTTGACTAAATCTACAGCTAATGGTGCAGTTGGCTCAAACCCATCTGCTCCAATTAAATCTGAGAATTCCTGCGTAACACAGCCGCCGCCAACTATTATTTTTACATTCTTCCTTATTCCTTCTTTAATCATTCCCTCAATTACTCTTTTTTGCTCAGGTGCGGTTGTAGTTAAAAGTGCAGACATTGCTAAAACATCAGGCTTGTTCTTTTTTACAGCTTCAATAAAATCCTTGGATTCAACATTTTCACCCAAATCTATAACTTCAAATCCGGCAGCACTAAACAGTGTACCAACCATGTTTTTTCCAATATTGTGTATGTCTCCGTAAACTGTACCTAAAACTATCTTGCCCTGGCTTTTTCTTTCAATTCCCTGATTAAGTAATTCTTTTTCAAGGATAGCCAAAGCACCCTTCATAGTATCTGCAGCCAGCATTAAATCCGGGAGCCATAATTCACCACTGGAAAATTTATCACCTATAGTTGCAATGGAGCTTGACAGCACGTCAACGGCTTCTACAGTATTTATATTTTCCTCTACAATTTTCAAAGCAATTTCTTTTGCTTTTTCCTTATCATAGTCATACATAGCCTTCTCAAGATTCTTAAATAATTCTTCCTTCAATTTTCCCTCCCTTTTACTATTATTATTTATAAAATATTCACAATTTATATAAATACTTAAGTAGTAGTCTCAAATTTAATTTAAGTCATTTGCTATGTAAAATATTTTAAACTTCTAATTTTATAAATAAAATATATGTAATTAATAACAATTATTTTGGTTTGGAAAATCTAAATTAAATATTATTAATATTTTTTACAGATTCTCTGATAATTAGTTTTGGTTCGAGCTTAATTGTTTTTTTCTCAATATTTTCTCCATTAATTTTCTTTATCAGCAGATTCATGCCTGTCTCTCCAAATTCAACAGACTGGGCTATTGCAGTAATAGGAGTGCATAGCAGCTCTGCAGTTTTCAAATCATCAAAAGCCAGTATTGAAATATCGTCTGGAATATTTAATCCGAGTTTTTTTACAGCTTTTAAAGCGCCGATAGTCAGCCTGTTGCTTACAGGTATAAATGCTGTTGGTCTATCCGAACATCCTAGAAGTTCAATTGTTTTTTCATAACCCCCGGCATCATCATACCCACACATTTTTATATAATCTTTATTTTGTTCATATATATTATTCTTTTTAAGTACTCTGATAAAACCTTTCAGCCTTTCCCTGCCTGGTGTCATATATGTAGGCCCAATAACTAATCCAATTTTATTATGGCCTAGTTTTATAAGATGCTCCAAGGCTAACTCCATAGCTTTAGAGTTATCAAGTTTTACTACAATCTCATCTTTTATGTTCAAAGATCTGTCTATAAAAACAACATTTTCACCAAATAGATTTTTTTCAATGTATTCCTTGTCTCGAAAGGCTGTTATAACAAGATAGCCATCAATTAATTTGCCTTTTAAAACTTCTATATAAATTTTCTCTTTTTCCGGATTATTCTGCGTATTGCAGAGAACAACATTAAATCCTTCTTTAAAAGCAACTTCCTCTGCCCTGCTAATCATTTGAATAAAGAATGC
>Ga0194043_1002333_pt1 | contig 10478 bp, 6 predicted proteins | sample JunL4415m_MetaG_FD_161274 | JGI IMG/M metagenome (GOLD analysis project Ga0194043, IMG submission 161274) | Anoxic zone freshwater microbial communities from boreal shield lake in IISD Experimental Lakes Area, Ontario, Canada - Jun2016-L442-15m | ecosystem: Environmental > Aquatic > Freshwater >...
GGAACAGCTTGCTGCCGCGGCTGACGGCGCCGTCGAAGCACTCCGTGGCGATGGGGGAGCGCTGGACTCCATCGCGACCGCTGCGGGCACTCTCGCACGCGCCGAGGCGGTTGATCCGGCGCTCGACGCGCTGGCAGGGCGGCTCGCAGAGGCGCTGGCGCTGGTCGATGACGCGAGCGCTGAGCTGCGCGCCTACCGCGATCGAGTCGAGCACGACTCGGCGGCTCTGGATGAGGTACTCGAGCGGCTGGGACAGCTGACGGGACTGATGCGCAAGTACGGTCCCGACCTCGACTCGGTACTCACGGCTTGGACCGAGGCGACCAGTGCGCTGTCGGTTCGGGAGCAGGGCGCCGGAGAGGCGCAGAGCGCGCAGGCCGCTGTGGAGGTCGCGCGACGCGAGATGCAGGCGGCGGCCGAGACACTCGACGCTGTTCGCCGCCGCGCAGCTCCGGAGTTCGTCGAAGCCTTAGCCGCCGCTGTCTCGGATCTGGCGATGTCGGGCGCGCGCTTTGAGATCGCCTTTGGCGAGTTGCCGTTTGAGTCCTGGACGGCTGACGGTTCAGAGCGCATCGAGTTCCTCTACGCACCAGCTCCCGGTCAGCCTGCACGCTCGCTGGCGCGCATTGCCTCGGGCGGCGAGCTCTCACGCGTGATGCTCGCGCTCAAGGGTGTCTTGGGCGAGGCCGACACGGTTCGCACGCTGGTGTTTGACGAGGTGGATGCCGGGATTGGCGGCGCCACCGCGCACACAGTTGGTCGGCGCTTGCGAGAGCTGTCGCTTACCCACCAGGTTATCGTGGTCACCCATCTCGCCCAGGTAGCGGCATACGCCGACACACAGCTGGTCGTGGAGAAGAGTGTGTTGGGCGACTCGGCAACCACGACGGTTCGCCTCGTCGAGGCACTCGAGCGAGAGGCCGAAATCGCGCGGATGCTCTCAGGAAACGACTCGGCTGCCAGTCTTACCCACGCTCGAGAGCTGCTCGCCCAGGCGGCCGCAACGCGCTAGAGTCGGTTGCGCCACAGGATGGACCACTGCAAATCACGGGAGACGCATGCGCCACCAAGGCACCGCAAAGCTCGACAAGAGAACCAAGGACCTGGTCAATCGGCTGGGTCCTGACGACGTGGCCATCATCGATCACGAGGATATGGACCGAGTGAGCGCCGAGTCGCTCCTCGGCACGGGTGTCGAAGTCGTTATCAACGCGGCCCCCTCTATCTCGGGTGCCTACCCCAACGTCGGTCCGCTCTTGCTCGCTCGCGGTGGCGTGACGCTCATCGACAACGTCGGACGCGAAATATTCGACAGCATCGATGAGGGCGACCAGATCGAGGTTGTCGGCGATGAGGTGCTTCGCGATGGAGTGATATATGCCGAAGGTACCCGCTTAAGCGTCGCCGAAATCGAAGAGAAGATGGAGGCCGCCAAGGCCGGTCTGGGCGAACAGCTCGACCGCTTTGCCCGCAACACGCTGGAATACCTCGAGAAGGAGAAGTCGATCCTGACCGACGAGACCTGGGTCCCCCAGACCAAGGTCGAGCTCTATGGGCGTCAGGTTCTCATCGTCGTGCGCGGCTACGATTTCAAGCAGGATCTCGATGCGCTCAAGCCCTATGTCAGCGAGATGAATCCCGTCTTAGTTGGAGTCGACGGGGGTGCCGACGCAATCATGGAAGCCGGATTCAAGCCCGACATCATCGTCGGCGACATGGACTCGGTCAGTGACACTGCGCTTAGATCCGGTGCCCAGCTGATCGTGCACGCCTACGAGGATGGTCGCGCGCCGGGAATGGAGCGCGTCGTGGCGCTCGGGCTCGTGGGCACGCCTTGGCCTCTCTCGGCCACCAGCGAAGACCTGGCGCTGCTTCTTGCGTGGGAGTCGGGAGCGGACCTCATCGTTGCGGTCGGCACTCATGCCAACCTGGTCGAATATCTCGACAAGGGGCGCAAAGGTATGGCCAGCTCGTTTCTTGTCCGGCTCAAGGTGGGACCCAAGCTTGTGGACGCAAAGGGCGTCAACAAGCTGTACCGCGCTTCGGTCAGTCCCAGCTACCTCATACTGATCGTCGCCGCCGCGCTGCTGGTGGTCTCGGCGGTCGTTCTGATCTCGCCCGTCGCGCGCTCGTTCATAGAACTCATCGTGCTGCGGATACGTGCATCCTTCAGCGTCTGACCGTCCTCCAAGGAGCAGCCCCGTGTACAACATCAAGTATCACATCGCGTCGCTGGTAGCTGTCTTTCTCGCCCTGGCACTAGGGCTCGTGCTGGGCGGTCTCGTCGTGCGCCAAGGGGGCTTCGACAAACAGCAGAACGCGATCGTCGCCAGCTTGCAGAAGGACTTCAGCACGCTCAAGAAGCAAAACACCGCGCTGAAGAGCGATTTGGAACTCGAGAAAGGGTATTCCTCACAGATGACCAGCGCCTGGATCGCGGGTCGCCTGAACGGTCGTTCGGTTCTCGTCATCACGAGCAATGTGAAAGGCACGGGCGCCGATGCAGCCGTCGCGGCGATCAAAGACGCGGGAGGCAATCCGGTCGTCGTCATAATGTCCAAGCCCCAGTTCGGCCTCGCCGACAAGACCATCGCCGCGGCCGCGCAATCAGTAGTCGGAAGTTCGACGGACCTCAAGACCGGCGTTGCCACCACGCTCGCATCTGAGTGGAGCCAGCCCGACGTGGCACGACCGCTCACCGAGGCCTTGCAGAAGGCTGGCGTCATCACGCTCACGGGACTCTCGGCGAGCATGGCCGCGACACAGGTCATCAACGTGGCGGCGTTCAGCAAGAAGCCCGACCCACTCGCACTCGACGTGACTCAAGCGTATGCCGCTGCGGGGCGCTATGCGCTCGGCGCTCAATCGGTCGGGATCGACACGGGGGTGGCTGCGGCCGCTGCGGCGCGCAAGCTCTCGGCATTCGACACGCTGGACACCAATGTCGGCCGATTCACGCTGGTGGCGCTACTCACCGGCGGCCAGCAGGGCTACTACAGCCTCGACGCCAATGCGACGGCCAAGTTCCCACCGGTGCCGGCGCCCTAACCGCTACGAGTACTCTCGGCGAACTGGCGTCTTCTGGTGCCAGAGCGCAATGAGAGCGAGCGTGACGTGCACAAACTGGCGGCCACGGTGTACGAACCCGGCCAGATTGCGCCCGGTTGCCGAGTGCGACATCGTGGTTTCGACTTCGGCGAGCACAAAGTCGGCGCGCAGAGCCCGAATCGTCAGGCCCACCTCCACACCGTAGCCTGCCGAGAACGGCCGCACCGTGGCCAGGCACGAGCGAGTGAGCGCGCGCTGGCCTGAGAGCGGGGCGGTCGCGGCAAAGTCACCGCCGAGATGGGTGATTCCAAAGCGCGCCAAACTCTTGACGAGGCCGAACCCGGCCTTGGTTGTCGGCCGAGGGAAGCTCGCGATCGTCATGTCGGCTGTGCCCGCGAGCAGGGGAGCGAGCAGGAGCGCGCCTTGCGAGGCGCTCTCTCCCAAGTCGCCGTCGAGGAGCAACACGATGTCGGCGTCCTCGATTCTGCGAGCGCCAGCCTCAAGGGCAGCTCCCTTGCCGTGGGAGCCGTGGAGCCGCACGACCTTGGCGCCGGCGTGCTCGGCGAGCTGGTCGGTATCGTCTTGGGAGCCGTCGTCGACAACGGTGACACGAGTCACGCCGGGGATGCTCAGCGCCGCGCTAACCGTGGCCGCGATGGCAGTGGCTTCGTCACGCGCGGGGATCAGAACCGCAATCTCCATGGCTACTTACCGCCGGATGAGCGAGAGCGAGATGCGAGCCTCTTGACACCGTCGAGAGCGACCGAGATTTCGCCGACTCCCATGAGCTTGCCGAGCACCACGGCGATAGCGAGCCCCACGATGCCGCCTGCAGCGATCTGCACCAGTGAGCCGCCGATACCGGCCATGAGCGGGACGCAGGCCCGGGCAACCGCCCAGGCCGCCGCAGCGGCGATGACGGAGGCGAGGAGCATACGACCGAATGTCGATCCGACGCCGCGAAGGTCGTAGCCGCCGATACGCCTGCGCAGAAGGACTGCTAGGGTGACGCTGCTCAGGGTGAAGAACACCACGTCGGCGATGGGCAGTCCGTTGATGCCGAGCCCAGGCCACGCGCCCACACCGGTGGAGAGCAGCACATAGAGTCCGATCTGGACGACGGTGAGTACCAGGTTGACGGTCATGGGCGTGCGGGTGTCTTTGAGCGAGTAAAACGTCCTGAGCAGAAACATCGTGCTTGCATAGAAGATCAGGCCGCAGGCCCACCAGCGCAGCGCTCCCACAACGAGCGGCACGTCGGATGCGGCAAACGCACCGACGCGATAGAGCGAAACCAGGGGAGTCGCCAGGGCGATGAGTAGTGCCGAGGTGGGCAGCATCAAGACGCCGGTGGTCCTCAGGCCGCGCAAGAACGTCGACTTGAACTCCTCGTTGTCTTGTCGGCCGGCGGCATCGGCGAGCTCGGTGAAGACGGCGGTGGCCAGCGCCACGGCGAGGATGCCGTAGGGGAGCTGGTAGAAGATCCAGGCGTAGGTCAGGATCGACGGGCCGCTGCCGTTCAGGCCCGGAACCGCGAACGCCGAGGCGTTGCGAAATGAGACGGCGACCAGGTTTGTGACCACATAGATGACGGTCGGGATCGCAAGCCACAACATACGGCGCAGCGCGGGATCCTCAAGGCCAAGTCCCCAGCTGTGCCGCCAGCCGCTTTTGAGCAGCGCGGGCACCTGGACTGCGAACATGACCAGCACGGCGAGCGTCGTCCCGGAAGCCAGCACCACAAGCGCGAGGTCGATGTTGCCCCTCAGCGCGACGAAGGCAATCATTGTCGCAATCGCGACTACGTTGTTGAAGATGGGGCCGACCGCCGGCCAGAAGTAGCGGCGCTGCGAATTGAGAACCGCCGAGATCACCGAGCCGGCTCCATACAAGACGACCTGGATGGCGAAGAACTTGAAGAAGAATGTCGCATCCCCAACCACCCCGGCAGCCTGGTTGGCAGGCATGCGAAACGTCTGTGTCCAGACGAACGGAGCCGGGAACAGTGTGCCGATGATTCCGACGACTCCCAACACGAGCACGGCGAGGTTAAAGACGTGGCTGGTAAAGCGCCATGCGGTCTCCTCATCCTTGGTCTCGCGCAGCTCCATGAACGTGGGGATGAAGAGCGAGGAGATGATTCCACCGGCCGCGAGCTCAAAGATCATGTTGGGGATGTTGTTCGCCACGCTGTAGGCCGACATCAGACCGGTCGCGCCCAGCGCGTAGGCGGTCGCCCACATGCGCAAGAAGCCGCTGATGCGCGAGAGCGCCGTTGCAGTCGACATCATCGCAGCCGAGCGGGCGATGGAGGGTTTGCTGATGGTGGAGTCCTTGTCGCTAGTCCGGCAGGTGCGGGGCAGGCGTGCCTTGCAGAGCCTCACGGTGCTTGAGACAAGTGTACCGAAACGGCGCGCGCAGACGATGCCGATTCGCCCACAGTCGCCGACGGAGCGGCTGTGAAGGGGTCGCTGGAGCAGCAGTTGGAGCGGGAGTGGAGCGGGAGTGGAGCGATCGTTCGGGCGGGCGGGACCTTCGAGTCGCTCGTTTTCGGTATACTCGGCACGGGCGCTGACGCCCACGATGCGTGATTTTGCGCGCTTTGCATGCACCATCCCCCCGAAGCACCCAATCAGCAAGCGTTGGCACAGCCGTGCCCTGCAGGTTGGCTTGGAGCGGCGCATGAAGCGAGCTTGGCCGATAGTCGCTCTGATTGCCACGTTGAGCGTGGCTGGCTTCGCCGACGCACCCTTCGCCTGCGCTGCAGTCACTACCACACCCCGAGCAGAGCACGTCACCATCGTTCTCGCTCCCTACCTCACTTGGCCCGATGTCACTGCCACCTCTACCCCTAACCTGTGGCGCCTCGCACAGAATGGTGCTATCGGCGCAGTGAACGCGCGCAGTCGTGTCCGCGAAAGCGGTGAGCCCGCATCGCCCGTGGAGGGTGCACTCGGGCTCTCGGCTGGGGCATGGGCTCAGCCGGACTTCTCGGCGATGGCGGCCTACAACGCGTCCGAGACGGTTGCAGCGTCCGAGACGGCAGGCAGCGTCTACCGCCGGCTCTTCGGACGCGGGATGGATGTCGCGCAAATCGGATTCCTGGGACTGCCCGCGACGCAGCAGCTTGAAGATTCCAAGTCGGTCGGCGCGGTTCTGGGGTCACTTGGCCAGGCTGTGTATGACGCCAACGGGCTGACTGCGGCTGTGGGCAACTCCGACTCCGGGATGGCTAACGGCCAGCCCAGACGACTGCGGCCGGCGGCCGTCGCTGCGGCCGATCTCAACGGACTCGTTCGCTTCGGAGACATTTCGGCGGATCTCCTCAAGGCTTCCGAGACTGCACCCTACGGAGTGAAGACGGATCTCGTTCGGTTCGAGCAGGTCTACGCGCGTGCCGATTTCTTCGCCCGGGGGCACAAGGGACCGTCGCTGATCGTACTAGACGCGGGCGACCCGACGCGCGCGCGCCGCTTTGCAGGCTCCGCGACGCCTGAGGTTGCGCGAGCGCAGTGGCTCTCTGCGCTGGAAACGCTGGATGCCGTTGTCGGCATGGCCGAGAAGCGACAGGGCACCGACGGCATGGTCGTCGTGGTCTCCCAAGCGCTCTACAACTCACCGGACGGTTTGCCTGGAGGGCTCGGACCGGTGATCATCTCGGGTCGCGGCTGGAGCGGCTATCTGGCTTCGGCGTCCACGCATCGGACGGGTGTTGTCACCAACGATGACGTGACCGCGACCACGCTTGGCTCCTTGGGCATCAAACGCCCGGTTGCTGTGCTCGGCGATGCGATGGTGCCGGTCGCTGGGCCACAAGCAGCGGAGGAGAGGGCCTCGCATCTCGCCCGGTTGAGCGCTGCCGCGATGGCGATCGACGCATCCAGGGCAGGCGTTCTCAACACGTTCATCGGCCTGGTCGTCTTTCTCCTCGCTGCGGCGGCATTCGTGCTGAGCCAGGCGCGCGCATGGTCCGGCCTGGCGCTGCGACGATGTGCCCACGGGCTCCAGGCGCTGCTGCTCCTCGCACTTTCAGTCCCACTCGCGGGGTGGCTCATGTTTCTGCTGACACCGCTGCCCCAAAGCCCACAAGTCGCCGTCGTTTCCTTGATAGGCACAGCTGCGGTCGTTTGGCTCGTGTCCGTACTCGTGTGGAGACGTTTCCTGTTTCGGGTTCCCGTAGCCGCGCTTGGGCTTTCACTCGCTGCGGTGATGGTGATTGATCAAGTGCTCGGCGCACCGCTTTCGTTCGCCGGGTTCTTCAGCTACTCACCGCTCATGGCCGCTCGCTTCTACGGGATGGGAAACGAGGCTGCAGGACTCCTGTTTGGCGCATCGATCGTGGGCGCGGCACTGCTCTTTGATCAGTGGCCCGAGTCGAGATTCAGCCAGTTGGGCCGTCGCTGGGGCATTCCGGTGCTCGGTATCGTGGTTGTCGGGGCGGCCGCGGCGCCCTTCCTCGGCGCCAACGTCGGTGCTGCCGTCTGGGCGCTCGCCGGGTTCGCGTGCGCGTGGATGCTCATGAACGGACGCCGCCTCAGTCTCAAAAGCGTTCTGGTGATTGTTGGCCTGGTGATCGTGGTGATCGCGGCCTTCTCGGCAATCGACCTGCTGGGAGGCGGTGCCCAGACGCACCTTGGCCGAGCGTTGAGCAGCGCCGAGCAGGGCGGAGCGTCGCAACTGTGGTCAATCGTGGCGCGCAAGGCCGAGACCAACGTGCGCGTGCTCTCCTCGACTAACTGGTCGTGGATTCTTGTTGCCGCGCTGGCGTTTCTCGGCTTTGTGCGATTCAGGCCTGCCAGCGAGTTCTCAGCCCTGGCAGCCGAGAATCCCAACTTCGTCGCCGCCATCATCGCGACGCTTGTTGCGGGTGCTATCGCGCTGCTGACCGAGGACTCGGGGATAGTCATCCCGTCGCTGATCATGCTCTACACCGGCCTCGGCTGCGCGTGGCTCATGCTTGCGCGACTAATCGTTCTCGACTCCGAGGAGACCCAGTGAGTGAAGCGACTGCGTATGTCGTGTCCCTCGCGCTCCTGCTCGTGGGCGCGGTAATCATTCCGTGGCTGGCGATGCGTGCGCTCGTTCCGACACTGGAGACCTCCAGCCGCGGGCAAGTCGAGAACTACGCCGGCCGCCCTGTTGTCGTGGGCTTGGGACTCGTCTGGCTTGTCTGGAGTCTCGCGCTGCTCCTCGTGACTTTCATAGACTCAGCGTATGCGAGCCTCTTCTCGGCGGAGGGGGTTCCCATCTTCGGTGAGTTTGCTGTCGAGGGACTGCCGTTTGTTCTGATACTGGGTACCTTGGCGCTGGGAATGGCAGATGACTTTCTCGGATCGTCGGTCGACAAGGGCTTTCGCGGTCACCTCTCGGCGCTCTTCCATGGAAGGCTGACTACCGGCGCCCTTAAGCTTCTCGGCATCGGACTGCTCGCCGCTTTCGCGACCATGCCGGACCTCGGCGCACTCGACGTCTCGCTCTGGGTGATCGTGCGCGACTGGGTGCTGCAGGTTCTCGCAATCGCCCTGACCGCCAACCTCATCAACCTGACAGACCTGCGCCCGGGTCGCGCACTCAAGGTCTACTCGCTGTTGTCCGTTCTCGGCTGCATCGTCCTAGGGTTCTCGTGGGCGTGGTCGATCGTGCCGCTGTTCGCACTCATCCTCCTGGGGCCCGTGATCGCTGTGTGGAGCTTCGACGTTCATGAGCGCGCGATGCTCGGCGACGCCGGCGCCAACGTTGCTGGCGCGCTCGTTGGCTGGATGATCGGGATCGCGCTCATGCCATGGTGGTGGGCGCTGGCAGCCTATGTGGTGGTCGTATTCACGCTCAATTTCGCCTCCGAGAGGGTCTCGTTCTCGGGCGTGATCGACAAGACGCCGGTGCTGCGATGGCTTGACGGACTCGGCCGACAAAACTCGCCCACCATCTGAGCCGCGCGACCGCTAGAATCGGAAGAGTCGAACAGACACCGTCGGAACACATCAGGGAGTTGGGACCAGACTCATGACGACAAAGCACATCTTTGTGACCGGGGGCGTCGTTTCCTCGCTGGGCAAGGGCATCACGGCAGCTTCGCTCGGAAGGCTGCTCAAGTCGCGCGGGCTCAAAGTGACAATCCAGAAGCTCGACCCGTACCTCAACGTCGATCCGGGCACCATGAGCCCATTCCAGCACGGCGAGGTTTTCGTGACCGACGACGGCGCCGAGACCGACCTGGACTTGGGCCACTACGAGCGATTTATCGACGAGTCGCTGACGCGAGACTGTAACGTCACTGCCGGTTCCGTCTACCACACGCTCATTGCTCGCGAGCGCCGTGGCGATTTTCTGGGCGGTACTGTGCAGGTTGTTCCGCACGTAACCAACGAGATCAAGGACCGCATCAACCGCCTCGCCGAGCAGACCCAGCCCGACGTCATCCTCACCGAGGTCGGCGGTACCGTCGGCGACATCGAGTCGCTGCCGTTTCTCGAGGCCATCCGCCAGCTCAAGAAGGACAAAGGCCGAGAGAACGTCTGCTACATCCACGTGACCCTCGTGCCGTGGATTGCCGCTTCCAGCGAGCTCAAAACCAAGCCGACTCAGCACTCAGTCAAAGAGCTGCGGAGCATCGGCATCACGCCCGACTTCATTGTCTGCCGCTCCGATCGGCCTATCGACGTTGGTATTCGCCGCAAGATCGGCCTGTTTTGCGACGTCGACCCCGGGGCGGTGGTCTCGGCGATCGATGCACGCAGCATCTACGACGTGCCGCGCAATCTGGCGGCGCAAGGCCTCGACGAGATGGTTATCGAGCGGCTCGGTCTGGAGTGTGGCGAGCCCGACATGACTGAGTGGGACGCGTTTGTCGCGCACTCGGCCTCTCTGGCCGACGAGGTCAACATCGCGCTGGTTGGCAAGTACGTGGCACTGCCCGACGCCTACCTGTCGGTCAACGAGGCGCTGGACCACGCGGGCATCTTCCACGACCACAAGGTCAACCTGCAATGGGTCGATGCAGAATCACTCACTCCCGAGGAGGTCGACCAGATCCTCAGCAAGATGGACGGCATCTTGGTCCCTGGCGGTTTTGGCATCCGTGGCATCGAGGGCAAGATCCGCGCTGCCTGCTACGCGCGTGAGAACCTGGTGCCGTACTTTGGTATCTGCCTCGGCATGCAAGTGGCTGTGGCCGAGTTCGCGCGCCACGTCGCCGGGCTTTCTGGCGCCAACTCCGCCGAGTTCGACCCGGTCACCGAGCACCCTGTCGTTGATCTCATGCGAGATCAGCAGGACGTGCACGACCTGGGTGGCTCCATGCGTCTGGGAACCTACCCGTGCAAGGTCGTCGAGGGGACCAAGGGGTCGGTGGCGTATGGCGAGGAGCTCATCTACGAGCGACATCGTCACCGCTACGAGGTCAACAACGCATACCGTGACCGGCTGTCCGA
>Ga0194043_1002337_pt1 | contig 10460 bp, 9 predicted proteins | sample JunL4415m_MetaG_FD_161274 | JGI IMG/M metagenome (GOLD analysis project Ga0194043, IMG submission 161274) | Anoxic zone freshwater microbial communities from boreal shield lake in IISD Experimental Lakes Area, Ontario, Canada - Jun2016-L442-15m | ecosystem: Environmental > Aquatic > Freshwater >...
CTCGGACACCGTTCAAGAGCATGTCGGCAGTCAAATGATTGAGATCTTGGCGAATCTGCACGAGATCGATCCCGAGTCAGTCGGCCTAGGCGATTTCGGTCGTCCCGATGGGTTTCTTGAACGACAGGTGCGCAGGTGGCGCAAGCAGTGGGAAGGCGCGCACATCTTGCACCGACCCAACCTTGACTTGTTGCTCGATCGACTCGGTGCGTCAGTGCCCCAGCAGAGTTTTCCCGGCATCATTCATGGCGATTTCAAACTCGACAACATGATGTTCAACAGCCTCGACGAAGGACGCATTACCGGAGTACTTGACTGGGAGATGTCCGCACTAGGCGACACAATGGCAGATCTCGGTGTCTTCATGAGCCTGTGGGACGAGCCAGGTCATCCCTTTAATCCGGTATCGGCAGGTACGACAGCGCATCCCGGATTTCCGACGCGCGCACAAGCGGTGCAACGCTACGCAGCAATTCGCGGCATCGAACTTCCCAACACTGACTGGTACGTCGTGCTCGCGTTCGTCAAGGTCGCGGTCATCGTGGAACAGATACACACCCGGCACGTCAAGGGGCTCACTATCGGAACCGGTTTCGACGATGCCGGCGACATGGTGGACCCACTGCTTGATCGCGCTATGGAGATTGCGTCGACCACCTCGGTCGTCGGTCTTCGCTTGTAGTCAGCTGGTCGCTCGCGACCCCAACGAAGGAGAACGAAGTGGATTTCGACTACACCGACAAGGTGAAGGATCTGCAGGGTCGCGTGACCGCGTTCATGCAGGACTACGTGATTCCGTCAGAAGAGCCGATCAGCACGTGGTTCGCCGAGAACCGCGATGAGTGGGGTGCGGCGCCGATGATGGACGACCTCAAGGCGGAGGCCAAGAAGCAGGGACTGTGGAACCTCTTCCTACCGGAAGATTCCCGCGGAGCCGGACTCACCAACCTCGAGTACGCGCCGCTGGCCGAGATCACGGGCTGGAGCCCGACGATTGGCCCCGAGGCGCTCAACTGCTCGGCGCCCGACACCGGCAACATGGAAATCCTGTCGCGCTACGGATCACCCGAACAGCAAGAGCAGTGGCTCAAGCCGTTGCTCGCAGGCGAAATTCGCTCGTGCTTTTCCATGACAGAGCCTGAGGTCGCGAGTTCAGACGCCAACAACATCGCACTGCGCATTGAGGACGACGGTGACTCGTGGGTTCTCAATGGACGCAAGTGGTGGTCATCGTCGGCTTTGCGTCGTGAAACCAAGGTCGCGCTGGTCATGGGTGTCACTGACCCTGATGCTGAGGTGGGAAAGCGACACAGTCTGGTGTGTGTTCCGATTGATGCCCCTGGATTGACGATTGTGCGCTCGACGACCGTGTTCGGCTTCGACGACCGTCACGAAGGTGGTCACGGAGTTCTCGACTACGTCGACGTTCGGCTGCCGAAATCAGCGCTGCTCGGGCCGCGCGGTGGAGGCTTCGCCGTTGCTCAATCACGCCTCGGCCCAGGACGCATCCATCACTGCATGCGTCTGATCGGAATGGCTGAGCGTGCGGTGGCGATGATGACCGAGCGCGCCAAGACCCGCGTCACCTGGGGTGAGCCGGTTGCTGACCAAGGCATATTCCAAACCTGGCTCGCAGATGCTCGTATCCAGATCAACGCTGCCCGCCTTGTGGTGCTGAACGCAGCCTTCAAGATGGACACGATCGGCAACAAGGAAGCTCGCCACGAAATTGCCGCGGCAAAGATCATGGTGCCGCAGGTTGCGCGCGATGTGATCGACCGCGCCATCCAGACGTTCGGTGGAGGTGGAATCTCGAGCGACTTCCCGCTTGCCTACCTGTACGTCACGGCTCGCTACTTGCAGATCGCAGACGGACCCGATGAGGTGCACCGCCGATCACTCGCGCGTGCCGAACTCAAGCGCGTGCCGCTCCTCAAGGTGATGTGATGGGCTCGTACAACACGATGCTCATTGAACACCCCCAGCCGGGGGTGGTGCTTGCGCGGATGAATCGTCCGGAGCGTCTCAATGCCATCACGTTTGAGATGTTCGATGAGTTCATTGAGTTGCAGCAGGAGGTAGATGCCGATCCCGAAGTGCGGGTGCTGGTTATCACGGGAGCCGGCCGAGCATTCTCGGCCGGCCTCGACCTCGATGAGGCGGCGACGCTTCCTGGCATGACCCCGATGGAGATGCTCAAGGGTCAAGAGGTGTGGGCCAAGTCGGTTGCAGGCTTCCGTCTGATGCGCAAGCCCGTGATCGCTGCAGTCAATGGTGCTGCGGCCGGGGCAGGCATGGGTATTGCACTCGCTGCTGATATTCGACTCGCGTCAGCCACCGCGAAGTTCAATGCAGCGTTCATTCGCATTGGACTTACCGGTGGCGATGTCGGAACCTCGTGGATGCTGCCGCGTCTTGTGGGTCTCGGTCGCGCGTACGAGATCCTGCTGACGGGTCGCTTTGTTGACGCTGAAGAAGCGCTGCGCATCGGTATGGTGACCGAAGTCACCGAGCCCGATGATCTGCTTCCTCGTGCGTTGGCTGTGGCCGCAACGATTTGTGGCAACAGTCCCATCGGTATTGAACTGACCAAGCAAGTGGTGCAGCTTAATGTTGATGCCAATTCACTTGAGGCAGCTATCGCGCTGGAGAATCGCAATCAGGTACTCAGCGTGCAGACCGAAGATATGGTCGAGGCGCTTGCGGCGTTCCGTGAAAAGCGGGCTCCGAACTTCCGCGGCCGCTAGCGGTCATTGTCAGAAGGGTCAACGCCATGTTCACAACGTCCTTTACCGAGATGTTCGGCATCGAACATCCGATTGTGTGTGGCGGGATGACCGCTGTGGGTACGGCCGATCTCATTGCGGCGGTGGCAAATGCGGGGGCGCTGGGTTTCCTGACAGCGCTCACGCAGCCGACGCCTGAAGCGTTGGCTGCTGAGATTGCGCGCTGCCGTGAGATGACCGATCGTCCCTTCGGCGTGAATCTCACGATCCTTCCGACGATCAATCCGGTGCCGTATGACGAGTACCGACAGGCGATTATCGAGAGCGGTATCAAGATCGTCGAGACTGCGGGAAGTAACCCCGCACCACATCTGCCTGCGTTCAAGGAGGCCGGCGTGAAGATCATTCACAAAGCCACTACCGTGCGACACTCGCTCAAAGCCGAGTCATTAGGTGTCGACGCTGTCAGCATCGATGGCTTCGAGTGCGCGGGCCACCCCGGTGAAGATGACATCGGTGGGCTCGTTCTCATTCCAGCAGCCGCGCGGGTGTTGAAGATCCCGGTGATCGCCAGCGGTGGAATCGCTGATGGTGCAGGACTTGTCGCGGCGCTCGCGCTCGGTGCAAGTGCCGTGAACATGGGCACGCGCTTCATTGCCACCAATGAGGCACCGGTGCACGAGTCGGTCAAGCGCCAAATCGTCGAGAACAACGAAACAGACACACTCGTTGTCTTCCGCGAGTTCCACAACTCAGCTCGAGTAGCGAAGAACTCAATCTCTTTGGAAATTGCCGAGATCAGCAAGCAGCCGGGTGCAACGTTCGCCGACATTGCCCATCTGGCATCGGGTGAGCGAGGTCGCGCCGAGGTATTGCGTGACGGCAAGATGGAAGAAGGCATGTGGTGGGCGAGTCAGGCACAAGGACTCATCCACGAAGTCGCCAGTTGTCGAGAGGTTGTTGACACGATCATGGCCGATGCGCGGGCGATCGTGTCGAAGCTGAGTAACTCGGTCAACTGAGTAACTGCGGCGCCTAGAGTCACGTGATTAGCGTGGCGCCATCCGCAGTGCCCCATCCATCCGGATGACCTCGCCGTTGAGGTAATCGTGGTCGATGATCGCGAGCGCGAGTTGCGAGTACTCGTCGGGTCGCCCCAGTCGCTGCGGGAAGGGAATTCCTGCAGCGAGGCCGGCCCGAATTTCCTCGGAAACCGTTGCGAGCATAGGTGTTTCGACAATTCCCGGGGCGATGGTGCAAACGCGGATTCCGTATTGCGCGAGATCGCGCGCTGCGGGAAGGGTGAGCGCGACGATACCGCCCTTTGACGACGCGTAGGCCGCTTGGCCGATTTGCCCGTCGTAGGCGGCGACCGACGCCGTGTTGATGATGACACCCCGCTGACCGTCGGCATCGGCTTCGGTTGCAGAAATGGCCTCCGCTGCAACGGCCAGCACGTTGAAAGTACCGATCAAATTGACGGCGATAACGCTGGCGTACATGTCCAAGTCGTGCGCACCCTTTCGTCCGACGATGCGCATTGACGGACCGATGCCTGCGCAGTTAATGACGGTTCGCAGCGGCACGCCTGATTGCGAGGCAATGAGCACAGCGTTGCGAACATCGTCGGGCTTGGTCACATCGGTTGCGATGTACCTCACGCCCGGAATCTGCGTGGCTGACTCGATACCTGCCGGCAAGTCGAGCGCGAACACACTGGCGCCGCGCTCGGTGAGGGCAGCAGCGCTGGCAGCGCCGAGTCCGGATGCTCCGCCCGTGACAATCGCAGCGGTTGCGCGCAGTTCCATCTGCTTACTCCTTGTTGAGTGTGGTTGTCAGCGACCTTCGAATGGTGTCTCGTGGTGGGGACCGTGCTCAATGAATCCGGCGAGTGCGGCTTGAAGATCCGCGGTGGAGAACAGTCCCGCTGCCAGCTCAGGCATGATGGCGTCGGCTGCTGGCACCCCGCCTCGGTTGAACTGTCGAATGAGTTCCTTCACCGCGCCGTAACCCAGAGTCGGGCCGCTGGCGAGGTCGCGGGCGTAGGCGAGGGCGGCGTCGTTGAAGCCTTCATCATCGAAGACGCGAGTGACTACTCCCCAGGAATGCATCGTCTCGGCATCGAAGAGTTCGCCGGAGAAGACTAAGTCGCGCGCGCGGTTGACGCCGGCAAGGGCCGCTAGGCGCTGAACTCCGCCGTTGGCGGGTGTGAGCCCGACCCTGCGCTCAACCAGACCGAACTTCGCTGATCGTGCCGACAGAATGACATCGCAACCCAGTGCCACTTCAAAGGCCGCCGTCAGAGTAAGGGCGTGTGCCGCGAAGATCGTCGGGCACGGAAGTGCTTCAAGGGTCTCGAGCATGACTAATTGCTCGCGCCATACGGTGAGGGCAGCGTGCTCGTCGAGGCGTTGGAAGTGTCCGACGTTGACACCTGCTGACACGACGCGCCCTTCGGCACGGATCAAAAGTGCTCGCGGCGGAGCGGCGGCGAGCTCGGACATCGCCGCGGGCAGTGCCACCCACATCTCGTCACCCCAGAAGTTCAGCGGTGGGAAGTCGAAGGTGAGAATGGCGAGTCCACCTTCGCGTTCGATGCGCAGTGGTGCAGTCATGGTGAGTCCTCCACGGAAGATGTGTGGTGAGTGACGAGTTCGTTGTTAGGTTCGGGATCGAGTAGGTGAGGAGTCGGCACCGATCACGCTGAGTGCGAAATCGCAGTAGGTGCCAGCGAGAGTTCCTTCGCTCACTGGTCCATCAGGGCGGAACCATCGGGCGATGCCAATGCCCATGTCGATGATTGCGTAAGCCGCGAGGTTCGTTGATTGCGTACTGGCTCGACCTTCGGCAACGGCGTTTTCGATGAGAGTGCGCCAGAGTTCTGTGTAGTGGCGGCGCATCTCCTTCACTTGCGACTGCGCTGGCTCCTCGAGTGCGGCGACTTCGGTCATCGCGATCTTTGATTCGTGGGCGTAGCGCATGTGGTGGCGTACGTGCACCTCGAAACCTCGCCGGAACTTCTCGATCACATCATCGGTGGTGGCGGTGGCATCCTCGAATTCGCGAGTGATGAGTGCGACATCGCCTTCGATGATGTCGACGAGCAACTGCTGTTTGGAGTTGAGGTGGTTGTACAAACTTGGTGCGCGCATGTTGAGTCGAGCAGCAATCTCGCGCATGCTGGTGCCGTGATAACCCCGTTCGTAGAACAATTCGGTCGCCGCCTCTCGGATCTCGCGTGCGCGAGAGGGCTCGGTCACCGAAGGTTCCTTTCAACGTCAGTGGACGGACTTCGTTCACTGGGGATTCCTCTCGAGACTAACGAACGGTAGCCTGCTCGTCCAGCCTCGATGCGAGCGTGGAAATAGTGGTATTCCCCACTGAACCAGCCAATGCCCGGGTGCTAGTGCGATGGTTGACACCTCTTCGAGAAGGCCCCTAGGCTTGACCAAACTCACGTTCGTTAGTTCAGTGGGAGGACTCATGCAGGGCGCGTCAAAGTACAGACTCTTCGACACTCTCGATCGCACCGGACGCACTCATCGTGCAGCGTCAACCGTGGCTATCACTGCCGGAGGGCGAGATCAGTCCTTCGCCGAGCTCCGCGACCGTGCACTGCGGCTCGCTAACGGGCTCATCGGCCTCGGGGTGCGACCTGGTTCGCGTGTTGGTGTGCTGATGAGCAATCGTCATGAGTGGACCGAGGCGTTGTTCGCAGTCGCGGCGAGCGGCGGCGTCTGCGTGCCGATCAACGTGCTGCTGCGCGGGCTCGAGGCGGGCTACATCATTGACGATAGCGACGTTGACGTTTTGATCGTCGATGAACGTGGCGAGCAGCCACTCGCCGAACTCCCGAGGCTTCCTTCCACCATCATTACGGTGGGCGATGTTGTGGTGCCGGTTGGCGCCAACGTACGCACATTCGAGTCTGTGATTGAGTCAGGCGCTGCCGTGTATCCCAGCGTGCAGATTGGCGCCGAAGACGCCGTCATGACCTACTACACCTCGGGCACCACGGGCCGCTCAAAAGGCGCCACGCACTCGCATCAAGGCATCAACTGGAACACGATGTCGCAGGTCCACGATCTATCCGTGCGTTCCAACGATCGGTACCTAGTGGTTCCGTCGCTGTCGTGGGCAGCCGGATTCCACGACGTGACGATGGCATTGATGTGGAATGGCGGTACCAATGTGTTGATGCCGACTGGCGCGGCCACCATCGAGACGATCATCGATCAGGTGGTCGAGAATCGCATCACGCACACTCTTCTGGTGCCAGTGTTGTTGCGCGAACTCGCGGCGAACCCGCCGTTGCTTGCTCGCCTTAGAGACAGCGAGTTGCGCTGGGTGCTCACGGGTGCCGAGCCGGTACCTGCAACTCTGACGAACGAACTCAACGCCGAATTGCCCGCGTGCGATGTGGTGCAGGGATACGGCATGTCGGAGTTTCCGCTCATTGCGTCGCTGCTGCGCCCGGAAGAGGCGGTCGAGCACGCCGGCAAGGCTGGTCGCCCCACGTCGATCACGTCGATCATGGTGCAGACAGCCGATGGCCAGATCACCGATGTCGGTGAAGGCGAGATCCTCACGCGATCGCCAGCGGCCATGCTCGGATACCACGGAATGCCCGAAGCGACAGAAGAGGCATTCCGTGACGGGTGGTTCCACACAGGTGACACGGGTCGCCTCGATGAAGAGGGCTTCCTCGCGGTCACCGGCCGCCAGAAAGACATGATCATCTCGGGCGGGATGAACATCTACCCGCGCGAGATTGAGGACGTCATCATCGCTCAACTCGGTATTCGCGATGTAGCCGTCGTTGGTGTTCAGGACGATCGATGGGGCGAGGTGCCCGTGGTCGTGCTGCTCGCTAGCGCGGCGGGTTCGGCCGATGACGTGATGAGGGTATGCCAGGAACAGTTGTCGTCGTACAAGCGCCCTAAGCGTGTCATTGTGCGTGAGGAGCCATTCCCGCGCACTCCCAACGGCAAGTTACTCAAGCGAGAGTTGGGTCCGTGGGCGCAGGAGCAGATCACGGGGTCTGCTGAGCCGCAGTAGTTATGGACCTCACGCTCAGCGCCGATGAGTTGGCGTTCCGCGACGATTTTCGCGCGTGGATCGCCGATCACCACCCAGGCTCGCCTCCGAGCAACGTCGAGGAGCGCTACTACTGGCGGCTTGAATGGCTGCGTGAACTCAACCGTGGTGGATTCGCGGCGATGCATTGGCCGAGCGAGTATGGTGGCCGCGGCGCCACGGCGATGCTCAACGCAGTGTTCTTCACTGAACTTGCGCGTGCGGGTGCGCCTATCCCGGCAAATCACATTGCGACCTTTATGGCTGGTCCCACAATCATGCAGTGGGGAACGCAGGAGCAGAAAGAGCGTTACCTGGCCCCAATGCTGCGCGCTGACAACGTATGGTGCCAAGGGTTCAGTGAGCCGGGGGCCGGGTCCGATCTTGCTGCAGTGGCGACATTTGCTGCACGTGAAGGCGATGAGTTCGTCGTTAATGGGCAGAAGGTGTGGACGTCGGAAGCGCAGTACGCGCATTTCTGTCTCTTGGTAACTCGCACTGATCGCTCGGTGGCCCAGCACAAAGGGTTGACGTATTTCATTCTTGATATGTCGAGCCCTGGCATCACGCGCCGCCCCTTGCGGCAGCTCACCGGTGAATCGGAATTCAACGAATTGTTTTTCGACAATGTGCGCATCCCGGCCAGTTCCGTCATCGGCGAGGTGGGAAATGGTTGGCGAGTGGCCATGACCACGTTGATGCATGAGCGGTCGATGATTGGCGCCGGATACGGAATTCGACTGCGCAATTATCTGACCGTGGTTGAGTCGCATCTTCGTGCACACGGGCTACTCGACGATCCCATCGTTGCCGATCGGTTCACCGATCTTGAGATTCGCACACGAGCATTGGAGTTGTCCGCGCTGCGCCAAATCTCCGAAGCGCAAGCACGCGGAAGTGTGGGTTCGGAAGGGTCGATCCTTAAACTGATGTGGTCTGACACGTACTCGCGGCTGGCTGAGTTCGCAATTGAGACGGTTGGCCCGGATGCGCTCGAAGATGCAAGTGGATGGGCGTGGGAGTACCTTCGCTCGCGCGCCTCAACAATCGAGGGCGGAACCTCCGACATCTTGCGCAATATCGTCGCTGACCGAGTTCTCGGCCTACCGCGGGCCAGGTGACTGGCGATGAGATTCATGCTGTCTGATGAACAGAGCGCCATTCAAGACATGGCACGCGAGGTACTTGCGGCCGAGTCGACCTTTGATCGAGTGCGTAGTGCGGGCGAAGAGCGTCAGTACGACAGTGAATTGTGGGCGCTCCAGCGATCGATGGGCTGGCCGGGTGTGGGCGTACCTCAACGGTGGGGTGGGCAGGGGCTCGGCTTGGTGGAGTTGTCTGTAATCGCTGAAGAGTGCGGCTATGCGTGCTCTTCTACGCCGTTGCTCGGCAACATCCTTGCCGCCACTTCACTCGTGAGTGCCGCTTCCAGCGAGCAGTGTGAGCGGTACCTGCCGTCGCTCGCGACCGGTGAAGTCAGAGGCGCTGTGGCGCTCACGGCAGACAGCACGCCGGTGCCCGACGCCGGTGAAGCTGGTCTGATCGTGGTTCTTGAGGGCTCGGGCGGACGCGTGAGTTTGCAACCGGCGCAACCGGTCGAGACGATCGACCCCACACTGCGATACGGCCGCGTTGTAGACCCATCTGCCGGTGAGCCCTTGAACCAATCGCCAATCGCTTACGACTCGACGTTGGTCGTCGTGGCCGCACACCAACTCGGACTTGCGCAACGTGCGCTCGATTTGAGTGTCGCCTACACCTCGGTGCGTGAGCAGTTCGGTGTGCCGGTTGCGACCTTCCAAGCAGTGTCGCATCGGCTGGCCCAGGCGCACGTTGATCTCACTGCCGCGCGGTCGTTGGTGTATCACGCTGCGTGGGCTGTTCAGGTGGGCGACAGCGAGGCCTCGGCCTCAGCCGCGCGTGCCAAGGCGTGGCTTGCCGAGGCATCGCGAACAGTCACCGGATCGGCAATTCACGCACACGGAGGCATCGGCTTTACTTGGGAAGCCAATCTGCATTGGCTGTTCAAGCGGGCCACCATGCTCGGCCCGTACCTCGGGGGTGCGCGACAGCATCGCAGCAGGTTACTCGAAATGCTAGGCACTGCTCAGACCACGTCTCACGAAACGGATCACTCATGACCGACGCGTACATTACGACCGCCCTTCGCACTCCAGGCGGACGCCGCAACGGTCAGCTCTCAGGCTGGCATCCGGCCGACCTCGGTGGCTTCGTCATCGACGGGCTGCTTGACCGATCAGGTGTTGACCCCGCGGCTATCGACGATGTCATTTTCGGATGCGTATCTCAGATCGGTCCGCAGACTTTCAACATCGCGCGCACAAGTGTGATGAGTTCACGGCTGCCTGATTCAGTGCCTGGCGTCTCCATTGATCGCCAGTGCGGCTCGTCACTGCAGGCAACGCAATTCGCGGCCCAAGCGGTGATGTCAGGAACTGCGGATCTGATCATCGCTGGTGGTGTAGAGATTATGAGTGCGGTTCCGATCATGTCCGCGATGGTGGTGGCGCAGGAAGCCGGAATGCAGAGCCCATTTGAGGGCACTCGCATCAGCGCGCGCTATCCGGATGAAGGGTTCAGTCAATTCGTCGGCGCCGAACGGGTGGGCGAGAAGTACGGGGTGACTCGCGACGAACT
>Ga0194043_1002338_pt1 | contig 10460 bp, 12 predicted proteins | sample JunL4415m_MetaG_FD_161274 | JGI IMG/M metagenome (GOLD analysis project Ga0194043, IMG submission 161274) | Anoxic zone freshwater microbial communities from boreal shield lake in IISD Experimental Lakes Area, Ontario, Canada - Jun2016-L442-15m | ecosystem: Environmental > Aquatic > Freshwater >...
TTAGGGCCAAGGCCTACGGTTGCGACGTGAATATTCCTCCTGACACGAAGGACTGGACCTGGGTTCTTCGCGAGCCATGCCCAGAGTGCGGCTTCGATGCCGGGGTCCCGCCGCGCAATGAGCTTGCGCCACTGGTCCTTGAGGTGTCGCAACGTTGGCAGGAGGCAATGTCCGCTGTGCCAGATGCGCACCCGCGCCCGGATCCCTTGGTGTGGTCACCGCTTGAGTACGCCTGCCATGTTCGCGACGTGTTCGCGATCGCGACGTACCGTGTGGGACTCATGCTCGACGAGGACGATCCCCAGTTCGCGAACTGGGATCAGGATGCGACGGCGATCGAAGACGACTATGCGTCCCAGGACCCCGCAGTCGTCATCGCGGAACTGGCCGCCCGCGCAGTGGAGTTCTCAAGCACGCTCGATGAGGTCCCCGACGACCAGTGGGGGCGCGGGGGTCGCCGGAGCGACGGAGCCTCGTTCACAGTGGAGTCGTTCGCCCGCTACCTGCTCCACGATCCGATCCATCACCTCACCGATGTAACCCAGTCTCCGTGGGCTTAGTCCAGTGGACGTCGCTCAGGAGGACGTTCTTGTTCGACAACAGTTGAACGCTGTCCTTGGCGTCGTTGAGCAACGTTGACGGCTGGCCCCAGAATTGGGTCGTGGCAGTCGCCGTGCCTCGTCCGATCCGGACCGTGATGGTCCGGCCTGGGTTGACCGTTGTGTTCACCATGAAGGGGTAGGTTGACGCGGTACGGCGCAGGTAGTAGCCGTCGAGCAGCACGGGCATGGACCCGACGTTCTTGACGATGACGTACTCCTCGTTGGCGCGCTTAGGGATCGCCTTGGCCTTGGACTTCGCGTTGACGCGAGAGATCACCACCTTGCCCAGCAGTGGATCGGTGCAGTTCGTCAGGCACGGGTACTCGTCGTAGAAGCGGATCGCGGTGCTGCGGTCGAGCAGGTAGGCGCCGTCGCCGAGGTACATCGACTCGTTCGTGTTAGGGAAGATGGGCTCGGTGGAGTTCATGTAGAGGTCGCGCGGATCGGGACTGCCGTTGGCCCACACGCCGACGTGGACCACCCTGAAGTCACCCGAAGGCAGGACACTGCCGGGCGGGAAGTGGAACCACGACGTCAGGCTCGAGTCGCGCAGGAGCCAGCCGCTCACATCGACCGACGTCGTGCCGGTGTTGCGCACGACGACGAACTCTCCGTTGGGATTGAGGTTGTCGATTCCGGGGGCATCCCAGCTCACGACCACGCTCAGTTTCGCGTCGGGCTGCTCCAGTGGCCCGCAGTACGCCGGATTCCAAAGACCGCGGCCTGCTGCCTGCGCCTCGGCTATCAGCACGCGGTAGGGAAGGGAGAGGGCAGCCTCCTCGTCCAAGGTGAACCACATCGCCAGTCCGGAACTGGCGATCTGCGCCTGCACGTCGATGTCGTACTGCTGGGTAGCCGGGTTGAAGGCGAAGATGTAGCGAAGTGGCCTGCTGCGGTTGGCGGATGCGTGACTGCCAGCACGAAGCTGCACTCGGGTACCGGCGGGAAGGATCGACTGGAGTTGGTGCCATGCGGCGATGCCGCCGCACATGTTCTTGTCGAAGTGGATGTTGTTGAAGCCCGTCACCTCGGGCGTGTTCACGCCGAGCAGGCGGATCCGCTCCTCGGTGGTTCCGCCATCCTCGACGAACAGCAGGGTGTCACCGTCAACCGCGGCAACGACGTGCCCGGTCTCCTGGATCGGGATGTCGGTGAAGGCGGCCCCGACGCTCGCGCCTGCGGTGGCAGGCAGCGCGAACCCGATGATCGCGGCCCCGAGAACCGCGACCAGCGCTTTCGTCCGCATGACGCGCATGCCTGCCTTGCCCGGACGCACACGATGCGCGTCCCTCTTCAGTATCGGCCGCGCGGCGGGGTCAGTCCTGTTGACCGCCGGTCGAGGAGAGCAGTTCTGCGGCGTAGTCGGGCACGTAGTGGCTCAGCTCGCGCGGCGGGCGCTCGTAGCCGCTGGGGTCCGGCCGGTGTGGAAGTTCCAGGGGCGGTCGCATGGCAGCGAAGTAGGGGATGGTGGAGAGCAGGTGATGGATCATGTTGAGGCGGGCGCTCCGCTTGTCGTCGCCCTCGACGACGTACCAGGGCGCCTCGGTGATGTCGGTGTGGACGAGCATCTCGTCCTTGGCCCGCGAGTAGTCCTCCCACCGGGTGATGGACTCCAGGTCCATTGGAGACAGCTTCCACTGGCGCATCGGGTCCTGCAGGCGGGACTTGAATCGACTCTCCTGCTCGTCGTCGCTGACGCTGAACCAGTACTTGCGCAGGATGATCCCGTCCTCGATGAGAAGCCGTTCGAAGATCGGCGTCTGGTGGAGGAAGCGTCGGTATTCATCCGGCGTGCAGAAGCCCATGACCCGCTCGACGCCTGCACGGTTGTACCAGGAGCGGTCGAACAGCCGGATCTCGCCGGCGGCCGGCAACTGCTCGACGTAGCGCTGGAAGTACCACTGCGTCTTCTGCCGGTCGCTCGCCGTCGGAAGCGCGACGATGCTGGCGACGCGGGGGTTCAGGTACTGGGTGACGCGCTTGATGGCCGAGCCCTTGCCCGCAGCATCGCGACCCTCGAAGACGATGACGAGGCGCGCGCCCTCGAGCCGCACCCACTCCTGCATCTTCACCAGTTCGGCCTGAAGGCGGTACAGCTCCTTCTCGTACAGCGCCTTCGGGAACCGATCCGAATCTGCTTCGGACTTCTTCCGCTTCTTACCGCCATCTTTCTTAGCCACGAGCACAGTCAAGCACCCGTTCACGGGACAGGACGGAATAGCGGAGGGATTGGTCCACCGGGATACGGTCTGCGTGTGCTCGCCTCTTCGTTCGCTCGACTTGCCGCCGCGGCCGCGGCCGTCGTCGCGCTGGCCGGCTGTGGGGGAGGGACGACCACGTCGTCCCCATCGGCGGCGGGCGGCCTCGAGCCGAAGGGGGAGACCGTCAGTGGCAACCCCGTGACCCGGGTCGTCGACGGGGACACGCTCCACGTGCGACGCGATGGCCGCGACACGACTGTGCGCCTGATCGGGATGAACACTCCGGAGACTGTGAAGGAGAACACGCCTGTTGAGTGCTACGGGCCCGAGGCGTCGGACTACGCCAAGCGCACGCTCTCCGGTCAGACCGTCACCTTGGAGTTCGACGACTCGCAGGGTCGGACGGACCAGTACGGACGAACGCTCGCCTACGTCTGGCTCGAAGGGGCGGACGGCGGGCTATCGCTGGTGAACCTCGACGAGATCGATCTGGGCCTGGCTCGCGAGCGGCAGTACGGTCCCACCCCCTATGCGTGGAAGAAGACGTTCCGCGCCGCGCAGGACAAGGCCAGGTCGGCAGGAGTCGGCCTGTGGGGAGCCTGTCCGACCTGACGCTGGGGTGGCCCCTAACAGTGCTCGTACACGGGGAAGACGCGACCTTCATCTGCGGCGAGCACAGTAGGGCCAGGCCGACGGACGGCCGCGTGCCGTTATGGCGACGCGAAGGGAGACCCCCGTGAGTGACACGACCGGCCCGGCAGTCGAGCCGACCCCCGTGACCGAGCCCCTGCAGCTGGCCGACCAGCGTCCAGTTGATGCGGCGGCAACTCCATCGGCGACCCAGCCGGTGCCGGCCAAGGCCAGCCACACCCGCACGATCCTCGAGGTCGTGGGCGCCGTGGTGGCGGTCTTCCTCATCCTGAGTGCCGGGACCGTGGGCTTCGTCGCCGGGCACGCTACTTCGTCAGCGAACCGCGGTGACCACTTCCGCTCCTCGGCCAGCGGCCAGGGCGGCGGCATGATGGGTGGCCAGGATCCGCGTGGCATCGATCCCGACGGTGACGACTGGACCGGCGGCGGTCAGGGCGGCGGCATGATGGGCGGCCAGGGCTTCGGTCAGGGCGGCGGCATGATGGGCGGCCAGGATCCGCGTGGCATCGATCCCGACGGCGACAACTGGACCGGCGGTCAGGGCATCAACCCGAACGCGCCCCAGAACACCACGCCGCAGCCGGGCCAGATAACGCCCAGCGGCTGACCTGGGTGGTATCAGCTGCGCTTGCGCATCATCCTTACCGCGACGATCACGATGAGGACCAGGACCAGGACCGCGCCGAGGATCACGATAGTCACGGCGACGCCGGACGATCCTGAATCCGCGGGCGCTGCGGTCGCCGAAGCGGACGCCTGGGCCTGCGTGGACGCAGGCACGGATGAGGCGGCTGCCGTCGCGCTCGCTGACGGTGTCGTTGATCCACCCCCCGTGACGGTGAACGTGATGGCCCCCGTCACAGGATGTCCGTCGCCGGACACCACGCGGTAGGCCACCTGGAAGGTGCCTGCCGAAAGGTCAGCCGGCCACGGCACCGAGACCGCGGCACCGTTCGGTGTGACCTGCTGGCTCGCGACGACATTGCCGTTCTCGTCATTGATCGAGATGGTTTCCGTGTCGGCGAGCAAAGCCTCGTCGAACGTGAACGTGACGTTGGCCGGCGGCGCGCTGAGGGTCGCGCCGTCTGCAGGGTCAGTCGAGATGAGCGCTGCGTGCGCGCTGGCAGGTCCGGCCAGCAGCCCGGTCGCCGTCACCGCAAGGGTGACAGCGACCAGGCCGCGGACGATCGATGACCGAAGGGTGTGCTCAGCCACTGAGAGTTACCTTCCCTTTCACCACGGTGACGAGGTTCCCCTTGGTGAGTGTGGCAGTGAACGACCACTCCCCATTTGTCGGCAGGACACCGGTGGCGGAGACCTTCGAGCCGTTGCCCTCGGCCTCCCAGTTGATCACCTCGGGAATCGCAGCGCTCGTCCACTCGACGTCGCCGGCTGATGCCTTGGAGTCGAAGACGATGGTGCGCGAGCCCGGTGCGGCGGCGCTGATCGTGGTCGGCACCTTGGGCACCGTGGCGATCGACACCGGCTTGCCCTTGGCGCTGGGCGACGCGACGGTGAAGGAGATGGCACCCTCGACGGGGTCCCCGTCCACCGAGATGAGATGCCAGGCAGCGGCGTAGCGGCCCTTGGGCAGCTTGGCGTTCGGAACGAACACCACCTTGGTGCCCTTAGCCGTCACCTTCGCGGGGACGGTGTTCCCCGAACCGTCGATCAGTCGTGTGCCCTTGCCGTTGAGCTTGATGTGCTCGGCGAAGGTGAGCGCGACGGCCTTGGGCGCCGCCGACAACTGCGCGCCGTTGGCCGGCGTGCTCGATTCGATACCGGCATGCGCCGACGCCGACGTGGTGGCTGCGGCGATCGCCCCGGCCGCGAGTGCGGTCACGGCGAGGCCGCGACCGAAGATGGATAGCAGGTTCATGTCTGGTCCGTTCGTCGATGGTCAGCCGCTGCCCCGTTGGCAGCTGGCCTGGACGCGTGCCTGAGGTGCAAGCTCAGGCCGTGACCACCGGAGGTCCCCTTCGGGCGAGCCAGTCGTGCTCGCGAAAGCGAGGTGTGAAGACGACATGGAACTGACGAGGCAGGCCGAGCCCATACGGACCCGCTGCCGTCACAGTGGGCGCCCCGCGTGTCAAGGCGGTCAGGAATCTGAGCCATCGATCGAGCAACGTGTCTGAATGATGGAGAAGCACCGCTGCAATGCAGGCTGCTCCGATGTGGCCAAGCACCATGCCTGACGTCGGGGCCATCGAGACGGCATGACCGTCGTGGCCCAGCGACAAGGACAGCACGACGTGGCAGAGCGCCTCGGCCCCGAGGAGGTAGGCCGCCAGCCAGGCGATGCTGCGCCGCCGGTCGGCAAGCACGGCGCTCAGGCCGATCATCGCGGGTAGCAGCCAGAGGACGCCGATCAGGTGGGCAGCCTGCCCGTCAACGGCCGTGTGCGCGCCTGCGGTCAGGACGAAGAGCGCGACGCCGAGCGCTCCACCGCGCATGGCGCGAGCGGTCCCGGAGAAGTGGTGACGAGGCACAGGCGGACCTTAGCGGGGCGGGGGAATGCCGGGCAAAAGGTCAGGGGGTCGTGGGCGGAGCGTTACTGCGACGCCGGAACACGATCGCGGTGACCAGGGCGACCAGGCCGGCCAGGAGGATCGCGGCCCCGACGAAGAGCGGCATCATGGACGTGGTCGTGCCGTCGGTGGACGAGGCCGGGTCCCCTGCCGGAGCGGCGACAGCCTGGGGCGAGGGTACGAACGGACCCGATGCAGTGGGAGCGGGCGCAGAGCCCGCAGTACTGGCAGCCGCGCTGCTGTTGACCGTCAGCGTGAGCGACCCGACCACCGGATGTCCGTCGCCACACACCACGCGATAGGCAACCTGGTACGTGCCCGGTCGCGCCTCAGCGGGCCACGGGATGGCCACGGAGTTGCCCTCGACCGCCGGGTGGATGCTTTTGATCACGTTGCCGTACTCGTCATTGATCGAGATGGTGTCGGTGTCGTTGAGGAGCGGGGAGTCGAAGGTCAGGCGGACTTCCGACGGGGGCACCTCGAGTACCGCTCCGTCGACAGGAGAGGTGGACGTCAGTTGCGAATGCGCGCTGGCCGGCGAAGCGCCGAGGCCCGCCATGGCCGCGACCACGACAAGTGCGGCCAACCCCCGTGCAACTCGTGTGCGCGCTCGGTCAGCACTCACCTCAACGTCACCTGGCCCTTCGGGATCATCACGGAGTCTGCGCTCGAGAGATTGGCCTCGAACGTCCAGGTTCCTTTGGTGGGCAGAACGCCGGTGGCGGAGGCCTTCTTCCCATTGCCGTGCAGCTTCCAGGTAATCGGCTCCCCGACCCCCGGACCGCGCCACGCTACCTCAGCGCTCTTGAGCGACGTCGCGATGGTGATCGTCCGGACGCCGGTGCGGTTGCCGTCAATCGTGGTCGGGACGTTGGGCATCGGCTTGACCTTGACCGGGCTCCCCTTGGCGATGGGCGTTGCGACGGTGAAGGCCAGCGCCCCAGGGACGAAGTGTCCCTCGACCGAGTAGAGGTTGTACGCGGCCGCATACATGCCCCTGCCGAGTCGCTTCGTCGGGGTGATGGTCAGCGTCTTGTTCTTGTTGCTGAGCTTGTTCGTGGAGGGGACGATCTTGCCACTGCCATCGATGATGCGGGCGCCCTGAGGCGCCATCTTCACGGCCTCGTCGAACGCGATCACGACCGAACTCGGTGCCGAGCCGAGCGCCGATCCATCCTTGGGGCTGGTGGAGATCAGGTTGGGATGTGCTGATGCAGGGACTGCCGTGCCGAGCGTCACCAGGCCGAGGCCCACGGCCACCGCGATGGCCAGCACTGGACGCCGCCGCCCGACGATCAGCGACCAGGCCCCGTTCATACTCCCAAGGGTAACTTTGCACCACTACTGACGAGAACGTGAACGCTCACCCGCGCGATGTTCCCTTCACCACAAGGCTGTCCATGAGGCCCTGGGTGGACCTGGCTATCTCCCGGACGGCTCGCTCGAAGGCGGCCCGGTTGTGGTCGGCCGGCTCACGGAAGCCGCTGACCTTGCGCACGTACTGCAGGGCGGCCGCCTCGATGTCGGCCGGCCCGGGCTCGTCGGTGAACGGCGGCCTGAGGGTCTTGATGCTTCGGCACATGCCGCGAAGGCTAGCCCCGGAACAGATCTCGGGGCCAGGGTGTTCTCAAGGTGTTGGAACGTCGCGAATCCGCGTCGCGTCCAACTGTGGTCGGCCGGGCGGCTGGCACGCTGGAGGAGGACGGCATGGGAGTCATGGGTCGAGCGACGACGGTCGGTGCTGCCGTGCGGGCCAGTCGGGGTCGGCATCCGCTGGGGCAGCGCATCGGCGCGGTCCTGCCGATGTTGCGCGACGCGTTCACGGGGCGATGGGTCGACGCTCCGCGCTTCAAACTGTTGGCGGGGCTGGCCGGCATCGTGTACGTGATCTCCCCGCTCGACCTGATGCCCGAGGTGTTCCTGGGCCCGTTCGGCCTTGGCGATGACCTGGCGATCGCCGCCCTCGCGGTGACGGCCCTCCTCGGCTCGGCCGAGGACTGGCTCGACCGGGACTACCGCACGCCTACGGAAGCGGGCGACTCACCGGCAGATGTCGTCGAGGGCGTCGTGATCGATCGTCGCTGACCTCAGGGCGCGGAGGGGCTGAAACGCACTGTCCGTGCGCGCCCGGAGCGCTTTGCTTCATAGAGCGCCCGGTCGGCAAGTTCGAGGATGCGCTCGGCCCGTTGCCCTGCCTCGGCCAGCGCGACGCCGATGCTGACGGTGACCGTCAAGGTCTCGTCACCGACGCTCATCGGGCTTGCAACCACCGCGTGTATCTTCCCGGCGATCGCATCGGCGTCCTCGATGCTGTGGATCGCTGGTAGCAGGACGACGAACTCGTCCCCACCCAAGCGGGCCACGAGGTCCCCCGACCGCACTTGCGAACGCAGGCGAGCGGCGACCTCGATGATCACCGAGTCGCCGACCGCATGGCCGTAGGCGTCGTTGATCGCCTTGAGTCGATCGAGGTCGACGAACAAGGCGGCGATATTCAAGCCGGTGCGCGGGGATCGCGCGAGCAATCGGTCCATCTGCGCCAGTAGTTCCGGGCGATTGACGAGTCGGGTAAGCGAGTCGTGAGTGGCCATGAATCGCAGTTCCTCACGAGCCTCACGTGCCTCGGTCACGTTGACGAACTGCGAGACGTAGCCGCGAGGAATCCCGTCGTCGTCGCGCAGGAGGCCGATCGAGTGATCGACCCACACGATGCTGCCGTCCGCCCGGATCAGGCGCTGCTCATGAGTGAGGGCGTCTTCGTGACCGGAGAGGATGGCCGCTCGCGTTCGAAGGTCGAGGGCGTCGTCCGCTGCATCGATGACGTCAACAATCCGGCGCGACAGCAGCCATTCCTCGTCACGATCAAGCATCTGGCACAGCGCGGGGTTGACCTCGAGGAACCCGCGATCGAGGCTGACGACGGCCATCCCGGTGGGAGCGGAGTCCATCGCGGTCCGGAAGCGCTCCTCGCTGCGCGTGAGGGCCTCGCGGGCCTCCATCTCGGCCTGGATGTCGCGAAGCCGCACGACCCGTGTGCGCTTGGCATCGGATGTGGTCACCGTGACCCGCCACGCCACCTCAGTCCACCTGTAGGACCCGTCTCCGCAGAGGACTCGCACGTTCAGCACGCCCGCGGAGTGCGCAACCTCCTGGCGTTGAACCTCCTCTTCGAATTGCTCACGATCGTCGGGGTGGATGAAGTCGGCGTCCCGCGCCCCGGCGACCGCGCCGGGGTCCCAGCCGAATGTCCGGGTGGCGGCCGGCGAGACCCATTCGAGAGCGCCCTGTGGACCGACGACAAGGATGACGTCCGAAGCGTGGTCGGCCAGCAGCCGGTAGAACGACAGGCTTGACTCCAGGGCCTCCTCGGCTTCCACCTGCTCGTTGACGTCGCGGGTGATGATCGTGAGGGCGTCAATGCTGCCGTCCGGGGCGCGCACCGCCCGTGCCGTGGAGTCGGCCCAACGGAACGAGCCGTCCACGTGCTTGAGTCGTAGACGGACAGTGACCGAGGGCGCGCCTTCCAGCAGGCGATGTCGCGCCTCCACCACCGCAGGCAGGTCGTCCTGATGGATGAGCTGGAGGTTGAGGCTCAGGCGTTCCTCCGCCGTCCAGCCGAGCACGCGCTCCACCGCCGGCGAGATCCATCGCAGCGTCCCGTCGGGCTGGTGGATCGCGAGGATGTCACTGGATTCCTCGACCAGGAACCGGTAGGCCCGTTCGGGGTCGGCCACCAACGCGTCGATCAGCGGCTCCGTGGACGTTGACCGGAGAGGGGGCATGCGCCGTTCTCCTTGCCAGTCAGGTGGTGTGGTTCGCCACGATTGTCCGTCAGGACGGGCAGATGATGCCTGCTGAGGGCAGAGTCCCATCGATCAGATACGTGGCCACCGCGTCGTTGATGCAGGCGTTGCCGCGAGTGCCGCTGACGTGGCCGAAGCCGTTCCACAGGAGCAGGCTGGCGTTGGGGAACAGCCGGATCGACTGGCGGGCCATCCGCACCGGGGTCTTGGGATCGTGCAGGCCGTTGATGAGGAGGACGGGGGCCTCGGTGGTCGGCGTGACGGGAAGATTGCCCTGCGCTTTTCGGACCGGCCAGTGGAAGCACGAGGCCGGGATGGGCACGAACAGCGCACTGAAGAAGGGGGCGAGCTTGCGCCACTGGACGGTGTTGCGCCGGGTTGTGGCCCGAGTGCCCGTGGTCGGGCGGTCGTAGCAGTTCACCGCCTGGTTGACCGACAGGAAGTTCGGGGAGGCCAGGGTGTAGGCGACGCGGTCGGCGTTGACGGTGTCGGCTGCGTCAGCGGCGTTCTCCCCACCGCCCACGGCTGTTGCGGCGGCTGCGAGAAGCTCGTCAAGGTTGGCAAAGCCCGCGCCCTGCCCGTCGGACAGCATCCCCAGCGCGATCTCCAGGATCGACCGGTCGGTGATCGGATCGCCGACGGACGGCCGGATCGGATGCCGATGAAGGACGTGCA
>Ga0194043_1002340_pt1 | contig 10458 bp, 7 predicted proteins | sample JunL4415m_MetaG_FD_161274 | JGI IMG/M metagenome (GOLD analysis project Ga0194043, IMG submission 161274) | Anoxic zone freshwater microbial communities from boreal shield lake in IISD Experimental Lakes Area, Ontario, Canada - Jun2016-L442-15m | ecosystem: Environmental > Aquatic > Freshwater >...
TCGCACCGACGCAGACGCCATGCTCGTTAAGCCGATCGATGCCGGATTACTCAGGCGAACGATCAAGAAGCTCCTCTCGCCGGTAGAGACTGCAGCGGTTTCGGCCGCCTCGGACGACGCCTGAACCCCTCCGGATACAATCACCACCCCTTCGGGATGTAGCGCAGTTTGGCAGCGCGCAGCGTTCGGGACGCTGAGGCCCCGGGTTCAAATCCCGGCATCCCGACCATCGTGAACGGCGCCTCTAGGGGCGCCGTTTTCGCGTTACAGCGCTCAAGGCTTAATGCGAGAAGAACTACCTAAGCGTCGGCACCGATCCGGTCGCCACAAGTGCGAGGCTCCCCGCGCGCCAGTAGCCGCCCTGAGCCTCATGCCCTTGCGGCCACGATGCATATACGGCACGCGTGGAACCGTCGAGCCCAGCGAAGAAAGACAGACCTCCGGTTCCGGTACGCGAGTTACCGCTAGCCAACCAAGGGGTTGGGCTCTGAAGCGAGCACGGACCCACCGGAGAGGCGCACCTCACCACGCCGGTTGAGTAATTTGCAGCATTCCAATCGCCATATGAATAGGAGAGAAGGTAAGTACCGGTCGCAACGTCATAGACCATCGAGGGATTCTCAATGAAGCCTGGCTCGGGCGGAGTCTGCTTTCCAGCAAGCGCTCTACGTAGTTCAATAACGCGTGGGGGCGCTGCGTCGGTCTGCTGTATGGGCGTACCCCAAGTATCCACTGGAATTACATGTATCGAGAATGACGTATCGCTAAACGCCGCAAGTAGATACGAGGTATCAGTAACAGGATCGTGAAAATACTCTGGGTCTAGTGCTCCGCCTGTTCCCTCGATCCCGCAGGTGATGGGCGCATTCTCTGGTGTGTACGGTCCCTGTGGAAGCGATGCATACGCGCGGCCTATGCACTGAGAGTTCGACGGTTGTGGTGCGTTGGGTCTATTCGCAGCGAAGTACATGACATAGAAATTTGGAGCAAGCTTCGCAGCAGTAGGAGCCCATAGAGTCTTCTCGTTCTGGCGCGCCCACGATGGCCTCGTTGGCATGGCTTCGGTCGTTGCCTGCTCCCAGGCGTTAGATGTATAGGTACGCGTAAGGTCTGTAACAGTGCGCACCGGAACATTGCGCACATTGGTATTAGATCCAAATACGTAGTACTTGCCACCATCTGTCATTACGGCAGGGTCGCTTACATCTGGCCACTTCACTGCTGATACTGATTGCGTTGTTACAACAGCGGCAACCGGCGCTGGCTGCATAGATGAAACCGCTGCACCGATTATGTCAACGACGACATGGGGACAGCCCCCACTAGCGAAGAGGGTTACGCGATGGTTGTCAGCGTTCACCTTTACCCATACTCCGTTTGCAACAACCTGACCCGCGCGAAAATTAAGGTTCGATGCAGTTGGTGGAGTTGCGAGATCAGGGAATGCAGTTACGTACCCCGACGCGTTAGGCGAGACAACCGTAATGTTGAGCAAAATAGCGGTTGCATCAAATGGAACCCCGCTTCCAGGTACACCAGCCATCGTTACTGCGCGATAACCACGTAGGCAGCCCTCTGTGTTGCTCGCGCTCCTTGTATCGAGAAGCCGATAGGGCGTTACCGCCGCTACTCCGCCAACTCCAAATGAAGCCCCACCATCGAACCATCCAACAAGATCAACAACCACGTGAGGGCAGCCGCCACTCGAGAAGATGCTGATAGCGCCGAGCGCCCCTACCTTCGCAACTGTCGCGTTCGCTCGCACCTCTCCCGCTATAAAATTTACGGTTGATGAATTTGGCCGTGATGCTCCGGCTGGCCAGAGGGTTACATACCCAGATAAATCGCTGTTAGTTACTGTCACGTTCAAAGCCACTGAGCTCGCAGTGACTGGCACGCCGGCCACATTTACAACTGCCAAAGAACGCGGCGAGGTAACACAGGTTCCATCACCGGAGGCACGAGTATCGAGAAGCCGCGTCGGCGCCACGCCATTAAAGCCACCCACTGTTCCGGTTCCGCCAGCAAACCAACCAACCACATCGACTACGAGTGCAGGGCAGCCTTGATTTGCAAAGAAGTCAATCGCTCCGCCAACGCCTACCGACATCACAGAGTTATTCGGGGTCACATCATTGACGCCGTAATTGAGCAGTGAAGTCTCCGGGCGAACTCCACCGTGTGGCCATGCAGTGAGGAATCCAGGGAGAGCTGACCCAACGGCAGTGACGTTCATTGCCACACCTGCGGCGTCTGATGGAATACCGCTTCCCGATATACCTGCAACGACCACAGAGCGAATTGTGCTTGGAGCAAGACACGGGCCTTGGCCACTTACCCGCGTATCTACGACGCGAAAAGGATTCACGCCTGTGTATCCACCAGGCGCAACAGCGCTCGCGTTATCAGGGGTAGCGACAATCGAGAGGCTCGCAGCGAGGAGTGCGATTAGCGGCGCCACCTTGCCGATGCGAGCAAAAAGTCGCGGGCGCGCATGCATTGCCCTTTGGCCTAGACCACGAGTACCCATTTTCCTTCTCATTGCTCTCTAAGCCTGCTCTGCGCGGTGCCCGATAATCGACCCAATGGGAGAGAACCTCCCCCTCCAGATCACCTACTGGGGTATCGGCTCAAAATGCCGCTCCCTTTACGGGCTGTCAAGAATGGTCGCACCCCTGTGGGGCTCTCGAGCTTCGAGCCAAGCGCCTCTAAATACGCCGATTAGGGCGGAGCGGCTGGTTATCGACGAGCGATTAGCAACTCGGCCATCTGCACGGCATTCAAGGCTGCGCCTTTGCGCAGGTTGTCGCCGGTGACCCAGAGATCAAGCGTGTTGGCTTGGCTCGGGTCATCTCGTAAGCGACCAACCAGAACCGGATCTATCCCGGCACCATCTAATGGAGTTGGAGCGCCATCACCACCATCAACGAGCAATACCCCTGGCGCGGTCGCGAGAATCTCTGCAGCCTGAGCACGGTCCATTGCGGAGTGAAAAGAGACGTTGGCGGTCATCGCATGGCCGACGTAGACGGGGACGCGCACACACGTAGCAGAGACCCGTATTGAGTCGTCGTGGAGAATCTTGCGAGTCTCGTAGACAAGCTTCCACTCCTCAGAGGTATAGCCAGACTCTTTTACTGAACCAGCGAGCGGGATTACATTCCCAGCGATCGGCTTCGACCAGACCTTTCCGGGGACTATCACTCCATCAATCGCAGCTGCGCGCCTTAATGAAGCAAGGTCGCCGGCCCGCTCTGCCCACTGGGCATCGAGCTCATAAATTCCAGACTGACCTGCGCCGCTCACAGATTGATAGGTCGAGACAACTAGTCGGTCTATGCCGGCAACGCGGTGGAGCGGCGCTAGCGCAGTTACCAAGACCATGGTCGTGCAGTTTGGGCACGCGGCAATTGAGCGCGGCAACTCATCTAAGTCTTCGGGGTTTACCTCTGCCACTACTAGCGGAACATCGTCGTACATGCGAAAGGCCGCCGAGTTATCGACCACCTGCGCACCGGCTGCGGCAGCAACAGGGGCCCACTCGATCGCAATTGGGTCATCAACATCAACTATTACGAGATCAAGGCCGTCGAAGCAGCCATCGCGTAGCACTTCGCAGAGCACCTCGCCGCCCGCGAACGGGAGCGCCCGACCCTCGGAGCGTGCGGATGCATAGACGCGCAACTCATCTACCGGAAAATTACGCTCGGCCAAAAGGCGAAGCATCTCCTCGCCAACTAATCCAGTTGCACCAATAATTCCAACACGTGAGCCCACAGCCTTACTCCGCGTCTAGGCCGAAGGCGGTATGAAGAGACCGCACAGCCTTCTCGACGTCGCCGGCACGCACAACACACGAAATACGAATTGAAGAAGTGCTGATCATCAAAATATTTACGCCCTCATCAGAGAGCACCTCGAACATCCGCGCTGCAATTCCAGGGTTTGAACGCATACCGGCACCGATCACAGAGACGCGAGCGATGTCAGAGTCCTGTGAGACTCCGCTTGCGCCTACCTCTCCCGCAATCTTCTCAGCAACTTCAATCGTGCGTGCAAGGTCTGACTCCGGAACAGTGAACGAGATATCCGTGTGACCTTCAGTGGAGACATTCTGAACAATCATGTCGACATTGATCTCGCTGTCTGCGAGCGCGCGAAATAGTCGTGCGGCGACACCTGGGCGATCATCAACCCGAGTAATCGTTACCTTTGCCTCAGAGGCTTCGTGTGTGATTCCACTAATAATTGCTTGCTCCATTGAAGGGTCCTCCTCAGCAACCCAGGTCCCGTGCTCCCATGTGAAGCTCGAGCGAACGTGCACGCGCACGCCGTAATTCCTTGCAAACTCGACCGATCGCAGAGCGAGTACTCGCCCTCCTGTTGCGGCCATCTCCAGCATTTCGTCGTACGAGACTCTCTCCAACTTCGTTGCGTTCGGAACAACGCGAGGGTCCGCTGTGAAGATTCCCGGTACATCGGTGTAGATCTCGCAGGTCTCAGCCTCCAGCGCAGCGGCAAGGGCAACCGCTGTTGTATCGGATCCACCTCTCCCAAGAGTTGTGATATCTCGCGATGTCGAGATTCCCTGGAATCCAGCGACTACGGCGATACCACCATCTGCGAGCACCTCGCGAATGCGATCTCCCTTAACCTCAAGAATCTTTGCCTTGCCGTGGACCGTATCCGTCACAATCCCTGCCTGCGAGCCTGTGAACGAGACTGCGTGGACTCCGCGATCAATGATCGCCATACAGAGGAGGGACATGGAGATTCGCTCGCCTGCGGTAAGGAGCATGTCGAGCTCACGCCCAGCCGGATTCGTCGATACATCATGGGCGAGGCGAACAAGTTCGTCAGTAGCCTTCCCCATCGCCGAGACCACTACACAGACTTCGTTCCCCGAATTATGGGTAGCCACGACGTGGTCGGCGACAGCCCTAATGCGATCAGGGTCGGCCACCGAGGTTCCACCAAATTTCTGCACTACTAGTCCCACAGGCCTGACGGTACCAGCGTCGGTGTCTCAGTCCGAACTTGATAAAGAAATCTGAGCCCTAAAAACTCTGTCTGACAGGACGCGATGCCCCTAAGTGTGGAACTATGCGGAACCACAGCCTGCGGGGGGAACCGCTAGGACTTAGCCACAAATCTAATTTGGGAGACTTCGTGAACCATCTCGGCCGTCGCTTCGCATCAACCGTAATTGCTAGCGCTGTAGCGCTTAGCGGAGTCGCACTTAGTGCAGGGACTGCGCAGGCCGCTACCACTCCGAATCAGGTCAATGCCCAAGGAAGCATCGAGCAGGTCTATGTGGTTGAGGCGACACCAGGTGCAGCAGTCGCCATTAAGAACGGGGACAACCGAACCGTCGGCAAGGGAAAGGTCGACTCGCTAGGTGGGTTCGTGTTCCGAGATGTCAAGCCAGGCGGTGGATACCGCGTATCAGTTACCGGGTTAAAGCCCTCAAAATCTCTTACCGTTACGAGCAACAGCGACAAGCCTCCTACATCGCTCTACTCCAAACAAAATCTTCCGGCTCCCGGGTACGGCTACCTAACTACGCGGGATGGAACAAAACTAAGCGTGAATGTTGCGCTCCCCGGTAAGGCCGAGGATGGCCCATACCCAGTCCTCGTCGAGTACTCCGGTTATGACCCTTCTAACCCGACTGCGTCACTAAACCTTTTCCAGATCCTTGCAAATTCACAGGGCTACGCGTACGTCGGAGTCAACATGCGCGGCACTGGCTGCTCAGGGGGCTCATTCAACTTCTTTGAGAAGATCCAATCGCTCGACGGGTATGACGCTATTGAGACAGTCGCAGCTCAGCCGTGGGCCGGTCGCGTTGGCATGGTCGGCATCTCCTACCCGGGCATCTCTCAACTCTTCGTTGCAGCAACTACACCCCCTCACCTCTCTGCGATTACTCCACTCTCGATCATTGACGACACCTACCGCGGCACTCTTTACCCGGGAGGCATCTACAACGATGGGTTCGCAAAAGAGTGGGCACAGCAGCGGCTCGACCAGAACCAGTGGCCTAATCCAAAGGGCGCTGGATGGGTCAAGCAGCGTGTTGAGAATGGCGACGCAACCTGCATCTCTAACCTCGGGCTGCGTGGTCAGAACGTAGACCTAATGAAGACAATTCGTGAGAACCCTTACTACTCAACAAGGGGAATCCCCGGCTACCCAGACGGCTTCGACACCGTCGCGCCTACCGCGTTCATCAACAAGATTGAGGTCCCAACCTTTATCGCTGGCGCTTGGCAGGATGAGCAGACCGGTGGGCACTGGTCTGAGATGCTTGCAAACTTCCCTGCGGATGTTCCACTTAGAGTCACTGGCCAGAATGGAACTCACACAGACGCACTTGACCCAGATGTGATTTCTCGCCAACTTGAGTTCCTGGATTTCTACGTTGCGCGACGCATTCCCAAAATCTCGGAGGCTGCTCGCGGAGCGGCTCCACAGATTTGGCAGGTACTAACAGGAGTCTCCGGGGTAACGCTTCCAGCTGATCGCTTCGGTGACTTCACCTCGTACAAATCTGCACGCAAGGCATACGAGGCCGAGCCCCGAGTGAGGATCCTCTGGGAGACCGGCGGGAAGCCGGGAGAGGTCGCAGGCGCTCCGGTGCCCGCAACTGAATCGACTGCAAAATCATGGCCAATCCCAACGGCCAAAGCACGAACCTTCTACATGGGCGCTGATGGTTCCCTCGGAGACAAGCGTGACTCCTCCGCGGCGAGCCTCACCTTTAACTACGAGCCAGATGCGCGTCCCCGTAAGACATACACAGGTGACGGTGGTGGCGTCTGGAAGGCCGATGCCAAGTACAACTGGGTGCCCCTCGACTCTGCATCATCGCTTTCTTGGGTCTCCGCTCCACTATCTCGCAACCTCGCTATCGCGGGGCCAGGGAGCGTTGATCTGACATTCGCCTCAACCGCACCCGACACAGATATCGAGGTGACCCTCACAGAGGTGCGCCCCGATGGCAACGAGCGCTACGTCCAGAGTGGATGGCTACGTGCAAGCCACCGAGCGTTGGATTCAGCAAAGTCGACGGCACTTGACCCGCGCCATACCCACACGAAGGTTGACGCTGCGCCCCTCGTACCGGGCAAGGCGACGAGTATTCGGGTTGCATTGTTCCCAGTGGCTCACGTATTTAGGGCCGGTTCGCGAGTGCGTATCTCGGTTCAGGCCCCGGGCGGTAACCGCACCCTCTGGACCTTTGAGAGCATTAAGCCAGACGTAGCGACTCGCAACAGCGTAGGCACCGGCGGGGTAAAGGCCTCACGCCTAGTCCTCTCAGAGATCAAGTCGCCCAAGGGTCTCCCGACGGCACTTCCGCCATGCCCATCGCTACGCGCACAGCCCTGCCGCACATATGTTGCTCCGGCAGTGCAGACTCCAGGGCCTGCCCTTAAGTAACGCGTCCACCGGCAACACGGGCAGAGCAGCTTAGAAATATCTAGAAGCACTATTTCTGAATAAGGAGCAACTTTGAGCAAGGCAGATAAGCGCGAGCGTCAGAAGCAGAACCGCGCAGCGGCCAATGAGGCCCAGTTGGCGGCACAGAAGCGTAAGCGTAGAAATCGGTCGCTGCGGAACCTTGCGTTTCTTCTGCTCCCGGTCCTAGCGATATTTGCATGGTCTCAGGTCAGAAGCAGCAGCAGTAGCAGTAGCAGTAGCAGTAGCAAAACCTCTTCAACGACTGTAAAACCAGCCAAGAAGAATACGAATCAGAAAGCTCCTGTCTTAACTCTTGACCCGACCAAGAAATACTCAGCAACAATGAAGACAACCGACGGCACAATGGTCATCGACCTCGATGCCAAGAACGCGCCGATAGCTACGAATAACTTCGTATCTCTATCGCGTCAAGGTTTCTACGATGGCCTCACTTTCCACCGCGTCATTAAAGACTTCATGATTCAGGGTGGAGACCCTCTAGGTGACGGACAGGGCGGACCCGGATACAAAGTTCCAGGCGAGGTGCCTACCAACAACTATGAGATCGGCTCAATCGCCGCTGCGAAAACAGGGGCTGACGCTCCCGGGCTATTTGGTTCCCAGTTCTTTATCGTCACTGGAACTCAAGGCGTTTCGCTCCCCAATGAGTACGCGCGTTTTGGGAAAGTATCTTCAGGGTTAGATGTCGCCCTAAAAATTCAAAATGCCCCCAAGGACTCCAACGACAAGCCCAAGAAGCCGATCTACATCGTCAAGATCTCGATTACCGAGTCTGCCGTATAGGAGCCAATCTGTACTGCATGATCGCCCTCGGTACGCGTGTATAGCGTGACCCACCCGTCACCGACGACGCTCCACTTGCCCTGGTTGTCGCGAACAAGTGCCGTGTGGTCATCAACGCCAGCGAGCATGTCTGCTCTCGGCAAGAGGTCAAGGGATCGATCTAACAAGTGGCGCGGAGCGTTTCCGTGGTGCGGAAGTATCGCTAGGTGATCTACAAGCCCGAGGCCGATTGAGAACGCACCACCGCGCGGGTCAACCATTGGGTCTCCAAGAAGTGTTGCCGCTGCACCAGATGCTGCGATAACTGCTCCGTTGTTATAGGCACTTAGCAAGGCCTTGAAGGCCGCGGAGTCTTTGAGTACGGATCGAAGGTGCAGAGGAGACCCATCTGCCAGATAAATAAACTTCGACTCCTTAATCTGCGACGCAAGATCCTTATTCTCAGCGTCACGACGGTTCATCACTTCAATAACCTCGATCTCAGCCCCAAGTGCCTCAAAGCAAGCCTTGGCGGCATCCACAACTTGATCAGGAGCGATGAAGGCTGATGCCGTCGGGAGGATCGAGACTCTCCCTCCCCCAGCGAGGCCTAGGAGGTATTTGTCGAGGCCAGAGGCGAGCGGAGACCACTCCCCTCCGCCGACCAATGCGAGTGTGCCCTTAGGGTTCTTTTCTGTCATGCCAGCACTCTAGTTAGCCGTGCCGAGTCTTCCCTGTACTCCGGAGGTGCCTCAACTCCCTTTCTTGCGGCGGACCAACCCCCAAATTTGGCCCCAGCTCGGCAGGCCACCCGACCGCTCGAACGCAAGAGCTGAGGCCCACTTACTCTCCCCTGTGGCATTGAGAGGCAAGCCTCCGGTACGTTTCACGCCTCCCGGGAAACGCGTTGTTGCGTCCCCAATCATCGAGAAGCGGAAATGAGCAGAATGGCAGTTATCAAGCGCGTAGGAATCGTCGGTTCAGGAATCATGGGATCGGGTATCGCCGAGGTCGCGGCCAAGGCTGGATTTGATGTTGTTCTGCGAAGCCGGTCTCAGGCGAGTGCCGACGGAATGGTTGCCGGCCTAACAAAGTCTCTAGATCGCCAAGTTGAGAAGGGGCGCTTAGAGGCAGCAGAGCGCGACGCAGTTCTTGCTCGCGTCACAGCGGTCTCCGACCTAAACGCTCTAGCCGACTGCGACCTTGTTATCGAGTCCATCCTCGAGGACCTCGCAGCAAAGAAGCAACTGTTCAAAGAGCTTGACTCGATCGTCAAGGCTGGCGCGATTCTCGCGACCAACACATCGACGCTCCCTGTCGTTGAGATGGCGATGGAGACTGCTCGACCAGAACTGGTTTGCGGTGTTCATTTCTTCAACCCTGCATCAGCCATGCCGCTCGTCGAGATTGTGCGCGCTATCACAAGCAGCGACGAGACCATTTCTACAACACGCGCATTCGCGGAGACCTGTGGAAAGCAGCCAGTAGAGGTAAAGGACCAGGCTGGCTTCATAGTCAACGCACTTCTCTTTCCGTACCTAAACAATGCAGTGCGTTTGCTGGATGCCGGTGTCGCCAACCGCGACGACATAGACACAGCAATGAAGGGTGGTTGCAACTTCCCAATGGGTCCGTTTGCACTCCTTGACCTTGTTGGCCTCGACACGAGCCTCTCAATCCTTGAGGCGCTCTACGAAGAATTCAAGGACCCCAACTACGCACCCGCTCCGCTGCTTCGCCGTATGGTCAGCGCGGATCGCTTGGGGCGTAAGAGCGGCATAGGGTTCTACGATTACCGCAAGTAGCCATAACGATAAGTACTGAGATGGACAAGCGCTTTAACGCTTGCATAGGAGACCCTTCGGGAGAATGACGACATGACGCGCGAACGCCCTTGGGTAATGCGGACGTACTCGGGGCATACCTCTGCCCATGCCTCGAATGAGCTCTACCGGACCAACCTTGCAAAAGGCCAGACCGGTCTCTCAGTTGCATTCGATCTCCCTACTCAGACTGGTTACGACCCCGACCACCTACTCGCGCGCGGAGAGGTCGGGAAGGTCGGGGTACCAGTACCTCACCTAGGCGAGATGCGCACACTCTTCGATCAGATACCACTCGAAGACATGAATACTTCGATGACGATCAACGCGACCGCAATGTGGCTCCTCTCTCTATACATTGCGCTTGCCGAGGAGCGCGGGGAAGATG
>Ga0194043_1002341_pt1 | contig 10457 bp, 14 predicted proteins | sample JunL4415m_MetaG_FD_161274 | JGI IMG/M metagenome (GOLD analysis project Ga0194043, IMG submission 161274) | Anoxic zone freshwater microbial communities from boreal shield lake in IISD Experimental Lakes Area, Ontario, Canada - Jun2016-L442-15m | ecosystem: Environmental > Aquatic > Freshwater >...
TCGAGCTCGGCATCCCCATTGGCACCATGATCGAGCTTCCCCGCGCCGCTGTGACCGCCGACGAGATTGCCCAGTTCGCCGACTTCTTCAGCTTCGGCACCAACGACCTGACGCAGACGACGTTTGGCTTCTCGCGCGACGACATCGAGGCGAAGTTCCTGCCTAAGTACCTCGAGCGCAAGATTCTTGCGAGGAATCCGTTTGAGACCATCGACTCAGGCGTCGCACAACTGGTTGAGATGGGTTGCGATCGCGGCCGCCTGACCAATCCGGGAATCAAACTCGGGGTGTGCGGCGAGCATGGCGGCGATCCGGAGTCGGTCAAGATCTTCTTCAAGATAGGACTCAACTACGTTTCGTGCTCGCCGTACCGTGTACCGCTCGCGCGTCTCGCTTCGGCGCAGGCTGCTCTTGAGGCCGCGGCGAAGACTTCTGACAACCGCTAGCAACGGCTCATTCTCGGCTCCGACCGCGCAGGCTACGGTCGGAGCCGAATAGCTTCTTTGAGGGGAACGCGTGTGAAGGGTACCAAGCTCTGGCAAGCAGCGGGATCGCCCATCATCCAGGGTCGGTCCAGGCGCCAGCGCCCTTCATGGCAACTGTGGCTTCCTGCGTGGCTCGTCTCGGCAGCGTTTGTTGCCGGTCTCGTGATTCTCGCCCCTGCGGTGTCGGGTGGTTTCCCCTGGGCCGCTGCGTGGGGCATCGTCGGGGGCCTCTTTGGTGCCCTGGCTGGGGTCGAGGTCACACGCGCGATGGGATGGCGGTTCCCGCTCCTCTGGGGTGCTGTTATCGGTATCGGGGGAGCGACGGCTCTGCTCGCTCTGAGCGCGGCACTTCTGTCGTGATCCGCCCATCGCTCGCGACAGCCGCGCACGGGGAGCGCCTGGGTGGCTGACAACCTGCCCGACATCATGATGCGCGGGGATTTGGAGGCCGAGGAGCACCGACGGTTCTCTCGGCATGCTGCGTTTGCAGACCAGACTCGCGGACGCGATCGCGAAATCGAGCTGGATCCGTATCGGACCGAGTATCAGCGAGACCGGGACCGCATAATCCACTGCAAGGCTTTTCGGCGGCTTTCGCATAAGACGCAGGTGTTTTTGGCGCCCGAGGGCGATCACTTTCGGACCCGCATGACGCACACCCTCGAGGTCTCGCAGATTTCGCGCTCAATCGCGCGCGCGCTGGCACTCAACGAGGACTTGGTCGAGGCCATCTCGCTGGGCCACGATCTGGGCCACACGCCGTTCGGGCACACGGGGGAGTCGGCCTTGGACGACGCTCTGCGAGCGCTGCATGAGGTGGGGAGCACCGAGCTAACGGGCTACCAGCACAACGTGCAGTCGCTACGCATCGTCGAGAAGCTGGAGTACGAAGGCAAGGGCCTCAACCTGACTTGGGAGGTTAGAGACGGGATCCTCGGCCACACGGGTTCGACGGTTCCTGCCACTCACGAGGGGCAGATCGTCCGCACAGCCGACCGGATCGCCTACGTCAATCATGACATTGACGATGCTCTCCGGGCTGGGGTGCTGACCGAGTCAGACTTGCCCGCAGGGCCGCTGGAGGTGCTCGGACCTAACCCGGGGGCTCGCCTGACTACGATGGTCAACGACATGGTTCTCACATCGGCGCAGACCGGCACAGTCGGCATGTCGCCGCCCATCTGGGACGCAATGATGGAGCTGCGCGAGTTCCTGTTCGAAAACGTTTACTTTTCGGCCCGTGCGAAGGCCGAGGAACCCAAGGCACACGCGGTGGTGCAGGCAATCTTTGCCCACTACCTCGCGTTTCCCGACGACTTGCCCGCTGACGAGCGACACGACGACGGATCCGAGCTGGCGCAAGCGGTCGTTGACTACGTGGCCGGGATGACCGACCGTTTTGCAATCCGGGAGTTCGAGCGCCTCTTTGAGCCGCGCAAGTGGCTCGTCTGAAGGCCACGAGTCCCAGATGCGTGTGGCCGGCTCGGGCGTGTCCTTTGCTTGGGGTAGAATCTGTCGACACCGCGGCGCAGTTTGGCGCGGTGCCTTATCTATCTGCCGACACGACGCAATGGGGAAGGGGGTCGCGTGGGCCGCATATCCGATGAAGACGTGCGGCGCGTCCGCGACGCCACCGACCTGATTGCCCTGGTGTCCGAGCGCGTGGTCCTCAAGCAGAAAGGCCGTCTCCACTGGGGATGCTGCCCGTTTCACGCCGAGAAGACCGCCTCCTTCAAGGTCGATCCCGCGACGCAGCTCTGGCACTGTTTCGGGTGCGGATTGGGCGGCGATGCTTACGGTTTTCTGATGCGTGCCGAGAACGTGGACTTCCTCGATGCGGTGCGCATTCTGGCGGACCGGGGCAACATCGAGATCGTCGAGGAGTCAGGCGGTGCTCCCCGAGGACATCGCGAGCGCCTGATCGCGGCCAACGAGGCGGCCTGGCTCTACTACCACGAGATTCTTACCAAGTCGCCCGACGCCGGTGCTCGCGAAGCGCGTGACTACTTGAAGCAACGCGGATTTGGCAGCGACGTTGCCAAGCGGTGGCGCCTGGGATTCGCTCCCGGTCACGGGGCGCTTGTTCGTCACCTTGCCGAGTCGGGATTCCTGGCAGATGAGATCGAGAGCGCGAACCTCGGGCTCAAGGGAGACGGCGGGCAGCTCCGCGACCGGTTCTTTGGGCGCGTGATGTTCCCGATCTTCGACCTCCAGGGGCGCTCGATTGCCTTTGGCGGCCGCGTAATCGGTTCCGGAGAGCCGAAGTACCTCAACACACAAGACACGCCGGCATTTCACAAGTCGGCCAACCTCTATGCGATCGATCGTGCAAAGGCCGCTATCACCTCGAGCGGCACGGCTGTGGTCGTCGAGGGCTACACGGACGTGATTGCGCTGCATGAAGCCGGATTGACCAACGCCGTCGCCACGCTGGGGACGGCGCTAACCCGAGAGCACGTGCGCCTGCTTTCCCGATTCGCCAAGCGCGTCGTTTACCTCTTTGATGGCGACGCCGCGGGCCTGCGGGCCGCAGATCGAGCATCGGAGTTCATCGATTCGAGCCTGACCCCGGAGGCGGGGCGCGACCGCGTCGAACTCCATGTGGCCGTGTTGCCAGAGGGTCTCGACCCTGCCGACTTCGTCGCTGCGAACGGCGCCGACGCCTTGAGGTCGACGATTTCTGAGGCAACGCCACTGCTCCAGTTCTCTATCGACCGCCGCCTCGCTCGATGGGATCTGGACCGCCCCGAGGAGCGCACTCGAGCCCTGAAGGACGCCGCCGAGGTGCTCGCTCCCATCAAAGACTCGCTACTCGCCGACGACTACGCGACATATATTGCAGACCGGCTGTTCGCCGACTTCGCAACGGTGCGCCGCGCAATCGCAGCGGCTCGACCTACGGTCTCACACGCTGCCCATGTCGACGAAACCGACACTGCACCGCAGGCTGAAGTGGCTGATTCACCGCAGCTTCGTGCGGAGCGAGAGCTCCTAGACCTACTGCTGAGAACACCGGCGCTGCGCTCAGGGGCACAGTTCTTGCTTTCCGATGACCTACTGACCGACCCAGCCCACAGACTCATCGCACAATCCATAGCCGACTCCGCTCCTGGGGCGACCGCAGCCGAGATTCTCGGCTCGATTCAGGCGCGGATGCCGGCTGCGGCGTCGGCACTAGCGGGCTCGACTCTGGAGGTTTCCGGAGGCGAAGAAGCCCAGCGAGCACAGGCCGAACTGGTCGGCAAGCTCAAGGAGTTCGATCTTGAGCGGCGAATTGCTAGGGGTAAGGCGCGACTGAAGATGCCCGGCTCTCTCCAGGATAAGTCCGAGGAGGCCGAGCTGTTCAGGAGCGTCTCAGCGTTGCAGAGCGAGCTCGATCGACTGAGAAGCGGCGTTCGAGGCAACTGACATGATCTGGAGGCGTGAGATTCCGCGTGACCGATAAACCGAGCACGACCCCCAAGAGCACCAAGCGCACTGCGGCCGCAAAGCCAGTAGCGGCGGTGAAGCCTGTTGTGAAGGCTGCCGCGAAGCCTGCGGTCGCTACCGCGAAGCCTGCAGCCGCTGCCGCGGCCAAGAGCCCTGCGCCGAAGCCGCCTGCTGCTAAGGCTGCGCCCAAGGCCACAGCTCCGAATGCGGCTGCGAAAGCAGTGCCAAAGGCGGCTGCCCCGAAGGCCACCCCAAAGGCTGCGTCAAAGGTGGTGGCCCCTAGAACCGCCGCAAAAGCTGCGGCGAAGCCAGCCCCGAAGGCTGCCGCACCAAAGCCCGCCGCGCCTAGGCCGGCTGCGAAGGCAACTGCCCTGAAGGCTGCCGCACCAAAGCCCGCCGCCGCCAAGCCGGCTGCGAAGACGGCCGCCCCCAAGCCGACGGCCACAAAGTCGCGTGCGAGTACCAAGCACTCTCTTGAGCTGGAGCTGTCCGAGGTAAAGACGCTCACCAAGATGGGGAAGTCCAAGGGCAACCTCACCGATGAGGAGATTCATGGTGCGCTGTCTGACATCAATTTGACTGATCAGCAGTTCGACAGCATCTACACGCACTTCCGCGACAGCGGTATCAACGTTCCAGATGAGGCTGCTGGCGACTCGGCGTCCATTGTGGGTGACATTGCTGCTGCAGGTGGAGTCTCGGTGACCGACTTTGTTGCCCTCGAGTCCGACACCGACATTCCTGAAGCAGACATTATCGACATCCCGCTCCCTCCAAAGGTCGCTCCGGCCAAGACGGCCAAGAAGAAGCCCAAGAAGCGGGAGAACCTCAACGCGGTCGCACCGCTCACCGGGGATCCCGTACGGATGTACCTCAAGGAGATCGGCAAGGTGCCGCTGTTGACGGCGGCGCAGGAGATCGACCTTGCGATGAAGATCGAGGCGGGTCTGGAAGCGGGGGCACGCATCGAGGATGCGCGCATCTCGGGCGCTCCACTCGACCGTGCCGACAAGCGGCGGCTGTCTCGCATGGAGCAGGTCGGTATCGATGCCAAGCAGCAGCTCGTCGAGGCCAACCTGCGACTCGTTGTGTCTATTGCGAAGCGCTACGTGGGACGCGGGATGCTCTTCCTCGATCTCATCCAAGAAGGCAACCTCGGCCTGATTCGCGCCGTCGAGAAGTTCGACTACACCAAGGGCTTCAAGTTCTCCACCTACGCAACGTGGTGGATTCGTCAGGCTATCACGCGTGCGATCGCCGACCAGGCGCGCACGATCCGAATCCCCGTGCACATGGTCGAGACCATCAACAAGCTCATCCGCGTACAGCGTGGCCTGCTGCAAGAACTCGGGCGCGAACCTACTCCCGAGGAGATCGGCGACCTTATGGAGATGACCGCCGATCGCGTTCGCGAGATTCTCAAGATCAGCCAAGAGCCGGTCAGCCTCGAGACGCCCATCGGCGAGGAAGAGGACAGCCAGCTCGGCGACTTCATCGAGGATGGTGAGGCGGTAGTTCCGCCTGACGCCGCGAGCTTCTCGATGCTCCAGGAGCAGCTCTCCAAGGTGCTCGACGGCTTGGCCGAGCGCGAGCGCAAGGTCATCGAGCTACGCTTCGGCCTCACCGACGGGCATCCCCGCACGCTGGAGGAGGTTGGTCGCGAGTTCGGAGTGACCCGCGAGCGTATTCGCCAGATCGAGTCCAAGACGCTCTGTAAGTTGCGGCACCCGAGCCGTTCCAGCAAGCTCAAGGACTACTTGGAGTAGATCAGCATGCGTGCTGCGACATGAATGTAGCGTGAGGCCTCGCGAAAGCGGGGCCTCACCACATGTCGACCGTATGGCGTTCGCACATAGAAGGCCCGTAGCACGAAGGCCCCGCATCGCTGCGAGGCCTTCGGTCATTTCTGGCTCCCCGGGCAGGACTCGAACCTGCAACATTTCGGTTAACAGCCGAACGCTCTACCATTGAGCTACCGAGGAATGAGTTGGCGCCACCCGCTGGGCGGCAGACGACAGTATACGAACGGTGAACGGGCTTTGCAACGGGCATTCCTCCAATTCCGGCTTTGAACGTGCTGTCGCCGCAGGCTGCAGTTGGATTCTGCTCGGAAACTGGTAAGGATCTTCGGCCAAGCTGTCGGCAAGGACCGAACAGGTGCATTGGGAAAGCCGGGTCAACGTGTGCGAGAGCGTGAGCGTGGGGGAGTGGGTCGTGCGGTGGCTCGCCGACTATGCGGTCGTCAGGGTCTGTGGTTCGACGTATCGCGGCTATGAAGGCGTTGTGCGGCGCTACATAGTGCCTCAGATCGGTGACGTGCCACTGGAAGGACTGCGTCCTGAGATGGTCCAGGCATTGTATCGGAGGCTCCAGCGGCCGGGGGGCGGGCTCAAGGGCAAGCCGCTCTCGGCACGCACAGTCCTCCAAGTACACGTTGTGCTGCACCAGTCACTGCGCAAGGCCGTCGCTTTGGGTAGGATCGACTCCAATCCAGCCGACCGCGCTCAGGGTGTGGAGCGGCCCCGGATCCGATACAAGCAGATGATCTCCCTCGACGAGCATGAGACGGCTCAACTATTGGCGCGCTGTGAGGGAACTCGGCTCTACATTCCTGCGCTTCTCGCGGTGACCACAGGGCTCAGGCGTGGCGAAATGCTCTCTTTGACCTGGGCCGACATCGACATGGAGCGCTCGACCCTCGGCGTGTACCGGACGTGGGACAGGCGGGGTGCTCGCTACGAGCTCAAGGAGCCAAAGACCCGGCGTTCTCGGCGTGTGGTGGTCATGCCCGAGATCACGACCGATGCGCTCCGAATCCATCGTGGCAGCCAGACACGTCGACAAGAAGAGCTCGGGGCGAGGTACTGCACTACGTACGGGAACCTCGTCGTATGCATGCCAGACGGTACACCATGGCCCCCAGACAGCTTCTCAAGCGCCTATCGGGACTTCATCCGCAAAGAGGGACTCAGGGGCCGTTTCCACGACCTGCGACGCTCACACGGCTCACAACTCATCAAGGTCGGGGTGCCGATGAAGGTGGTGTCGGAGCGGCTGGGGCACGCGTCGACCGCGTTCACGATGGACGTCTACACGGATGTGCTGTCGGGAATGCAGGAGGACGCCGCGGCTAGGATCGATTCGATGCTGAAGGCGGCTGTGATGCAGTACGGGGAGGCGTGCGGGTCCCGTCGGGAGGAGACTCTGTGGTCCGAGGTGCCCGAGCGAGCAGGCGATAGTATTGCATGACGATATGTCTATCGATAGACTATCGGTAGTACGAAGGAGGTCTCATGGACGTAGTCACCATCTCGCCCAAGTTCCAGGTCGTCATCCCCAAGCAGGTCCGTGACCAGCTGCATCTCGTCCCTGGACAGAAGGTGCAAGCTGTTGCCTATGCCGGGCGAGTGGAGTTCATCCCGGTGCGTCCGGCCCGCGAGCTTCGCGGGATTCTACGCGGAATGGATACGAACGTATCTCGTGACGAGCAGGACCGCGTGTGAACGTCGTCGATTCCTCGGCGTGGTTGGAGTACTTCGGGGACGGTCCATGCTCGGATGAGTTCGCCGAGGCGATCGAGAACACGGCTGAGCTGGTCGTACCATCCCTGACGATCTTCGAGGTATTCAAGCGCACCTTCCAGCTGAGAGGCGAGGCCGTTGCGCTTGAGGCAATTGCGATCATGCTTCAGGGGCGTGTCGTTGATGTCTCGGCATCGATGGCGCTCGACGCTGCTCGCATCTCGCTCGATGAGGGTCTGCCGATGGCCGATTCCGTGATTTTAGCTTCAGCGCGCGGCGAAAGTGCGGTGCTTTGGACGCAAGACGCGCACTTCGCTGGTTTGCCCGGTGTTCAGTATCGGGAGAAGCAATAGCGGGGTGCGGCGAGACAGGCGCAGGATTGAATCGATCAGGAACATCGGTGCAGGCTGATGTACCATACCGTCCGAAGGCAGCCGCAGCCTCATGGCCGGCCTGCTCTAGCGCTGTCACGTGACGCGATCTGTGTGAAGCCCCAAACGGGCCCGTAGCTCAATGGTGGAGCAGGGGACTCATAATCCCTTGGTTGTAGGTTCGAATCCTACCGGGCCCACCACCATCTACCTGCGCAAATGCGGTGCTCATGGCAGCATGGCCAACGTCACGATCCCCCAAAAGTAGCCATGGAGTAGCCATTACGACCCTGACCGCGCCGAGGTACTCGACCCACTTCCCCCTAGCGGCTATACTTGGGATAGCCTGCAGGGAGGGACGAAATGATCACCAAGGTGCAAAAGTGGGGCAACAGTCAGGGGCTGAGGCTGTCCAAGGAGGTCTTGGCTGACGTGGAGATCGCCGTCGGCGACGCCGTCGAGGTGGCCGCGCGCGACGGCGCGCTCGTCATCACTCCCGTTCGCCGAATCCGGGGTGGAGTTGATCTGGCCCAGCTTGTGCGCGAGATTCCGGCAGACTACGAGCCATCCCCGGTCGACTGGGGTCCTCCGAGTGGCCGAGAGGTCTGGTAGATGGCCGAGTACATCCCTCAGCGGGGAGACTTCATCAGCCTGACCTTCAACCGGCAGTCAGGGCACGAGCAGCGCGGGCGTCGGCCGGCATTGGTGGTGAGCAACGATCTCTTCAATCGGCACACTGGTCTGTGCGTCGTGTGTCCGATCACCAACACACGCCGCGAGTATCCCTTCCATGTTGCGATACCAGAAGGTCATCCGGTCACCGGTCTCGTGATGGTCGAACAGGTCAAGTCCGTCGACTATCGCGCACGCCGAGTTGCACGCATTGCAGCGGCGCCTGAGCCTGTGCTCCAGGAGGCCCTCTCGATTCTCGACGCTTGCATCTACTAGGTGCCGGCCACTGCCGACCCACCCTTGGGTAGCATCTCCACAGGGGAAGGAGCCGCCATCATGCCGCTCTACCAGTGGGATCCCGCGCTCGAGACCGGCAACGCCGCCATCGACGCGCAGCACCGCCAACTCTTCGCGCTCGCTAACGACCTCGCCGAGGCGATCGCCACGTGCCCTATGACCGACGACGGCCTCTGCGAGGAGGACGAGAACACCCTCGCCAACGCAATCTACGGCCTGACCGACTATTGCATCGAGCACTTTGCCGACGAGGAGGCGCTCATGGCCAGTTACGAGTATCCACGGCTCTCGACGCATCGGAGTCTGCACGAGGAGCTGTCGGGAGAGACGCTCAAGCGCGCGGCCGAGTACTTCAACGACGAGGGCGTCGTGCCCGAGACGCTCGCGCCGCTCTTTGCCGAGTGGCTCACCAACCACATCCTCATCCACGACATGAGCTTCGCCGCGTACCGACGCGAGCGCGAGGCGGCGTCGTAGGGCGCGGCCGTGGACTGGTTCCGTTGCGGTATGGAGCGCACACGTGGTTGTTCTGTGAGTCAACGAGCTGTACCATTAGCTGTACGGTTCGATATCGGAGGTAGCCATGGACACCATCCCCTACACGACACTGCGCGCCAACCTCGCCAGCCAGATGGACCGCGTGTGCGAGGATCACGCCCCTCTCATTGTGACGCGAAAGGCATCCGCATCCGTCGTGATGATCTCGCTCGACGACTACGAGGCGCTCGAAGAGACGACCTACCTACTGCGGAGTCCGAAGAACGCTCGCAGGCTGCTGGCGTCCATAGCCAGGCTCGAGGCCGGACAGGGCACGGAGAGAGAGCTCGCAGAGTGAAGATCGTCTTCGACGAGGACGCGTGGGACGACTACCTGTACTGGCAGAAGACCGACCGCAGGGTAGTCCAGCGTATCAACGCGCTCGTCAAGGACATCCAGCGCTCGCCGTTCGAGGGGATCGGCAAGCCGGAGGGCCTAAAGCACGCCCTGGCCGGCTACTGGTCGCGGCGGCTGACTGACGAGCATCGCATCGTGTATAGGATCAAGGGTGACGAACTACAGATCGTCCAGTTGCGATACCACTACTGACGGGTGCGGGGCGGTATGTCAGTCCGGCCGCTGGCGGAGAAGGGTCTTGCCACTGCGACAGTCTGCAAACCCTCGCATGCCACGAACGGCGCTTCCGTGCTACATTTTGGACTGGAGGTACTGTCCTATGAAGCTTCAGTTCACTGCAGTTTTCGAGAAGGTGCCGGAAGGCTACATCGGCTATGTCGAGGAACTTCCCGGCGCCAACACACAGGCGACGACTCTCGAAGAGGCCCGAGCGGGCCTTTCTGAGGCAGTTGAGCTCGTCTTAGACGCCAATCGTGTCCTGGCAGAGGAGCGTCTGGGAAGCCGCAAGGTGATTCGCGAGCCCCTCCACATCACTGCGTGAAGCGCGTCGACCTCATCCGGCATCTTCAGGCTCAAGGCTGCGTGCTGTTTCGCGAGGGCGGCAATCATTCGGTCTATGTCAACAGAAGCGCGGGGAAGGTGACCGCGATTCCTCGACATCGCGAGATCAACGACTTCCTTGCCCGCAAGATTTGCCGGGATTTGCAGGTCTTAGAGCCGTGATGGCCCGCTAGCCCCCACCTCCGGCCCCGCCCCGTCCCGCACTGCGCTGCGCTGCTACACTACCC
>Ga0194043_1002342_pt1 | contig 10453 bp, 9 predicted proteins | sample JunL4415m_MetaG_FD_161274 | JGI IMG/M metagenome (GOLD analysis project Ga0194043, IMG submission 161274) | Anoxic zone freshwater microbial communities from boreal shield lake in IISD Experimental Lakes Area, Ontario, Canada - Jun2016-L442-15m | ecosystem: Environmental > Aquatic > Freshwater >...
CTTATCTGATGATCGATCGGATCATTCAAGCTTGTAAAGATACTGGTGCGCAAGCAGTTCATCCAGGCTATGGCTTTTTATCCGAGAACGAACAGTTTGCGAGGCGCTGCGAAGAAGAGGGCATTGTCTTTATTGGGCCTAAATACCAATCGATTGCTGCTATGGGCGACAAAATTGCCTCCAAGAAACTCGCAATAGAGGCTAAGGTAAATACGATCCCTGGACACAATGAGGCTATTGCCACTACTGATGAAGCAGTCAAGATTGCACAAGGTATTGGTTACCCAGTCATGATTAAAGCGTCGGCCGGCGGTGGCGGTAAAGGTCTACGTGTTGCCTTTAATGACAAAGAGACTGCTGAAGGCTTTGCTGCTTGTAAGACTGAAGCGATGAATAGCTTTGGCGATGATCGTATCTTCATTGAGAAATTTGTTGAAGGTCCCCGCCATATTGAAATTCAGGTCTTAGGGGATTCCCATGGCAACGTGGTGTATTTAAATGAGCGTGATTGCTCGATTCAGCGTCGTCACCAGAAGGTAATTGAAGAGGCGCCATCTCCCTTTATCGATCCCGCAACCCGTAAAGCAATGGGTAAACAAGCGGTTGCCTTGGCTAAAGCGGTAAATTATCAATCTGCCGGCACAGTGGAATTCGTAGTTGGTAAAGATAAGTCTTTCTACTTTCTTGAGATGAATACGCGCTTACAGGTTGAGCATCCAGTCACAGAAGCGATCACTGGCCTTGACCTGGTTGAGCAAATGATTCGGGTTGCTGCTGGCGAAAAGCTCGCCTTTAAACAAGACGATGTGAAATTGGATGGTTGGTCAATGGAATGTCGCATTAATGCAGATGATCCTTTCCGAAACTTTTTGCCTTCTACCGGTCGCTTAGTGAAGTACCGTCCACCAGAGTCTATAAACGGTGTGCGGGTCGATACTGGTGTGTACGAGGGTGGCGAAATCCCAATGTATTACGACTCTATGATTGCGAAGTTGATCGTTCATGGCAAAGATCGTGCAGAAGCGATTGTTAAAATGCGTTCCGCCTTAAATGACTTTGTGATTCGTGGCATTCATTCGAATATCCCTTTCCAGGCAGCCTTATTGCAGCACCCCCGTTTTGTTAGCGGCGATTTCACAACTGGTTTTATTGCGCAGGAGTATCCAGAGGGCTTTAAAAAGGACTCTGTTCAGCCAGCTGATCCGAAGCGCTTAGCCGCGTTAGCTGCATTTATGCGCTATCGCTATTTAGAGCACATCAAAATGATTGATGGTCAGTTAGCTGGCCATGAAATGATCATTGCGAAGAAGTTTGTCGTGGTCACAGGTCAAAAATCAGGGTCTATGAATGATCCTGTTGAAGTGCCTATTCGTGTTGAACTAAAAGAGGGTATCTATTCTGTTTATATCGATGAAGCTGATGGCGTTAGTCGCTACAACATAGTCAGCAATTGGCGTCCGGGACAAATTTGTTTACATGCAACTATCAATGGCACCCATAAAGTGACGGCACAAGTTGAGCGCCGTGGCGTTCGCTATATATTGATTCTGGATGGCGTGTATTTTGAATGCATGGTTCTTAGCCCCTTAGGTGCTGAACTCCAACGCCGTATGCCAGTCAAGCTTCCGCCTGATACATCTAAGTTAGTCATGTCACCGATGCCTGGATTATTAACAAAAGTTGCCGTTAAGGTTGGCGAGACTGTAACTGCTGGACAAAAGCTGGCATCTATCGAAGCCATGAAAATGGAGAATACGATTTCCGCAATGCAAGATGGTGTGGTTTTAGAGATTTGTGCTGTAGAGGGTGATAGCGTGGCAGTTGATCAGCTCATCATGCGTTTTGAGTAAGGAGGAAGTAAGGAAAATCATGTCAGCTAAGCCATTTAGAATTTTGGGTATTCAGCAAATTGCCATTGGTGGTGAAAGTAAAGATCGCCTGAAAAAACTTTGGGTTGATATGCTGGGCTTTGAATACAAGAGTACTTTTGTATCTGAACGTGAAAATGTAGATGAGGATATTTGTGCAATTGGCACGGGGGTACATGAGATTGAGATTGATCTGATGCAACCCTTAGACATTGAAAAGAAGCCTGCAGTCCATCAAACTCCCTTAAATCATATCGGTTTATGGGTAGATGACTTGCCAAAGGCGGTTGAGTGGCTATCAGCTAATGGCCTGCGCTTTGCTCCTGGTGGAATCCGTAAAGGGGCGGCTGGATATGACATTACCTTTGTGCATCCTAAAGGCAACGACGAGTTCCCTATAAGTGGGGAGGGCGTCTTAATTGAGCTTGTGCAAGCTCCTCCAGAAGTCATTGCAGGATTGGGTTCATAATTTGCTTTTTCAAGCCAACTAAAAAGAGTTCAAATTGATCCGCATATTGGCCATCGATACCTCAACAACTTGGTGTTCGGTGGCCTTATCTTTAGGTAATCAGACGCCAATCCTCCGACATGAGTTAGTATCGGCTGGCGCTAGCCAACTCCTTTTGCCTTGCGTGAAGACTCTTCTAGAGCAAGCGAACATTCAGTTAAACGAGCTTGATGCGATTGCAGTTGGCATTGGTCCAGGGGCTTTTACAGGTGTTAGGCTCGGTGTAGCGGCAGTACAAGGCTTAGCTATTTCATGTGACCTACCAATCTTGCCAGTTACTAGTTTGGATGCCATTGCGGCACAATTGCTTAAAACAAATCATTTTGAACATGCAAAACCAAATCATTTTGTGATTGCAATAGATGCGCGTATGGATGAAATTTACTGGGCTAAATACGAATCTCCAAGACAGCAACAAGATCTAGCAAAACGTATTGGTAAGATTCATTTATCAAAACCAGAAGAATTAGATCTTACGGATATTCAATTTCTTGCTGGAAGCGCCCTTGATGTCTATGGTGATCGATTATTTGCCAACACAAAACTTCCATCTTCAGCGCTTGATGCACAAATTCATTTGACTGCCTTAGGAGTCTTAGATTGCGCTGTGCAAATGTTCAAAGAAGGTAGGCAAATCCAAGTCCGCGAGCTCGAGCCGCTATACGTGCGTGACAAAGTAGCGCTAACTACGCAAGAGCGTCTTGAGGCATTGAAGTAATGTCTGAAAGTATTGCTGAACTTTCTTTTCTGCCGATGCAAGCTGCAGACTTGGATGCCGTTTTAGAAATAGAAGCGGTATCGCATTTACACCCTTGGACCAAAGGAAACTTTTCAGATTCTTTGGCAGCAGGACACTGGGCATACTGCATTCGCCCACAAGTGGATCAAGCGATCAAAGGATCGTATTTAGATCCAGCTGTCTTATGGGCCTATTGCATTCTCTTTCCTGCTGTTGACGAATTACATTTACTCAATATCACGGTATCGCCAAAGTTGCGTAAGCTAGGCTTAGCCTCCAGAATGATGGCTGCAATCGAAGGCGTTGCTGCTCAACAAAATATTCCTAGAATTATTCTAGAAGTTAGGCCCTCGAATATTGCTGCAGTCACTTTGTACCAAAAACTGGGATATGAGCAAATCGGAACCCGCAAAAACTACTATCCTGCTGACCCCCAACTAGGAACCAGGGAGGATGCGCTAGTGATGGCTAAATCGATTAAGCTAGAGACATGAGCAATACGCATTCTGCCTTTTTAAAAGAAATGGGCATCACCGAGTGGTCCACTAGGGATGGTATGCAGGCACCATCTTCAGTCGACTCCTCTACACCTGTCCAAGCAGTTGAAAAAATATCCCAAAGGCATTGGTGGTTCTTTGGAACGCTGCCACAAGGTGATACGCAGCTTCTTTTTCAGAGCATTATTAGATTGCTCGGTTTGGGCCCCCAAGAGTGGTCTTGGAAGAATGCTGGTGATGACTTGAATCAACTCCAAGTTCCAGAGGATGGTTTGCCAGTTGTGGCGCTTGCCTTTGGCGGCTCTGTTGCTCAAAGAATTACTGGCGAGAAGGATGCATTACAGCAATTACGTGAAACTATTCTTGCCCTAAATAATGACTCTGATGAAGAAATTCCGGTAATTGCTTCATTTGATTTGGCTCAGATGCTTGCTAAGCCAAAAGATAAAGCTTTACTCTGGCAGGATCTTTTATTAGCAAAGTCAGTACTTCAGAATATTTGATTTAACGCTAAGCTCTAATCAATGCTGCTTATGCTCACCAATCAGGTGCATAGAGTCATATTCAGCCTGGTTCCTAGCGTGACGCTTAATCACAAGCCACATGATGCAGCTGACGGTTATTCCAAAGCCAATGATGACGTAAGGCACCGGTACATCAAACCAGATTAATAGCGAATAGATTGCCAGCATCATTAATACTGAAATATTTTCATTGAAGTTTTGAACCGCAATCGAGTGACCAGCAGACATTAGAACGTGACCACGGTGCTGTAGTAGCGCATTCATCGGTACGACAAAATAACCTGCAAGCCAACCAACAACAATGAGCAAGAAATAAGCAGGCAACAAATTCAGGCTGACTTGCATGTTGCCAATGGTCATGATGGTCGTGTCTGGCAGCATATTAGAGTTGTAGATAGCCATGGCACAGACCACTAGGCCCATGGCGATACCATAAGGCAGCACCTTTAATGAATGGCGGAGTGGCACACGTGATGCGGCCCAAACGGCGCCACCGGCTACACCCACTGCTGATATGGCCTGCAGAATAGCGCCTTCGGATAAATTCATATGCAAAGAAACTTGAGCCCACTTGATCACGATAAATTGCAAAGTAGCGCCAGCGCCCCAAAACAAAGTGGTCACTGCTAATGAGATTTGCCCTAAGCGGTCATTCCATAGGGTTTTAAAGCAAATAGAGAAACCCTTGATCAGTTCAATAGGGTTTGTTTTTTGGGAAACATAGCGTGCTCCAGTATCCGGAATCTTCAGATTGATCATCGCAGCCACGATATAAATCATCATGATGACAAGGATGGCAGATTCTGCAGGGGTATCAATACCAGTATCTATGCTTGGCACATCCAATGCCAAGAGACTTCCAGATACTGTGCTACTAATAAGGATGCCACCCAATACAGTGCCCAAAATGATTGAGCCCACCGTAAGGCCTTCAATCCAGCCATTGGCAGCCACCAGTTTTTCTGGGGGGAGTAATTCAGTCAAAATGCCATATTTGGCAGGGGAGTAAGCGGCAGCCCCAAGGCCGACGATCGCATAAGACAATAATGGGTGACTACCAAACAGCATCACTACGCAACCTACAAATTTGATCGTATTGGTGATAAACATGACGTTTCCCTTGGGGCGGGAGTCCGCAAATGCACCCACAAAGGCTGCCAACAGGACATAGGACAATACGAAGAATAATTTGAGTAAAGGGGTCATCCAGGCTGGAGCTTGGAGCTGAGCCAAAAGGGCAATTGCTGCGATCAGCAAAGCGTTATCGGCAAGCGACGAAAAAAATTGCGCCGCCATAATAGTGTAAAAACTACGGTTCATTCGTACAATCTAGTCATTGAATCAATTAAAACACGAAAGGGGGGGTGAATATGGGTGCTTTGGCTAATGGCTTGATAAATAGACCAATTTTGGCATCTATTCATACTGAGGCCTTTCAGCACAATTTAAACAGAGTTCGGGAGCTTGCGCCAGAATCCAAGATTTGGTCTGTTGTGAAGTCTAGAGCTTATGGGCATGGTTTTGAAGCAATACTGAAAGGCTTAGCTTCTACTGATGGTTTTGCGCTGCTCAATATACAAAGTGCAGAGCACTTGAGGGAGCAAGGTTGGCAAGGACGAATCCTACTTTTAGAAGGGTTATTCCACGAAAATCAATTGGCTGTAGCCGATAAATTGTCTTGTGATTTGGTTGTCCATTGTGAGGCACAAGTTGAGTGGCTAGAAAAATACAGTGCCCATAAGCCATTTAATGTTTTTCTGAAAATGAATAGCGGTATGAATCGCTTGGGTTTAAAACCTGAGTCTTATAGAACTGCATTTCATCGACTACATGCTGCTGGAAACAAAATGCATCACATGACGCATTTTGCAAACGCAGATCAAGTAGATCGCCTACCTACAGTTGATAGTCAAATGGAATTATTTAATGCCACGATTGAGGGTTTAGAGGCACCCACTTCCTTGGCTAATTCTGCGACGATTTTGTGGCATCGCAATACTCTTGGAGATTGGGTAAGACCTGGAATTATGCTTTACGGGGTATCGCCCACAGGACTGTATGCAGACATTCAGAATGCACACTTAAAAGCGGCTATGCAACTGGAAAGTGAAATCATTGATATCCAGCTATTAGAAAAAGGAGATCGGGTTGGCTATGGTGGTCGCTTTGAAGCTCCTGAAAAAATGAGAGTAGGTATTGTGGCTTGCGGTTATGCCGATGGATATCCGCGTCATGCAAAAGATGGCACACCAGTTTGGGTTAGTGATGGTAGTAAAGATAGCGGCACAATTTGTCCAATCGTTGGCCGTGTTTCTATGGACATGTTAAGCATTGATCTACGCAATGTACCAAATGCAAAAATTGGTTGCACAGTTGAGCTTTGGGGTGACAGAGTACCTGTGGATGATGTTGCAAAAATGAGCGACACGATAGGCTATGAGCTACTTTGTGCTATAGCTCCACGGGTGCCTGTTGTGATTAAATAAACACGTAAGTCACATTAGAGTCTAAAGGGATTATTGCTTAATCCAGAACTGCCACCACCTGCGCTCTTTTTTAACGCGTTGTCCCGTCTCAAGCATTGGGCTATCCGGAAAGTTGAGCTTAAAAACACGGGCAGTATCGTTACTTAATTCAACCATGCCTAATTTCTCATAGGACTTATACAGGATATAAAGAGCCTCTTCTACAGCAGGAGCGCGGTCATAGTCTCGAATCACGAGCTGAGCCCGATTGGCGGATGCTAAGTAAGCGCCACGCTGGTAATAAAAACGCGCTACGATCACATCTGCTTCAGCTAAGGCGTTGACGATATAGCGCATCCGATCTAAGGCATCAGGGGCGTATTTGCTATCTGGGAAGCGCTCAACAACGACTTTAAAAGATTCGAAAGCATCTTTAGATGCCTGTGGATCACGTTCACTTAAATCTTGACCGGTAAATTTACCAAGCCAGCCTAAGTCATCATTGAAGGTGATGAGACCTTTAAGGTAATAGGCGTAATCTAAATTAGGGCTACCTTGATGCAGTTTGACAAAGCGATCGATAGCAACTAATGCTTGAACTTGCTCATTTGCCTTCCAATAGCAGTAAGCAGAATTGATTTGTGCTTGTTGTGAATATGGTCCAAATGGAAAGCGTGCCTCAAGTTTTTCAAAGTATTTTCCGCACTTAACAAAGTCACCGTCATTTAACTTATCGGTTCCTTCAGAATATAGTTTTGCTTCTGTCCAAATATCGGAATCGTCTTTTTGGCCATCGCTACCTGCGCAAGCGCTCAGCAATAACATTGCCGCCAGCATGACAAAAACTAAGCTGATTGGGCTGATATTTGAAAAAGGGGACTTTTTTTGTGGGGCAGAGTTCCCAGCAAGCCTTAAACTGGCATCTGATACTACTTCGGACATTACTGAAAGGCTCTTTAAGCGTGGCATTGCCGCAAACTCCTGATTCGAATCCTCTTGATTATATCGATGAAGAGGATTTCATCTCCTTAGATGTCCCTTTAGATATGGCTGGGGAGCGGCTCGACAAGGCATTGGCGCTGTCTTTACCGGATTATTCTCGCAATCGACTGAAGGCCTGGGTTGAGGCTGGGGCCGTTATGGTTGACGGAAAAGTCACCAAAGCCCGCTATTTATTACGTGGCGGGGAGAGTATTAAGGTCTTTCCACAAGAAATGCCCGAGCAATTTGCCTTTAGTCCTGAAGATATTCCTTTGGATATTGTTTATGAGGACCAATCGCTCATCGTCATAAATAAGCAGCCTGAGCTGGTAGTTCATCCGGCTGCCGGAAATTGGTCGGGCACTTTACTTAATGGGCTCTTATTTCGTTATCCAGAACTAAAGTCCTTGCCTCGGGCTGGGATTGTTCATCGCCTAGATAAAGACACTTCTGGATTAATGGTGGTTGCACGAACTGCGCAAGCTCAAACCTCTCTAGTAAGACAACTACAAGAACGAACCGTTGGTCGTCGATATTTAGCTTGGGTCTGGGGTGAAACACCAAGTCAAGGCAAAGTTTTAGCAACTGTTGGTAGGGATCAGCGCGATCGACTTCGAATGGCGACTGGTAACATACAAGGAAAGCCTGCGGCAACTTTATTTCGCCGCCTAGCAAAGGGCAGCTTTAGCGAATCACCCCTTGCTTTACTCGAGTGTCGTCTCGAGACTGGTCGCACACACCAAATTCGCGTTCACCTAGAATCTCTTGGCTTCCCCCTCTTGGGCGATCCTGTTTACCGTAAAAAAACTCCAGGTGCAGCAAAATCTCTGCCCTTTGAACGTCAAGCTTTGCATGCCTTCGCCTTAAGTCTTCAACATCCGCTATCCCACGAATGGATGACCTGGTTTCGCTTGCCGCCCGCTGATTTAATGGACTTATTGCCTCTAGTAGGCATGAATGAGGAAGACTTGCCAAAAGAAGAAGCTTTGCTGGCATCCATTAAGAATGAACATCAGTCATGATTAGTATCAAACCTCATTGGCCTGCTCCGACAACTATTCATACACTAGTAACTACTAGGCAGGGTGGTATTAGTAGCTCACCCTATGACAGCCTGAATTTGGGTGATCACGTTGGAGATGAGGTATCTAGGGTGATAGCTAATCGCCAAATTCTCAGAAAGCAGCTTCCAGCAGAGCCAATTTGGCTAAGGCAAACCCACAGTATTGAAGTAAGCACGCCGCACAGCCGCTTCCATAAGTCTAGCAATCCTGTTGAGGCTGATGCTGCAGTGACTAATATTCCAGATGAAGTCTTGGTAGTTATGAGCGCTGACTGTCTGCCAGTATTATTTTCTAACGCAGATGCCGCAGTTATTGGAGCTGCCCATGCCGGATGGCGCGGTTTATGTGGTGGTGTCCTTGAAAATACGGTAAGTGAATTTCTTAAGCTTACCCCTCAATCCAGCGCCAAAGATTTAATTGCTTGGATGGGACCGGCTATTGGCCCAGAATCTTATGAGGTTGGCGAAGATGTAGTCGGCTGTTTTCAGGAATGTGGCCTGCATGAAATAGAAAAATGCTTTTCACCGATCGCCAATAAACCTGGAAAGTATTTAGCCGATATCTATCAGTTAGCGCGAGATCGCCTGAAAAAAGTGGGCGTAGTTGCCATCTACGGCGGTGATCAATGCACCGTTCAGGATGGCGAGAGATTTTTCTCCTATCGCCGTGATGGGGTAACTGGACGCTTCGCCTCGTTGATCTGGATTTCTCAATAAGCGTATTGAGTGCGGGTAAACACTAGCCTAGCCCTACGGCTAGGGTTATTGCGTATAACTTTATAAGCTTTATAGATTGAAAATAGACCTAATTAATTGAAGAGACTACTATGTTTGCAGGCATGAATCCGAGTGCAACGCCATCGTTGGCGCCGCACCATATGGCGATGATTCCGCCAGAGCGTTTGGCAGAAATTCAAAAAGAATACTTCGCAGAGTTAGCTCATATTGCGACCAATCCTGAAGCGATTGAAGTAAAAGATCGTCGCTTTGCTGGTAAGGCTTGGCATTCCTCATGGAGCAAGGTGATTGCTGCGACTTATCTTCTCAATTCAAAACATTTGATGTCATTAGCTAAAGCAGTTGATGCAGATGAAAAGACAAAGCAGAAAATTCTGTTTACGACTGAGCAAATGATTGATGCGCTCTCTCCATCCAATTTCATTGCGACTAACCCAGAGGTTCTTGAAAATATTATTAGCACCCAAGGCCAGTCGATTCAAAAAGGAATTGCGAATCTGCTTGGTGATATGAAAAAGGGCAAAGTTTCACAGACAGATGAGAGCGCTTTTGAAGTTGGTAAAAATATTGCTACTACAGAAGGGCACGTAGTATTTCGCAATGAACTATTTCAATTAATTCAATACACGCCACTGACAGAAAAAGTCTTTGAGCGCCCTTATTTGATGGTGCCTCCTTGCATCAATAAGTATTACATCTTGGATTTGCAACCCAATAACTCAGTGGTTCGTCATATGGTTTCCCAAGGGCATACCGTGTTCTTGGTCTCCTGGAAAAATCCCGATGCCTCTATGGCGCAAGTAAGCTGGGATGATTACGTTGGTAAGGGCGTGATTAAAGCTATTGAGGTTGTTAAAGAGATCGGCAATACCAAGCAAATTAATGTCCTAGGCTTTTGCGTTGGTGGCACCCTAATGACTTCAGCTCTGGCAGTTCTCGCGGCTCGTAATGAACATCCAGCAGCCAGCCTAACGCTATTCACTACCTTGTTAGATTTTACGAACACCGGTATTTTGGACGTCTTCATCGATGAGGGTATGGTGGAGTTGCGTGAGAAAACCATTGGCAGT
>Ga0194043_1002344_pt1 | contig 10448 bp, 10 predicted proteins | sample JunL4415m_MetaG_FD_161274 | JGI IMG/M metagenome (GOLD analysis project Ga0194043, IMG submission 161274) | Anoxic zone freshwater microbial communities from boreal shield lake in IISD Experimental Lakes Area, Ontario, Canada - Jun2016-L442-15m | ecosystem: Environmental > Aquatic > Freshwater >...
TTATATATGTTCTTTAAAAGCCTGAACTAACTACGCGCTTTCTCTACGGCAATTAGTAGCAGATTTAAGACGTTTTGGCTCAGATTGCGGCGTGCTCTGTGGAATAGCACTATATCCTTATCAGAAAAAAAACGAACCATCATTTAAAACAAAGGACGGTTACATATGCGTCTCCTTCTAATGCACGTTGACTATATTGAATATAAGACTGCAAAGGCAACCAAATACGCGGAAGACTTGGAAGGTTTGCGAAACGAAGCGCGAATGGAGGAGGCTTTAGCGGCATTTATCTCAGCAGAACGTGCTGATGCAGTAAATGTGGATGAAGTGGCACTGGAGGCTTCAAAAGCTATACAAGACGTTGCGACCAAAGTAGTGACGAAGAGGGTCGTGATCTATCCTTATGCTCATTTGAGTTCCGAATTGGCCTCACCTGAGGTTGCTCTGGCAATCTTACAGAAAATTGAATCCTTGCTTGTTGGCTACGAGGTGCTGCGGGCGCCATTTGGATGGTATAAATCGTTTAGTCTCAAGTGCAAGGGGCATCCTCTCGCTGAGCTTTCAAGATCCATTACAGCCGAAGCTAAACTAGAAAAGAAGAAAGTCAACAGAGATTTTTTTGTAATGGAGCCCAACGGCAAGCTTACACCTGCAAATGCTTTTCACTCAGCGGACTCCGAATTTCAAGACATTATTAGTTACGAATTGGGACAACACGCTCTCCACAGCACGGACACGGAGCTGCCCCACATAAAGCTGATGAAAGAGAAGGAACTAGTCGAATATGAGCCACTGTCTGATGCAGGACACCTCAAGTGGCTACCTAAAGGAAAGTTAATACGCGACCTTCTGATCGACTACACTTACCTTTTGTCGGTGAATTACGGTGCCATGCCGGTCGAGACGCCTGTAATGTATGACCTTTCGAGCAGAGCGGTTAGTGAACACGCGAGTAAGTTTGGGGAGCGACAATATCGGTTGAAAGCTGGTACGCGTGACATGATGCTCAGGTTCGCCGCGTGCTTTGGCATGTTTAGCATGATGAGCAACATGCACTTGACCACAAAAGACCTGCCATTAAAACTGTATGAGCTTTCGACTTACTCCTTCCGCTATGAGCAGCGTGGCGAAGTGACTGGCCTCAAGCGTCAACGAGCGTTCACTATGCCCGACATGCATACAGCATGTCGAGACATAACCGAAGCGAAGCGGTTCTTCATAGAGCAGCTGAGACTCGGGTTTAAGTCGGGTTTAGATCTCGATGTTAAGTATGAAGCTATATTTCGCAGCACGAGAACATTTTATGAGGAGAACAAGACCTGGATCGAGCAGATGGTGCGCGAGTTTCAGCGCCCGTTCCTAATCGAACTCTTGTCAGAGCGTGTTCATTACTGGGTTTGTAAATGCGATCTTGCAGCGTTGGATACCTCGCGGAAACCAATCGAATGTCCTACTGTCCAGATTGACGTGGAGAGCGCGGAGCGGTTTGATATAAAGTATTATACTGAAACAGGCGAAAGCTGGCCTATCATTCTGCACACGTCGCCGACAGGGGGGATAGAGCGAGTGCTTTGCGCGATTCTCGAAGCGCAGGCGCATCAGAGCGTGCCAGTCCTGCCTGTTTGGCTCGCACCAACGCAGGTTAGGATTATTCCGATTTCCGAAAAACATCTTCAATATGCAGAAGAAGTATTAGGTGAGATACAGAACGCGAAGATTCGTGTCGATATCGATGAGCGCGACGATTCCGTCAGTAAGAAAGTAGCCTCTGCTGGAAAAGACTGGGTACCATACGTCGTTGTCATTGGCGAAAAAGAGCAGCAAGAAAAAAGTCTCACCGTTACAACGCGTATTACAGGAACAAAGCAAGCGATGTCATTGAACGAGTTGATAGATGTGGTGCGCCGAAACACCCACCAAATGCCCTATCGACCGCTAACTTTACCTCAGATGCTCTCTAGGCGACCAAAATTTGTTTGAATGGACTAGGTATGTCTCGGTTCTTTCAGTGTTGCTTGCGCTGTCAGTCCACCTTTGGGTGTGCTTCCTAAAGCTTCAGAACGTGTCGTCTTGTGCATAGCTCCTTCCCAACTTTAGTGCAATTTCTGCCTGTTTCAACTCACGTCCAAGATACCCCGCGTGGGGTGCGGTAGATACCAGTTTGAGCTCAAAAATGGCGTTGAGGACACTCTCTGCAGAATCGCCTTGGATCGTTGTTCCTGTGTCGTGCCGCGCAAAGATCGCCCCGTCTTTTATACCGATCACGAAGTTGCCTGAAGGGTCAGGCGTCCATTTCGCAAGATCGTAGTTCTTTGCGTTACAGACGTTTTTGCTCGTGACTGTATATTCTGGTCTGCGCATTCGTTCTTTCAGCATGAGAAGATCTATGCCCAGATCCTTAGGTGAACCCCTTTTGAACTGCGTGAGCTGCATCATCTGAGCTGCGATCTTAAGTTCTCGCACGCTGCCTTTTGCCTTGTCGCTATGTTCAGGTGTAAAGAGTATGCTAACCCCAAGCTCCATAGCTAAGCCAGCGAGCAAAGCGTTAGCGCCGACCGAATCAGCTTCCATAAGTTCCACGATGTTGCCTACGCCGAGAAATAGTGGCACACGGCTGAGAGATCGTACACGGCGGTACTCCGCAAGTGAATCGGCGGCTCCGACTCCAATCGGATATAGCACGGGATCAGCGATGATTTTCCTGATATGGTAACTACGTGCGAGAGCTACGGAAGAGCACACGTCGCCATTATGGGGCAGCACTACAGTGGCAATGTCTTTCTTTGCGACAAGAGCACCGATCTCGTTGGCGTTTTCCGCCGTAAATGAGAGAACTAGTTCTGCTCCAGCGTCTATTCCAGCGCAGATAAGCGCTGGATCTAAGCTGTCAACACTTGTTGCGACGTTGTGCGGACTAGTTACTTCATTAACATCTGCAAAGGTCCGCTTCACTTCGCGCTCTGTAGTTCCAACGGGTATTCCAACATCGATGATATCAGCCCCGTTTCGTATATGTTGCCGAGCGATGCGCTTCGCGTCTACGAATGGCGCATCTATTATCTCTGCGAGTACCTTCATCCGAGAATTGCCGCCTATTTTTTGGTCACGAATGTTGAAATCGCAGACTGCGGATCGCTCTAGTTCTCTTAATAGCTTTAAAGCGTCATTCTTGCGTTTTTCTAGAATGATACGATCAGCCGGCTCGCTAAGCGATAACGGGGAATCATCAATGGCACTAAGTACCAGGCTGAGATCATATGCTTGCTTCGGGCCCAGAGCGATGTTTACATTGAGTTCATCGGCGAGAGCGCCAAAACCGGTCGTGTTAGAAGAACCGGGAATCAAGACCACGTCGTACTTGCTAGCCAGCTGTCTCACGTACTTGACATAAGCTTTCTTCAACAAATAAGGTGTCATCAGCGCCGCAATGTCGATATCTAAAACAAGCACATCTGCAGCTTCGCCCACACTTTCCTTAACGACTTGTTCGGCGCAGCGACCGGTTGCGACTAGCACTCGAGCTATAGGTTTTCACCATTAACTACATACCCTTAATATACTATATCACAATTACTAATGGCATGCGGCTGGACCTGCACATTCACTCGCAGTTTTCGCCTGACTCAAACAGTCCAATCGAAGCGATACTCAAACGGGCCCAAGAAGTAGGTCTTGACGGCATAGCAGTTACTGATCATAACTCTGTGCAATCTTTTTTTGCTGCATCGAAACTTGCTGAAGATCTCGAACTTGATCTGACTATAATACCTGGCGCTGAGATTTCTACGAGCGAGGGCCATTTAATCGCATTGGGAACTCGTAGCCTCATGCCTTCAGGTTTATCTGCCGTTGAAACCATTGAGCGCGCTCATAATGATGGTGGAATCGCTGTCGCGTCGCATCCGTGTGCTATCTTCAAACAGGGCATCCGAAATCTTAAAGTCAAACGATTAGACGCTGTGGAAGCGTTCAATTCGAAATCTCTCTTTGGATTCTCAAACTATCTTGCGACTCGTTCTGCTCGAAAGCTAAACCTCGGGGTGACGGGCGGAAGTGATTCACATAAAGTGGAGACGGTCGGTTTTGGGTATACTGAAGTGAATATCGCAAACGGCGCCGATGTGGATCAAATATTGCGTGCAATAAAGGAGGGCAGATCGCAAGCAAAGGGCCGTGTCTCGCCGCGCCTACAATCGGTAGGTTATTCGCTTAAAGCACGAATCGGCAATCATAAAAATAGTAGGTAAATTGCGTGCAGCAAAACATGGCTGATTGAGCGTTCGAGCCGTGAATTGCACATCAGAACATTGCCCAAATCGCGTCTTTGAGCTCAGTGGGATCGTTGAGAACCGTGATTCCTGAAAGCTTTCTTAACATTTTAACGTTGTTTTTATCAATTTCACGTACCATAAGGCTCACCGTCCCCCCTTGGATCGCATCATAGTCGCAAACATCCTTGCACAACCCACAACCATTGCATCGAAGGTAGTCGATTTGCTCGTCAATGGCGTCGTTTGGGCACGCTCGTGTACATTCGCGACATTCAATGCAGAGGTCTCTATTTATAAAGTAAGGCACAGGACTTTTAATACTGCCTTTAATATCGACCGGAACAATGAAAACCGAAACACCGGCTTTCATTGCGTGTGCGGCTGCGTTGGTGACCAGTGAGTCGGCAATGCCGTGGGCTATTTTGGCAACCGTGTTAGAAGTAGCGGGGGATACAAACAAAGCGTCGTAGATGCCGCGTGAGAAGCGACCGGTTTTAGGGTAGCTCCATCCCTGCTCTGTTTCAAGTATGATCTCTTCCATATACTTGCCAGGAGAAATTGCTGGCAAGTGCGGAAAAAGCCCGTAAACGCGTGTAACCTCTTCTGCTGCCCTCGAGACAAATGAAGTAATCTTCACGCGATCGTTATGGCTTCGCTTGAGTTCAACGAACAAGTCAAAGGTTTCTTTCAAGTAATGGCCTGCACCGGTTATGCCCCACGCAATTTTCACTTTTTCCTCCAATGGCTGCGATTTAATTGAAACGTTAGACCTGCGACTCATGCCAAACTTTCTTTAAGTAACTGGAATGCTTCTAACTCCTGTCTTCCGCCGCACTTCTTAACGATACTCTCGTAGCGGGCGACGCGTTCGAGGTATTCCGGATTTTTGAGCGTTCTATACCGGGTTGCGTGAATCGTTGCCTCAAGCACAGCGTTGAATGCTCGATTGATAGGCACTATCGGTCTCTGTAGAACAACAGACCTGACCGGCAGAAGTTTTACGATCGCGCTTTTTTGATTCGGTCTCTCTAGGATTGTACACTCAAATTCAACCCACGCGTACGCTGCCGCGAGAACTGGTGCCTCTTGATCTGAGCGAAAAAAAGAGGAATCAAGATCATCAAAGGCCGTCTTTACGTAAAGCAGCGGATCTAAAACAAAGTTTGCTACTAACTCATGATTCTTTTTGACGTTCAGAAAGGTGTGGCTGTCTTTGTAAATTAAAGCGTAGAGGAAGGAGCGATTTATGATGCCCATAGGCGCCGCATTGGGCTGATCATTGTGCGTGGTTGCTATGACCTCGGAAATCCCCTCGCGAAATTCTATTTCCATTAGTACCTAAATCCTCCTAAGATTGTGAGGAACAATGACCCAATCACGAGATCTGCCGTCGTGCCTGGGTTGATGCGCCGCGCTATAAGCTCTTTGTCAAAGTCTTCAATATTGCCATGTTTCAGTACGCGCGTCGCTTTTGCCGAAACCTCAAGAGCTACCTTAGTACCAAATTTCTTAGCTACGAGGGTGTCGGGCGCCTCATGAAGGAGGCGAAGGAACAAGCACACAATCGAATCGTTTAGGCTATATCCCGATTCTTGGATCTGTTTGAACAGTTCAGCGCCACGAAAGATTCGTGGGAACCCCTCAATCCATTCCTTAGCTATCGTATCGTTTGAGCTAGACATCTCCATAACATCGAGGAGCGTCAGTTGCTGCTTTTGAATAGTTCGCACTGACTCGGGATTATTTACGTCAAGGTAATGTTGCTCTTGGACGCGGACGTCAAGGCTCTGAAACGATTCGTAAAACCGTACGGCGTCCGCAGTCGTAGTGCTTTTCACTACCTCTATTACGTTTGTCCTAAGCTGAGATATCGTGCTGCTTCTGCTTGCCGCAGCACATAATGGAATCAAGAGAAGAATAGCACCAAAGTGGCAGTTTCCTGCTCTTTGCCATGTAGCACTCGCCTGCACAGCGTTCAAAATCAGATCGCCAATATGATTTCCCTTTGACGCCGCTTTTCTGAATACAGGAAATATGCCTACAGACGACCCGAGAAAATGCTCGTATGTTACATCTTCAAAGTCGTGTGTTCTATCTACATTGCCTGGCTTTGGCGTCGCAGAGACCTCAAGCAACATCGCGAGTTCTGCAGAACCGGCTATGAAATCTGTTTCGTACATGTTGAGAAGGCGTCTTACTCAAGATTTCGACAGCTGAGGAATGCTTCCGCGAGCTGTTTTTTGAGTTGCATGTACTCAACGTCAGAAAAGCCTAGGTCCTGCAAACTGCTGTCTCTCCAAGGACAAGGCCTCGTGATCCTGCAACACCAAACCATGCTACCGAAGCATGTACCTGGCCCTGTTCCGAGCTTTGTTTCCTTGAAGCTCTCTTTAACACGGACATATTCTTCCTTCGTGATTCCTGCTCTTTTCAAAACGTAATGGAGCGGGCAATCCTTCACAGGCATGCAACAATATGTCAAACCCCGAAGGTCTCCTCCGGCACAGATGTGCTTTGGAGCGTTGTACCACCCAACGATTTCTTGATATAATTGAACTTCGGCTAGTATTTCCTGTAAAGCCGTGTCGCCGTCCATTGCGGCGCGGGCGACTGAAACATAGTCCGCGCCCATCGAGAACATTTTTTGGGCGCTGCTATAGTCAACGATAGAATTGTTGGCGATGATTTTGAGCGAAGTAGCGTTTCGTATCTTTTTGACTAACGTAGGTCCCGAATCCATTGTGTCGATATGAATCGCATCTGCACCTGCCCGGTCTATGGCCTTAGCGAGCTCGACATCTCCGACCACTCCTGCGCGAACCTTTACAGACAAAGGCACGTCCGTCTGTTTGATCTCCTGGATCCATTCGCCTAGCTTGGTTAAATCTCGCGTCAGACATTGACCAGCGCCGATAGCTTCCATTTCAGGCTGCCTGCAGTGCGCATTCAGTTCAAGAATTGCCTCTTTTTGATGAGTCAGTTCAGCGATTTCGAGCAGAGGTTCTAACGTGGTTGATCGTGCATTAACTCCAGCTATTATCTCGGTCGCATTCATGACTCCAAGCTCGTTTTTGATAACAGGCATCGGGTCATCATACGCGAATTCGCTTCGCCCTTTTTTAACGAGCTCTTTTGCGGCTTGGGTGGTTGCCTCATCGAGATTATACCCACCTAAAATTGCGAGCCCAGCACTGCGCGTTATGGCAAACGCACTGTTAGTCAGTCCTGCGATCGAAGCGAGAACTAAAGGGTTCGGTATTTTGATGTCACCGATTGTCAAGTCAAAATCTATTTGAGTCAAGGCAAAACCTCAGTCGTCTTGTTGAAGTTGGTCTGAGTACTCAAGCAACTGAGCAGCAAAACGTCTGCTTTTCACAATTGTGGTTCGCTGCTATTTAATCTTGCTTTGCTGAGGAGCATAGATCTCGATTAATGACCTCAGCTATGCTGACCAAGAACTTGCAGTAAAAATCCTGCAAGTTCTTCGCTATGCTCTCTGTCTAGCATCATAGTATTCGCGCGCAGCACTTCAACCTCGCCGGGCAAATCGCGACGTGAAATGTCAAAGTCTGTATTGTCAACGATGAGGACGTCCAAGAAGTCGCTGTAGAACTCGGCAACTCCTGCAGAGCTCACGGGAAGTCTTGCAGATTCCATAAACTTACGCGCCGGTCCGCTCACAGGCTCAGTCTGAATGATCGGACTGATCGCGACGATAAATCGCTCTTTGAGCGCTTCTCTCATTCCATGTACGCGAAGGATAGGTCCGATGCTCGAAATCGGATTCGAAGGCCCGATTACAACTGTTTCATGCTCCTCTAGGGCCGTTTTTACTTCCCGTGTCATAGTGCTAGCCCTACAATTGACTTTGGAAACGGAGGGCCGCTGCTTGTGTTTTATGAGGAAATCTTGAATATGCATCTCGCCTTCGTCTGTCTCGATTAAGGTAGGAACGAAGTCGTTTGTCATTGGGAGGACCTTGGAAGACACACCGTACGAAGCGCACAGGAAGAGTGTCGCGTCAGTTAATGTCGCTCCCTGTCGCAGAAGGTCGGTACGACAAATGTGAGTCGCCCTATCAAGCTCGCCTATAATGAGTACCTCTTCGTGTCCACGGTTGACTAGCGCCTCGTGGGTCAAAAAAGTGTCGTTATTTATGCCCCACCACCGGTCGGTTGAAACTCCTGCCATCGTATAGATGACTGTGTCGATATCGGGACAAACAAGATTGCCAGAGACCCAAATATCATCTCCAGTATTCGCGATAACGGTCAATAGTGTTTCAGAAAAAACACTAAGCAGCCCGCGAAGCAGCTTCGGGCTACCTGTTCCTCCAGATAGCAATAACAACAGCTTTCCTCCGCATTTGTGTAAGTTTTTCTCAGATAAATGCGTATGTCCGTTCCAGCTGCAATCGTCGCTCAATTGCGAGCTTTCTGTTTGAAGTTTTTCGAGAAAGTAGTTACGGTTTTATGTACGACAAGGCTTCTTTTCGATGCCGTAAGCACCTCGCAGCATATAGCCGTCTAAGACTTTTCTTGCGTCCTAAGAAAGCTTCGGACTGTTAGCGGCTCACACCTTGGCAAGCACGACTGAAACTCAAGCTCGTCTATTTCTTCGAAAAAACGCTAAACCCAAAAGCCTTTAGGCTGTCAGTAAGATAGAATTAGAGAAGACGGTACCGTGCTTATCCGATAGGCTCGGCGATACAAAGACTTTAATCGTCAAAAAAACACTCAACAAGGAGAAGATATTTGTTTCGTAATAGCTTGGTCTTAACAAGAAGCGCAGGCTCAGCAGATTTGAAGGTAGACGCAACTTATTTGGGTGGAGATCTGCTTGTCACGCTGGTGGGGGGCGAAGCGCATGTGGGCGCCGTCGCGTTAGGTGGATTTTGCAAGCGGTCATACGCGTCAGTACTCACATTGCCTGACCATCGCGATGATGTAATAGCTAAAGAAGCTGCTTCGCGAATTTCGAGAGAGCTGCATTGCAGCTGCGTCGTGATAGTCGGCATTCACATCAGCAATGCGTCCGAGCAGCAAGTCAGCCAAATTGTTGAAGCATCATTTACGCTTATTAACGAACTTATCGAGGCACTCAAATGACGATAACAGTCGCGATTACCGGCGCAAGCGGAGTTCAATACGGCGTTCGGTTACTCGAAGCCCTGCAGGAGCTGCAGGTTGAGACGCAGCTCATTATGACCAAGAGTGGCCAGGATCTTATGAGCATCGAGACCCTGCATAGTTTGAACTACGTAACTTCGTTGGCGCACCGGACATATGAAGAAATGGACTTATCGGCGCCCATTGCTAGCGGATCTCACATTAGCAGCGGTATGGTGATAATTCCATGCAGTATGAAGACGCTTGGAAGCATCGCAAACGGCATCTCTTCAAATCTTGTGACGCGTGCGGCCGATGTGTGCTTGAAGGAAAGAAGAAAGCTGATATTAGTGGTGCGCGAGACGCCGCTCAGCGGAATTCATTTGAGCAACATGTTGAAATTGTCCCAATGTGGGGCGGTGATCGTACCTGCCAGTCCTGGCTTTTACACACGTCCAGCGACGATAGGGGAGCTCATCGATACGCTAGTCGCCCGTGTGCTCGACCTGCTGCAATTAGATCATTCGCTTTCGCAGCGATGGGGTGATTGAATGAGACGCTTTATTCAGCATCTAATAAATTCTGGGCAACTAGAGGTCATAACGAAGGCCGTTTCACCGATCTTAGAAGCCCCGCGTCTAGCTCACGAACGAGGACCAGTCCTATTCGAGCGCGTAGGTGGTTGTCGAGCTATCGTAAATCTCATCGGCTCACGCGCGCTACTTGCCAACGCACTGGGCGTTCACGAAGGAGGACTCATCAGCAAACTTCTAAGCACGACACCTAATGGAAAAACGACGGTCCAAGACTTCGCGTGGGATGTGGAACAGACTCCAGATCTGAGCAAGTTGCCTGTTATGAAGTTCTTTGAGCGAGACGGCGGGCCTTACATAACCGCAGGTGTTCTGGTGGTTAAATTTGGCCAAAGAGTAAATGCGTCCGTTCATCGCATGATGGTCATCGACGACACTTCGCTCGCCGTGAGGCTTGTTCCCCCGCGTCACGCATACTTGATGTATAAGGCCAGTGCAAAAAAAGCGGAGCCTTTAGATGTCGCTATTGCTATAGG